>Ga0247763_1001044_pt1 | contig 16478 bp, 10 predicted proteins | sample UWRJL141409B4_FD_179926 | JGI IMG/M metagenome (GOLD analysis project Ga0247763, IMG submission 179926) | Plant litter microbial communities from Arlington Agricultural Research Station in Wisconsin, United States - UWRJ-L141-409B-4 | ecosystem: Environmental > Terrestrial > Plant litter >...
TATCCCGACGCTGCTCCCCCACAAGAAAAAGGAGCGGCGGCTTGGAAGAACGATCCTTGTACCACTCAGAGTAGTGATCAAGAATAAATCTTGATAAATCGTGACCGTTCCCCGTGTGTTCGCCGAAGATGTTCAGAGGAGCCTCCGTTGGCACAGCCCTGAGAGCTCGGGTCGTTGCCGGCCCGACACTGTACACGGGGATGTCCCGAAGATTTGGTAGCTGTCCTCGGTCTTTGGCTTCCTGAATGAGGACAGAAAAGGCCTCAACCGCGCGTTGCGATGTAAATATTAGCCCTCCATAGTGATTTCCTTCCGAGCCGCCTATCGAGTTCTTCAGGACAACGCCACGAACTGTTGACATTCCTTCCTCGTCGAAGTGGTGTTCCAGCACCGGGACGAAGACAGGCTCAAAGTCGAAACCGTCGGTTGGCGCAGAGAAGATTTCCTCATATGCATCGCCCGGGGAAGACTTCGTCTTGAGAAGGAACACGGGCGTCTTTGGCGACATTTTGACGCACTTCTACCTGGCCGAGATTTTCAATACGTGTAGAACCATACGGAGAGAAGAGGCTGCGGAATACAAAGTAGCGCAGGCAGATAGCTAAAACTGCCAATTGAGACCACCTAGTCCCGCGATGGAAGCTTTATCGCGATAACAAAAAAGCACTGCGGGGCACAACCCCTCTCCTGAAGCCACGCGTGTACCCCTGCACGCCACCGATTGGCTTGTTCAGCTGCAGCAACAACGCCATTGGGAAACCCCTGTCGCGCAAACGGATTGTCATCAACTTTTTGTGTGTCGGTTGAACAGGGGACCAAAGCCAGGCACTTCTACGTTTGCTATAGATCACGCCAACATGGCAGTCGAAACAGAACCCCCAGCTACAGATTCTGTCAGTGCTACACCAACGCTAGTGCCAACGGCAAGCGAACCTCCCAAAAAGTTTCCAAAGGGTGTCGTCCTCGGCAAGGACGGGAAGCCGTATGTTTCTGTCCAGGAGCCTGTCTATCCCAGCTAATCTTTTGAGAACAATCACAGCTGCCGATCCTGTACCTCTTTCGCCGCCTGGGCATCACAGACAAAATCCACGCTGAAGACCTCTTCCCAAAACACCGCGGCAGGGACAACCGCGCCTAAAGATTGCCCCCCCGACGTGGAGCAGCTCGGTCGCAGCTCGTGGACACTGTTGCACTCGATCGCAGCCAACTATCCTACGAATCCTTCCCCAACGGAACAGTCAGATGTGGTCAGCTTCATGCGGTTATTTGCGAAGCTATACCCGTGCTGGGTGTGCGCCGAGGACTTCCAACAGTACGTGGAACTGGAAAAGGTTCAGGCGGGTAGTCGCAATGAGTTTGGGAAGTGGCTTTGCGATGCGCACAACGAAGTTAATCGCAAGTTGGGGAAGCCGAGTTTTGATTGTAGGCTATGGGAGGAGCGGTGGAGGACGGGATGGAAAGATGGTAGCTGTGATTGAAAGCAGCGAAGTTGGCGTAAGGTTCACGATTAGGTGTGGGATTTTGTAAGATCATTGGGGGCATGGTGGGCATTATTATCCTGGTGTTTGGGCAGTCTCTCCTGGGGTTTATGGTTCTCAGGTCTCCGCTCTGGTTTCCTGGATATCGTGTATATGATGTAGACTAGGTAGAACAATATGCCTTGAACATCCGGTCGGCGGTGCGGTAAGTTTGGGAAAGACCGAACGGCGACGGGTTATCACCGAGACGGGCAGAAAATGAAATTTGGACCGATAGGTGCTGAGTGAGTCGGCCGCTAGTTCCCCGCACCCAATCGCAACGGGACATCAATTACATCACCGGCGCATCAGCGTCGAACTCCACTTGATTGTCTCCCGGCTCGGGGCCGTCACGGATCTGCAACTCTGACTTTCATTCGCTGTCGAAGCTATCTGATCCTAGACAATCAAAAAGGCACAATGGCCTGACGATGACTGAGCCATGACGGCAGTTCTCTGGCCCGGCCTCGGACCGGTAACTACGGCCCCTTCTCGCCCATTTTCCCCTTGCAGTTACCAATGATATTTATCAGGTCAAATTCCCGTAGTTAATTCCTGTCCACATCCGATCGACAACGTCTGCAACCACAAATCGACATGGCTCCCGGTATCAGAACACAGGGACTCAGCAAGCCCGTGGCGGTTGCCGAATACCTCTTTAAGCGATTGCACCAGATCGGAATCCGCTCCGTCCATGGGCTGCCAGGGGATTTCAATCTCGTGGCCCTCGACTACCTCCCCAAGGCGGACTTGAAGTGGGTTGGAAGTGTCAATGAGCTCAATGCAGGTTGGTGATGCTTTGCTGCTCCGTTCTATCCCATAGCCAATGACTTGGGCTCACATATCTGTCTTCAAAGCCTACGCTGCCGACGGGTATGCTCGCGCGACAGGCATCTCGGCTTTACTGACCACCTTCGGCGTGGGCGAGCTTTCAGCCATCAACGGCGTGGCAGGCGCGTACTCGGAGCATGTCCCCGTGGTGCACATCGTCGGGTGTCCCTCGACTATTTCGCAGCGGAATGGTATGCTGCTGCATCACACACTGGGGAATGGAGATTTCAATGTCTTTGCCAACATGGGTGCCCAAGTAGCATGTGACGTAGCCCGGCTCAACAACCCAGCCGAGATCGCCGACCAGATCGACCACGCACTGCGCAAGTGCTGGATCCGTAGTCGCCCCGTCTACATCATGCTGCCGACAGATATGGTGGAGAAAAAGATCGAGGGCGCGCGGTTGGAGAAGGAGGTTGACCTGTCGGAACCTGAGAACGAAACTGAGCCAGAGGACTATGTGGTTGACGTCATCCTCAAGTACCTCCACGCCGCAAAGAACCCTGTTGTGCTGGTTGACGCCTGCGCCATCCGCCACCGTGTGCTGGGCGAGATTGAGGACTTGATAAACAAGACACATATCCCTGTCTTCGTAACTCCCATGGGCAAGGGTGCCTTCAACGAGACCCGCCCGTGCTATGGGGGTGTCTACGCCGGCAGTGGCTCCCGGCCCGAGGTGGCTGAGCGGGTTGAAGGTTCGGACTTGGTGCTGAGCATCGGTGCCATGAAGAGTGATTTTAACACAAGCGGCTTTTCATACCGCACCTCCCAACTCAATACTATCGATTTCCACAGCACTCACTGCAAAGTACGCTACTCCGAGTATCCCGGCGTAACCATGAAGGGAGTGCTGCGGAAGGTGACGGAGCGAGTCGATGTTAGCAAACTGTCGCCTCCTCAGACACCCGTAGTGAGCAACGAGGTGTCCAAGAACTACGATGACAGCAAGACCATCACACAAGCCTGGTTCTGGCCGCGCATTGGTGAGTACCTCCAGGAGGGCGACATTGTGGTAACAGAGACGGGCACTTCCAACTTCGGTATCTGGGAGACCAAATTTCCGGCTGGAGTGACGGGTGTCACACAAATCCTCTGGGGAAGCATCGGCTGGTCCGTTGGCGCAGCACAGGGGGCGGCTCTGGGTGCTCGAGACATGGGCTTGGACCGTAGGACCATCCTCTTCGTTGGAGATGGGTCGTTCCAGCTCACAGCGCAAGAAGTTTCGACCATCATTCGCCGCAAGCTGGACATGACCATGTGAGAATCTAGTTCCAAAGAGAAATGGAATGAAAGCTAACAAGGGACAGATTCCTCATCTATAACGAGGGTTTCACCATCGAGCGTTTCATTCACGGTATGAAGGAGGAGTATAACGACATTCAGAAGTGGAATTATACTGAAGTACCAGCTGTGTTCGGGGCCTCGGATAAGGACTACAAGAAGTACGTTATCAAGACTAAGGATGAGCTCGAGAAGCTGTTGGAGGACGGGCAATTTGCAAAGTCTAAGGGCCTGCAGTTTGTCGAGCTGTGGATGCCCAAGGAGGATGCGCCGAGGGCTCTGAAGGTGACGACAGAGATATCGGCAAGGAATAACGCGAGGACAGAGTAGACTATAAATCAGAAGACACATGTAGACTCTGGTTGTTATCGGGCTCAGAAATGCCGACTTTAGTCTAATCGCCTTTCGATGGCCATGTCTCACTGTGATTGGTTCAACATTGGGTCGTATCCCATTCCGGGCTTTGCTCAAGGAGCTTTGAAAAGGGTGCACGTGACATTCAAATCGCCGGAACGCTACTGCCCGCAATAAGCTGTGAATTTAGCGCCTGACCTGCCAAAACCGAAGTTTCTTAGGGATATCGAAACCTCATCTCAACCCACGAAACTGCACTTGAAGCCATTCCTCTCTCAACTTGCAATTGGACCCGGTTTTTATCCATCTCAACACTCTAACTCCATCGCCACAATCGGTGTTAATTAATGCCAGGGTCGTTAAGCACCCTCAAATGGCAGGGACAGGCAAGAGAAAAGACGCACCTAGTGGTGCGGGGCAAAAGGGTGGTAAGAAGAAAAAGGTACACCACCATCACATCAACAACAAAGTCTTTCCCTACCACGTGATACTGAACAGTTTCGCTGAAAAAAAGTGTCTTTAGATGGGAAACGCAAACAAGTGGATGACACCCCATCACCAGGCCAAGCAGCTCGACTTACTGAAGCCGGGTGACAGAGGGATCTGGGTGACATGTCATCGACACAAGGAGGACAGGGCACTGAAAGAGATCAGCACGTTGTTTTCCGAGGTTAGTAAATTTGGGGTTTTTTTTGGTGGTGCCGGTTTCGCTTTTCGCTGTTGCGGACCGTCATGACGCGGGCGTAAGTCTGACTATTGTTCGTTAGTATGCCGAGAAGTTGTATGGCATCAAGGAGGAGACGGAAACTGCGGAGGGAGGTGACGATGATGACGACGTTGCTGCTTCCATCCAGAAGGAACTTGATGCCCTTAACGCCAAGGGCAAGAAGAGGGAGCAGCGCATCTTTCACCCAATGAAGATGAATGTGGATTGTCTGCTCTTCTTCAGAGTGAAGGCGCCTGTGGATCCGGTCGAGCTGGTGAGATCGATATGTGACGACGCAAAGAATTCGACGGATCTTACCCTATTCAAGTGTCGCTTTGTTAATAGGCTCACTCCTGTCACGGTGATAGGTAAGGCCAATGAATCAGGGCTGTTAAAGGTGGCAAGAAAGACACTATCTTCATGCTTCAAACTGAGCGCTCCAGCAAAAGATGGCTCAGAAGATGGAGAGAAAAGCGATAGCGAGTCTGGGCCGGCGGAAGAGGACCAAAGGGAAATGCCCGAGATCAAGCCATTGACGGTAAGCTGGGCCGTGTGAGATCCCCATCTCTGCTTCTCTTGACTAATAAAACCCTCCAGTTCGCCATCCGGCCGTCGATACGCAACCACACTATTCTCAAGCGGGACTGGGTCATTCAGCAAACGGCAGGACTCGTGGACCAGGAGCTCCACAAGGTCAACCTGACGACACCCGAGAAGGTGATCCTGATCGATATTTTCCAGGCGAGTTGCTACCTTGCTCAGTGCGAGGGAGCCAATCAGTGGCTAACGTGACAGCAGACGGTTTGCGGCATGAGCGTCGTGGGAAGTGACTGGGAAGAGCTCAAGAGATACAACTTGGCCGAGATATACGCTGCCGCTGCCAGGGAGGCGTCCACGGCATCCACAACCGAGCCCAAGGACTCCGGTGGCTAGTTTTTTGGGGAGACCTGTCAAGGCCTGCGCCCCGTTTTGGTCGATTCAAGCGAGCTTTTTATGGAAACACCGCTGGATATAAAATAACAGCTCGAAATGTCGCATGAAATGACGGTGTCAATGGCATAGCAATCGTTGCAAAAGCCGGAACACAGCCATTGCGAGTTGCGGGTTGCGGATTCGTTGAGGAGCGAGGTGCATCTGCAGGGGACGCCTTGGACATGTTCTGGAGACGGAACGGCGCTAAGCCCTATTCCAGACAATTTTGACGAGTGCACCAATTACAAACGCGTGATATGCAGCAAGACGCGGCTGATTTTCGTTGATGTCGTTCCAGCGAGGCGGGACTCGCTCCGGGAATTGGAATTGGACTTGGGCTCGCACTCTCTTTTCTTGTGGGAGCTGTTGGATGCCACTCCAAGGTCCTGTCCATCCCACATCCCGTCGTGCCATGCGGTCCATTTTCATCATTGACTGTGCGACATGAACCTGCGTGCTGCGTAGCTACCCTGATGAAATATCACTTTTCTATCCACGTACTATGCCGTGTAAAGCAGTTCCCCGTCGGGTCGGTGAGTTGTTTGAGGATGGATGACCCCTGGCCCCGCACGCAATAATACTCTGGAGGAGTTACTGTCACTGGATGTGATGCGGCAGAGCACAGGACAGCTGATAGAGACCAAGTGGCACAGGTGTATTTTTTTTTCGATATTTGCTGCGTGGCGTACCGACTGGCCCCGTAGGAACAGGTACACTACCTGGTTGCTTACCAGACGGTGAACGTTGTTTCTTCCAAGTTCTGTCATGGTGGGAAGTTGATGATACGGGCCACGGACAGAGAGAACAGATATCCACGTGGAGAAACACTGTTGAACGCTTTCTCTGTGGCTTGCTTGCTTGATGATCCCGGTTGTTTCTCGCTTAACATCAGCCAATCAATTATTTTCCGGCTCGCTTGTCGAAGAAGCCTCAATGACTTGGCTCGTCTCAGAATCAGATTTCCTGGATTTTTTTGGCGGGGGGTATAACGGGGGTGTGGGTGGATGGTCCCCCTCGACAAGTGCTTGAGTTGGGTTGTCGAAACGTGATGTGATTGATGCATCCCGGTCTGGCGCTGGTCATGGCTATGCAAGTGGGATTTATCGTTTCTGGGCAGTTACAATACCGGGTGCTGTTGTAACGAACGTAAAGTGCACCATCCCACTTAGCAGCACCTTCCCGATGGGAGGTTGGCTGATGTTTTCAACGGCTGGGTCCCGTCTTGCGGCTCGGGGACCTTTCGACGACCAGTGTCAACGGTCTCGCAAGACGGATGCTACCCCCGCTGGAATATTGGAAGCCCGCGCGCACGCACGCAATGCCACCACCCTGGCCTGTGGGGATATATACCCGGTGTGGTTTGGTCGGCGATGTCATGGATGATGGAAACCAACCAGGCATGGACAACTCAGGTATGTTTTGCTGAAATCCGGGTTTGGCGGTATCGAGGAGCGGGGTATCGAGCTAGGTCTCTTGCCAACGCTCCGCTAGGAAGAGATGGATGAAGCAAAGCCAGGCAGGTGCGTCATTCTCGCTTGCGTAGGCACACAAAGCAATGGATTGCCATTACAACTGTTTTTGTAGGGGAAGCTGCTCGTTGTTTGTCGTCGCCGTTGTGGTGGGGCATTTTTATCTCATTTTTGCGTCCATCATTCCCTGTCAGAGCTTTCCCGGCACGCCCCCGGCAATTTTCTCTGTATCAGCCAGCCAATTAGGAGTTTGGGCAAACTTGCGTAATTGCAAACCGGTTCAAAAAAAAAAAAAAAAAGAGCTTTGCTGGGCTCCTCGCTCCCTTTCCGGCATCCTTCTCGCTACTCACGACACGCTATTCGTCGACCATGCGGCTTGGCTTTTATTTTAATCCCCATCCGGCTGTCTTTACCGGTTGGAGCTGCTCCGGCCATGGTAACGAAAAGCGAGAGTTTATTCTAGCGACCAATCCACACAAGGCGTTTTCTCGATTTTCCTTTCCTCTTCTATCTAAGGCCATTGGCTCTCATGGGAATTTGAGGCAAAACAGACTTCGGCTGTGCCAACCACGTTGGGCTCCCCCGCCTCCGCTCGACCGCTAAGTTAGCGATAACTAAACCCCCCCCAGCCAGGTTCTTTACCATGACACACTTCGCTCGGGAGAAGATCCTGTCATGGCGTGTCTGTCGGAGGTTTCGTCGGGTACTTTGTAAGTGGCGTCTGACAAGTGTTGGATTTGACATTGCTCGGGGCTGGAGGCTTCTCGAAAGTAAGCGAATGGTGAGAACAGGTCCGACACGCCAGGTGAGATAGCGTCAGAGATTGGATGCTAGCATGTCCTTGTCTCGTCATCTCGTCATGGGGGCCGACAGGCGCTATACTAGTCTACCGGCAGCCGCAGCACAGCACCTTGCATCTCCCGAGTGCGTCCTGCAACGGCCAACTGCCTACATACTTACCGCTTTCCCCTGTTGGCCTCCTTGGTCTCCTGATTAGGTACATACACACGGACGGGATACCACAACACCGGGTCGGCGGCGCTATATAGAGATAACCTTCCAAGGGCGCCGGCTTTGGCCCACCCTTTTACTTTCGTCTCTTATACCTCTCTATACAAGTGCCTCTCTGTACGTATCACGGCCACATACACCACATCCCGTACAACGGCCCGTCCCGGAGGCATACCTAACACCCCATCATCGACATCGACAAAGCTAGCGTTCTCGTTCAGCTACAACCACGAGGATAATCAGTCGTCTTGGTCACACTAGCCGGGACTCCTTAGGGCTCTCGTCCCGACTCTCCCCCGAACCAGCAGTGAGACCAAAGCCAGTGACACGTCCATTCTCTGACAAATACCTATTCTCTACTTCCGGCCATGTGCCGAACTCCACCCCCCTCTGCCATCCAAGCAGCACTCGCTTTAGGCCCCGCCTCCCTGGCGACCAGCGCGCCCACTACCGTTCAGGGGAGTCCCTCCCTGCGCCTACAGCGCACCTACTCAGTCGTCCTCACCGATGGACGAACCCTCCAGCTTGTGCTTCCTCCCCCGTCGACCCTGCGGCTCCTGCGGAGCGAGAGATCGGCTGTGGAGGCGGAAGCGGCGGTTGTAAGGTGGATTAGGGGCGGTTTTGTCTCCCCCTTGTCTTTCTCTTCCTCAGCAACCGGTGATGGAGTTTGGGACACAGGTGGAACAGGTGGTGACAGGGTTGACCTCGGGCTTGGGATCGGTATTGACCTCCCAACCTTCATCCACGCTTCAATCGAACTGCCGAACCCTCTCCAAGCACCGCATCTTTTCTTGTCTCCTGCCGTAGGGACACCACTTACCCTCGCCCTCTCGCAGACCCGCACGTCCATAACCGGAGCGGACCGCCGCAATATTGACAGACAGACGGGAGCGCTGATGCGGAAGCTAGCGAGATTAACTTCCCCGACAGGACAGTGGGGAAACGTAGCAGCGGTTGTTCCTTTATCTCTTTCTCGTTCCCATTCCCAACCTATGTCTAGCCCCGGTCGCGGTCACAGTCAAGGGGCGAGCTCCAAGACTGAAATCAGCATAGGGGGTAAAACCCGACCGCTTCCCACCGCCTCCGGATCCAACGGGGCGGAATCCTGGGCTCTGGCCTTCCACTCCTTGTTGGAGGGGATCTTGCGAGACGGCGAGGACATGGCAGTAGCGGTGCCGTATGCTACCGTTCGCAGGACCTTCCGGAGGTTAGCAAACGTGCTGGATGGGGTAGTGGTACCGAGACTGGTGGTCGTGGATGGTGGTGATGAAGTGAACGTGCTTGTTGAACAAAGGCAGTGCGAAGGGGGCAAGGTGGACTGGGTGGTTAGTGGACTACAAGATTGGAGCAACAGTCTATTTGGTGATCCACTGATGGCCAGCACCTTCAGCGACGGTCCGTCGGAGTCGTTCCTCGAAGGGTTCAATGGAACGTCTTCAATGGGCTTGGCTGTTGGTGCACTTCGCTTCAGCAGGGACGTTATTGACGACTTGTCTAGCGCGGGAGTCCGACTGATGTTGTACCAAATGTACCACGCTCTAGTGTGTATCGTCAGGGAGTTTTACAGGCCGAGAGTCGATAGCAGCAAGAGGGAGCTGGCAGCGAGGAAGCGGTTGAATGAGGTGCTGGCCAAGCTGGCAGACGTGGCGGATGATCCGAAACGGAGTCATAAAAGGCCAAGTGGGGAGATGTCGCCGGCGAAGAGGCTTAAGGGGGATGATGGCGGACGATCATAGACGGCTGAAGTGTTGATTCGAGTATGGAATGGTATGGCAGGGAACGGGGGCAGGGCTTTCCTGGTCTGTAAAGGGTTGCATTGTATAGGGTAGGTAGGAAACATGGCGTTAGTCCAACGGAGGAGACTGAAGATACCAGATTGGCCAATCCCATGTGTTCATCCCCTGACTGCCCATGCACCGGTCATCCTCATCCGCGGGTGTGATATTGGACCGCGATAACCTCATCCGATCCCTTCACTCCTCGTCCGAGCCCCCCTCGTCACGAGGCAGACTCATCCCCATCAAGCTAAGAAGGTTCCCTGCCGGGCCAGCCATTCCTGCCTGACTCTTGAAGCTCTCGAGAAGATTCTTGGCTAGGTTGTAGTCAATGGCAACCTCTTCGTCACTCTCTATTTCGTCATCCATTTCTTTGCCCTTGGTCGATGGTTCTCCTTTATCTTTAGACCCTACTGCTGACTTAACTGCGACATTTTTGGAGGGTGGTTCAAGTTCTAGGGCGCCCAGACTATTGAGTTCGGATTCCATTTGCACCATCAGCTTACGAATCTCCTCGTCTTCATCTTCTATTTCCTCTTCTTCACCCCGCTCAACATCTTTGCTGTTTCCCCCGGCTTGGATCGCTTGCTTCACGGTGGCTGGCTCTTTGCCTTCAGCCCAGGAGACGTCTTCACCGGGCAGTCCCATCATCTCCCGCATCATTTTGGAGAACTGTTCCTCGTCGAAACTGACATCTTGATCCTCGTCTTCGCTTGGTTGGCTGTCCTGTGAGTCGTCGTCTTCATCATCGTCCTCATCCATCTCGTCCAACTCGGCGCCCTCTACACCGGCATCTTCATCGTTTAAAAACGCCTCAAAGCGTGACACAATCTTTCGCAGGTCTGCCTGAGCGGCAGCGTCGCCGAAGCCAACGCCGGTTGCTCTTGTCTTGGATGAAGGGTCATTCTTCCCGTCGAGTTCCCTTTCGAAATCGGCGAAGTCAATATCCATCCACGAGTCGTCGTCTTCAAGGTCAACGCCTGGCCATCTCTTGATTTCGTTGTCAGATGGGAGCGCCACCTCCCCATCCTCTTCGAGATCTTCTAGGAGGAGGGCTACCTCGCGAGCAACACGGTTGTTGTGTCTGTTGGCGTCCTTGGCGAGAATCTCAAAGCCGGTGGTAACTTTCATGCCTAGCTCGAGCTGGGCGAGCTTCTTGACGGAGTCAGGGGCACCCGAGGCGGCATCCACCTCGGCTTGTTGGAGAAGAGTACTCCACGCTGGTGGGGGGTCGAATTTTTGGGATTTCAACTGGGCGTAGAGAACCTTGGTAAAGAGGACGCTGATTGTGACCAGGTCCTTGGCTGGGAATGTGAGGGTGCTCGAGGGGGATAGGATGGGTCGCAGAGAGAGGGGATCGCGGAGGTAGAAGGCTTCGGTGGCGGGAGATATTGCTTTGGGTCTCTTGTTGAGGATATAGGCCAACTTTCGTGGTACTGTGATTAGAGCATGGTGGACAGACTCTTTGATCTGTGCTGGGTATTTCTCAAGTCTGTAGAATGCCTCGGCTTCAATGAAAGTTGAGTGTATGAGTGTATCTGGTGCTGAGGTGATAATGGCAATTGCATCTTTCAGAGACAGTGCCTTTGGTCCTGGGTCTCCTGCTTCCCCCCCAAGGGGGATAATGCGCAGCTGGCCTTGGTGGATCCAGACGCGGTTCGTGTCGTTTTCAGGACTTAGCCACTTTGGAAGGACTTTTGCGGCCTCTATGAGGAGAAACTCCCCATCGCTATCGGACACACGAACCCAAAGCTGCGGGAATGCTTTACTGATCTCCCAGAGCAGGTAAACTATCAACCACTCGTCCTCAACGTTGTCGCCAAAATTAGTTATGCCCCGGAGGTACGATAGCCCTGCCACTGGTTAGAGCAGGCTCGCAACGAGTGCAAAAGTCTACCAACAGCTGCCGCTGAAACGTTGTGCTGAGAGCCTACATACCGCTTTGGATTTTCGTTTCTAATTTGAACTCTTCTCGCTGCCAGATGTAGTCCCTCGTAAGCTTAGTTGCCTGTTCGACGGCTGCCTTCCGGACTGTCTCCAGTTTCCCGAGGCTTTTATCGCTAGCGGCAAAGATCATGTATTCAACGCAATCCTCCGGAAGTCTCATGCGGAAACCATCGAAATCTTCATCCCCCGGACGAGGCTCAACTGGGACGTCCATCGTTCCTGGCTGAGGTGCAAATCGTCACGAAATTGGGTGAAGGGAAAGTCTCCGTATTAGGCAAAGATTTTGTTTCTGGGCTAGCTCGTCAGTGATTTTCAATAACGGACGCGAACCCGATTTCTCAAAGCTGGATGCCTGCTTGGACTTCATGTGCTCATCCACTGCGTCCCGATCTTCGATTTCTGGTCTCGTCTTCGTTGATAACTTGATATGTACTTTACAGGCGGGGTTGAAAGTTTTGGATGTAATGGTGGGGCACCCCTGCTTGTGGAGTTGCCAAGCCGCCAGCAGAACCATCTCGTCGGGTTATCACAGGCAAGCCTGGTCAGGTGGACAGGCGGGGCAGCACACACTAGCAAACAAGTTTTAGTGGATTTGACGCGTCCATAACTAGCTTTTGGCTGGCGCGCGCTCTTGCCCTTTGCCAACAAAAACCTGGCCCTCTTGCGGATACTTGCGGATACTTGCGGTTCCTTGTCTTTGATAGACATCATTACACATTGTGTACACTCTGCCAGCTCGTCTGCCGGCGCGTTCCACGGCCTTCGGCCACAACGTCTCGAGATGCCCGGGAGGCTCCACGCTGAGGCTGAGTCCTCAAGAAAACGACCTAGAGTCACCGTGACAGATAATGAAGAAGTTTTCGAGACACGAGAAACCCATTCGAGTCTTCGCTCCGATAACGTTCGTTCCCCCCCCTACCCTGCAGATGTCTCTTACCCTTCTATAATTTGTAGTGGCGTACTAATATTCTATTTCAACAGCGCAAACGAGCACGGATTTCGGAGATAGAATCTGCGAAAGAAGCCCGCAGGCGAATTCACGATGACGCTCCAGGTTCTTCGGACGACCATGAGGAGGAAGAGCCCCACAAACCACACGAAGACATGCTCCCATCATCCCCTCCACGTACTCAGTACGACGATTTGAGAGATGGAAACTTTGAACACCTGCTGCACGAAGTGGAGGATGACCAACGTGCAACGCAGAGACTCCGGTTTCGACCCAACAGGCTTGGCGACAACGCAATTGCCGACAATGGCATCATTCAAAGCATAACCTGCGTAAATTTCATGTGTCATCAGCGGCTTCACTGCGAGTTGGGTCCTCTTCTCAACTTCATCGTCGGCGAAAACGGGAGCGGGAAGAGCGCGATCCTCACCGCCATCACCCTCTGCCTTGGTGGCAAGGCAAGCTCAACTAACCGGGGTGGAAGCCTCAAGAGTTTCGTCAAGGAGGGTTCCGAGCGCGCCGTACTTTCCGTCAAGATCAAGAACCAGGGAGCTGATGCCTACAAACACGACATTTACGGAGATTCCATCCTTGTAGAACGCCACTTCTCCAAAACGGGGAGCAGCGGTTTCAAGGTCAAAACCGAGACTGGCCAGATTATTTCTTCCAAGAGACAGGAGATCGAGGACATTGTCGAGTACTTCGCCCTCCAAGTTGATAATCCGTTGAACGTGCTCTCTCAAGATAACGCCCGGCAATTCTTGAACGCTTCTACTAAGGCCCAGAAATACAAGTTTTTCATCGAAGGTGTCCAGCTGCAGCAACTGGACAATGATTATCGCCTGATCAAGGAGAACCTGGATCATATGATTGCCAAAGTTCCGGACCAAGAGGAGCGGGTGAAGCTCGCAGAGAATGCTCTGGACGCCGCCAAACGGAAGAAAGAAGCTATCGAGGGCAATCGGCAAATACGAGAAAAGCACAAGACCCTACGGAACCAGCTAGCCTGGTGTCAAGTGAACGAGCAGGAGCGCGAGCTAGAGAAACGTACCCAAGTGCTTGCAGAGGCGAACAACAAGGTACTCCAGGCCGAGGCAAACGTTGAAGAGAAACGCAGAAGTCTCCAGCACGAAGATGAGAAAATTGCACGCGCCACCGAGGCCATTGAGACGGTCACTGACGAAGTGTCAAAGGCGGAGGAAGGTTTCGAGCAGGCTCGCGAGGCTCGCCAATTGGCCAGGGCTGAATTGGAGAAGATTCTTTCTGAGGAGCGAGATGCACAGAATCGATTCAGCGGCGCGACTGAAAAAATCAAGATACTCGACGCAAAGATCGCTGCCGAGCAAGAACGACTTGAGAAGGCAAACGGCGAGACTCACTCTTTGAAGCTGCGCGAGTTGGAGACGGCGAGGACCAAGGTCCAGGACTTGGAAAAACAGATCGAGCTGGTGAAGTCCAGTGAGCCTGGGCTTAAGGCAGCGTATGAAGAGGCCGTCGAAAAGGAGAAGGCAAAAGGAATGGAGCTCAAGGGCATTCGACAAAAGAGGTCCGGGGTAGAGGAGCAGATCAAACAGCTCCAACAAGGTCAACGCTCCCTGTACGACGCCTACGAGGCCCAGGTTCCTTCACTTGTTCAAAGGATCGAGAGAGAGAACGGGTTTCGCCAGAAGCCGATTGGTCCTCTCGGAGTGCACATCAGCCTTCTCAAGCCCGAATGGTCGAGCATTCTTGAACAAACATTTGGCAAGACGCTAAATGCTTTCCTAGTCACAAACCAGCAAGACTCTAAGCTTTTGCAGCACATGATGAAACAACTGGCGATGAGAGACACGACGATCCTTCTCTGTCCTCTGCGCAACCCGCTCGATCTTCGGGCGAAGGAGCCCGATGAGTCTTTCGATACAATCCTCCGCGTCTTGAAGTTTGACAACGTATTGATCAGAGACCAGCTCGTCATATCACACATGATCGAGCAAATCATTCTAGTCCCAGAGCGCACTAGGGCACAGGATATTGTGTTTAGAGATGCGCCGCCGCAGAACGTGAAAGCCGCAATATGCTTCCAGGATGGCAACAGGGCAGCCGGTTTCCGACTTTCGAACAACAACGGAGGCCTAACAACAACACCCATTCAATCGCGGGGTTCGAGAGCCCAGAAGCCCCGTATGAAGGGTGATACGGGTTCACATATTGCCGTCTTGCGGGAACGACTCAACCAGATTGACGCGGAACTCAAAGCGGCCGACCAAGAACGACGACTCGCTACTCAAGAGGTTCAGAAGTGTAAGACCGGACGGGCCAAGCAGAGGGGTGATTTGGAATCCCTCACCGCAAAGCTGAGACATGCAGAGGCTGCCACCATACGGATCGAGGAGGAACTCGACCAGTTCGAAGGCGTAGACGGTCGATTGCGAGGTCTGCAAGAACAACGTGAGGAGCTCGAAGTTACTCGGGGGCACGAAGGTCGACAATTCGCCGCGATTGCGCAGGCTAAGCAGGCAAAGAACGCAGTCTGCGAAGATCGTCAGAAGAGCCTGAGGGCTGCAAGGCAGGCTGTCGATGAAGCCAAGGCCCGCATTGTCAAACTCGAGGACAGGAAAAAACGTTACGAAGATACGCGTCGCTTCACCCTCAGCGAGGTTAACGCCCTGGAAGAATCCTTGGAGCAGTTCAGGAGGGACAGAGAGCGGTTACAGGGCTCCGTCGAAAGATGTGCTGCAAGAGTCCAGGAGTGGATCGTCCAAGCCCAGACAGTGCACCACACTCGGGTGGCTATTCCGGACGGAGAAACGCATGAGTCCCTTGAATCGCAGTATAATGTGCTGACTGCTCGCCTCAAGGCCGAGGACAAGCGGTATGGCATGTCAGAGACCGAAGTCAATAATCTTGTTCTCAACGCCGCCAAAGAGCGCGATAGGGCCGTGGCCGATCTTCAGTCAATTGTGGCCGTAAACCAAGGCCTTAAGCAAACGCTGGCGTTACGTCTTCATCGGTGGAGATTGTTCCAGCGCTTCATCTCGGCACAATCTCGTTGTAACTTCCAGTATCTCTTGTCGGAGCGTGGTTTCAGAGGGAAGCTGCTGTTTGACCACCAGAAAAAGTATTTGGACCTTCAGGTGGAGCCGGACAAGACCGAGAAGAGGGCTTCGGGACGGAGTACGAAGACTCTCTCTGGTGGCGAGAAATCGTTCTCATCCATCTGTCTGCTGCTTTCCATATGGGAAGCTATGGGATCTCCCTTGAGATGTTTAGATGAGTTTGATGTCTTCATGGACAATGTCAACCGCGCCATTAGTACGAACATGCTGGTTGGTGACCCTTTCTGCACAGTAGCACTGAGAATAGGAAAGCCACTAATTCATTCTAGATCACTGCTGCCCGCCGCTCCGTCAACAGGCAATATATATTCATCACACCTAACGCAATTGAAGGTCGCAACACGCTAGACAAGGATGTAAAGATCATTAGGTATGTACCGTTTCGTCCCATTTTTCGGAGCTGCGGTCTAACCTTGCAAACAGGCTCACCGATCCGCGTCAACGGGTCCTTGCTGATCACTAAGAGCATTACAAGATATTTTATTCGATCTCGCGCTGAATGTCCGATTGAATGTTTTGGTTTTGTCTCCATGAGTCATGGTTGGAGAACGGGGGGGGGGGTACTGGG
>Ga0247763_1001045_pt1 | contig 16473 bp, 11 predicted proteins | sample UWRJL141409B4_FD_179926 | JGI IMG/M metagenome (GOLD analysis project Ga0247763, IMG submission 179926) | Plant litter microbial communities from Arlington Agricultural Research Station in Wisconsin, United States - UWRJ-L141-409B-4 | ecosystem: Environmental > Terrestrial > Plant litter >...
GAGATGTCGGTAGCTTTCGATGCCCACGGCGACAAGGTGCCGAGCCGTGGTGCGACGATGACGAGCTCGCTCGCGCTCCGATCGTCTACGCTCTCCGCCCTCGCTGGTGCGGGGTCGGCCGATGAGGCATCGACCGATGCGGGGTCGATCAGCTCCGCCTCGACGAGCTCGCCGAGCCGGCGCCGCTCATCGGGCGCGAGATCGCGCGAGACCGCTACGAGATAGTGGTAGTCAGAAGAGAGCGCGACGACGCCGGGCAAACGCTCCAGCAGCCGATCGCGTCGGAACGGGGACAGCGCCGGGCAGCCGCGTAAACGAAGCATGAGACCTCTCTCGGCGGAGAAACCGCCGCGCGAGGCCTTTTGGCTCGAGCCCTGGTCGGGGGCAAGCCCGATGCTTCTCGGCCCGTCGGCATCCGGCGGGCCGAATGGCTCGCCTCAGCTGCTGCGGCGCAGGAAGCTCTCCGAAAACGGCTGCTCGTCTTCGAAATCGAGCTCGTCTTCGTCGCCTTCCTCACCCGTCAGCGCCTCGGCCAGCAGCTGCTCCAGCAGGCCGAGCAGATCGTGGCTGAAGCCTTCGCCCGCGGCACCACCGATGCGCGGCATGATGAACTCGGGATCGAGCAGCGCGGGGATCGAATCACCCAAGCGCTCGTCGGGCTCCGTGAGCGCGAGCTCCGGGAACTCGCTGAAGCTCGGAGACACCTCGTTCCCGAGGCATTGAATCATCGCATCGGCGGGCGCTTCGAACGCGATGAATGACTCGCCCTGTTCGAAGCAGCTCAAGCACGTGTCCGACTGGGCGTCGTGCTCCGTCTCGCTAGCGACAAATTCCATGACCAGGTCCCACGCCTCGTCGGCGCAGCCGGATTGCCGGGCCATGCTATCCAAAAGATTGAAAATCAGCCCCTTCACCGCGACTCTCCCGCCTGTAGGCAACCCATTGTGGTCACGCTTTGATAGAACGACGAGCAGCGGGTTTCCTTGAGGCTCCCGGCCCTTGACAGCGATGCTCCTCGGGTCGCCGCGAACGTGACACCGCGCCCCTCGGCACGGCGGCGAGCGAACGGCGCGCTGCGTCGCCCGAGTCCGAAATGGCTTGGAAACGGCTCGAGTGCGCGGCACTGCTCGGCAATTCCGTCGATCTTTGGATAGCGCCCCGCTAGGTTGCCGGCGGCCGTGTGGCGTGCCCCAGGGGTGATATCCGGGGTTGCTTCCCGGCGGTGACCTACAGCGGCTCCGCACCCACTAACGTCAGCGAAAGGAAATTCTCCCACATGGTCGTCCCCCCATCGAACTCTTCCGGCCCGCTGGGTGCCCATCCATCGGGCTCGTCGGGTTCCAGCCAGCCGAGCTTGCCGGGTGTCAGCGGGCTCAGCGTCTACGTTCCGCGTCTGCGCGTGCCCCTCGAGTCCTGGTGCGCCTGGACAGACAACCCCTGGGACAAGATCCGGAGCGTGGTCGGGCACAGCTTTCGCGTCGTCGGGCGGCACGAGAACGTCTACACGATGGCGGCCAACGCAGTGCTGCGTCTGATCCGACAAAACTCCGTCGATCCGCGCGACGTGAGCTATCTGGCGCTCGGCACCGAGTCGAGCACCGACAACGCCGTGGGCGCGGTGATCGTGCGCGGCATGGTCGATCAAGCGCTCGACAAGCTCGGCATGCCGCGGCTGCCGCGGCAGCTCGAGGTGCCGGAGTTCAAGCACGCTTGCCTGGGCGGCATCTACGCGCTCAAGAGCGCGCTGCGCTACGTCGGCCACGACGGGCGGGGCCGGCAGGCGATCGTCGTGAGCTCCGACGTCGCGGAGTACGAGCGTGGGAGCACGGGCGAGCAGACCCAGGGCGCGGGGGCCGTGGCCGCGCTGGTCGAGGCGGAGCCGAAGCTGTTTGGGGTCGATCTCTGGCACGCCGGCAGCGCCTCCGACTATCGCGGCCCAGATTTTCGCAAACCGTTCGCGAGACATTTCGCCGAAGGATACGCCACCCGCACGCGCCGTCCGAGCGACTTCCCCGTGTTCAGCGGCAAGTATTCCACCGTCTCCTATCTCGATGAGACGGTGCATGCCGTCGAGAGTATGCTCGGCCGCCTCGGCGTCTCGGCAGGGCAATACTACGCCGACGTCAAGGCGTTGTTCTTTCACCGCCCCTATCACCTGATGCCGGTGCAGGCGATGAGTTTCCTGTACGTGCGCGGGCTGGTGCGGGGAGACCACCATCAGGACGAGCTCGCCCGGTTATGCCAAGCCGCCGGCGTGAAGGTCGAGGCGGTGGTCGCGGAGACGGCGTCGTCACCGGATCTGTTCGCGCAGCTGTCGGCTGATGGTGCGTCGCAGAGCCCGTACGAAGCCACCAACGCGGTCGCGAGCGTGCTGCGCAAGCAGGCCGCCTTCATGGATCTGCTGGTCAAGAAGATGAGCCTCGGCTCCGAGGCGGTGAAGGACGTCGGAAACCTATACTCCGCGGCGCTGCCCGCCTGGATCGCCGCCGGCCTCGAGCAAGCCGCGCAGCGCGAAGACGTCGAGCTCGTCGGTTCACCGATGGTGGCGGTCGGCTACGGCAGCGGAGACGCGGCCGAGGCGCTACCGCTTCACGCCGTACCCGGCTGGAGGACGGCAGCGCGTCGGATCGGCTTCACGGAAGCACTCTCGGGCGCGCTCGATCTGAGCCAGCAGCAGTACGAGGCACTCCACGATCGACGCGACGCGGCAGATATCGACTATCGGCCGAAAGACGAGTTCGCGATCCATCGCGTCGGTCAAAAGTACGATGCCGGCTTTCAAGATCTGGGCGTCGAATACTACGAGTTCGTCGCGTGACGGCGTGCGCGGCTCACCCTTTCGGGGCTGTGATGCGCCCCTGAGAGCCGTCGGCACGAACTTCGCTTGCTGCGCTCTGGCCCCGAATGTGGCCACCGCCCGGCGGGCCCAGGCGCATCGCGCCCGGCGTGGGCGCACAATGACAACCCCACCAAAATTCGAGCGGCACGGATGGTGCTTGCATGGTCGGGGCCAGCGCCCCCAGAGCCGCACGAACCTGCTCGGGGCAGTTGGCAAATGTCCCTCGCCTCACGCTTGCAGATTCGTTGGCGGGTGGCACCCTACCCCGTCGCCCCCCATTTGTGGCTGCAAACCCGTACCGAGAACGGCGCGGGCGTTTCATGGTCGTTCGGTTGAGACAGCTGAAACTCTACAAAATCCTTGCTGCTCCCGAGCCAGGATTGCCGAAAAGCCCGGCGGAGGCGAGGCGCGGCGTCGCCCGTGCCTCGTACCGCATCGACTTTTCGACCCCGCGGGGTGCATCTCGGTCTTGCGCACGCGACTCCGCCGATCCATTGATTCGCCCCTGCCAAGCCCCACTGGCGTTCGCGTCCCGCACGCGCCAGCCGGTGCGGTCAGACCGTTGACGAAAAGAAGAGGTAGCTTGTGGGAACAAAGAGGTCGGAGCGCCCGAGCAAGACCAGCAGTTCGAGCGCCACAAAAAAGCCGATAGCGTCGAAGGCAAAGCCGGCAGAGGCTAAATCTTCCGAAGCGAAATCGGCCGAGGCCAAAGCGTCTGACCACAAAGCTTCCGAGCAGAGGGCTTCCGAGCAAAAGGGTTCTGATCCCAAAGCATCCGAGGCACGGGCCGGCAGTTCCCCCGGCGCCAGTACTCCGAGCAAGTCCGCGTCCAGGCCGTCCACGATGAAGTCGTCCCCCACGAAGTCCAAATCCGCCGCCCGTAACAAATCCGAATCCGACAGCCCAGTCGACGAGTCCGACGCCGAGTGGAGCGCCGCCGACGACGAGGAGGACGATGATTTCGACGACGTATCGTCGGTGAAGCAAACCAGCAACGCGGCGGCCGCTCGCGGCAAGGGCAAGACCGCCGGCAAGTCGGACGAGCGTGCGGTCGCTCCTGCGAAGGGTGCGAAAGGCAAGGCGGGAGCCAAAGGCGCGCCGGCCAAAGGTGAGGCGATCGCCAAAGGTGACGCTGGCAAAACCGCCGCGAAAAAGGGCAAGCCCGAAAAGAGCGCTCCAGTGGCGCTCGACGAAGACGAAGATGGGCCGGAGATCGAGATCGACGACGACGAGTACGCCTCCGACGATCCGTTGGACGACGCCGCGTTCGACCCCGACGGCATCGATCCGTTGGTCGCCGAGGCCAGCGGCCCCCCCGAGAGCGGCCGCTCCAGCCGCGAGCTGCGGCGAGGCGCCCGCGATGACGGCGACGGTGACGTCGACGCGCTGATTTCGCTCGGCAAGAGCAAGGGTTTCCTCACCTACGACGAGGTGAACGACGCGCTGCCCGACGACGACGTCGGTGCCGACCAGATGGATCGCGTGCTCAGCCGCCTCGACAACGAAGACATCGAGGTCGTGAGCAACCGCGCCGAGGCTGACGCGCCGCCGCGCTCCGCCGTCGACAGCGAGCCCCCGCCGCAGGCCGCGCGCAAGGGCAGCGCCAACAAGCGCGAGATGAACGACGCCGCGTACGGTCGCAGCAACGACCCGGTCCGCATGTATCTGCGCAAGATGGGCAGCGTGGCGCTGCTCACGCGCGAGCGCGAGGTCGAGATCGCCAAGCGCATCGAAGAAGGCGAGAACGAGGTGCTCGCCGCCATCCTCGGCAGCCCCATCGCGGTGCGCGAGATCATCGCCATCGGAGAGCAGCTGCGCTCGCATCGCCTGCGGGTGAAAGAGATCATCCGCGACAGCGAGGAAGAAGAGCACGAGTTCGACGAGGAAGAGGCCGATCGCTGGCTGATGCGCCTCATCGACAAGGTCAAGCGCACCGACAAGAAGAACCAGACGCTGCGCGACGAGGTGAAGGGCGCCGGAGACGGTCGCCAGAAGCAGATCGCGCTCGACATGAAGGCCAACCAGGAAGAGCTGGCCAAGACGCTGCACGAGATGCGCCTGAACAAAAAGATCATCGATCGCATGGTGAGCCGCCTCAAGGCGCTGCACGCGAAGATGAACCGCGCGGCGGCCGAGGCCGTGGAGGCGGGCGTTACGCTGCCCGAGCCGGCTAACCCTCCGATCATGGATCTGGAGCAGGTGCGCGAGATCTACCGCGCCGTACGCAAGGGCGAGCGTCGCGCCGAGCGCGCAAAGGCCGAGCTGGTCGAGGCCAACCTGCGGCTCGTCGTCTCCATCGCCAAGAAGTACACGAACCGCGGCCTGCAGTTCCTCGACCTGATTCAGGAAGGCAACATCGGCCTGATGAAGGCGGTCGACAAGTTCGAGTACAAGCGCGGCTACAAGTTCAGCACCTACGGCACCTGGTGGATCCGGCAGGCCATCACGCGGGCGATCGCCGATCAGGCGCGCACGATCCGCATTCCGGTGCACATGATCGAGACGACGAACAAGCTCGTCCGCACGTCGCGCTACCTGGTGCAAGAGCTCGGTCGCGAGCCCACGCCCGACGAGATCGCCGAGAAGATGGAGCTGCCGCTCGATCAGGTGCGCAAGGTGCTCAAGATCGCCAAGGAGCCGCTCAGCCTCGAGACGCCGATCGGCGAAGAGGGTGACAGCCACCTGGGTGACTTCATCGAAGACAAGGGCGCCGTTAGCCCCGCTGATGCGGCCGTGAACATGAACCTCTCCGAGCAGACGCGCAAAGTGCTCAAGACGCTCACGCCTCGCGAAGAGAAGGTCCTGCGCATGCGCTTCGGCATCGGCGAGAAGAGCGACCACACGCTGGAAGAGGTCGGGCAGGACTTCGAGGTCACGCGCGAGCGCATCCGTCAGATCGAGGCGAAGGCCCTGCGCAAGCTGCAGCACCCGAGCCGTTCGAAGGAGCTCAAGAGCTTCATGTGAGCCATCCCAAGGGCTGCCGGCGCCTCGTTCCGTAGAGGGCCAGCGCCTGCTCGCAACGAGCGTCGCGGAGACGTGGCGCTCGTTGACTGGGATGTCTCGAGGGCGAACAGCGGAGGCCGATGGGCGCAGGCCGTGCCGGGGCCAGCCGTCGGTTCATCGGCTGCTCCGAGAACGCGCGGGTGCGGCCCGTCGCGGGTTGGAGTACGCTCGTGGCGAGGTGGGCGGCGCCGCGCTGAGCGCGCCCCAGAAACCGCATGAATGTCCAAGAGTTGATCCTCTCGCGTCGAACCATCCACGACTACCAGCCCGGTCCCGTCCCCGAAGGCGCCATCGAGCGCGCGGTGGTGGCTGCCATCGCGGCCCCGAACCACCGAATGACGGAGCCGTGGCGCTTCGTGCGCGTTGGGCCCGAAGGGCGGAGCGCACTGGTCGGCATCTCCGCCGAGCTGAAAGGCGGAGCCGCGGCGCTGGGCGAGCCAGCGGTCGAGAAGCTGCGCGCCAAGATGCTCAACCCCGCCGAGTTGCTCGTCGTGTGCCAGACCCGTCATGCCGACCCCGACGTCGCTCGAGAGGACTACGCCGCCACGGCCTGCGCCGTCCAAAATGCCATGCTGTCCCTCTGGTCCGAGGGCGTGGGCTCGAAGTGGAGCACGGGGGCGGTCACCACCGACGAGCGCACTTATTCGACTCTCGGGGTCGACCCCGCCCAGGAGCAGATCATCGGCTTCCTGTGGGCGGGAAAGGCGCTCCGCGACCTCCCCAAGCCTCGCCGCCGCCGAGACCTGGCTGAAGTGCTGCGCACCGTTCCTTGAGAACAGCGTTCCTTGAGAACACTGTTCCTCGAGCGCACCGTTCCTTGAAAGCACCATTGCAGCAGTCTCGATAATGCACGCATAATGCAGGCTCCTCGGCGTCCTCGATGCCGGGAGCGAGAGGGCGAACGGTCGAGACATGGGTTGGTTGCGCGAGTTGATGGCGTCGACGTCGCCGCCGATCGACGGCTACGGCGAGCTCGCTCGGCGTGCGTTGGCCCACCCGGAGTGGCCTGCGGACACCCAGCCGCGGGCGCGCTCGCTCGCCGCGCTGTTCAGCAAGCTCGACCGAGGCATCGAGCTCGAGTGGCTCGCGGAACGAGACGCTGCCCAGCGTGCGCTGGCGCTGGTCCTGGCCTGTCCGATCGAGACGGTCCGTAGGGCCGTTACGCGCGACCCGGCTGATTCCAGCCACGGCTACCTGCGCTGGCTCGACCTCCCGTACGCGAGACCGCTGGCTCTGCGCGACGAGCCCTTGCCCCCCGGGCTGCCGCCACGGGTGGCGAGCCCGATCAGCTGGGGCCCTCGGCTCTGGTGGCTGGCGCCGGCAGGTAGCGGACGCAGCCTGGCCGGACAGTGGTTGGCGGCGCGCGGCCTCGCCCGGCACCTCGCCGTGCCGCACTGGACGGACGCCGTCGACCGCCTCGCGGGCACCGGGCCGGTGTTTCTGGAGCTGGAATGCGCAGAGGACCTGACGGGCCTCGACGCCGTGCTCCCGGCTGGCCCCGTCTGCGTCGCAGCCCCGTCTCCGCCGGTTGGCCCCGATGGCGCCTGGGAGCTCGTCACCTCTCCTCCGCTCCTCGAGGCCCTGCCAGCACTGCTCGCCTGGCTCGATGCGCGCCTGCCGCGCGACGGTGCCTTCGACGCGGTCGCAGCGGAAGGCTGGCTGCGAGGGCTGATCGCCGCTGGCGAGCTGCCGAGCCTCGGTGCCGTGCTCGGCGCGGCCGGACTGCTCGATGCGCGGGGTGTCCGCGACGCACGCGGACAGACGCTGGCTCGGCTGGCCGAGCCGTTCGTGAACGAACGGCTCGAGCGAGCCCACCTCGACGGAAGCGAGGCTCGCTGGCTCGCTCGTCACGGCTTCGAAGCGCTGGTGAGCATTGCTCAGGGTGCGCTGGTCGCCAGCGACACGCCCTGGGAGGTCGCGCGCTCGCTCGACGAGTGGATCGCTCTCGTGCCTGCCGAGCTCAGGAAGAGCGGGAGCGCTTCGCGGGAACGCCCGCGCAGCAGCGGGTCGCTGCGGCAGAGCGAGCGTCCAGCGGACGAGGCCCCACCGGGCGCCTACCGCATCGTGCGAGCGCTGGTCGACGCCGGGCTGCTCGCCGAGCGCGGCCCAGGGCGCTTTGCGCTGGCGCCGAAATATCTCGAGCATGCGCTGCTCGCGCGCGCGCGCCGCGCCCTGGTCGAGCAGGACACCCCGCTGGCGTGGGGAGAGGCCCTGCTCCGTCCGCACGCCGCGGCCGCGGTGCTCGAGACCCTGTACGAGCAGCTCTGCGTAGACCCGAGCGTGGTCGAGCCCCTCGCAGAGCTCGATGTGTCGTCGCAGCCCGCGCTGGTGGTGGCGACGGAGGCCGCGCTGGTCTGCATGGGTCTGCGCGCGCTATCGGGCGTCGAGGTCGCCACGGAGCTGCTGGTGACCGCCTGGAACGAGCAGCTCGGGTGGCTCGTCGAGCTACCGGGCGAGCTCCCGCGCCCCCGCCTGCTCTGCTACGCGCACCACCGCGTGTCGCCGCTCGCGCGGCACGCCGTCTGGATGCTGGCGATGCTCGCCGCGAGCGAGCTGCTCGGCGATCGGCAAGGGGGTGCGCACCCCCTGCTCAGGCCCTGGGGTGACGAGCTGGCGCCCGAGGCGCTGGGTACCGTGCTCGACGCCATCTATGTCGAGCTGGCGCGCCCCGAGGTCGCGGAGCGACCGTGGGCGGTCGAGGCGTTTGCCCTGGTGGGACGGCTGCTCGAGAGCGACAACGACGCCGACGACGTCGGCCTGGAGGGCGCCCCTGACGAGCGTCCCGCGCGCACGCTCGGGTGGCACCCGCTGGGTCGCCCCGCGCGCCTGGTGCGCGCGCTCACCGACGGCGAGATCGACTCGGCGTGGTTAGACGGCTTCGGCGATCATCCGCTGGATCTGCCGGCGCTCGGCGCCGCCTGCGAGCTGCGCCATGTCGCCTGGTCGCGCATGGCGCACGCGCTCTGGAAGACGTGGCAACACCGAGGCTGCCCCGCGGACACCGATCGCCTCTTCGCGCCGGACAGTCCGCACCGCGAGCTGCTCTGGCCGCACCTGCCCGCGGAGGTGCTCGGCGCGGCCTGGGCGCGCTGGACGGAGCACTCGACCTGGCCCTTCGCGTGCTTCGCGTCGGCGCAGTGGACGGCCTTCGCCGACTACTTCGGCGAGCGCTGGCAGCTCGCGCCGTCGTCGGCGCTCTGGCGCCACGCGTTCGAACACATGAGCCTGGAGCTCGTCCAGCGGACGATCGCGCGGGCCGAGCTGCTCGCCACCGACGCGCCCGAGGCGCGCGCGCTGCTCGAGCAAGCCTGGCGGCGTTTTCCGGCCTGGCTGTCCGAGCTCGTGTGCGAGAGCGCCTCGGCGGCTGACGCCCCTGCCGTCGCGCGCCTGCTCGACGCGACCCCCACCCCGCTCGATGACGAGCTGCTGCACCCGTTCGGCGAGGAGCTGTCGCGACGCTCTACCCGGCGCGATGTGATCGACGCGGCGCGCGCTTGGCTGTTCGTCAAGATCTCCGCGCGCCGGGGCGATTGGCGCAGCGCCTACGCGCTGCTCGGCGAGCTCGAGAGCCGCCTGGCACGGGCCGAGCGCGCGCGCGGCGCGAGTGCATCTTTCGGGTGACCACGTTGACCGGCAGAGTTTGTGATCGCGCGCTTTGTGGTCATCACGCGACTGTGAGATGTTCTCGCGACTGCCCCTCACCATGCAACAGACGCCCACCTTCTCGACCGACCAGGAGCAGCCCATGCGGGCCAAGAGCGCGGTCTTCTACCTGACGTTTTGCTGGGGGCTCGTCGGAGTGCTGGCGCTGTTCGCGCGAGCGATCGTGCGGCTCACGCCGTACGCCTGGCAGCCGATCGCCGATGGCTCGCTGGCGCCGTTGCATGTCGCCCTGTATGTCGCGTGGGTGGCCTTCAACGCCTACAGCGAGGGTTACCGCGCCTTCCAGAAATCGTTCTGCCCGCGCGTCGTCGGGCGCGCCTACCACTTGGCGCAGAATCCACGGCCGCTCTTCGCGCTGCTCGCTCCGTTCTATTGCCTCTCGCTGTTCCACGCGAACCGGCGAGGGCTCACGGTGGCGTGGGTCATGCTCGCGATCATCGCGCTCTTGATCGGGCTGCTGCGCATCACGCCGCAACCGTGGCGCGGCATCATCGATGGCGGCGTTGTCGTCGCGCTCGCATGGGGCATGTTGGCGATGATCGTGATGGGTGCACGGGCTCTCGCGGGCACCCCGCCAAGGGCGAAGCTCAACCTCCCCGGCACGTGAGACACCCGCCCCGAAACACGTTTTCGGGCGTGAATCGCCGGGCATTCGCGCGAAGATGCGTTCAGAAATGCCAGCGTTACAGCGGTGACACGCACTTCTCACCGCAGCACATCTAGCCAGCAGATACGCTCAGCGCCGGCGAACGCGTTAACGATTGGCTCACACTCGCTGACACCATCGCTGACACCATCGCTGCCAACATGGAGATCACTGCGATGCCCGGGATCCCTGTAAAACTGGCTCCGCGCTGCTCACCCGCTGGTATCGATGGCGACATCTACGATGATGCCGATGAAAAAGATCGAGCCTGTCAGAAGCGCGCCCTGGGATCGATGTCGCGCTATTGACAAGCCTTTGTGGGCAAGGAAAGGAAGAGATATGCGGATGACTCGCGCCTTTTCATTGCTTCTGCTGGTCTCGGCATGCGGCTCGCGCGAGGCCCAACCTCCGCAAGTACCTGAGCATGAAGAGCTCACGGCGAGCAGTTCAGAGAAGATCGAGGTCGCGTCGCCGTCCCTCATCCCCGACTGCAGCGCCGACGACGCGAGCTGCATGCCCCCGCCCAAGTGGGTCGACAGGCTGTGCAGCGGCGTGCATCCCGAGGTCGCGTTGCACATGTTTCGTGGTGGCACGCCCTGGCGGCGCATGTACTCGCGCCACCGTGCGCCGGCCTACAACGGCGCCGGCGACCGCTCGCTCTCCGACGAGCGCGTCGAGAAGGGCGAGGAGCTGATCGCGCTTCGTCGCAACGACGACGCCTCGCTCGGGCAGATGAGCGTAGGGGAGACGGCCGGCTACGACTTCCTGCGCTGGAACGGCAGCTGCGTCACCCTGCAAGACGGCGAGTACAGCGAGAAGCCCCCGCGCCGACGGCAGCACGCGCGCGTCGAGTGGCGCTGGCTGGGCGACGAAGTGCGCAACGCGCTGACCAACGACGGCACCGTGAAGGAGGCGTACGTCGCGCGCCGCAAGGAATGCAAAGGCGCGACGCTCGGGAGGGTCACGAAGAAGTGCGTCGAGCGAGAGGTGTCGCTCGTCACGGCGATTGTGGACTATGTGCGGTCGGGGGGGACGCTGCCGGAGCCGAGCGAGCGGCTCTAGACGGCGCTCAGGGGGACTCGGGTGCCGTAGAAGGGACGGAGGCGGGGCGGCGGCGGCCGCAGTTTCGGCGGCGGTTTCGGTTTCGGCTTCGGCGGCGGTTTCAGCTTCAGCGGCGGCCGCAGCTTCAGCGGCGGTTTCGGTTTCGGCTTCGGCGGCGGCCGCAGCTTCAGCGGCGGTTTCGGCTTCGGCGGCGGTTTCGGCTTCAGCGGCTGCGGCGGCTTCGGCTTCGGCGGCGGCTTCAGCCTCAGCCTTCAGCGGCGGTTTCGGCTTCGGCGGCGGTTTCGGCTTCAGCGGCTGCGGCGGCTTCGAGGTTTGGGTGGTCGGAGAAGTTGGCGTGAGGGTTTGTGCATGCTTTGGCGCGCACCTTCCGCGCCACCCCGGCTGATCTGACGCGGCGAGGAGATTGTTCGGGTGTCACGGAAGCTGCGCTGGGGGAGGCATGCACAACCCCTCACGCCAACTTCTCCTCGATTCTATCCTTCAGCTCGTCGAACAGGCTCGGCCTCTGGTCGAGGCCGTTGCGAAGCGCGATCGCGATCTCGCCTCGCAGATTCGGCGAGCGTTGAGCAGCGTGGCCCTCAATGCTGCCGAAGCATTCGGCAACAGCGCTGGCAACACGCGGCTTCGAATGCAGTCCGCGCTGGGCTCGTTCTACGAGGCTCGCGCCGGTCTTCGTGTCGCGGCGGGCTGGCGCTACATCCCGCCCGAGGAATGCGCAGCGCTCCTCGCCGCCAATGATCAACTCGGCGCCCGCCTCTATACGCTCGCCCACCGCTAACCCACCGGCAGCGGCGGCTCCAGACCGCCGCTCCCCTTCCCTCGAACACACACACTGCCCGCGCCACCGAAGCCGTGGCCGCCGCTGAAGCCGCCGCCGCTGAAGCCGTCGCTGCCGCTGAAGCCGTCGCGGCCACCGAAGCCGTCGCGGCCGCTGAAGCCGCCGCCGAAGCCGAAGCCGACCGCTGAAGCCGTCGCTGCCGCTGAAGCCGCCGCCGCCGCTAAAGCCGCCGCCGAAGCATCACCTCGACAGAAGAAGCGACCGAGCCTTCTGTGTACGCCTCCACAAAAGAAGACCGCCCCCAGTGAGGCCGGCGCCCGCAGAGCGGAATCCTGAGACGAGGCGGAGCGGGGGTGGTGTTTTTGGCGCGCGGTGGGGCCCCCGCTGTCCGAGCTGCGCTTGCCGAATGCCCAACTTTCACGCTCGGGCCGAGCCGCGACGAGAGCCCGACGCGTCCGCGAACGACGCGCAGTGAGTTCGGGGGGCCGCGCGCCAAAAACACCACCCCCGCTCCGCCGACCTCGTGTGAATCTACTGGCGGCGAAGGCCGAACACCCCTCCCGTGGCCGCCCGCAGCGCGCTGCGCGCGAGGACGGACGCCGGGGAGGGGCGGCGGGCGCGACCGCTGCGGGCGCGAGCCGCCGGGGGTGGGCAGCTGCCCACCCCTCTTCGACGCTGGTCAGATGTGGATCGCGCCGTCGCCCGCTGCGAGAGCCGCCTCTTTGACGGCCTCCGCCAGCGACGGGTGCGCGTGTGAGGCGCGCGCGAGATCTTCCGCGCTGGCTCCGAACGCCATCGCGACGGCCGCCTCGGCGATCAGGTCGCCTGCGGCGGCGCCAACGATGTGCACGCCGAGGATGCGATCCGTCTTCGCGTCAGCGAGGATTTTCACGCGGCCTTCGGTGCTGCCGATCGCCTTGGCGCGACCGTTCGCGCTGAACGGAAAGGCGCCCTTCTTGAACTGCACGCCGGCTTCGGTGAGCTGCTCTTCGCTCTTGCCCACGGACGCGATCTCCGGGTGCGTGTAGACCACGCTCGGGATCGAGTTGTAGTCGACGTGACCGTAACCGGTGGCGATGATCTCGACGCAGGCGATGCCCTCCTCCTCGGCCTTGTGCGCGAGCATCGGGCCGCGGATCACGTCACCGATCGCCCAGATGCCGGGCACGTTGGTGCGGAAATGGTCATCGACGATCACATCCCCCCGCTTGCCTTGCTGCACGCCCACTTCGGCGAGGCCGAGGCCCTGCGTGTTGGGGATGCGACCGACGGAGAGCAGCACGCGATCGCACTCGATCGGGTCTTGCCCGTCAATCTCGACCACACAGCCCTTCTTCACCTTCTTCGCGCCCTTGACGCGCGCGCCGAGCTTGAAGACGAGGCCCTGCTTCTCGAGGATCTTCTTGGCGAGCGTGCCGAGCTCTTTATCCATGCCGGGCAGGATGCGGTCGGCGTACTCGACGACGGTGACCTTGGCGCCGAGGCGCTGCCATACGGAGCCGAGCTCGAGCCCGATCACGCCAGCGCCGATCACCACCAGGTGGCCGGGCACCTCGGGATAAGAGAGCGCCTCGGTGCTGGTGCCGATCTTGTCGCCGTCGAGCTCGACGCCGGCGAGCGGCGCGACGCTGCTTCCCGTGGCGATCAGGATGTGCTTGGTCGTCAGCTCGGTGACCTTGCCGTCCGCGCCCGTCACGCTCACCTTGCCCGGCGCCGTGATCTTGCCGGTGCCGTACACCGGCGTGACCTTGTTCTTCTTGAACAGGTGAGCGACGCCGCCCGTGAGCTGCTCCACGGTGTCGCTCTTCTTCTTCATCATGCCGGCGAGCTTCAGCTCGACGCCCTTGACGTCGATGCCGAAGGCCGACAGCTCGTGCTTGACCTCGTGGTAGTGGTGGCTCGCCTCGAGCAACGCCTTGCTGGGGATGCAACCCACGCGCAAGCACGTGCCGCCGAGCTTTGGCTCGAGCTCCACGCACGCGACCTTCATCTTCAGCTGCGCCGCGCGGATGGCGGCGACATAGCCACCGGGGCCGGCCCCGATGACCACCAGATCGAATTGGTTGTCCATGGCGGGGCTCAGATCTCGATCAGCATGCGCGTGGGCTCTTCGATCGCCTCTTTGATCCGCTTGAGGAACCCGACGGCCTCGCGACCGTCGACGATGCGATGGTCGTACGTGAGCGCGATGTACATCATCGGCCGCGCCACCACGGCGCCCTTGATCACCACCGCTCGGTCGACGATTCCGTGCAGCCCGAGGATGCCGCTCTGGGGCGGGTTGATGATCGGAGTCGACAGGAGCGAGCCGTAGATGCCGCCGTTGGTGATCGTGAAGGTGCCGCCCTGCAGCTCTTCCAGCTTGAGCGTCCCGTTCTTCGCGCGGTTCGCGAGCTGAGCGATCGTCTGCTCGACCTCGGCGAAACCGAGGCGCTCCACGTTGCGGAGCACCGGCACCACCAGGCCCTTGCCGCCGCCGACCGCGACGCCGATGTCGCAGTAGTTGTGATAGACGATGTCGGTGCCGCGCACCTCGGCGTTGACGCTCGGGAACTGCTTGAGCGCGTCCACCGCGGCCTTCACGAAGAACGACATGAAGCCGAGCTTGATGTTGTACTTCTTCGTGAACGCGTCCTGATACTGCTCGCGCAGATCTTTCACGGCCGTCATGTCCACCTCGTTGAAGGTGGTCAGCAGCGCCGCCGTCTGCTGCGCTTCCACGAGGCGCTCGGCGATGCGACGCCGCAGCGTCGTCATCGGCACCACCTCTTCCTGGCGCCCATCCTGGCGGGCGGCGAGGGCCGCAGAGCTGCCAGGCGGAGCGGCCGAGCGCGGCGGCGCCTTGGGTGCGAGGGCCTGCGCCGGCTTCGGGGGCGCTTCCAGGTGACGCTGGACATCTTCCTTCAGCGTGCGACCGCCCGGGCCGGTGGGCGTGACCTCGGAGGCGTCGAGCCCGGCCGCGTGCAGCGCGCGCTGCGCAGCGGGCATGACCCTCGGCGTCGACGCGGGCGGGATCGTCGCGGGCGGCCCCTCGGCAACGGGGCGATCGAACACCTCTTTGGCAGGCGCCCCCTTATCGGAGGCGGCCTTTTCCGGTGCAGCAGCGGCCGCCTTCGCGCCGGCCGCGCCGGCCTCGATGTACCCGACGATGTCTCCCACCTGCGCGGTCTCCCCCTTCTTGACGAGGATTTGCGCGATGGTTCCACTCACCGGAGCGGGCAGCTCCACGGTGACCTTGTCCGTCTCCAGCGTCACGATGATGTCGTCTTGGCTGACGGTGTCACCGACACTCTTCAACCAATCGCCGATCTGGACTTCGGAAATCGACTCGCCCACAGAGGGCACCTTCAACTCTACGGGCACCTTAGCCTCTCCTTCGGATCACAGACGATCACTCATACGAGGAACCGCGCGGGTTTTGGGCGCCCGCGCGTCGAGTAGCTGGCCCGCGTCGAGCTCTTTTTGGCAACGGCATCCGAGTCAGCGGCACGCGACTTAGCACAAACGGCGCTATCGTGGTTCAAAGAGAGCCGGCATCGATCGGAGTTTTCGGGCGGGGTCTGCGGCGACACCGACGGCGCGCGAAACACGTCGTCAGAAACGCGGATCGCAGCGACAAAAGACCAACCCCCGGGGCAACGCAGTGCTCCGGGGGCGAATCCTCGACGAAACGGTCGCGGCGGCGCGATGACTGGGCCGGCACGAGGCCGGCGCACCGCGAGAGCGGTAAGTCACCGCGGACGCGGCAGGTCACCGCGGAAGCGGCCGGTTTAGAGCGGCGCGAAAGCTCGGTCGATCAGCTCCTGCTGCTCCAGCTTGTGACTGTGCGCCGACCCAGTGGCAGGGCTGGCCGACTCGTCGCGGCACACCCCGGACATCGGATGGCGGCCGAGCAAACGATCGCCAAACCGGAGGCGCAGGAACGGCCAAGCGCCCATGTTCTCCGGCTCGTCTTGCACCCAGACGATGCGGGTGCCCGGAGCGTAGGCCTCGAAGAGCGAGGCGAGCTCCTGCTTCGGGAACGGATAGAGCTGCTCGAGCCGCACGATGGCCACGTCCTGGCGGCCCAGCTCTTTGCGGTGAGCCAGCAGCTCGTAATAGACCTTGCCAGTGCAGAGCAGCACTCGCTGCACTGCCGAGCCGACCAAGGGCTCGGGGTCGGGCAGCACTCGGTGGAACTTGCCCGTCGCGATCTCGTCGATCGGGTTCGTGGCGAGCGGGTGCCGCAGCAGGCTCTTCGGCGTGAACACTACCAGCGGCTTGCGCCACGGGCGCAGCACCTGGCGCCGCAGCAGGTGGAAATACTGCGCGGGCGTCGTCACCTGCGCGACCTGGATGTTGTCCTCGGCGGCGAGCATCAAGAAGCGCTCGAGGCGTGCGCTCGAGTGCTCGGGGCCCTGGCCTTCGAAGCCGTGGGGCAGCAGCAGCACGAGGCCGCTCAGGCGCTTCCACTTGTCCTCGGCGCTCACCAAGAACTGGTCG
>Ga0247763_1001046_pt1 | contig 16473 bp, 4 predicted proteins | sample UWRJL141409B4_FD_179926 | JGI IMG/M metagenome (GOLD analysis project Ga0247763, IMG submission 179926) | Plant litter microbial communities from Arlington Agricultural Research Station in Wisconsin, United States - UWRJ-L141-409B-4 | ecosystem: Environmental > Terrestrial > Plant litter >...
CCGTGGAACTGCAGCGGGAGGAGCGGTCCATGTGTAAGAGGGTCTCCTCTCCTCGGACCCGTGTATTTCGGTAGGGTTTGCTGAGCTCCAGATCGGCCTCGAACTCGAATCGTGCGGCGAGCCCCGACTCGAAGATGGTGGCTAGATCAGCCGATGGTTGCTTGTCAAAGACGCCCACAGCACCAATGCAGGACTCCAGCTGCCCCAGGCGCCGCGCCAGGTCTTGGTTAGTCTCCAGCAGCGTAGAGACAGATGACGCAAGGGGATTCCTGGCTCTCCGCTGCCTTGATTATCCGAGTCACTATCAGTATGCCGCGCTGCGGGTCAGCCGTGCTCAACCAACACAGAGAGCCAACAGCGGGCAGCGAAAGAGCATTTAACACTGGAATATGTTCAAGATGAATGACACGGAGCTCTTGAAACCCTGCAGGCGCGCAAGCAGGCCTTGGACCGCCTTTTCATTCTGCATCCACCTGGCCCTGACCTGCAGCGGCACCGGCTCATCTAGGTGGCATAAGCCGAACGACAGAACGAACGAGGGCCTCAAGCCCGGAAAAGAGGACGCCATCCGTCAGGATAGAGAGTCGTCTACTTGGATGAGAGGTGCACGTCTGGACTCGGTCGGGGGGGACACTACTTAGCATGTCGAACAGGCCCTGGGGTGCGGAGAGGATGATGCGGCAATTGACTACCTCTGCGTGGGCCGGCGCGGCGATGCGAGCGGTGACCTGGAGTGACGAGAGCACCGGTGCCACAGCGCCGATGACCTTTCCTGCCGCCGCGACGAGGCCGACGATGGATGCTGCGACGCCGAGGACTTCCATGTCTCCGGCGTCTGCAGATGAGAAATTGGTGTTCGTCTCGGCAACGAGAAAGACGTGTGCGGGGGGGCCGCACTATGTAATATTTTCCAGCCCGCAGCTGCTCAGCCACCCATCCCCAGAGCGCCCGGCGTTAACCCTCCGATTCTCGTTCGCTAGTAGGTCAGTCATAGCTGAGGAAGCTTAGCCAGATTCCGCCTTGGCCATATATACCCAATTTCACAAGCTCCCCCGTTACCCGTACAGCAGCCCAGATTCCGGCCGACATGTTTCAACCTTTGGACTCGGAACCGAGGACACACGGGCAACGCGCCGAGATTTTGCTCGAGGGTCTCAGGCATCTGCCAACGAGCGGCCAGGAGAGGGAAGATCAGCTAATCCTCTGTATTACATCATGTCTTGGCGGCATTCTTCTCATAGAGGCTCTGGTGATTGCCAAAGATCCTGCGACTATGTCGGGACAACCCCTCTACTACGAGGTTATCACCTTCTACGAAAGACGCGAGACGGTTTATCCTTTCCGTTTTCGCTCTTTACTTCCCTCGACGTCAAGAATCTAAATAAGATAATCCGGGTCTAGCTAGAGACGCTATTTAACCTACGTAATAGGAAATAGCTAAGACGTATCTTATTCGATGTCACGGCAACCAAACAGAACACGAGACAAGGCTTGCGCAGCAGTTGCGGCAATTACGTAGAATTGCAAGGTAAGGAGAAAAGAAAAGAAGAGGAAGGGCTGCAGCGGGGTTGCACCTTTTAGAGCTATGGTGCCGGGTCCCCACTGCAGGCCAGCGCGCTCACCAAACCAAACGAACGCTACGATAAACCCGGCAAATCCGGCAAACGGCCAGGCAAATTCGCCAAAAAAGAGTTAAATTCCAGGTAAATCCTTTTTTTTTTATTTGTGTTTGTTTGCCTGGACTTGGTAATATTTGACTAATAGAGTTAGATTTTGTTGATCAGAGCAGGGCTCTGAACAGCGCCTTACCCCTTTTTATAAGACCCCCCTAAGCTACTGGAAAGATTTTCTCCGGTGTTGAAAGTGCGTTTCCCTTGTTACTTTTGCAATTATTCTTCGCTGACCTATTTTGCCAAGGTTGCTTTGCCTTTCTACTATAAATAGCTGCTAGTCTTACATACCACCCTTTATTTAATAACTATTGAATTAAGCCTACTTACCATTATAACCTTTGAAATAAGCGATTTTACCCCTATAAGAAACTTTAAAAATAGCTATTTCCTACCTTTAATCGCTTGACTTGGACCTTTATATTACCCTATTAAATACTGATTTTACAAAAGTTCATAATATTGTACTAAACTGACCCATTACTTTAATTTTTAATAAAAACCGCTTGTAACGAGTTGTTATTATAAGGTAGTAGTATTATGCTTTAGTATTTTTAAATCTAACCTAATTAGCGTATAAGGTAAAAGATTAGCCCAAAATAAAGTTTAAAGGTATTACCTACGTATTAAAAAACTAGTCCGCGAAATATTTTAAACGTATATTTTGGGTTAAAAATTATAATTATTTTTTAATAATTTTGGAAAATAACAAGGTTACAAACTATTAGTAATTTTACCTTTAGAATAATATTATTATTATTATTAATCTTACACCGTAGAGAATCTTTAGTCCTTGTCTTAGTGGGCAAGCGGTCCCTTTATCTATCTGTTTAGGTACCGTGGATGCTTCTATAGTATAGGTATCGGTACGATATCGCACCTAAACCAACTCTACTTTTAGCCTTTTGTTTACTAGTCTAGGTCTCTCCTACCCAGGATATGTAACAGGAGGGGAGTTGTTACAATTTGTAAAGAAAGGAAAATAGGAGGTATTTGTGTGTTAGTTCGAACTCGGACCGTACTCGTTCTTTCTTCTTTGGCCCCGGTGCCCCAATTATATCGTCGTCGGAAGGTGGGAGGTGGAAGGGGGGGGGGGAGCTCTTTCCTTTGTTACCTCGCTTTCGATTCGCCTGTAGTTTAAATAATAGCCTTTTTCCACAAATAGTTTGCTTCTTTCTCTTTTTACGATTTGCCTCGCTTTCGGTTCGCTTTCGTTTATATTACGGGTAGGAGGCCATCGTAGCAGTGGTGCCATTGTGGTATCGGCGGTATGTTCGAATGGAAAGAGAGGGAGGAGGGGGGGGGTTGTGCCTTCCTTCGCAGTAGCATCGTTATCGGTTTGCCTTCGTTGGACTCTGAATGAGAGGTCATAAGGGTGTCACTAGTGTGTTTTTATTTAATATTTTATCCTCGTTTGACCGGGGCAATCTCGTTACCTGCTGAGCGAGTGCGGTGCGCAAACGCAGATTCTCGCCTTTTCTTGCCTATAAATAGGGGGGTTCTCTCCCTCGTTCTCTTCTTCTTTTCATCATCATCCATCACTTTGCATGCTATGGCTTCCAGCTCCGATGCCAACGCCTCGCTCTCGACCTTAAGGGTAATAATGATACTTAATAAAACTCAGTTTACTTTAGAATTAAAAAGGTTGTAAAATTAAAATTATTGTTGGATTTTATTTATAAAATATAGTTTAATAAAGGTAATTTTAATGTAAATATTTTACTTATTAATTAAAATTGGGAAATCCTTAAAGCCTTTTTAGATCTTTTATAGCCTTTTAAAAGCTTAATAAAACTTTATGAAGGTAATAATACTACTCTTCCTAATTATATTTTCGTATTTTATATATTAAAACGATATCTCAAACGGTAAATAGTTTTCTACAATAACCTGCTAAATTATAACACCGCTGGCCTATAACCAGATTGTACTTAATTAATATTACAATTTCCGTTACCACAACTAGCATTACAACCCTGAAAAAACCCTACCCTGCTTCAAATCCTAAATAATTGCGAAATCAACCTTTTGTTAAGTTAATAGCAAGTTCCCAAGCCTTATAAAGATTACATTATTAACTTTATTTCGGTATAATCGCTACGTTTACTTGTTAATTTATGTAGCCTGACTGGTCTCAGTGAGGTCCAGTATAGGAGGTTACAGGGGGTGAGTCCCCTGTAACGGTCGCAGCGGAAGGCTTTGGGGGTACGATAACTGCCCGGGACGGGGTTAAAGGAAGCTAAGATTAGCAGACCAACCTGCTGTAACAAGCAGAGATACAGGGGTCTATGCCTTGTAATAAGGTGACTATAGTAGGCTTTGTACAAAGATTACAAAGGTCAAAAGGTTACCTACAGGCTATATATAAACTATCTTGCTTAAGGTAGAAAAAAGGAAAAGAATTAAACACCAGAAATACAAAAAGGGAGATAGTTCTTTATAAGGCCCTTAGTAGGTATAGGTTAATCTTACAGGGGGTAAGGGCCCTAAAACATAAAAGGAAAGCCTATACTATAGAGGGAAAAGTACTTACGTTAACGCTGGAATCCAAAGGATTCCAGGGCAACAAATTGGCTGTACTAACGTAATAATGGTACTGGGCCTACCCTTATAGGCCAAGTTTATAGATAGTAGGTCCCCGGAACTCCCCATCGGTTCTAGTAGGTTCCAGTGGGTCTAGGGGGCTTGGCAGCCCCCCTAAACCACAATACTAATTCCCCGTGGTTATGGTAACTATACTTTACTATAGTGCAGTCGGTAGTACTCCCAGGGCAGTAGATTAACTAGGCTACAGCACCTAAGGGTACTATAACTACAGGGCAATTAGGCTGTAATTTCAACACCCCCTTTACAACCCTAAGCCCTAATACGTTTTTTAATTCGAGGCAGACCCCCTCTGGAATCCATAAGGCTTAAAAAGGTTTAATAATTTAAAGAATTACTTATATTTGGCTAGGGTTAAGGCTTTAATTAACCTATCTACCGGCATCTCCCCTATAGGTACGTACGTTACAGTAATATTGCCTTCTATAACGCTTTTTTTTACCCCTTAATATTTTAGAAGGGTATGCTTTATGCGGTTATAATGTTTTGGGTTTTATACCGTATCTATAGCGCCCTTATTATCTCCTATTAGTAAAACGGGTCCCTGTATAAGGCGCTTTAGTTTAAAAAATAACCCCCGAAGCTAGATTACCTTTCTATTACCTTTTATAAGCCCCGTAAACTTAGCTTCTAAGGTCAAATAGGCCATTATAAACGATTTTTTTAACTTTTAACTAATTAATCCTCTACTTACTGTAAATAGGTAACCGTAAGTTGATTTTATAGTAATTTTGCACCCCGTGAAATCGCTATTAATATATCCTATAGGGGTAAGATCAGTAAAGGTACTAAAATAAATACCCTAGTTTATATTAAAGAATAAGTAGTTAAGGAGCTTTTTTACTGCTTTAAAGTAGGTAATAATAAGCTGTTGTAATTAGTGGGAAAGCTATTATACTATAAACGTTATATCCAGTTTAGTTTAAACTATAACGTATATAGTAATACTAATAAGTTATTAAAATAGTTGGATTTTAGTAATATTTAGGGGCTTGGAAGAGTTAAACCTTATAAGTCCTAGAGAGAAAGGGGTAGCTGGTCCGTTATAATTAAATTTAAAATACTAAATAGCCTATTTAATATAAATCTTCTAATTAACCTATAAAAAGCGGTGTACCCTATTATAGTAAATCTCGACCCCTAAAAAGTAGCAGGTAGGGCCTAGGTCCTTTATATTATATACTTAACTAAGTTAGACCTTTAATACCTTAATTTTAATTATAAAAGACCCAATAAGAAGATAATCATTAACGTAAGTAACTATTATAATCTTATAAATTGTATTATAATAAGTGGCTACGTTACTAGTAAAAGGGTTGTAATCTAGCGTTTTTAATAACTTCGCAACCTTTTATTACTAAAAATACGAGGCCTATTTCAGGTTATAAAATCCCTTGCCTAATAATATAACTTAATTTTTAGAGGGGTTTTAATTGTACTATTTTAAAAGATCCAGTACCTTAGAACTACTAAGATTAAATTTGTACAAACCTTTAAAAACCTTAATATAAAGTTCTATATTTAATTTATTATTTAAAAAAGCTTTTATAAAATCTACTTATTTAATTTCCCAATCCTTAATAACAACTAATACCAGTATAATTTGCTAAGTTAACGGTATTATAATAGTTGTAAAGGTTTCCTTAAAGTTGATTTTAAGAGCCTATTAAAACCCCCTAGCTACTAATCGGATTTTAAACTTAGTAACCCTGCTTTAAGCATCCTTTTTTAGTTTAGTAACTGGTTTAGTAATAATAAGTAGCTTTTTAGCTTTAAATTACTTAATAAAATAAAAGGTTTTAATAGTTAATAATTGCTATATCTTTTTAAAATATACTACTAATTACTAATCCTTTAGGGGGTACCTTAGGATTTGCTTAAAGGACTTAGGCTCCGAGTCTTTAGTAAATTTAAAGGGGTTATAGTAGCTACTAGGCTTGGCTTATTTAATAACTCTATTAATAAGGTGGTTAATTAGGTCCGCCGTAGTATTTATAAGCTTAACTTCTACTTGTTTAAATTCCTCTTATTGGGTTTTAGTAACCTATAGGATTGGGACTTTACTGTAATAAGCCTAAGTTTATCTCCTATAGGGGACTTGGAGGGCTTAGAGGTCGCTACGGGTAATTAAACCAGTTTACGTAGTAGTGTTATTGGTAGGGCGAACTTAGTAAGCGCCTTGGGGGGAAAGCTATTATAATTAAAGTACTAATCTTTTATATTTTTAGTAATATCCGGAAGGTTTAGGGCGTTAATTAGGCCCCGGGGCCCCTATAGGTAGGTAAAAAGGTTCTCGTATAATTTGATAAAGCTGGTCTAAATAACCTTTTATTAACTAAGCTAAATTAGGTAAATCTAAGTACCTAATATAATTAGTAACCTATTTTAAACGCCCTTGGGGGTAAGTTTTTGGGATTAGATACGTTTTTTAAGGGGGACTAATATTATACAATCAGCGCCTATAACCTTGTAATTAAAAAGATCCGGGATATAAGGAGCTTATAAGGGTATTAATTTATTGAGGAAAAGCTAGTATAGGGTAAGCTCTTTAGTAATATTTGCTATTTTATTAACCAGTTTAATTATAAGGCCTATAACGTATCCTTATAGGGAAGATAAAAGCCCTAAAGTAATTATTATAGCCCTAAGGCGTTTTAAAACCACTTATATAGTATATTTAGCTAAATTATTTTAATTATATACGTAAACGCTAGACTCCGAGAAAATAATACCCTTTTTACGTAAATAAGGCCTAAGCCTATTAATTTCCTTACCTTTATTATAATATAAATATACTAAATATTATTTAAAGGTATTATTAATCTCCTTTATAATAGCTTTTACTTTTATAATAATTTTATCTTCGGATTTTAAAAACCTAATAATTTTAAAATAAATCTTTCAGTCTATTAAAATAAATTTATAAGGTTTATTATTTAAGGGTATAGAGTAAATTACAAATATATCCCCCTTTATCCACCTTAATACGTTAAAAGGGTTAATAATAGCCTTAGAGGAGGGTTGGTATAGTAGTTTAGCAATATTATAACTTTTACAAACTATATATTTAAAGCGTATATTATTAAAATTAGGCATCTTTTTAGTAATTAAGGCGATTTTTCTTAAAAGGTTTAGCTTTATATAGCCTAAACGAATATACTAAAGTCTAGCTGCTTTAATTATTATTGCTAAAGGACCTTTTTAGGTTTTGTTGTGGTATATTAAGAAGAGGGTTACCTCTTTTATAGTAAGTAGTATTATAATAGGGGTTTTAGGTTGGTTTCCGGATAAGTAGTAGTACTAGATGCTTTTATAGTTTTATTAAATATAGTTGGTTTTAGGGGGTTATAACCCTTATAATTAGATATAAAAGCCTAAACCTTTAAAGTCTAATAAAGTAATAAGCTTCCTAAAGGTGCTATAAAATTTATTTTTAATAAGTATACCCCCTGAATTGTAAAGGCGGTGGCTACTAACGATATTAACGGGGAAGGTTGGAATATAAAGGCACTTTTTTAGTATAATGGTGTTATATTGAGACCTACCCTAATAGTACTAGTATAGGGTTTAAGTTTAACTATCCCAATGCCTTAAGGCTATATTAGGTTACTTTTAATACGTACTATAGCCAGTTTTTTAATACGTAGCTTTGTAAATAGGGCTTTATCAGTATAAATATATACTGTGGAACCGGTATTAAAAAGCTACTACTTAGTAGGACTACCCCCTATAAAAAGGTTAATTATAGGGGGTTTAAGGGGGTTGTTAATAGGGGGTTCAGGGTTTATTAAGGTATCCAGTTTACTAAAGGTATTATTAAGGTTAGTAGGTTTGGCGCTAAGTGTAGTGCCTTGGTTAAAATTGTAGTAAATAGGGAAAACCTTCTTTATAGCGACTAACTCCCCCTAATTACTAAAAATAGTACTAGTTTCGTAGGTTTTATTAATACCTTTAGGGGTATCTTTTGTATTAAAGGTATTACTATTGTGCGCCCTCTTATTACTGGAATTACCTTATTCCTTCAAGTTCCTGATTTCCCTAGGCCTAAAATTGCCTTGCGAGGCTTCTAATTTGCCCTATTATTGGCCTTTGCCTTCTCCGGAACCTTATTTAGGCTCCCTAGATTTTTTTTAATTAGTTTATAGTGTAGCTAAGGTACGTGTTGAAAAGGTACTAGGGTTCCGGGTTTTAGTAAGTAGGTCCTTTTAAAAATATAAGAGAGTAAGGGTGCTAGGTAGTCTCTAGAACCCAGTATTAGTATTTGCAATCTACTGATCTTATTATAGTAGTACCCTGGAACGTTTAGCCTACTATGGGAATTGGGGTTTTAGAACGTTAAGATAGTGGTTGACTTAATTTTATTCCGTAATTACAACTTCTTAAGCCCTGAGACGGCTTATTAAGGTGTTAAAAATAACGTTAAAGTTTACTATAGTAATACTGCTATTGAAAATTAGGAAGTGGTATTAGTAGTAGAGTTTGTTACGGAGATTAGCCTGGGTTAAGGTATATTGTTGGCGGAGCCGACTAAAGGTAAATCTAAAATCCTCCTTATAGGCTATAGTAGTAAGGGGGCCTTTTTTTAGTATATTCCGGAAAGTTAACAGGAGGGCGGCTTTCTAAGGGTCACTAAGGCGTTTTATAATTATTTATAAGTTATAGAGGAAATTAGGGATCTGGAGGGCTCTAAACTAAATTAATAAAGCCTAAAACTATTACTAATAGTTTTTAGATCCTAATAAACGTTAATTTTCGGGTAAGAAGAGAAACTATTTAACCAGTTCTTTGACTGTAAGGGCGCTGAACTCGTCCCTAACAGCTGGAATTACTAAAGGATAGGTGGTTTTAGTGGTTCCAATGGTCCTAGGAGCTCTAGTAGTCGCTATTAAGTTGCTACCCCTTTTTGGGAAGCCCCGAAAATACTTATATCTAGTATGTTCCGGGCTTATTGCTGTTGTTCCAATACTACTAGCAGTTTATTAAAGCGCTAAGTAAACTTGGAAACTTACTATGCCAGGCCTTAGATAGGTGGGACTTCTTCGGGCTGCTGGCTTTAGCCTATAGAGGCTATATCTAGGTCGTTATTAGCTATTATATCGTGCCTGATTTCCGATTGGAATTTTAATTATACAAAGGAACTACCTCTCCCGTACGTATTACTACAATTGGGTTGGTAGGTTCGTAAGGAAGCCGGGGGATTGTAGGTAGATAACTGGAGGTGTACTATACGTTGGGGTTAACCTACTATATAGGTTACGTATTTACTATATAGATAATATATTTAGTAGTAACAATTACTATAGGGGGTTGAATTCCAGTAGATATAGGTGTTCTTTAAGGGGTGATTATCCTAAATGCGTTTAAAATTAGGGGGTAGCAATTGCGTACGGAAGGCCGGAATATAAGGGTATATAATAGTAATACTAACTATAGTGGTTTAAGAGGCAATACTCCTAATAGTAATGGAAATTAGGGGGTATTATTCCCCTAAGAAATCGAGGTATAGTGGTTTTACAGGGACCTGACCTACTAATTACAGTAGGTAGTACCAGCAACGTAACCAAAGGGTTGGTAATTAATACAAGGATTATAATACTACTTACGGGGGCAATTATAGCCGGCGTAAGGGCTTTTTAAAAGGGTTGGTGACTAATATAGGGGTTACAGTACCACCTACGGGGCAACTATAGCCGGCGTGAGGGCTTTTCAGAAGGGTTAGTGGCTATATTGAGGGTAATTTTAGCCGGCGTATAAGCTTTTCCAGAGGGTAGATGATATGGCCTGCAAAGGGTATGGAAGTGTTATAAAGGTAATTATTAACTGTAGGTAACGAGGCGAGGTTGGTTGAGGGTTGTAAAGCCCGGGCTTATAACCTATTAATTTATATAGCTTGGCTGGTCTTAGTAAGGTCCAGTATAGGAGGTTATAGGGGGTAAGTCCCTTGTAACGGTCGCAGCGGAAGGTTTTACGGGTACGATAATTACCCGGGATAGGGTTAAAGGAAGCTAAGATTAGTAGATTAATTTGCTATAATAAGTAGAGATATAAGGATCTATACCTTATAATAGGGTAATTATAATAGGCTTTGTATAAAGATTACGAAGGTTAAAAGGTTGCCCGTAGGTTATATATAAACTATTTTACTTAAGGTAAAAGAAAGGAAAAGAATTAAATACCAGAAATATAAGAGGGGAGATGGTTCTTTATAAGGCTTTTAGTAGGTATGGGTTAATTTTATAGGGGGTGAGGGCCCTAAAATATAAAAGGAAAGCCTATACTATAGAGGGAAAAGTATTTACGTTGATGCTGGAATCTAAAGGATTCCAGGGCAACGAGTTAGCTATACTGACGTAATAATGGTGCTGGGCCTACCCCTGTAGGCCAAGCCTACAGATAGTGGGTCCCCGGAACTCCCCGTCGGTTCTAGTGGGTTCCAGTGGGTCCGGGGGGCTTGGTAGCCCCCCTGAACCACAACACCAACTCCCCGTAGTTGTGGTGACTGTACTTTACCATAGTGCAGTCGGCAGCACTCCCAGGGCAGTAGATCAACTAGGCTACAGCACCCAAGGGTGCTATAGCTACAGGGCAACTGGGCTGTAATTTCAACATTACTATTAACCTCGCCTAAACCGAAGCTTACACTTCGAAGGCGCACTATCTTAAAAATCGCTAAAGCTATTCACCTAGGCTTTAGTATCTTAACGTTTGTGATAAGCGAGCCGTACAGACAAGCGAGCCGTACACTTTCTTGGCATAACGCAACCTTCCAACTTCTTTCACCAATCCTACTACCAATTCGCCATGGATTTACTTCCAACCAAATCTCGAATTATTCTAGCCCTCGAAGCTTTAAAAAAAGACCCAAAGCTTAATTTTCAACGCGTAATTACAATCTACAACGTACTGTTAATAACCTTTTCCAATCGACGCGTTAGTTGGCTAGCGCGATACGATATCCCAGCCAATTCGTATAAATTTACGGATTTGGAAGAGAAAACAATTGTTTAATATATAATTAAGCTATATATACGCGTATTCCATTTTTAACTTTCGTACGTAGAAGATATAGCTAACCGATTGCTACGTAAACGTAACGTGCCCTTTATTGGTATACAATAGGCTTACAACTTCGTTAAACGCTAATTAAAACTTTAGATGCGTTTTACGCGTAAATACGATTATTAAAGGGCTAAATGCGAAAATCCCAAGGTTATTCAAAAGTAGTTTGCCTTTATATATAACGTTAAGGTTAAGTACAGTATCCTTAACGACGATTTATATAATTTTAACGAAACTGGTTTTATAATAGGTATTATTATCACTATTATAGTAGTGACTACCTTAGATAGCCGTAGTAGTAGGGCTAAACAGGCCCAACCTAGTAATTAAGAGTAGGCAATAGTTATCTAAGGGGTGAACGTTTTAGGTTAGGCTATCCTATTATTTATTATTTTAGCTAAGTAATACTATTTTGCTAACTGGTATAAAAAGTACGACTTTCCGAAGATTTGGTATATTGTAACAATTGATAATAGCTAGATTACTAATAAGAAAGGTATGGATTGGATTTGGCACTTCAATTTCTACACAGCATCTTATACGAAGGGCAAATATCAGCTGCTTATCCTTAATGGCCACGATAGCCACCACTCTAAAGAATTCGAGACTTATTGCCAGGAGTATAATATTATTACACTTTATATGCCTCCGTACTCCTCGTACTTACTTCAGCCATCAGATGTTAGTTGTTTTGGGCCGTTAAAGAAGGTATATAGCCGTTAAATTGAGTAGTTGATGCGGATAAACATTACATATATTAGTAAGTTGGAATTTCTTTATGCGTTTAGAGAGGAGTTTTTTACTTCAATTACAAAAAAGAATATTTAGGGGGGTTTACTGGAGCTGGCCTTGTGCCGTACGATTTAGAGAGGGTGATATTTAAGCTGGATATACGTATTCGGACCCTAATACCCCCAGCCTCAAGCCCAGGTATAATACTACCTTGGGTTTTCCAAACGCTATATAACCCTCGAAAAGCTAACGTGTATGATAAGCGAGCGTAATAGACAAGCGAGCGCAACACTTTTTACGCGTTGCACCATTTCTACATTCAATTCTTATTTTCTCTACAACCTAATATAACAGTACGTTCAAACAAAGTACAATTACTTCTGGCCCTCCAAGCTCTTTAAGACGATAAAAATCTAAGCTTACGTAAGGCAGCTGAGACCTACGATGTTGATTATACAGCTTTTTTCCACTGGCGCGCCGGTCAGCTTGCGCGACGTAATATTCCAGCCAACTTACGTAAACTTACGGATTTAAAAGAGAAAATAATTGTTTAATATATAATTGAGCTATATGTACGCATATTCCATCCCTGACTTTTATACGTAGAAGATATGGCTAACTAATTGCTACGTGAACGCGACGCGCCCCTCGTTGGCGTATAATGGGCTTATAACTTTATTAAACGCTAGTTAGAACTTTAGACGCGTTTTACGCGTAAATATAACTATTAGAGGGCTAAATGCGAAGATTTAATAATTATTCGCGAGTGGTTTGCCCTTATGTATAACGTTAAAGTTAAGTATGGTATTTTTGACGACGATTCGTATAATTTTGACGAAACTGGCTTTATGATGGGTATTATTATCGCCGCTATAGTAGTTACTACCTCTAACGGCCGCAGTAGGGCCAAATAGGCCTAGCCTGGAAATCGAGAGTAGGTAATAGTTATTTAAGGGGTGAACGCTTTGGGTTAGGTTATCCCGCCATTTATTATCTTAGCTGGGTAGTATTACCTTGCTAATTAGTATTAAGAGTGCAACCTTCCGGCCTTTTAGCGTATTGTAATAATTGATAATAGGTGGATTACTAATGAGAAAGGTATGGATTGGATTCGGCATTTCGATTTCCATATAGTATTTTGTACGAAGGGCAAATATCGGCTGCTCATCCTTAACGGCTACGATAGCTATTACTCCAAAGAATTCGAAACCTACTGCTAGGAGTATAATATTATTACACTTTGTATGTCTCCGTACTCCTCGTACCTATTTTAGCTATTGGATATTAGTTGTTTTGGGCCGTTGAAGAAGGTGTACAGTTGCTAAATTGAGTAGTTGATGCGGATAAATATTATATATATTAGTAAGTTGGAATTTTTTTATGCGTTTAGAGAAGCGTTTTTTGCTTTGATTATAGAAAAGAATATTTAGGGGGGTTTTGCCGGAGCCGGCCTTATGTTGTATAATTTAGAAACGGTAATATTTAAGTTAGATATCCGTATTTGAACCCTAACTCCCCTAGCTTTAAGCCTACGTATAGTACTACCTTGGGTCTCCCAAACGCTATATAACCCTCAAGAGGCTACCTTGTAGTTAGTATTTATCAAAACTCGAATTTCCAACCATTAGGGCAGCTTTTTAACCTTAATACTAATTGCTATGGATCGACTGGCTAAAGGTACAATGGCTGTTATGTACGAGGTAGCTTTTCTACGTACGGAGGTCTTAGTATTATAAAAGGCCAATAAGGGGCTTAGTAAGCGACGGAGAGCTAAAAAAAATACGTATGCGGCTTGGAGAGTCACTTACTGTACAAGAGGCACAAGATCTACTGGATCAGAAGGTTGTAGGTAAGTAGTTGGTCTAGGAAATACGACAAAATGGTGGTGGTGTAGGGGGGTCTCGTACGAAGATTCGGTACTGTGGAGTATGCGGCAAGCCTGGCCATAATGCACGTATGTGCAAAGAGGCTGCAGAATTGTTTGATTTATCTGTTTCCGATTTAGTTATAGTTATTTCCTAGTATTATGGTTGTGTAATTGAGGATAATTGTAGTAGGGTGGTGGAAAGTGTACGGCTCGCTTGTCTGTACGGCTCGCTTATCACAAACATTAATGGGTTATATAAATAATATAGAGGTTTCTTTAGCGTATTAGTCGGTAATAATCCTTTATCCCCAGTATTATATAAAATACCTAAATATTTACTTTAATTAAGTGAAACGTATAAAGTTATTCAGGCCTTAAAACGGTAATTTAACGATAAATATAGAAATCTATATATAAAAGATACGCCTTTAGTAAATTAGCAACTACGAGATGCCTATACTAAGTTTCTTTTTGGGGGTAATTATTAGCTACCTGCATTAAAAAACAACGTTATTGACAAAATCTCCATTTATTTAAATAAACTGCCCTATTAAGTTCAAAATCTTATATGGTAGTGGAAGGATAACGAGAGTTAGTTTTTAAAGCTTTCCAAAATAGCTTTTACGCTATTATTAATACCAGGGATATCTATAGAGTATAAACGTATTTTTAGCCTCACCAAGTTACTTTTAACAAGCTAAAAGCAGGGTATATCTAAGGCAGTAATAGGTAAGTTCTTTGTAACGAAGCATTACTTCAGAAGCACGGATTCGTAAAGCTATTCAGAACGTAATTAGTAACTATAAGTAATATTTCACGGTATTTTCAGTCCTTGGGCGGAGCGATATAATTATTATCCGTATATTAATTAGCTGTTTAAGTTGATATTTGGCGCAAACCCGGCAAACAAACCTTTTTTTCTCTACTGGATTGACTCAAACACGCAACCCTTTTTTCTAAAAATCCAGGCAAATATAGGGCGCCGTTTGCCTGGTTTGGTTTGATGAGCGCGCTGCTGCAGGCCTAGACCCACCCAAAGGCGGGTGCGGTTGGCAGAATCCATAGAACCAAGGTTCCAACCCACACTCCATGACACCTCCTCGCCGTCTTCCCAAAAAGGTACAGGTTGGCGAATTTATAGCAGTGCATCGTTCGCAACGTTTCTTCTTTAGTAATACGCATGTTAGCTAAACTCAATCTTGCATTAGGTAAATAACATGCTGTCAAGCTTGAAGCTATGGACACTTTTTTCCATGTGAAGTGACCCAGACTTGATTCCGCTGACTTTCTCAGGCTAGGATCTGAACGGTCGGTCGACAAGGTTCACAGACGGCGCCTGAAAATCGTCAAGGTAAACTGGGGCTGGTTGTAACGAACCCCTAGTGCTGAGGCCGGCCGTAGAAGACGATGATTTGAGCGGAACAGGATATCACGTTGTGGGCACAGCTTATGTGCATGGCGTTATGGACGGAGAAGCGGCTCGTGATGTTGATGATGAGGTTCTTGCCCCAATCATCCTGATATGAAGTACTAGGAGGAGCCAAGATGCTGAACAAGACAAATCTAGGTACCAGCATTATTTGACTTTCTTTCCATTTTTTCCCTAACTGAGACCGGTGGTCTGTTGAACGCAGGCTTCCGAATAGCCAAAGTGCCTACATACAAAGGATTCCCCAATGCAAGTTGCAGAGGGAGCTATAGGGCCGGATCGTTCTCTCAACATGCGCCAAGCCCCCTCTCTTTTGTAGGGAGAAAGTATACAAGACCCTAGAGGACTTTGACATAGGCTCTGATGGACCACTTTTTGATTTCTTTGAACACGTCGCTCTGCGCCACGAGCGAGGAGCTTGACAGAAGCATAACGCTGCTGTATGATGCAGTCTTTAGCTTGGCTCGAGCATCTCCTCAGGGAGTAGGTAGTTTGTCAAGAACACGGCCGGTCGGTATTTTTGCCCCTTGCTTCACCACTGCCCGCGCCGCCCTGGGTCCCATACACACACATACACATACACACACCTCAGTGACCAAATTGTCAAGGCCGCAGATATGTGCACTGCATAATGAACCGCTTGGCTATCAATGCCATGCGTACGAGTTGACGGAACGACTTTTGCAACCCCTGAAGAGCTATAACGACTCGCGAGGACCTAAAAGAGTTGCAATGCCAATGGCCCGGTGCGCACCGTATTGCCCCCGTCAACGCGGTGAGGGAAAGTCATGTATGTTTCAGAAGTTTGGGCAAATTAAACTCTCAACATGGCCAGAAAAAACCTGCGGATGATTATTGGCGATCCTAACAGACTATCAGGAGAGAGTGATATCCATAAGCATGTCACCACCACCATCAGGGACCTGTCCAAAGAAGACGCCAGCCTCATACTTGTACTTATCAGCGCTGGCACTGTCGCGGAATTGTATGAGCGACGGCGCGCCAAGCGTCCACCTGATTTCAGCAGCGATAATGACGTTGACCTGAGCCGCCTGGGGGGGCACCGGGTTCTGCGAGAAGACCAATCCGTATTCAGTAGTCAGATACTGCGC
>Ga0247763_1001047_pt1 | contig 16462 bp, 18 predicted proteins | sample UWRJL141409B4_FD_179926 | JGI IMG/M metagenome (GOLD analysis project Ga0247763, IMG submission 179926) | Plant litter microbial communities from Arlington Agricultural Research Station in Wisconsin, United States - UWRJ-L141-409B-4 | ecosystem: Environmental > Terrestrial > Plant litter >...
GGAAAGGTTCGGAAGTCTCCACAGCCGGTCCTCCCAAAGTCCCAACATCCCAGGGTCAAGGGGTGTGAGGTGTGGGATATAAGGTGTGAGGTGTGAGGTGTGAAAGAGAAAAAAAAAAAGGGGACACGGGCGCAGCGAGAGCGGATCATGTCATGGCATCATGGCACGACATACGACGTGACGCCGGGTACCTAGGTAAGCCGCCAGGCGTAAGAGTGACGGTGAGGGGAGAACACATGCAATGATGCGAAATGCGAAATGCGACATTACTCTAGCTGTAAGTACCTACCCTAGCATAGAATTTGAATTAGAACAGAACAGACAGACGGAAGATAGATAGATAGGGGATCGGATCGGACTGTGCTGGATGGTCGGATACTCTACTCCCGTATCAATCACAATCCAATCGGTTGGTTTTTGTTGGAAAACAAAAAGCGGGCTAGCCGGCTCGCTCACTCACTGCTGCACACACTCACAACCGGTTGTTGCTGTTGCTGTTGCTGTTGCTTTATTGCGAGATTCCCTCTCTCGATGGCGTGCTTCAAATCGGCCATGACGTGAACACACGCCCCCAGCAGCCCCGCCCCCCCCCTTCTTCCTAAAATCCCAATTCCATCGATGATCGACTTGGTTTTGCTCGACCCCAGCCCAACATAGCTAGTCAACTAGTCGAAACGGAACCTTAAAGCATCATCGTCTCTTGGCTGCTCCAGAATCTGTTGGAGCCTCCCGAGCCTTCCCTGGTTGGATGATCGTGAGAGGGTTAGGGTTGGTTACGGATTCTCTCTCTTTATTTTGGTCCATTGTCCCTGGGAAACATTTGCCGAAATAACAACCTCCGTCCTTCTTTGAGACGAGATATGCTTGCATGGAAACCGAACGAGCCCGTCCGTCCGTCCATTCCGTCCGTTCACTCAATGGCACGATATGATACCTTCCCATTCCCGACATCGGAGCCGGACGGAAACGCACAGCTCAGACCGAACAGAGAGACAGACTTGCAGAAAGACTTGGCTGCTTTGCGTGTGCATAAATCCTCTCATTCAACAATTCACCCACCTAATTATAGGCAGTCCTGTAACGCCTCCCTGCCCGTTACCATCGGCTATCAGCATTGCGTCATGTTGCCATCCCTTGCAATGATAAGAAACAGAGTGTGCTCCTATATCCAAACAAAAAAAGAACCCGCCGACTCCCCGACTCCCCCGACTCCCCCCTTTGTTACGACGACGGCAAGAGCCGCTTCAGCGGATGCGCTTCCGTGTTGAAGACCCACTCGTCCAGACTGATCAGATCCGGCTTGCTGAATATGAGATAGAAATACTTGAGCGTCTCACCCAGCCAGAAGCTCTCCATGACATCGCTCATGGGCGCCTTTCCATCCGTTACCGTCATGTCCGTCAGCGCCGAGTAGGCGATCTCCGTCCGAGTATGCTTGTCAATGGCCAGATACATGTCCCACGCTGACTCCAGCAGGTCTTTGCGGGCCGTGATACGATACAAGATGAAAACACTCTCGATTGCCTCTGGCCGCAGATGATAGCGCGGATCCGGGATTGATGTGATTCCCTTGGGCAATCGTTTCTGCTCCATCAGAGCCTCGAGCTCTTTGGGATTGAACTTTTTCCCGCTCGTGCGCGCCACTTCCAATGCTTCTTCCTTCCACTTCTTCTCGTCCCACTTGCAGTCCGAGGTCGATTCGCAAGCTACCGTTTGGAAAGTCTCGGGCATGATGCCCAGCGGAGACACCTTGTACGCCCAGATGCAGCCCTCCGTGAGTTTAACCCCCTTGGCCACATGTGTTTGATTTCCGACGAGCTTGCCGCCAAGCGCAAACAGGCCTCCGGTGAAGCATCCAAGGTGCTGGCCTTCGGGCTTGAGTTTGGTTGTCAGTTTCCCCTTCTCTGTCTTGGCCCAGACGCTCCCCGATAGTAGAATATCATCCTCTGTTTCCGTCATGGGGCGAAAGAGGTTGTAGTGAATGGCCGTGTCCATTGAAACATCGTACATTTCGCGGTACGCCGGCAGCAAACCACCCGTCAGCGCATATGCTTTCGGCAGATACTCGTAGAATGAGTCGGCCAACGCGTTCAGCGTGTGGTCCGGATGTTGGTTGAACACCATGGTCTTGGCGTTGAGAATAACGGGCCACATGCCCGGCAGTTGCGTCGTGTTTTGCTGCGCTCGTAGTGCCTCGGTGATACGCTCCGACGCGTCGAACCATTTGGGATCGCCAGTGAGGATGGACAGTCTCGTGAACTCGAGGGCAAAGGTGCCGATCTCGGCAAGCAGCACGTAATCGCTGGCAACCTGCTTCTGCCCCCGGGCGGCTGCCTTTAGGTTCCATCGCACAACAGGCATGTGGTTAGGCGTGTCAAACGCCACATACAGCATGTTGCCGACCTCGATGGCTTTCTTGAGCAACCGCTCATCGCCGCTGAGGTCGTACGCCGCCAGAAAGCCGCCGAGATAGCGAATAGTCGTCTCGAAGATGCTGATTTCCTTGAGCGTGGTGGTTTCGAAGCTGATCTGGTCCAGGGCCGCCACGGCCTCGTCGAACTCGGCCCGCAAGTCCATGATCCAGAGCGTGTCGAGGCTGTCGACCAACGTGGCGCCCCAACCGCCAAACGGGTCACGGCGCCCTGCCGTAATCGGCCTCAATTCATCGTGCAACCAGGCATGCTCCCGATACGAGTCCCAGCATTTGAGGAAAGCATCCTTCACGCGACGCTGCTTGAGCTCCCTGTCGCTGCGCTCCGCCTCCGTTTCCGCAGGGAAAGTCGCCTGCACTTTGGGAAGCGCGAGGGGCTTCCCCGTGGGGAGCGGCCGCATCGAGGTGACGGGATATCGCGCCTTGTGGTGTTTCCATCGCGACTCCCCCGGCGGCGAGTTGGGGCTCGAGCCCGGTTTTGTCCAGGGTGCCGAGGGAAAGCGATCCGTGTCGACGTTGCGATAGGACAAAAAGACAATGAAGAACACCAGCCCTCCAAAAAGGTAGATGGCGTTTTTCCTCCTCCCCGTCATAAACATCTTGTTGTTATTGTCGCTGCCGTGACTTTTTTTTTGGCAAACGATTGTTTTTGCGAACGTTGGATGAAAAAATGCAACGATCCTTCTGTTGCGTCGGTACATTGTATGCATGCTGACACTGCCCCCGCTGACACTCACAGCCCTTGCCCAAATTTCAGCACCAAGGCGCTAACCGGAAACGGCGTAGCGCAAAGGGGGAGACCGGTCAGGGGGGTCCGTGCCATAGCTGAATCCGGATTCTGGGGTGCTGCGAAACCTCGACCAGGATTGGAAGGAGCAGCTGCTCGTCAAATGGTATGAATAACTATTGATTAGCAAGCAAACGGCAAAGATTTACCGTGAATCCTTCCATGAAGAACTTGCTCCACCAAGATTCATTATGATTTGTGTTCCTGATACGAGGTGCTCATCAGCCCGAAAGAGCTCCAGGCTCCCGAGAATATCTAAGCCGACAACCCCTCGAGACATGGAGATGAGGACTCAAAAGCTCGATGAAAGGAACAAACCGGGTATGCACACCGCTACGTAGATTCTTCGGAAGTTCCAAGCAACACACCAACGCAATCCACACCCGGTATTTTCTCATCTTCACCCAAAGACGACGGCATACCTGAGCATTCCCATGACAGCCCCCATCATGATCGCCGCTGGTGCCGGTACGCTAAAGTACCGTCCACCAACATAACTCGTCGCCACAATGACAACCCACCATGGATCATCGCCCAAGCTCCGTCCCGACTGGAAACCCTCGTCAATGTACCCGACCAAAAAGATACGATACACAGCCGTGTAAATCAGCCCAACAGCACCAGCGTTGATGCCCCGCAGTAGTGATTTAACCCAGCGCCGATTCCGCGCCGCGCTCCAGAGACCCATTGTGCCGTGCACGAGGATCAGGCCGGGGCTGAAAATCGCAATCCATGCTATCAGGGCCCCGGCAACGGAATTGTACCCATTGTTTATCGCCGTTAGACTTCCCAGGAAGACGGCAAAGTTGAAATTGGGTCCTGGGAAGGCCTGAATTAGGGCCAGCCCAATCAGAAAGTCTCGTGGTGATACCCATCCCTCGGCAACGACGTACTCGCGCAGCAGTGGGATAACAACAGGACCGCCACCGAAAATGATAGTGCCGGCGAGGTACATGTTGGAGAAGAGCCGGTAGAGCAATGGCGCTGGGCTGGGCAACACGCTGCGGAGCACCATGGCGGCGATGAAGCTGAGGAAGAATGTTACAATGATCACGGTGCCTGTCTTCCACGAAAAGTTCAGCTGGATGCCTTTCGGGATTACCCGGGGCTCGTTCTCGGCCGTGGAGCTTCCACTCGCGGCGGTTTCATCGTCCTGCTCGGTGATAGGTAGACCAGACCGCTGCTGTGTCTGGGATCGCCGCTCGGGAAGTTCCTGATCGCGGCCAGTGGCTCTAGCAGGTGTAGCGTCCTCTTCACTCGGGGTGCCCTGATTTGGCGGACGCTTAGAACGCTTAAAACCCCGGAACAGCCCAACAACGGCACTGACTGGCCGATGGAGCCATCGAAAGTCGAAGACAAGCGTCGCCACACCCGAAATGAGCATCAAGACGGGAAAGTACCACAGTGCATTGTACAGCATTCCCGCAGCTCCGCTCACAAAGACAACAATTCTGGTGAGTTTGTCTGTGATTGCCTTCTGCGACAGTTCGACAGCGGCTAGCGCGATCACGCCGACAGTAGCAGCGTTAAGACCGGATAGGAGAGCGTATACCGGCCGCGGAAGAGTCTCGTCGATGCTAGCAACGCCAAGAGAAAGACCGTACATGCCGATAGCACCGGGGAGACTAATACTAGTTAGCCTAAGCTACCTTTGTCGTAGGACGCCATGCCTTACCTCCAGAGCAGAAAACTCAACAGCGCAGCCGTGAAACCGTCGTGTATCAGATTGATGCAATATAGCATCTTGGTACTGGCCGGACCTGAAAGTGACTGTGAGATGCTAAACAGCTCCTGGAACACCTGCTCGTCGATCCATTGCGTTTTCTTAACAAACTTGTCGTTGAACTGGAGGAGCAAACGGTCAGTAAGGTGTCAAATAAGCGACATGACCGAACCTACAATCTTGAAATGAACAGGCGGGCCTCCAAATGCTGTGACTCCCAGGTGCCAGTTCATTCGCACCACTTTCCAAGCGCGCAGTGCTAGGCCGCGGGCATTGCGGGAGACCCCGCCACCGCCCCTTGCTGTCGTCACCGAGCTCATCTGTCGTGTGGTATTGCTTCGTGTCGTGTCACCCTAAGCCAAGACCCGTGATACCGAGTCAATGCAGTGTAAATGAGACACTTTACAGAAGTGCCGCGGGTGTTGTGGGCACTGTCGATGAACCGACGGGATGGGACGGATTTTGGGGGGGTCGCTGTCTTTTCAGCGCTGCAGTGGGGTTGCAAGCTGAGAATGATGCCATCGTTAGCGTCTCTCGGCGCACGTGGAGTGTGGGGGATGAACGCCTGTGCAAAAAATTGGGGTCCGCCTTCTTTCCTTTTTCTTCGTTGGTTTCCGTGCTCCAGCTCCATCACTACGTACCAGACAGTCTTGTAAACCTTGGTCTGGAGTCCCTTGTCGTTCAGGTCTGGGCGGGAGCCATCAAAGTCAAAGTTCAAGCATCTTTACGTGAGAAGGTCGTACTTTGGTCCAAACTGCGATAGCCTCTCTTCGGCCTGCCGCACTTGCGCCACCTTGGTTGCATCCAAGGGTTCCCATAGCCCTATTGATCTGAAAGATCGCGACGCCAAGACGATATAGAGTGGCATGTTTCGGATCGTCACGTATCCTCGCTTCTTTTTCTTCTTCCTCGCTCGGCGGGGAGATCGGTAAACTGCCAAAAACCCGAGTCATTTCCAGATTTTCATTAGATTTTGGCCGCAGGTCTGCACTAACGTGTAGTGTCGCGAGTGAGGTGGAGAGCTCTTTGTCGATGTCAAAGTATGAGATGCCGTCCAACGTCCAGTCCCTAGACCTCCATGGTGTTGAATGGTACTGAAGAACAACTGATCGGGCGAGCCGGGTGGCTAGCCGAAGTTGTTCGTGGATCCCGATTCTAGCTTCCTGGGATGGCCCTATCACTGACGCCAGAGATTTTCGCCCATATCGAGAAGTCTGGATTGTCATGCTCTGTCTGTCGCGTGCTGTTCAAAGTTGATGTGTAATACGGGCTGCCTCGGACAAAATATATCCTACGCAATGTTCGTTCTGTGGATGCAGAAATGGTGGTCTGTTTTGGTGGAATATGTGCTGGCAAATGTCTCTAATCTGGCAAAGGTCGTGCATCGAGACGAGGGGTTCGGCAGATGGGCTGGGGGCTGTTTCAAGGGCATAACGTGTTGTATCCGTTGATGCTGATGCTTGGCTAGGGGTGGCGTTGTATTGCGTTCTCCTAGCCTTCCTAACAGCTGCTCTCTCCGGCGGAGGAGTTGCTAGGCTCGGCGAAGACGGGATACCCGACTGAATTCGTAGGACGATCAGACATCTAAGAAACACATTAGCTCATCCGGCTTCTTTAACTAGCTCCAAGTTGCCTACTGCTCGCTCTGTCGTTGTTCTCTAGCCCCGTACTCTAGAACCATGCGCTTGTTGACGCAGCCGTTCGAGACATCCGAGTCGAGGAATAATTTCGCCGTATGATCGAGGCGTCCTCCGTTAGGGGCGAGACATGACCAGATCCTGGTAAACGACTGTGTGAACGATGTCGAACGATCCGCCGTCAGCTGCAGCGGTGGCGGTAAGCTTTCCCTGGGCCTACGCCGCCCACTCGCTACTATCGCCGCCGCTGCGATCTCTCTCTTGCGTTTTCTCGTCCCGCGGAAATCCCTTATAGATTGAGCCAGCGATTCGATGCCGTCCTCCCACTCCTCAATTCTTCCTGCGAGAGACTTTAATAGCTTGTTGTGCCTGAGAAAACTACCAATCAATGTATTAATATCCGGTTTCCACGTTGACGGGAGTCAATTGACCAACTTTGCCCTGTCGCACTGCAGCTCGTTCGAGGTGGCTTACATGTAGGGAGTTCTGGCATATTGCTGCCTTGGCCGCGATTGCGCGTCAAGATTCTTGAAGCTCTTAGTATCTCTCCCTAAGGAACGCCTGGATTAGGCCGTCAACCTCGTCCGAGTTCCAGTCGAAGTGACCAAAGTTCCTAATTAAAACACTGACCACTACTTAGGTAGGGAGGACTTAGGAAGGTAGGTAGATTTCAAGTCAGGCAGGATACAAACATAAACTATTTGATGTTTATCATCGAGGGTGGGAATTTCTTTTCGCAAAAGTTTGCTATGTGTTTGTTCATTCCTCGCCATAAAAACAAAAGCAAAGCATGCACTTCCCTGCTCCATGCCTGCAGACAAGCAAGAGGGGCGGTCAAGGACAAAGAACAAACGTCCCATGGATTGTTCATAGCCAAAGGGAGGCGATGGTGGGGACAGGACTTATCTAGCATCATGAGCAAACAAAGGGAGGCGATGGTGGGGACAGGACTTATCTAGCATCATGAGCAAACAAAGACGAGCTATCGCTATCGCGGGGTATCATAGCCCTTCAATTCCCCGCGGGGCAGTCGAAACCTTCTAATCCCGTCAGACTCGCCATCTTCAATCGTATAGCCCTTCACCCAAAATCTCATTCCATCCGCTGCCAAACAGCTCAACCATTTGGATCGGTGCCGTGTTCCGTGCAATAGACACTGGAAAGATGCCAACCTACACCCAAATCTACCGCCACGGCTCCCTCGGCTCTGCCCTCATCGACGCCATCGACGACATGATCATTAACGGCCGAATCCAACCGCAAGTGGGCAAGAGTGCGCTCGAAAACTTTGACCGCATCATGTGCCGTAGCCTCGGAGACCTGACACGCGCCAAGCTCAGTTTCAAGGGCCGCCTCGACATGTACCGCCACTGCGACAATATCTGGACATTTGAGCTCAAGGACGTGAAGATGACTATGAACCCAGGGAAGCAGGGCAAGACTATTGAGGTAAAGAGACTCAAGATTGTCAGCTATGACGCTGAGTCGATGTGATGGCGTCGCTCAGCGGCGCTGTTGATTGTGGTTGCTGGGGTGAGCCGGCCGTGTTTGGGCTTGGTAGATGCGGTGCGTTTGTGCCTCTACTCCAGCGTCATGACACTCTGCGTAATGCGAGACCGTCAGGCCCTTTGACGAGTTGGATGCTGACACTCGCGGCTCGCTGCCGTAGTTGCTCATAATCGCCAATGTGGCCTAAACTTCGCCGGGTGGGTTCGTCCAGTGCACAAAGGGCGGCGAGCGTCGAAGTCTTGAGGCATCCCGCCTTGGATATCGCAGTCCAAGACACAACCGTGATGAGAAAGAGACTGGAGAGAAGAACTTCGACGAGAAGATAGGACAGCCACTGCCAGCGGATGACAACAAATGTCGTGGGCGTTAGAACGGTACCGTTGACTGGACCTGCTGTGAGGGGATGAACCCTCCAGTCGGAGCGGATGCTAGTCCTGTTAGTAACAAAGCCAGCGCGGGGAGGGTAGAAACATACAAGTTTTCAAGTCCAGCTCCAATGTTGTCCGTTACGTTTCTCAAAGTTGGCAATTGTGTCTTTGGATCTACGTTTCCGTCGAGACCCCGCCACAGATTGACAGCAAATGCCAGACTCAGATCCCCTTGGATGCGATAGAATCGCCTTCCCAGCGCCCTAAACATGCCCTCAGAGGCATTTACACTGCTGCTAGCCACCGTCAAGGGTGGTGTAACCCCGTTCCAAAATGACATTAGCAGAAAAGACGAAATGCCGAGACTCGTGAGTTCGTCAACAACGAGAGGGGGGTGAGACTCAAAGCCCGGGGGTGGCGCAAGTGTGAGGTTGCCCCAAGAGGACTCTTCGCATTTCTGGGGCGTGATCTGAAAAGAACAAAGCCAGAAAGGGACGTTGAGTGGCACATTCATGGAAAGTGTTGTGTCGTTGAGAATCCGCTTTGACCGTGCCAGTTCACGCCAGTGCGCTCTCCCGTCCGACACCTTGACAGAATATGCCTTGGTGCACCAATACCAGATCATTTCGACGGCATGGAACTCGACTCTGGGCTGCGGCTTGTCTAGGTCGAAAATATTGGAATATATGATGTAAAGGTTCCCAAAGCTTTGGTTCCTGAGGTGACCAAAGGCGATGCTCGGTGCGAAGTCTCGTGTTGCCCAAAAGTCAAAGGCATAAACCGTGGGTATCGTAAGATTTTGACCCCAGGGAAGAGCAGCGGACCATGTCATATTGTAGGTTAGACCTGGAAGACCCCATTGGCGGGGAGGTGGATTATCGGTTTTCAAAGACGAAGAGACGTCCGAGACCTCGCTGCAGATTCCGACTGTGACGAAGTCGGGGAACTCGCAGTCTCCAGTACTGCAGTCGAGCGAGTCCGGAGTAACGGTTTGGCCGGCGGGTGTGTAGGCGCCGTTGTGAATGTGCTGCTTGAGGTTGAGCGAACGGAGATAAGTTTGGTCTGTCCGGTCCAGGAAGAACTGATCAGAGCTTAGAACGGTGATGCGTGGTACCGCAACCGTGTGGTTGGATGGGAACAGTTGGTTTTCGTATTGGATCGTGACTTGAGTCACAGTCGAGACCAACAGACTTGCTACGACGACCAGCGCTGCGATGAAGCCGAGAAGCCTGAAGAGAGAGGATGTCAGATGAAGAGGGACACTTAGAAACGCAGATATGCAACACACCCTCCTTTCAGAGATATCATAAGCTTCAAACTCCCATACGACCCGCGCGTTGCTTCCTCGAAAAGCTCGAAGTCGTCGGCTTGTCTCGCTGTTCTCCTGAACCACATCCATCGAAGCTGACCAATACCTTCAGTGACAGGGATCAGAAGAGCAGCTTTGGCCGTCGATGCGAGAAAGGCGAGGAGGGTATTGAGAGTGATACCAAGAGGCCACTGCGGGGCCTGTTGCCGGTCATATTGGGCGAGAACTACGATGATGGCGGCTGCACAACCCAGCCCTACGAAACACCAGAAAACCTCAAGAACCCAGAATCGATGCAGGAACTCGGAACACGCAAGCCAGGCACCTTTCCTCGGTGGACTCGGACTGTCTGGAGAAAAGTCTGCGGATTGGCACAAGAGCGATATCAGATGCCGCAGGAGTGTAGTCCTCGGATACTCTTCGAGAGCGCGGGGGCGACTCGAACCACGTCCTGCCCATGTTTGGCGGTTGTGAAGGAGTTTGTGAAGATCCAAGATCATCGAGGAGACTCGACGTCAAAAACTTAAGAGACTCATCGTGGTGTGCCTAGCAGGGCTGTGGCTGCCCGAGGCCTTGCATGCGCCGAGGCGGTTATCGCGCACTAAGGGCCAATCGCAGCGGAATCGCACTGTCTTGGCTCCGCAGCTGAGAATCCCCCGCATTATCGAGATGCAATCCATCCCCTGAAAGGTTGTTAGCGTGGGACTTGGTAGGCGTTGAACAGGGCTGGTGCGAATGTGGGCTGCAAATGTTCTGTCGAACCCTTGGAATTGGAACATGCCCTAACTTAGTGGCCGCCGCTGAGCTGGTGTACCGCGCGAACAAACTTTCAGGGATCGGACTGCAGAGTGGGGGGGTCGAACGGGAATGCCCACCTTCTTGGTTGTCTGGGCACCGGATACAGTCACCATTGGTGGAAGTCCGGCGACTGTTAAGAGGTTAGGGCAGAATTGCACGACATTTGCACTTCACTTTGGGAAGGATTCCTAAAGATGGAAGTGTCGCGTGCTTGGCGGAGCTTTGGGGTTGTGGGGTTAATGTCGCGATGTGTGGAGGAAGGGGCGCACCCTGCTGAATAATTCAGCACGTTCCAGAGCTTGGTGCCGGCAGAATCGCGACGCGTGTCGCAAGAAATTCTTCGCACGCGACGCATTTGCATCTCCATCAACCAGACAGCCCACGCAAAACGCAGTCCGACATCGAGCAGGCGCTCAGCTTGGATATATCAATTAGACTCATCATTAGGCACCAATCCCCCGTGAAAATGGTTAACTTCGGCAGCGTCCTTCAGTACCTCGCACTGAACCCACAGCAGACGCTTTCGGGCGATCAGCTAAACTCCAGCGCCGCCCTCACCACCTACACATTGCCCCAGCTTCCATACGCATATGACGTGCGACTCCCACCCCCCAACCTCCACTCCCCCTTTCCAGCTAATAAGCAGAGCAGGCACTCGAACCCTACATCTCAGCTCAGATTATGACGCTGCACCACAGCAAGCATCACCAGGCCTATGTCATGAATCTCAACAGCGCCCTCAAGTCGCACATTGCTGCGGTTAATGCCGGCGATATCGCCGCCCAGATAGCACTGCAGGGGTCCATCAAGTTCAACGGGGGCGGTCACATTAATCATGCTCTGTTCTGGGCAAACCTTGCTCCCGCCGGTACTCCCGAGGCGAGCCCCGAGGCGGCGCCACAGTTCGCTATCCAGATCCAGAAGACCTGGGGCGGCGCAGCCGAGTTCCAGCGCGCTTTTGCAACCGCCCTTATGGCCATCCAAGGGAGCGGGTGGGGCTGGCTCGTCCGAGACGGTGCTAGCGGTGGCTTGCGCATTGTGACAACGCGAGATCAGGACCCGGTGGGGCCCAGTGACGTTCCGCTCCTTGGGGTGGACATGTGGGAGCATGCTTACTATCTTCAGTATCTCAACGGCAAGGCTGCCTATCTCGAAAACATCTGGAAGGTCATCAACTGGAAGACGGTCGAGGAACGCTTCCTCGGCCAGCGGGAAGATGTCTTCAAGGGCTTGCGGGCTGTTATCTGATGAGTAGGCTAGAGCGGCGGCCTGCCATGTTTTCATCTGCGTTACGCTATTGCTTAATTTCGCCTGAAACACGAGTTCAGCCATCGCCCGATTCTGCCGCTTGCTCCGCCGTGCGTACATTGCAGGGAATCGCTAATACGATGACCCTGTGAGTCGTCCCGTCAACATGCGCTATTTCACCGCTCATCTTGCTGCGGATCTCCCCGCTTCTGCTTGATGTCGTCCCCCCCTTCATGCTGCTGCATCAGGGAAAACAAGAGCGAAGCTCGGTCATATGGTATATCAGAGCCGTGTTGTGCACCCACATGGGCGGGAGGCCGCATGTCAGCCGCTGCAGGTACGGATGGTAAGCCGTTCGGTTGTGGTCAGCATGTTTGGCTTGCTTGCTGAAGCCCGTGCCTCTTACCGAGAGATGAATTCCAGGTTCACGATTTCCTGGCTCAGCTTTGAGAATCCCAAGTGACACAACTGCTCTATCGACCAGGATCCCTCGTCGGCCTAGCGGTGTGCCTGTGCCGACCGATGGCCGACGAGACAGCAAATCACTTGGTTCTCACCTTTTTTCTCCTTTGGCCCTCAGTTCGATCTTCCAATACGTCAGACTGACTGTGGAGGACAAACAATTCCCGTATTCTCTCTTCCGTAGTGCCTCCGACACATTCTCGGCCACCTTCCAGCTTGTTCTAGCTTTTATTGTGGCCAATGTCTGAGACTAGACCCCAGCCCCGAAGTCGGATTTCTCTCCAACCTCGGGATTTCCGACGACAAAGCCACAGCAGGACGGGCCATCAAACAAGTCCAAGGATGGCGGGATGGAGTGTTTGGCCTTGATGGCATACAGACGTGGCGGCTTTGTGCAGCCACGGTTCGGCGTTTGCTGCACGTAACCAGATGCTTGCCGATCTAATGTGGCCGGGGGTCGTGGGGGATTGATTGATGAATGCAGGGGTGTTTTTCGTCTGGCCGAGATCTGGACGTTCTCTTGTTGGGGGGCCCCCAATGGCCGGTTTGGACCTGGAGTAAAATGATTCGCCAGGTTGGTGAGTTTTCGTCCAACCACAAAATCACAGCCCGCAGCTACTCTCCAAGGCATGTCCCAGCACAGAGACGACCTGCAGGTGGCAGCAAGTGGTGTGGGCATGCAAACGCTGTGGCAAGCCCAGGACGGCGGGATCCTTGTCGCACGCACGGCAGCTGTGTTGATCTGCAGTCAAGCGTGGCAATCTGGCAAGCACCCGGGATACCTTGGGATGGCTTCATCAGCCAAACGAGCCAACAGGTGGGATGAATGATTGGGAGTGTGGGTATAAGTATGGGGGTCTCGTCTCGGCCCAAGGTCATGCTCAGCTCTTCAGCACGCCGACCAACTCGTCGCTCTTCCTTTCGACATTCCGCTCGTTCTTTCGTTCGCTCGCTGACAATTGGAGCAAGATGTTGGCTCTCACTCACTTTGGCCTTCTCTCGCTGGGGTAAGTTGTTTTCTTGGACGAGGCCCAATGTCCAGACGCTGATACCTGCGGTTAGCCTAGGCGTTGTTGTTGCGGCCTTCCCGAACGATAATCGTCCCAATCCCCACAAGGGATACTATGGCGCTGCGTACAATGACTTCTACACCACAACTGTCACTCGCGTATCCGTTTCGACTGTCACAGTCTGTGGCCCTTCTTGCGCCCCGTCATGCGTCCCTTCAACGGTCACGGTTGGCTTGACCTCTACCCAGCTGCCCCTCAGCAACACTGTCATCGAGTCATCCGTCGTGGTTCCTACATTATCACCCTCACTCGCGGCCTCGACTGGCACAAATGGCAGTGTTCCCACCAGCTCTCAGAGTGTCTCGCTGGGATTGACTACGGCCTTGCCTTCTTCAGGCTTCCCAATGTCAAGCAGCGGAGGGTTGCCCACCTTCCCCAACACCACGTACTCGCCGCCGATTTTTGTCAATACCACATCTTCCCCCTCCACGGTGACATTCTCGTCATCGGTTGACCTTGGCGTCAGCACCACCCCCATCTCCATCGTGTCCTCAGCTGATGCCCTGTCCTTTACGTCGGGCGCGGGCCTCTCAAGCACCTCCTCGCCCAAGGCCAACTCGACCCGTGGGTACCCTACCTATACCTCAGCGTTCTCGTCTGGCACGTCTCCATCGCCTGAAGGAGCCACAAACACGTCAGCGGTGGATGCAACGTTTACCATCCCTCCAACGGCATCTTCTACGCCCGTTCAAGCCAACTCCACCGATGCTGTCGGCACCACGTCGGTTCGACTGTCCACCGGGTACGGATCGGGGACGGGGACTGGTGCACCAAGCACATGGGTTTCACCGGCGACGTACAAGCCTAGTCTGACATACTGGACGACGCCCAGTTCGGGTCCATCTGTCACAGCCACACCCACCACGAGCAAAAGCTTGACCATCCCCTCGGGCTGGTCCACTAGCCCCGCCTACCCGTCCACGACAAATTCGACTAGCCCTGCCACATCAGCCCGCCCGGTGAATGGCACAAGCTCAGCCCCTTCCACATCTGAGACCACTGCTGTCGATCCCTTGTTCACAACCAGCAGTGCCAACCCAAGCACCACGACATCCGAGGAAACCGACAGTTTTGTCACCGTCACAGCAACCCATTCCACATACACAACCGTTGTGGTGCCTGACCTGAGCTCCACTTTATCCGAAACTACATCTGCTACCCCTGTCGCCAGCTCCACCACGGCTGTTGATCCCCTGTTCAGCACCACCAGCGACAGCGGCAGCACCACCAGCGGTAGCCCAAGCGGCAGTACGAGCGGAAGCACGGGTAGTGCCACTTTGTCTTCTGAGAGCGCAACGTCCGTGACCGTCACGGCAACCCACTCAACCTACACAACTGTCTTTGTGCCGGTGTCGAACTCAACTACTAGTGCCACCACTAAGACTCCCTATTCCAACTCGACCACCACAGCCTCCTCTGACTCCGCTACCTCTGCCACGGATGCGGTATCTACCAATGCTACCGCTACTGCCACTGGCGTGACCACATCCGCAGCTACGACGTCATCAGATTGGTCCGGTGGTTACGGCTACGGCGGCTACTCGTACCAGCCCATTTCAAGCTCAAGTCCCGCCTCAGCTTCCACCCACGCCGTGTCAAGCTCGAGCCCTGCTGCTGCAAGCTCCAGCCCCGCCGCAAGCCCCAGTCCCGCTTCCGCGTCAGGCTCAGGTTCAAGCTCAGGCTCCGCTTCAATCCCCACTTCAGCTTCGAGTTCAGAGTCAGCCACCTCAGCCATTGATGCCATCACAGGCGTTCTCCCGACTCCGAGCTCGAATTCAGAGTCAGCCACCTCCGCTATTGATGCCATTACGGGAATTCTCCCCACGAATGGCACCATACCGACTACCCTCATGACAGGCGTGCGTAGTAGTTCAGGTGCGGCGGCGGCCACGACTCCTCTGACTCCGGCCTCGACCTCGTCTCTGGCGACGGCGACGACCAGTTCTAGTGCGGGCTCGGACTCAGGCTGGGGATACGGTGGATATGGATATGGATACTATGGAGGAAGATACGGACATGGACACGGTAGAAAGGTCAAGAACTAACTACTTACCTCCTCATGTAATTAGTGAGATGGTCTGCTGTTGAAGATGGGTGATAATTAGGTAAAGGGCGCAGTTGAACCTGTGCGTGCGAGTCTTCTATTTACATTTTTTTTGCCTGCCTTGCCTGCCTAAGGTACCTTAGCTACCGAGAGAAGATAGAAATAAAAACAACGTAGTAGGCAATCAATCTTTCATCTTTTCTATCCGCTGTGATGTATTTTCTATCCGTTGTGATGTATTTTCTGTTGTATTGTTGTTATGTGGAGTGGAATGAGAGACCGTTTGTGCGCTATATCCATAAAAAAAATAAAAATAAAAAAAGGAAAAAGAAACCAAAAAGAAAAAAAAAAACCAAAAAGAAAAACAGAAAAGAGAGAGAAAGAGAGAGAGGGAGAGAGAACGCCATGCCCAGCGCCACTGATGATTTAGCTGGGAGATGCGGCACCAGGCCCCGCCTACTGTCAGAGTCACTTGACGTTCCTCGGTTGCGGAAGTGGGACGTTGTAAATGAATGCTTGCACTCAAGCCTGTTAAGGACGAGGACGAGGTAGGTACTGGCTGATGGTACTGGGTTGGAGGTAAAAAAGCCCACTACGAACGTAATTGCGTTTGCCCTAGCAAGCACAAAATCGCCATCCCTTGGGCTTAGTGGAATACTTATAACGTAGTCCCAACCCCCTCAACCAACCTTGCCACCATGCCCAGTATTTAAGCTAAGCAGATAAGCAGTTAGATTATGGCAAAATCAACACCTCTTGCTACTAGAATACATCATAGGGGCAAAGACACGTGGACAAGCCTCCCTTTACAAAAGTCATGCGTGGTTAAATGATGACGATCAAGCCAGAATATTTCCTAACATAACATCTTACAATACTTTGTATATCATTTATCATTCTTGATTCCAAACAAAAAGAAAGAAAAGGCCAAGGTACAAAAAAAAAAGATATTCGATCGGCAAACTTACAACGGCCCCAACGAAAAACAAAGGGGGCGTGGAGTAAATCCTGAGAGGCAGGAGGCTGCGCACGCGGCGATGAGGTAGATGACCGGTAATCCTCTTCCTCACTCCCTT
>Ga0247763_1001048_pt1 | contig 16461 bp, 14 predicted proteins | sample UWRJL141409B4_FD_179926 | JGI IMG/M metagenome (GOLD analysis project Ga0247763, IMG submission 179926) | Plant litter microbial communities from Arlington Agricultural Research Station in Wisconsin, United States - UWRJ-L141-409B-4 | ecosystem: Environmental > Terrestrial > Plant litter >...
ACGCTGCCGGAGGAGCCGCCGGAGACCCCGGCCATTTCCGACGCGGAGGCTCGAGCCGCGAGCGCCGTGGGGAGCGCCGGCACGAGCGCCGCTGCCGACCTGTCGCGAGCGGGCGAGGGCGATGGCCTCGAGCTCGGCCCCTTCAGCTCGACCCGCAGGAACGACGCTGAGCGCACGCTCATCGACGACGCTGACGCGTCGAGCAACGGTGCTCGCACGAGCGTGCCCGGACGTGTCTGGCTCGATGCCGGCATCGCCAGCTCGTGGGCGAGCGGCGGGCTCGGCGTGGTGCCGCAGGCGACGCTCGGTGCTCAGCTCGACCTCGGCGCCGCGTGGCACGCGCGGGCCGCTTCGTTCTGGCCCCTGCGCGACGCCGAGCTCGAGGCCCCCGAGGGCGAGGCACAGGTCGGGTGGACCAGCTTCACCGCGACGCTCGTCCGATCGTTCTCCGTGCCCCAGCCCTGGCTCGCACAGGCGGGCCTCGGCGCTGGCCTGATCGTGCTCGACGCGCGCGGCGAGGCGCAGGGCGACTTCGGCGGCCGCCGCGAGCGGCTGCATGCGGGCGCGTACTTCGCGGAGGCCTCGTTCGGGCGCGAGCTCTCGAGCTGGCTGCGCGTGCGCGCGAGCGCGGTCGGCGGCGTCACGGCGCCCCGCCCTGTGTTGCGCTTCGACGAGCGCGAGGTCGCGAGCCTCGGGCGCTTCGTCGGCTCGCTGATGCTCGGCCTCGACCTCACCTGGCCGCGCAGCGCGGAGGCGCCATGAGATCGGTCTCTGTGTGCTTGCTGCTCGCGACGAGCTACAGCTTCGCCGCCGGCTGCGGCGACGTGACGGGCGACCTCATCGTGCGCACCGGGCCGCCGCCGGAAGCGTCAGCTTGCTCCGGCGACGGCGACTGTGCCGCCCCGAACGTACGCTGCGAGCTCACCTCGGGCGCCTGCGTCGAGTGCCTCGACAACTCCCACTGCGGCGCCGACGAACGGTGCGCGCTGCCCGCCAACGTGTGCGTCGCGCGCTGTGTCGGCCCCGAGTCGTGCAGCGGCAACACCCCGACCTGCGAGCTCGCGACAGGCCTCTGCCGCGCCTGCAGCGACGACACCGAGTGCGACATCACCGCGCCCTACTGCCAGGCCTCGGGCGCGTGCGTCGAGTGCCTGGAGAGCGCCCACTGCTCGAGCGGCGATGACGATGACGACGCTGACGACGACGATGATGATGATGATGACGACGACGCCCTCTTCTGCAACGCTGCTGGCCGCTGCGTGGAGTGCCTCGACGACGGCCACTGCGACGACGTGAGCGAGCAATGCAGCACATTCCTTGGCGAGTGCGCGCGCCCCTGCTCGGCGACGGTGGCCTGTGGCGCCGACGATGACCCCATCTGCGACGAGGGCATCGGGTTCTGTGTGGAGTGTCGCAGCGACCTCGAATGCGAAGAGGGGGAGGCCTGCCGGGGGTCGGAGTGTGTAGATTGAGTGTGGATTGAGGCCCGACCGGTTCTTCGACACGGTCGACGACGGCGCAGTCGGGCAGAAACTCGTGAAGGCCGCGGAGACGTTCCTTGCCGCGCGCGGAATGAAGCGCATGCGCGGTCCCCTTTCGCTCTCCATCAACGAGGAGGTCGGTATGCTCAAGCGTCCATCGCGAGGCTGGCGCTGGCCAGCGGTCTGAAGAATCGAATCTGGAGCTCAGGGTCTGTAAACCAAGGAAGCATCCCGCGCTTCACCTGCTCCGGCGTCGGCAACGATTGAGACGTGAACTCGTACGAACGCAGGAACCCGTCCCCGAAGCCCGGCAGGCGGTGCTCCAGCATCAGGCGCTGAAGCAGATCGTCGCCGACGAAACCGACCCAGAGCGTCGGCACGGAGACCAGCGCCGCCCATGCCCACGCGCTCTGCGCGAGGCGAGGCCTCATGTCGAACGGCTCCCGAGTGCAGTTCCGCACTCACCGTCGAGCCCTCGCGCGAGCTTTGGTTGCGGACTTCGGAACAGACCCGCCGCACATTCTGAAAATGGACCACCGCTCGCCGCGGCGTGTATTGATTTGCCGAGCATCGATCGCCTCGTGTGTTCGATGGGCACACAAGCCTCAATTGCATCACCACTCGATGGCGCCCAGCTACACTCGCCCCGAACTTCCGTGGCGAACGAGCCGACAGCGCACGACGACGTCCCGACGGCGGTGCAGGCGCCGACAACGGCGCCGCTCGCGTCGCGGCGTGCAGAGCACAGGCACGTTGGCCTACGCTCGACGATTCATGAATTGAGCGCGCCCGACGCGCGCTGGTCGCCCGCCAGGCTCAGCAGCGTAGCGTGCACCGATCCAGATACGAGCGCCGCCCGTCAAACGCCGGTGGGTGCACCCCTCGCGCGGCCCGAGCCACACCAGGCGCGGGAAGCCGCGACACAGAAGCTCCGCGCGGCCACGAGGAACGCTGGCCCGAGCGCGCCGCGGCCCGCCGTGGCGACGCTGGCGCGCTCGCTCGAGCCGAGGCTCGCGACACGGATGCCGCCGCCGATGCCGATGACACGGCGGCCGCCGCCGATGCCGATGACACGGCGGCCGCCACAGCGCGTGTGCTTTCCACGCCGCTGACTGCAGGCGCAGTCGCCACGGCGAGGCCGATGCAGATCGCCAGCAGCCTCAGCCACTGCAGAAGGATCGCCCGCGCCACGACCGCAAAGCTAGCGATCACGGGACTGCTTTGCAAGAGCTGTACGGCAAGACGCGCTCGACAGGACACGCTCGTCGACTTCTTCCGAAGTCACCACGTGCGAAGCCAGAGCGCCATCGCTCGCCATCGCTCGCCATCGCTCGCCATCGCTCGACGCCTCGACGGCGAGCACCCGATGCTCGACAACTCAGCTTCGCGCCGGTGGGTGTGCCGGAGGCGATGAGACCGCGACCCAAGGTGGGTCGCGCCCGGTTGGCGCACGGTGCGCTCAGAGCCACCGAACCCAGCGTCCGTGAAAATCCGCGCGAGCGATCAGCGTGCGTTCACCGGGGGGCCACAACGTGAGATGGACGGCGGCTCCATCGCGGACCTCATCCGCCTCCATGCTGATCCACGCCACGGGCGCGAGCGGCGTCGCCTGCGCTCCCGCGCGGTTCATCACCGCCGAGATCGCGTCCCGCTCAGGCTGTGGCAGGTACTGCCAGACGATCGTATGGGCCAGGACATGAACGCGCCCTGCTGCCAGCGGCAGCTCGAAGCGCGCGGCGAGCCACTCCGCGCCGCTCGCTCGCTCCACCTGCCAGGGAGCGGCGGCTGCCACATCGAGGGCGGCTAGCGTGCGCTCGATGCGCTCCGCCTGATCAGGCCAGATGTATGAGATGAGTCGCTCGCGATGCACCGGGGCGCTCGCGAGCAGCGGCTTCAGGTCGGCCCCCGCACGTTCGACCACCCGGAGGGGTGCGTCGAGAGGCGGTAGCGAACCTTCCCAGGAGGACTTGATCGTGACGGGCCCACCGGCGCTGCCGTACTGGATCGAGCCGAGCTCGTAGCGGTACTGATCGAACGCGAGGTTCAGGCCGGCGCTGGCGCCAATCTCGTTCCAGGCGAGCGGCAAGCCGGTGCGCCGAGCCAGGATGAGTGCTGCACCGAGCAATGCGCTCGAGCGCGCGACCTCGTTGGTTTGAGGCGGGCTGGCCAGATACTCGCACAGGAAGTCATCGTGCGCACTCAGCGCCTCGGCGATTGCGGCCCAGAGAGGCGCGGGCTCGCCCCACGGGTTCGGTGGATACTGAACGGCGAGCGCGGGGCAACGACCCGACCTTGCCAGGCCGTGCAAGGCGCCCGCCGCGCGGAGCGCCAAAGCATCCGGCGCTGGTGCGCCCCCCCAAGCATCGATGCTGCGACCGAAGCGCGTGGATCCGTCGAGGCGTCGAGCCAGCAGCTCGCAAACGAGAGCGTTGAAGGGAGAGCCCAACCGCCGGCAAGCGCTGGCCTGCTGTCGAAAGGCCTCCTGCAAATCGGGTCTCATCGGGCGATGATAGCATGCGCGTCGACCCGTCGCGGCGCGCCCCGTCAGGCCTCGCTAGGCCTTTTTCCAGGCATTATGATAATCTGGCGGAGTCTGCAGCTGAAACGTGACGTGCACGTTCGGAGACACCCCGTAGGTCTGTGCCTCCTCGAAATACGGAACGGCATACGCGCCTTCCAGGATCGCTCTCTGCTGCTCGATCTGGACTTGCTTGAACTCCGCGTCGTCCTTGGCGCCGAGCTCGCGGCGGTAGAGCTCGACGAGCTCGGGAGGTGAGCCGAGCAGCGCGGTGTTCCCCGGGCCCCCGAGGGCCTGTCCGAGCGAGCAGACCGAGGTGCGGCCCAGCGCGATCGGCACGTTCACATCCTGCGCGGCCTGGGCGGCAAACGCGGAATCCCTCCTGACGTCGAGCTCGATGCCGAGCTCCTTGCGCCACTCCAGCGTGAGAAACTCCCAGGCGGGGCCGAGGGCGACCTGCTGCAGCGATTGCGGCACCGTGAGGCGCAGCTTCTTGCCATCCTTTCGCCGGATGCCATCGGGACCGCGCTGCCAGCCCGCTTGATCGAGCAGCCCCCTCGCCTTGTCGGGCTGGTAGCTGAACAGGTGCCTGAGGTCGACGACGTTGGCGTTGTTGACGTTGAGGATCGAGACGGGCGCCGGGTAGCTCGGGCTGAGCGCCTCGCGCGTCATCTTCTCGTGGTCGACGCCGTGCAGGAGCGCGCGACGGACCCGGATGTCTTTCGTGAACTCGTTCTCCACTCGCAGCGAGAAATAGTCGCAGGTACCGAACGGCGGCCGGTAGAGCAGCAGCTGATAGCCGCGATCGAGGATGATCGGCTCGTCCGAGGGCTGAATCCCATGCGCGACATCGACCTGGTTCGACGTGAGCGCGCCGGTGCGAAGGCCCACTTCGGGCAGCGCGCGGGCGCGTCCGAGGCCGGCATCGACCTCGCGGCAAAGCACGCCGACATCGTCTACGCCTCGGTGTTACACAAACAAGCGGGCTTCGCGTACAAGGCAGAGCTTCGAAGGCGCGCACTCGCACACGGACGCAACCCGGACGACATCCTGCTCATTCCGGGGCTGATCGCGATCCTCGGCGAGACCCGCGAAGAGGCGTATCGCAAGCACGAGGCGCTGCACGGCCACGACGGTGAGGCGGGGCTCGTGCGAGACTTCTTCAAGCGCTTTGCGATCCATGGCCTCACCGAGTACGACCCAGACAAGCCCCTGCGCCCCGAGCTGTTCGCCCACACCGAAGACCAGCTCCGCCCGATCGGGTTCAGCAAGTCGTTCGCGGAGCTCACGGCCGCCGAAGAGCTCACCGCGCGCCAGCTGGTCCGGCGCGTCGAAGGCGGCCATCGGCTCGCCATCGGCACCCCGCGGGAGGTCGCCGACACCATCCTGGACTGGTGGAGGTCGGGCGCGGTGGACGGTTTCAACGTCCACATCCCGGTGCTGCCCGAGGGTATCGCGGAGTTCAACCGCAGCGTGATCCCGCTGCTGCAGGAGTCGGGCGCCTTCCCGAGGGAGTACGACGGCTCCACGCTCCGGCAGCGCTTCAAGCTGCCGGAGCCGAGTGTGCGCCCCGCGAAGAGCGCGTAGCGCGAGAGCGGCTGAGCGCGGCGCGATGTACGCGCACCGCCGTCGGTGGCGGGAGCCGTGTGTGCTCCTGAACGTCGTTGACGTACACATCGGGGTGGAAAACCGCGTGGTCTGCCGTCGGCGAAGGCCGAGAGCGCTGCGACGCGGGCCGCGTTCGCGGTTAGACTGAGCGCTCGGGGGGAAGCCGTGGCGTCGAACCTGGAGACTCGCCGTTTGGGCCGGGTGGTGGTCGTGCGGCAGAACGCGGAGCCCCCGTCAGACCAGGAGTGGGAGCAGTTTCTGGAGGTATTGCGCGAAGGCAGGGCCGACTTTGAACGGCTCAGGGTCTTGGTGCTAACCGAGGGCGGGGGACCGAACGCCGCCCAGCGGGAAAGCCTGGCACGCACGCTCGCCGGCAAGACGGTGCGCGTGGCCATCGTGACGGACAGCATCGCCGTGCGCTTCACGGTGACCGTGATCGCTCTCTTCCACAAGGACATCCGGTCGTTCTTGACGTCCGAGCTGCGCAAGGCTCATGCGCACCTCGGACTTCAGCTCGAGGAGGTCATCGCTGTCGAGCGCGAGCTGGCCGCGCTGGCTGCGCTGCTGCGGCCATCCAGGTCGCGCTGACCGCTGCTGCGGCGCGGGCAGACACGGCGGGAGTGCTTGTCAGACTGCGATCGAGCCAGCCGTCACTCCTCGCTCGGTCTCGCTGCGTGCTCACCAGGTGCCTTGCTTTACCTTCTGGCGGCGCTCGAGCTCGGCCGCGCTCGGTTCCGGCTGCTGAAAGCTACCGATCTCGATCGCGCCGTGCGGTTGGTAGGTGGCGATGATGTTGCCGCTGGGCGTGACCTGGTGTCCGACCATGCGCAGCGCGCCAGGAGGCGTGCCGTCGGCGAACAATCGCTTGCCCGAGCCGAGGATGACCGGAAAGCTCATCAGGATCAGCCGGTCGAGCAGGCCTGCGCGCAACAGTTGGGGGTAGAGCGTGCCGCTGCCCTGAATCACCAGGGGGGGGCCCTCGCCGCGTTTCAGCTCGGCGATGGCGTCGACACTCTCGAGGCGGTGGCTGTTCTGCCAATCGAGCCGTTGCTTGCCCCCGGTCACCACATACTTCGCGGCGCTGTCGAACCGCTCTCCCAGCGATTTGGCCTCGCCGGTGACATAGGGCCAATGAGCCGCGAAGATCTCGTAGGTCCTCCGCCCCAGCAAGAGGTCGAAGGGCGGCGTGAACAGCTTGTCGACTCGCTCGCCGAGAACCGGGTCGAAGAACTGCGGCAGCCAGCCGCCCAGCTCGAAACCGCCGGTCTTGTCCTCCTCTGGGCCGCCGGGGGCCTGCAGAACGCCGTCGAGCGAAACGAATACGCCTCCAATTATCTGACGCATGATGTCCTCCTTTAGACGCTGACTCATCGTTGGCGGCACGGCCTTCCGCACCGCGCTTCAACCAGGCGACGAACCGGCGCAGCGCGGATCGACATGGCGGGCAGCTCTTTTCACTTCTCGAGAAAGGTCGGCCGCCTCACCCGACTCCGGGCGAGCGCTTCAATGCCGCTTGAAGTACTGGACGGCACGCTCGTGCTTTTCTGCCGCAGCGCGAGTATCGAACGTACCCAGGTTCCGGCGCCGGCCGGTTTTCGGGTCCTTCTTGCGGGAGTAGAGCCGATACTGGCCTGTGGCGAGCTTGCGGATCATGCATCCTCCTTTCGATGCGTGGACCCTGGAAAGCCGTGCAATTTGAATGCCGGTAGCCCAATTGAGTCGAGCGTCGATCGAGGATTCGCTGCAATAGAGGGTCCGAGCTCAGCGGCTGCGCGAGCGCCGCAACCCAAAGTGGGTCGCGCTCTCCGCCGCGAGACGACAACTCATTGAGCGTGACTCTGCTGCGCGTGCTAGGGTGGGTGTCGTCGTGCTTCGGCCCTGTCGAGCACCACATCTTTCCGTCGATGAGCTCGCTCCACGCGCTTGCCGTGCGCGTGAGCGTGCGCGAGCGGTGGCCGGGGGCGCGCCCATCGATACTCGTGCATCGTGGGGGGCCCTGCTGCACCGCACACCGCGTGTGTACGAGGCGCTCGATACCTTCGTCGACCCCCGCACAAACCGCGAATCCCGCGAATCCTGCGAATTCCGCACCCTCACGCCGACCATCTAGCGCGCGGCAGATGGGCCTCGTCGGCCCCAGTTCACGCCTGACGTCGGTGGTCGGACGGTATCGGTTCGCGAAAAAAACATGGCTCGCATATTGCTCTGCACTCCGGGCAGCCCTGCGTGGCCGAAAGAACGTCGAAGTCTCCAAGAGGTAACATGAAGATCCGTCCACTCTATGATCGCATCCTCGCCACCCGGGTCGCGGAGGATGAAAAGACCGCCGGCGGTCTGTTCATTCCCGACACCGCCAAAGAGAAGCCGCTCCAGGCGTTGGTGATCGCCGTCGGCAGCGGCAAGGTTCTCGATAACGGCAGCACCCAGGCGCCCACCGTCAAGGCCGGCGACAAGGTGCTGATCGGCAAGTACTCGGGCTCCGAAGTGAAGCTCGACGGCAAAGACCACATCATTTTGAGCGAGGATGACGTGCTCGCCATCCTCGACGAATAGGACCTCCATGACCGCCAAAGACATCTTGTACAATAGCAACGCCCGCCAGCAGATGGCGCTCGGCCTCAATACGCTCGCCAACGCCGTCAAGGTCACGCTCGGGCCTCGGGGTCGCAACGTGATCCTGGAGAAGTCGTGGGGCTCGCCCACCATCACCAAGGACGGCGTCACCGTCGCGAAAGAAATTGAGCTCGACAATCACTTCGCGAACATGGGCGCGCAGATGGTCAAAGAGGTCGCCTCCAAGACCTCCGACGTCGCCGGCGACGGCACCACCACCGCCACCGTGCTGGCGCAGGCCATCTACGGCGAGGGCTCGAAGCTGGTCAGCGCGGGCGCCAACCCGATGGATATCAAGCGCGGCATCGACGCGGCCGTCGCGACCGTCGTGGAGGACCTGAAGCGGCAATCCAAGCCGACTCAGAACCGTAACGAAATCGCCCAGGTCGGCATCATCAGCGCCAACGGTGACGCCACCATCGGCAACCTGATCGCCGAGGCCATGGAGAAGGTCGGCAAGGAAGGCGTCGTCACGATCGAGGAAGCCAAGTCGATGGAGACCAGCCTCGACGTGGTGGAGGGCATGCAGTTCGATCGGGGTTTTCTCTCCCCCTACTTCGTGACTGACGCAGAGCGGCTCGAGGCGGTCTTGAGCGACGCTTACATCCTCATCAGCGAGAACCGGCTGTCGAGCATGCAAGATCTGTTGCCCCTGCTCGAGCAGGTCGCCAAGTCGAGCAAGCCGCTGCTCGTCATCGCCGAGGATATCGATGGGGAGGCGCTGGCGACGCTGGTGGTCAACAAGCTGCGCGGTACCCTGCACGTCTGTGCCGTCAAGGCGCCAGGCTTTGGCGACCGCCGCAAGGCCATGCTGCAGGACATCGCAGTGCTCTCGGGCGGCAAGGCCATCTCTGCCGACCTGGGGATCAAGCTGCAGAATGTGACGCTGGAAGATCTGGGGCGCGCCAAGACCATCACCGTAGACAAGGAGTCCACGACGCTCATCGCAGGGGCCGGCAAGAAGGAAGAGATCCAGGCTCGAGTGAAGCAGCTTCAGAGCCAGATGGCGGAGACGACCTCCGACTACGACCGCGAGAAGCTGCAGGAGCGGTTAGCCAAGATCGCTGGCGGCGTCGCGGTGATCAAGGTGGGTGCGGCCACCGAGACCGAGATGAAGGAAAAGAAGGCCCGCGTGGAGGACGCCCTGCATGCCACCCGAGCCGCGGTTCAGGAAGGCATCGTCCCCGGCGGCGGCGTCGCGTTGCTCCGAGCGCTGCCGGCGCTGGCCAAGCTCAAACTCGAGGGCGATGAGCAGTTTGGCGTGAACGTGATCCGGCGCGCCATCGAGGAGCCGCTGCGGCAGATGGCTCAGAACGCCGGCGCAGAGGGTGCCGTGATCGTGAACGCCGTGCGCGAGGGCCAGGGCGCTTTCGGCTACAACGTGGCCACGGGCAAGTACGAGGACCTCGTGCTGGCAGGCGTGATCGATCCGACGAAGGTGGTGCGGGTCGCCCTGCAGAACGCAGCCTCGGTGGCGTCTCTCATGCTGACGACGGAGGCGCTGATCGCTGAGCGACCGAAGCGCGAGAAGGAAGCGCCGGCCGGCATGCACGATGGGGGCGGCATGGGCGGCATGGGCGGCATGGGTGGAATGGGCGGCATGGACATGTAGGCGCCGCTGACATCCCCGTGGGCCTGCTCGTCAACTTCAAAGTGACCGTGCTGCGAAGTGGTGAGGAGGCTCACGCCTCACCCCCAATCACTCCGCTCTTCCGTCCTTCCCGTGCAATCCGGATGAGATGATGCCTCTCAGGTTCATTGCAACGGCGTCACCCACACACCAACGTCCAGATTTGCCCCAGGAGGCCCCACGAAAGTGCCGGCCACGGGCGGCACCCACTCGGGGGAACGAGCGACGGCCACCGCAATATGATCTGCCCCCACGACCCTTCCGATGCTGGGGTCGAAACCCTTCCAGCCAGCACCCGGCAGGAAAACCTCGGCCCAGGCGTGGGTCGCACCGAAGTTGATCGTCGTTGGCGGCGCGTTCAGGTAGCCGCTGACAAAGCGCGCGGCCAGCCCGAGGCAGCGTGCCGCCTCCATGTAGAGGAAAGCCGAGTCACGACAGGAGGCCGTGCCGCGCGCCAGGGTCTCTGCCGCGGTCTGCACGCCGGGCTCTTCGCGCAGCTGATACGACAGGGTCTTTTGGATGTGAGAGGCGAGGCGCTGCAAGAGCGCGTAGGTCTGAATGCGTTCCCCCGACCGCCAGACGCTGGCGACCCACTGGCTGAGCTGGGCGCGCTCACCCGCCGTTGCTGCGGCGACGCCCACGTAGGGCGACAAGACAGACGCCTCCTCGGGTCGATAAGCGAACGGGTAATCCGTGGCGTGGTCGGAAACCAGAAAGTCGAGCGGTGCCTGGTTAAACTGCTGGACGACGACCTTGCTCTCGATCACGAGCTGACGGGCAGACAGGTCGAAGGTCGCTATCGCCACGGAGTTGTCCTCCGCATCGCGATGCCAGCGGAGGCTCGCGGGCGGCGTCATGTCCAGCACGGCGGATTCGATCCGGAGCTCGTGGTTCTCTCTCGGGCGCAGCAGGAGCGTGTGCGGTCCGAGCGCCACGAGCCCAGTGAAGTTATAGTAGGTTCGATGGAGGATCTGATAGCGCTGCATGACTCGTCCGGCGAGTGCGCAGCAAAATGCGCGCCAGAAGGAACGCACAAGGCTGGAGTTACAGCTCGGGCGCTCAATCGCGGGCCATCGACCACCCCGAGCCGCCGTCGCATTCTCGATTTGCGACTTCGGAAGTCTCACCCTGCAAAGCAAACGCTGGGCGCTCACTGTGCGACGTCACCCAGCTTGCGGCACCCTCGGCCTCGCCGATTCGAGCGATGGCACGACCCCTGCTCTGCTTCGAACTCATGAACGCCTCGCCCCTGATGAATACCGCAACCCTGATGCAAGCAATCCTGTCGCCTTCGAGTGCTCGGCATGCGTGACGGGCCACGACGCCATCGCCAGCGCAACGAGGCCGAAGACGGGGACAGACCCGGAGAGCCCTCGTCTGCGCCGGCAGCGCCAGCAACACCCGTGCCTCCGGAGTTTGCCGCCACGCTCCAGGTCACCGACTCCGAGCGAGCCTGGATCCGGGAACATCTGGCCGGGTTCCACGAGAACCTGCTCATCGTCGACGTCGTCCGTCGCATCAAGGCCGGCAAAGAGGCCACGGTGTACGCTTGCTCGGCTCACCCGAGCACCGGGAAGGCCTGGGTCGCGGCCAAGCTCTATCGCGAGCGCTCGCTGCGCAGCTCGCGAAACACGGGCATGTACCAGCAAGGCCGGGGCTTGCTGGACGAGGACGGGAACACCGCTCAGCCTCGCGGGGGACGCCTTCACAAGGCGGTCGCTCAGAAGTCGACGCGAGGAAAGGCCGTCGTTCAGACCTCCTGGATCATGCACGAGTTCACGCTGCTCCGGGATCTGCACGCTCAGGGCGCCGACGTGCCGGAGCCCATCGCGCACGGGGATCAGTCGCTCCTCATGGAGTTCATCGGCGAGGGCGTGGACGCCGCCCCGACGCTGAACGACGTCGAGATCGATGCGGCTGACGCGCAGCGCCTGTTCGAGCGCGTCATCTTCAACGTCGAGCTGTTGCTCGGGCTGGGCTGGGTCCACGGCGACCTCTCCCCGCACAACATCCTGTACTGGAACGACCGTCCCATCCTGATCGACTTCCCTCAGGTCCTGGATTGTCGCAACAACCCGAGGGCTCGAGCCATCTTCGAGCGCGACATCCAGCGCGTGACGGGCTACTTCGAACGCTTCGGGTGGAGCGTGGACCCGCGCCAGCTCGCGGGCGAGCTGTGGAGTCGACACGTCGGCGATCCGGACCGCGAGCACGAGCCCGGCTGACGCCGGCCGGCGCAGCTCGACTCGGCCGGGCTCGCTGGCGCGGTGCGGGGTGCCGATCGGCAGCAAGGAACCTACCCATCGGGTCCTTTTGGGCTATCTATCCGGGGAGATCGGACCGGCGTCGCCCTCTCGTGGACGCGTCGGGTCGCGAGCCCCGGAGTTCCATGCAGGCCATCGTTTCCATTCAGAACGCCACGAAGGACTATCACCTCGGGAAGGTCGTGGTTCCGGCGTTGCGCGGGGTCAGCCTCGATGTGATGCAGGGCGACTTTCTGTCCATCGCGGGGCCGTCCGGCAGCGGCAAGACGACGCTGCTGAACCTGATCGGCTGCGTCGACACGCCGAGCGCGGGCACGGTCGAGGTGGCGGGGCGTAACACCGCGCTGTTGAGCGAGCGCGAGCTGACGAGCCTGCGGCTCCACACCATCGGCTTCATCTTCCAGAGCTTCAACCTCGTCGGCGTGCTGGACGTGTATCGCAACGTCGAGCTGCCGCTGCTGCTCCAGGGCACGCTATCGGGCGCCGAGCGCAAGCAGCGCGTCAGCGCCCTGCTCGACCGGGTCGGTCTGCAGGAGCACGCGCGCCACCGTCCGAACGAGCTCTCCGGCGGTCAGCGCCAGCGCGTCGCCATCGCTCGCGCGCTCGTCACGCGGCCGAGGCTGGTGCTCGCAGACGAGCCGACCGCCAACCTCGACTCCGTGACGGGGCAGAACATTCTCGACTTGATGAAGGAGCTGAACCGAACCGAGAAAACGACGTTCATCTTCTCGACGCACGACGCACGCGTGATGGCGCACGCCACCTCGCTCGTGCGCCTGGCCGACGGCAAGCTCGCCGAAAGGGCGAACGCGCCGAGCGCCGCCGAGCTCGCCGAAGTCGCCGAGCACGCGCCAGACGCCCGCGCTGGAGCGGCATCGTGAAGGCCTACGTCGACACCTTCGGCGTCGTCGCACAGATCGCCCTTCGCAACCTGTTCGCGAGCACCTGGAAGACGCTGATCGTCGGCGGCATCATCGGCTTCGGCGCCTTTCTGGTCGTGCTCGGCACGTCGTTGCTCGACAGCGTGGACGAGTCGATGAGCCGCAGCATCATCGGCAGCGTGGCGGGCGACGTGCAGGTCTATTCGTCACGCTCCACGGAGGATCTGGACGTGATGGGCGGCTTCTCTTTCGACGCCAACGCCATCGAGCCGCTCCCGGATTTTGCCCAGGTGAGGACCAGCGTCGAGAGCGTGGCCAACGTGGCGAGCGTCGTGCCCATGGGCATCAACAACTCGCTGGTCGTCTCCGGCAACACCGTCGACCAAGCCCTGGAGCGCCTGCGTGCGCTGGTGACCGCGCGAGCCCAGCAGGCCCCGAGGCCGGCAGGCGACGCCGGCTACACTGCCGCCAAGGGTCACGTACGGCAGATCATCACGGTGCTGTCCGGTGACATCGCCAACGTGCGGCAACTTCAGGACGAAAAATCCCTGGCGCTGGAGGACCTCTCGTCCGTCACGCGCGCCGCGTCGGACGAGTTCTGGTCGGGCTTCGACGCCGACCCGCTGAATGCGCTCGAGTTTCTGGAGAACCGCATCGCGCCGCTCGCCACCGACGCCGACATGCTGTTCCTGCGCTACATCGGCACTGACCCTTCAGCCTTCGCACAGGCCTTCGATCGCATGACCGTCGTGCTCGGTGAGCCGATCCCGGAGGGGCAGCGCGGCTTCATGTTCTCGAACTACGTGTACGAGGAGCAGGTGAAGCTCAAGACGGCGCGAGGCCTGGACAAGATCCGAGACGCCCGCAACAACCGCGGCGCGAAGATCGCCACCGACCCGGATCTGAAGCGCCTGGTGCACGAAGCCTCGACGCAGGTGAAGGAGCTGCTGCTGCAGCTCGACGCGCCGAAGACCGAGCTCTTCCGCAGCAAGCTCCAGGGTTACCTCGCCAGCAGCGAGAGCGGCGTGGGCAAGCTGCTCGAGTCGTTCCTCAGCATGACGGACGAGAACTTCGACGAGCGTTATGCGTACTTCTATCGCGAGCTCGCCCCGTCGCTCGAGCTGTATCGAGTGCGCATCGGCGATCCGCTCACCATCAAGGCCTTCACCCGGAGCGGCTACGTGCAGTCCGCGAACTTGAAGGTGTACGGCACGTTCTCGTTCAAGGGCCTCGAGAAGTCGCCGCAGGCCGGCTCGCTCAACATGATGGACCTGGTCAGCTTTCGCGAGCTGTATGGCTTCATGACGGAAGACCGTCAGAGAGAGATCGCTCTGCTCCGAGCGAGCTCGGGGGCCCAGGATGTCAACCGGGAGAACGCGGAGAGCGAGCTCTTCGGGGCCGCCCCGGCGGCGCCCGCCCCGACGGCGAATCCCGCGGGGGGCTCGCCCGCGGACGCGCATCTCCCGCGCGACTCCGACTTTGGAGAGGCGCTCGCGAGCCTGGCCGGCAGTCGGCGCGGCGACAACGACGCCGGGAGCGGCTATGACGCGGCTCAGCTGCGACAGGGCGTGATCCTGAACGCGGCCGTCTTGCTCAAAGACGATGGCCAGATCGACGAGACGATCGCCGCGATCGAGGCCGCGGGCCAGCGCGACGGGCTGCCCCTCAAGGCCATCTCGTGGCAGAAGGCGGCTGGCCTGGTCGGGCAGTTCACCGTCTTGATGCGGGTGGTGCTGTACACGGCGGTGCTCATCATCTTCGTGGTCGCGCTCGTCATCATCAACAACGCCCTGGTCATGGCCACGCTGGAGCGGGTTCGGGAAATTGGCACGCTGCGCGCGGTCGGCGCTCAGCGCCGCTTCGTGCTCGCCATGCTGGTGTTCGAGTCCATCGTCGTCGGCCTCTCCTTCGGCGCGGTCGGCGCCCTGCTCGGCGGCGCGCTCGTCGCCCTGCTCGGCAAGATCGGCATCCCCGCCGTCAACGACGTGTTCATGTTCTTCTTCTCCGGGCCACGGCTGTACCCGGCGCTGGGCACGCAGAATCTGGTCATCGCCCTGGTCGTCGTGCTCATCGTGAGCGTCGCGTCCAGCATCTACCCCGCCTGGATCGCGATGCGGATCAGCCCGCGCGAAGCCATGCAATCGGAGGACTGAACATGTCGACGCTCTGGCTCGATTTCCGCATCGCGCTCTACAGCCTGTTCGAGCACCGGCGCCGCGCCCTGCTGCTCGGCACGGCCATCGCCGCCGTGACGGCGCTGCTCATCTTGCTCAACGGGCTGTCCGCGGGCATCAACAACACCCTGGTGGAGACGGCGACGACGCTGAGCACCGGTCACCTCAACGTGGGGGGGTTCTTCAAGGTCACGTCCGGCCAGGCGGGGCCCGTGGTGACCGAGTACGAGAAGGTCAAAGAGGTGGTCACCCGCGCGCTGCCCGAGATGGCGTTCAGCGTGGAGCGGGGCCGCGGCTGGGGCAAGGTCGTCTCCGACAGGAGCTCGCAGCAGGCCGGCATCGGCGGCATCGACATCGAGCGCGAGGCCGCCTTTCGCGACGTGCTGCGCATCAAGAGCGGCAAGCTCGACGACCTCGCCCAGCCGAACACGATCCTGCTGTTCGAGGCGCAAGCGACCAAGCTCGAGGTCCAGGTGGGTGACGCCGTCACGATCTCCGCGCAGACGACGCGCGGGGTGGCCAACACGATCGACTGCCGCGTGGTCGCCATCGCGCAGGACGTGGGCCTGCTCAGCCAGTGGAACGTATTCGTGCCGAACAGCGCGCTGCGCCAGCTCTACCAGCTGCGACCGGACGTGACCGGAGCCATCCAGATCCACCTGAAGCCAGAGTACCAGCGCGATCTCGCGCCGCTCGCGGCGCGGCTCCGAACCTCTCTGCAGGAGGCAGGCTACCGCCTGATGGACCCGGACCCTCGCGCCTTCTGGATGAAGCTCCAGAGCGTCGCTCGCGAGGACTGGACGGGCCAGAAGCTCGACGTCACCTCCTGGGAGGACGAGCTGTCTTTCATGATGTGGACGCTGCAGGCCCTGAACGGCCTCAGCTTCGTGCTGATGGTGATCCTGATCGCCATCGTCATCACCGGCATCATGAACACGATGTGGATCGCCATCCGTGAGCGCACCCGGGAGATCGGCACGCTCCGGGCCATCGGAATGCATCGGGGCAGCGTGGTGCGGATGTTTCTGTGTGAATCGTTCGCCCTGGGCCTGCTGGGCTCGACGGCGGGCGCGCTCATTGGGGTGGGCGTGGCAGCCACGTTGAACGCGGCGCACATCCACGTACCCCTGTCGGTGCAGTTGTTCTTGATGAGCGACACGCTGAAGTTCGCCGTGTTACCCGCCTCGCTCGCCGGTGCGGTCGCCTTGATCGCGACCGTCACGGGCGCCGCGGCACTCTACCCGGCGTTTCGTGCGTCGCGGCTGGCGCCGGTGAGCGCCATGTCACACTTT
>Ga0247763_1001049_pt1 | contig 16453 bp, 13 predicted proteins | sample UWRJL141409B4_FD_179926 | JGI IMG/M metagenome (GOLD analysis project Ga0247763, IMG submission 179926) | Plant litter microbial communities from Arlington Agricultural Research Station in Wisconsin, United States - UWRJ-L141-409B-4 | ecosystem: Environmental > Terrestrial > Plant litter >...
CGAGATCGAGCGGGTACGGCAGCGACCGCTCGACTGCACTCGCCGCAATCGCTGCTTCAGCCCGTCGCCATCCACGCCCCGACCTTCGCTCGCGGCGCGGTCGCCGTCACGACGGGGTAGCGCGAGGCGTTACGCTCGAGGATGTCGACTTTGATGTCTAGGTGGAGCTTGCCCCTTTGATGCCCCCTCTCGCACGTCCTCGCGGTCAACGACCGGCGCATCACGGACGATCAGGGCCGCTGCGGCCGCGCGATGCTCCCCCAAATCCGTGCTCGGCGCGCTGTGTAGTTCTCCAAGTCGTACCATCATGCAGAGCCCGCCTGCGCGCGGATGGGGGAGATGCAATACCCGCACGATGACCCATCCAACACGAGGTCGCACTCATTCTTCGCATGACTAGCATTCACGAGACTCGCGGCGGCTTCCAATTGCCGCTCCACCGTTGGACGGACGCAAAGCAGCTGTCGTATCCGTGCTCAGCGCGGCCTCGGTGTCGGATGGGCGTCGGGCATGCAATGCCGAACAGCCATTTCCAAGAACTGTTCGGCGAGAGGTTCGTAGCCGTCCGGATCCCGCAACCAAGCCTGAACGGTCAGGTCACCGATAGCGCCCAGTGCTGCCTGGGCACGGCCCTGCGCACGGGCGCCCGGGGAGTCACGTTTCGACTGAGGCGGAACAGGGGGCCCGCCGCGAGTAAGCGCTGCGGAGATGCCAGCGAGGGCTCGTTGTCGCAGGTCAGCGGCGCGCGCTTGCAACGGCCCTTGAGGTCGCTTCGAGAGCAGCTCCAGCGCTTCGGATGGATATCGTTGGCTCGAAAGAATCGCGCGTTGCAGATCCGCAAGCAACTTTGCGACTGAGCTTGTTTCAACCAATGCGGCAGCGACTTCAACCTCGGCCAGCGCAACGTGCCGGTCAGCCAGCGCCATGAGCAGTGCCTGCTTGTTCGGAAAATATTCGTACAGACTACCGATGCTCACCCCAGCCTCTGTGGCGACGCGGTTTGTCGTCGCGCGAAAACCCTCTCGGCGAAAAACCCGAGTTGCGGCCTCAAGGATACAATCTACCGTCTGCTGTGAACGGACTTGCTGAGGAACCCTGCGCCTGGCGGACGCACGCCGCGTAGCCATATCGGAACCCGAGTAACATGCCCGAGCGGCATGCGCTAGCTTGACGGCATGCTCGACCGCACCCGTATCGAACGTTTCGACGTGTTGGATGTGCACCACGGCTCATTACCAGCGCTTGTGCTTGCGCCTCCCGAAGTAGGCCACGATGTGCCGGTGTGCTTGTTCTTGTACGGCGGTGGCGGCAACGCAGAGACGCTACTGTCGCTCGAGCCCCTCCTTCGGCAAGCCTGGCAGGAGCATAGCGTGCCGCCCGTGATCGTCGGGTGCCTGGGCGTGCCACCTTTCTGCTTCTATCTCGATGCTCCGGCGCACGGGATGTTTTGGCAGCACGCTGTCGGGCACGGTCTGCTTCTGGCGGTGCGCGAGCATTTCGCTCGCGAGGCGAGCCCGACACGCGCCGCCCTCGTGGGCATCAGCATGGGTGGTTACGGCGCCCTCAAGATCGCGTTCTCGGAGCCACACCGTTTTTCGTCTGTAGCAGCGGTGGCACCAATGCTGGAGCCCTCGGAACGTTCGGAACTCGTGCCGTTGCGAAACCGCTTCCACTATCCCGAGATGGTCCCGGCGGTATTGCTCGGCCCGCAGCGAGACGTGTCTCTGGCCGCTGCCGACCACCCGATTTCGCGAGCTCGGTGCAATGTTGCGGCAATTCGCTCCGCGGCTCTCGCGATTCGTTTTTGACGCCGGCAGTCGGGACGCCCTCAATGCGCACGATGGTGCCGAAGCCCTTCATCGTGAGCTGTGGCAACTCGATGTTCCACACGAATACCATCTCATGCGCGACGCCGATCATGTTGGACCGACCCTCGCCCCACGCTTGCTCGAGGCGTTTCGCTGGATTGGCAAACACACGCGAAGCACAGCGCACGTGTGCCCCAGTTCGGAGGAACGAGCTCTGCGTGAGTATGTGGCTTCACTGCACGCAAACGCCAGAGCGCTAGACCCTTCCTTGTCGAGAACCTACGGCCAGCTGTGAGAGAGTCGGCAGGCCCGTTTTCGGATCTGGGGACGCTTACTGTAGTTCTACAGTGCGCCTTCCAGCTCGGACGTTGATTGCCAGTCGCTCGTCAGACTGGCGCGAGGCCAAGGCTCTCACCCAGCTGAGGGCTTGCTTCCGGTGACCAACAGCGCGGGCATCGGCAACTCGTAGCAGTCGTCCCGGCGGTAGGCGCTAATCTCCTCGCGTAGCGCGGCGCGAATCCGGGCGGTCTGCTCGACAGACTGCGCTTGCAGGAGCGCGCGCATGCGCACCGTGGCGCGCTGAAACACCTCGAAGATGTGTTCAGGCGCCGTCAGTCGCCAGACTTGCGGGACGTACTCGACCGTGGGGTTTTCGAAGCCGGCGGCGAGCAACAGGTTCTGGCTGCGCGCGGGCTCGCTGAGCGCGAAGAAGTCCGGACCAGCAGGAATGCCAATGTCCGTCCTGCCGTGGGCACGGACTGCGCGCAATAGGGCGCCCATCGCCACGACGCGCTCGGGCTGGTCCCAGACCGTGAAAGCGAAACGCCCGCCGGGCACGAGCACGCGGCACGCCTCCGCTGCCGCGGCGCCGGCATCGGGAAAGTGCAGCATGCCGAAGCTGCTCAGCACAGCGTCGAAACTGGCGTCGGGAAAGGGCAGTGCGCTGGCGTCGGCTACCTCGAAGCGCAGCCCCGGGTAGCGTCTGCTCGCCACCGCCACCTGCGCGCTCGAAAAATCGACGCCCATAGCGCTCGCCCCGCGCTCGGCGGCAGCCGCCGTGAGGGACCCGGGCCCACAAGCGACGTCCAGCATCCGGGCACCCGCGCCCACTGCGCCCGCATCGAGCAAGGGCCCGCTCGACTGTCGGGTCAGTGCAGCAATCTCCCGCTCGTAGTGGCGGACGACCTCCGCGTCCTCCCAGCCAGCGCGCTCGAATTCGTGAAATCCTGGATACGTCTGAGCCATGAGCGTCGCCTAGCGCTCCGTCACGGCTTCGGCAATAGATTCGCAAACACCGCAGATTCGCACTCGCTGCCCGGCGCCGCCGAGGTGAGCATGCTCGGATCGACCAAGGTGAGCAACGAGCGTGAAGGGCAGCTGCCTATGTGGTGAGATCGAGTACGAAATTGATGGCCCGCGCGGCCGCGCCGGAGCCACGCCGGAGGTCCCTGGGGCACCAACGCTGTGCGCGTCCAGGTCGAACCCGAGCGTCGAATACGCGACGGCCCGCACCAACTCCCATTTCAGACTGGGGCGTCTTCTACCCTCGGCGAACACCCGACATCATCGGACCTCTCGCTGAACGACCCGGTCGCTGCTACAGCAGATAAGCCAGGCGCTTGGCGATGGGCCAACGAAGTGGACTAGTCTGCGGCTTAGATTTCGAGAAGGCAGAGAGAGCTGATGATCCGACCGTTACGCGCCGAGTGGCTTTGCACCGGTATCTCTGCGGCCGTGTGGAACCTAAACGCTCGTCATCGGAAGCATAGGCCGTCCAACTCCGATGTTGAAGCTGACATGGCCCGGGCCGCGCCCGGGCCCATGTTGTTAACGTGAGTCGTTATGGAAGGTGGCGACAGGGGGAAACGTGGCGGGTCCGCCCCGATTCGGCTCTTCACGAACTAGAACGCGCATCAAAGGCTCTTCTCACAGCAGTGACGGCGCCGAGCGAGCTCAAACGTGCTCATTTCGCCGAACTGGACCGCATCATGCGTGCGACGACGCAGTACAGGCCCAACGAAGCTGAGCTTGACGTATGCACGAAGGACGATTTGCCGTGCGACTAGACGACGCTTGATCTGCTGCCGAACGAGAAATTGCAGCTGACAACCGCCCTTCCTCGCTGCGCTCGGGCGAGCGCTTGCAGATTATTTGTAACCGTTATGCGAACGCAGACGACTGTCAGGCAAGCACGGCGCACGAAGCCACCGGAGAGCCTGATGACTGCGGTACGTGGCTTGCGGAAATCGGGGAATCGTTACGATGAGGTGCTGGAACTCATCACGCGAGTCGAGAAGATCTGGGAGGCGAGGGGCAGTCAAGGGGCTGAGGGCCACGAGAAGGCTCAACGCATCGATCCGCACGCTGCCCCCCCTCCACGACCCATATCGGACGTTGCAGCTGAGGTGGCTCTCGGTCGCTGCGCTCCCTCAGGACCACGCAGCTGATCGCTAGTCGTTAGGCGTGCGGACAGTCTGCGCGATTGGTGCGTCGGCGATGCTTGCCAACTTCGGCAGAGCGGAGCCGAAGCCAGAGCCAGAGCGGCACGCCAAATGCATCGGCCTCGATTGCTTTGCTTCGTCGCGAAGGTCGCTGCGTTACTGGGACCCGGGGAGGGCATGATTGAATTGCATCGTTCAAGCGACGGCGCGGTGAAGCACGTGGCAGGGACTGGGGCCGCTCTGGTTCGCGGGTGAGGAGCCGGCCATGGACCACGTCCACTCCATTCCAGCGCGACAATCCTGTATGACAGTCACGATCCCGATCAACTCAGTGACCGAGCACAATGAAGCAGCCAACATTGTTCCTGACTGTCGGATTGCCCGGTACCGGAAAAACTACAGCCGCAAGGCGTATCGAGGTCCAGCAGGGGGCGCTTCGTCTTACAAAGGATGAATGGGTCAAAGCCTTATACGGCAGCGGCAATCCGCCTTCAGCGTCAGACGTAATCGAGGGCCGTCTGATCCAGATAGGGATGCGCGCGCTCGAACTCGGCACGAATGTCGTCATCGACTTCGGCCTTTGGAGTCGAAACGAACGGTCTGCCCTGCGGCAGGCGGCAGCAGACATCGGTGCTGCAGTCGCGATCTGCTACTGCGAACTCACGCCGGTCGAGCAACGGAGACGTCTCGATCAGCGTTTGGCGGAAGCTCCACACGATACCTGGCCAATGTCCGAGCAAGAACTCGCCGACTGGGCCTCCAAGATGGAGATCCCGACATTGGCTGAACTCGACGGGAGCGAACCTATCGGCGACCCGCCCTCTGGTTTCGCGACTTGGAGCGAGTGGACCGTACATCGCTGGCCGCCCTTCACGTCGAGCAGGGGGAAGCCGCACAGCGGGCCTTTGCCCATCTTCTGATGCCCCCACTCGCGCGTTCCTCGCGGTCTGCATTTGCTGCCCACGAGAGATCGGGGCCGCTGCGGCCGCGCGATGCTCCCCCAAATCCGTGCTCGGCGCGCCGTACAGTTCTCCAAATCGTACCATCGTGCCAAGCGCGCCTGCGCGCGGATGGGGGAGATGGCCGCCTCCCTGGCACACGCCAGGCTCTGGCGGATCGCATCTGGCAGCTGTCTCTCGCGAATGATTACCCCGCGGCTTGGCACAACCGCGGGCGGTGAGAAGGCGACCCAAAGTGGGTCGCGACGGGCTACGCTGGATGCGTCGTCGCACTCCGGCTCGAAAAGGCCGGCGGAGGCTCGGCGCATCGATCGACGCACGTCGACGCCCCCCTCCGCAACCGGCAGCTGGCCGGACATCGCAAAAGGCGCGCACGCTCTGCGCCACGCCACTTCGTCGAGCCCGACCACTCGTCGCCTCCGATCAACGCAACACAGTGCGCGCCCTCCCGCCCCCGAGGCGCGTCACAGATCCTGCGCGCCGACGGGCGAGTCCGGCCAGCTGCCGGTCGCGGAGGAGGCCCATGTCGTCACCCTATCACCATCGTCAGTCCGCCAAGCGCCAGCTCGAGCTCGAAGCCCGCGCGCACCACCTGCGTCATCACCAAACGTCATCAGAAGCGCTGCTCTGGTCAGCACTTCGCGGCAGTCGCCTCGGCCTCCCCTTCCGCCGCCAGGTGGTCATCGCCCGCTACATCGCCGACTTCGCCTGCCGCGAGGCTCGCCTCATCGTCGAGGTCGACGGCGAAGTCCACGCGCGGCGCCAGCACCTCGACGCGCACCGGGACTCCGTCCTGCAACGCGCCGGCTACCGCGTCTTGCGCATCCCCGCATCGCTCATCACCAGCAACCTCGCAGCAGCTGTCGCCCTAGTGCGCGCAGCGCTCGTTGGCTGAGGGCCACCGCCACAAACGCCAAACGGCGCCTCGTGAGAGGCGCCGTTCGAAGGGCTCGAGCCCATCTCCCCCATCCGCGCGGAGGCGCGCTGCGCGCCGAGCACGGATTTGGGGGAGTATCGCGCGGCCGCAGCGGCCTGGGTGTTTCCGTCGCGGTGAGGCGTCAGCCGCGAGGACGCGCGAGTGGGGGCATCATCACTTCTTCAGCGCTGCCTCGCGCTCTTTGACCTGCTCCTTCACCTTCTCGAGGATGTTCTTCGGCACTCCGTTGTAGTGGCTGAACTCCATCGAGAACTGACCGCGGCCTGACGTGTTCGAACGCAGGTCGCCGATGTACCCGAACATCTCGGACAAGGGCACGTCCGCCTTGATGTGCACGTTCATCGGGCCGGGGTCCTGGCTCTTGATCATGCCGCGGCGGCGGTTGAGGTCGCCGATGACGTCGCCGACGTTCGCGTCCGGCACGTAGACGTCGACCTTCATGATGGGCTCGAGCAGCTCGGGGCCCGCCTTCGGCATGGTCTGCCGGAAGGCTGCCTTGGCCGCGATTTCGAACGCCATCTGCGACGAGTCGACCGCGTGGAAGCCGCCGTCCGTCAACGTCACCTTCACGTCGAGCAGGGGGAAGCCGCACAGCGGGCCCTTACCCATCATGGACTCGAAGCCCTTTTCGACCGCGGGGATGAACTCCTTGGGGACGTTGCCGCCCACGATCGCCGATTCGAAGACGAAGCCGGAGCCCGCCGGCATGGGTTCGATCGTGTATTCGATCTTCGCGTACTGGCCGGAGCCGCCGGTCTGCTTCTTGTGGATGTAACCGTCGGTGACGGCCTTGGTGATCGTTTCGCGGTAAGCCACGCGGGGCTCGCCGACGGTGGCCTCTACGCCGTGGGTGCGCTTGAGGATGTCGACTTTGATGTCGAGGTGGAGCTCGCCCATGCCCTTGAGGATGGTTTCGCCGGACTCTTGGTCGACTTCGACGTGGAAGGAGGGGTCTTCCGCGACCATCTTGCCGAGGGCGTTGCCGAGCTTTTCGCTGTTGGCCTTGTCCTTCGGCGTGATGGACATCGAGATGACGGGATCGGGGAACACCATGGGCTCGAGGGTGGCCGGGTGTTTTTCGTCCGCCAGGGTGTGGCCCGTGCGGACGTTCTTGAGGCCGACGATGGCGATGATGTCGCCCGCCTGAGCGGACTCGATCATGGTGCGGTCGTTGGCGTGCATCTCCACCATGCGGCCGATGCGTTCGCTCTTGCCGGTGAAGGTGTTGATGACGTTGTCGCCCTTCTGGATCTTGCCGGAGTAGATGCGCGTGAAGGTGAGGCTGCCGAACCGATCATCCATGATCTTGAAGGCGAGGCCGCGGAAGGGCTTGTTGGGGTCGACGATGGCGAAGTTGCCGGTCGGGTTGCCCTCGAGGTCGATCTCGGGCTGGGGGCTGACCTCGGTGGGATCGGGGAGGTAGTCGACGACGGCGTCGAGGACGTTCTGCACGCCCTTGTTCTTGAAGGAGGAGCCGCCGAAGGTGGGGAAGAAGGCGCGGGCGATGGTGCCCTTGCGGATGCACTTCTTGAGGTCCTCGATGCCGGGTTCTTTGCCGTCGAGGTACATGGCCATCAGGTCGTCGTCTTGCTCGACGGCGATCTCGATGAGGTCGGCGCGCCACTTCTCGACGTCGTCCTTCATGTTGGCGGGGACTTCGCCGACCTTGAAGTTCTCGGGCAGACCCGTGTCGTCCCAGATGTAGCTCTTGCGGGTGAGCAGGTCGACGACGCCGCTGAACTCGCCCTCGGTGCCGATCGGCAGCACCATGACGAGGGGCTTGGCGCCGAGGATGTCTTTGATCTGCTTGACGACGCGGTAGAAGTCGGCGCCGAGGCGGTCGAGCTTGTTGACGTAGATGACGCGGGAGACCTTGGAGTCGTTCGCGTAACGCCAGTTGGTCTCGCTCTGGGGCTCGACGCCGCCGGAGCCACAGAACACGGCGATGCCGCCGTCGAGCACCTTGAGCGAACGATAGACTTCGATGGTGAAGTCGACGTGGCCGGGGGTGTCGATGATGTTGAAGCGATAGTCTTTCCAGAAACAGGTCGTCGCGGCGGACTGGATCGTGATGCCGCGCTCTTGCTCCTGCACCATGAAGTCGGTGGTGGCAGCGCCGTCGTGCACCTCTCCGATCTTGTGGATCTTGCCCGTGAGCTTGAGGATGCGCTCGGTCGTTGTCGTCTTGCCCGCATCGACGTGCGCGAAGATGCCAATGTTTCGGTATTTGCTGAGGTCAGTCATGGCTGTGTCGGTTTCCGGGTTCGTGTGGCATCGCTCTTCGGCGTCTATAGCGGCCGGTTCCGCGTAAACTTGTCGGCAGACTCGCGCAAACGGGCCGAGGCCCTGCACCGGTGCGAGCTCAGGCGGCCCCGCCCGATAGTCGGAAAAGGCTCGTTTTGTCAACGTCGAGGCCCGGGAAGGAAGCCCCGAACCCCGGTTCCGCCGGAAGGCCGGAAACGGCTGGAGTGCCGATGGCGCTCGAATCGCCACGAACTGCGGCCTGGGGTTGCACCTGGGTCGCCGGAAGGCGCGATGGGCAGCGAACGGGCTCATATATGAGGCCGCGCTGGCAGCTATGAAAGGGGGGCGCTCGCTGCTCCGGGGCGCTGCGCGGAAGGAATCCGCCGAATGCGCGAAGGTCGGGTGCTCGAATCCCGGTACTCGGAGCGGGACACAGGCCCAGCGCTCCCTTTCCGTGCTCCTGAAATTGTTTGCAAAGGAGGAGCTGCTGCCGCATGTGCGGGCCTGGTCGTCGCACTCGGCGCATTCCATGATGTCGGCCTGCTTCCCCCCTCACCGCCTGCCCGCCGGTTCATTCCGACGGCCGCGGTGTGGTTCAGAGCACGAGAAAGCAGCCGGCGGGTGCCGGAGAGATGTCTTCTCACCGATCTGCGAGCAAGCGCGTGCGACGTTGGCGAAACAACGCCCCGTCTAGTGGCCAAATATTGGATATTCTTGAATCACTTGGCAGCGATCGGGCTCGGTTCGGCGTGCGGCGCCGCGCTGGCGCGAAACGGCTCGGGGAGCTGGTGACACGGCGGGGTAGCTGGAGTCGGGCGCTCGAGGCGCTGCTGGTGCTGGCCAGTATCGGTGTCTCCGGGCGAGCTTTCGCGGACGAAGCGCTGACCATCGAGACGGGGTCACCGGACGCTTTGTGTCCCGAGCTTTCGAGCACGCGAGCGGCCGTGAGCCGTCGCCTGGGCGAGTTGATCGTTCCCGGCGGGTCTTCGGGTTTCCGCGCGCGCTACACGATCGCGCACGCCCCGGTCGGGTCGCCGCGCGATTTCGTGCGGCTCGAGCTGTACGGTCCCGAGGGAAAGCTGCAGCTTTCGCGGGATCTGCCGCTGGAGGGCGAGTCTTGCGGCACGATGGCGGAGGTGATCGCGCTGGTGCTCGATCGCCACTTTCGCGCGCTGCTCGCGCACGACGAGTCCGAAGAAGAAGAGGAGGTGGCCGCGTTGCCGCCGGCAGCGGCGACCGCGCCTTCCTTCCCGCCCCAACCCGAAGCGGTCGCGCCTTCCCCGGCGCGAGAGCCGTCGCCCGCGGCGATGCCGAGCCCCGACGTGGCGAGCAGCGCGGGCCCATCCTCGTCGACCGCCGGCTCGGATCAGCTGACGGTCGGGGCGTTCGAGCTCGGCATGTGGAGCCCCGACAGGCCCGCGCTCGGCGTTCGGGGGGTGCTGGAGTTATGGCCCGACTGGTACGTCGGTACGGCTCTGCACATCGAGGTGCGCTCGCGGGCGGAGACGCTGCGGGGCGGCGGCGAAGCCTCGAGTCGCGATGCGAGCTGGCGCCTGAACTTCGGGTGGGGCCCTTCGCTGGGCCCGGTTCGTACGTACATCGGGCCGGGCGTCTGTCTCGGCATCGCGAGCGGCTCGGGCGACGGGCTGCCGCAGCAAGATTCGGGGCTTCGAGCGCTGTGGGCCACCGGGCTCGACGCCGGAGCGCTGTGGGTGACGGAGGATGGTTGGTCTGTCGGTGTTGCCGCAGCGCTGGACATCTCCGTTCTGAGTGGCCGATTCTACATCGATGGCCGTGAGGTGCTCGCACCGGAGCCGGTGCGAGGCTGGTTGGGGATTTCCATGGGACATTCGCTCTGAGGGCCGCATGCCATCGAAGGTCGATGCCTGCTTCTTTTCACGCGAAGGTTCGGCAGGGGGAGGGCTCTAAGTGGACGGCATGGTTCACGCCGCCGCCAACTCGCTCGTGGAGGTAGAAGCTTCGTCCTCTCCCGCCCAACCTTTGCTGCGCTGTGTGGAAGGCGACCGCAGCGCATGGCGCCAGCTGCACCGGCAGTACTACCCGGTGGCTGCGGCGTTCTTGCGCAAACTCGGCGTGCACGAGCGCGACCTCGACGACGCCTGTCAGGAAGTGTTCCTGCAGATGTTCCGCTATCTGTCCCGCTTTCGCGGCGAGGCGGATCCGAAGACGTGGCTGTACCGCCTGTGCATCACGCAGGCCCGGCGGGCGCGGCTGAAGCATCGGGTGTCCCACGCGCTCTCGAACGTGCTGGCGCTGCTGCCGCGCGAGGCGCTGGTTTCGACGCCGAGCTTCAGCGAGCCCGCGGCGAAGCGACGGATCGAGGCCGCGCTCGCGCGGTTGTCGGAGAAAGAGCGCGCTGCGTTCGTGCTGTACGAGATGGAGGGGGTCGCGGGGAAGCAGGTCGCGAGCATCGTCGGCTGTAAAGAGGCGACGCTGTGGCGGCGGCTGCACTACGCGCGGCAGGTTTTCAGGCAAGCGCTCGAGGCCACGGAGGTCGAGCCATGACAGAGCGCGATCAGCGCCAACAGGAGCCGGAGCGGCTGGTAAATGGCCAGCCGGAGCGGCTGGTGCACGACCCCGACGTCGGCATGCTCATCTCGCGTGCGAACGCGGCGTATCGAGCTGGGCTCGACGAGACGGGCGCATTTCAGCGGTTGTCGGAGCGGCAAGAGGCCTCGGAGCGTGGCTGGCGCTGGCAGGGGTTGACGCTCGGCGCGGTGCTGAGCGTCGCTGCGGGCCTCGTGCTGGTGCTCGGGGTGTTCGACGACCCGCCGAACCAGCTGGCGGTGGGGCCCGAGGTGTCGGCAGGTCGGCGTTCTGCCCGCGCTGGCGGAGAACCCACCCGCGAGGGCAACGCCGCCGGGCTCGAGGCACGCGACACACGAAGAGCTCCGCCGGGAGATGCGGCGCTCGTGGTGGGGCGGCTCTCCTCCGAGAGCGCGAAGCGCGCCGAGGCAGACGCTGATGACCCGCGCGTCGACGCCGTCGACGAACGCCCGGTCGCGCCTCGACCGCAACCGGCCGTGCGCGAACGGCAATCTGCGGAGAGCGCGGCGGCGCGCGACCTGCCGAGCGCGGAGAGAACGCGCGAAGCGGAGAAGCAGATCGTCGGCGCGCCCGAGCTCGCCGCGCCAGCAAGACCCGAATCGGCGAAGCGCGCCAACCCGACGCCGGAGGACAGGCGCGCGGGAGGCAGCTCGAAAGGCTTGGTGCGCGAGGAGGTCGCGGCCCCCGCCGAAGCGACGGGGGCGAGCAGCGCGGCGCGTACGCCGGAGGCGCGACTCGATTGCTCCGACATGGTGAATAACGACGCGCAGGCCGCCGAGCACTGCTACGTGCAGCGGGCGGCGGAGTCATCGGGGCTGAGCGCCGAAGCGGCGCTGTATGAGCTGGCCCGCCTGCGCCGCGACGTGCGTCGCGACTCCAAGGGCGCGCTGCAGGCGCTGAACGACTATCGCGAGCGGTTCCCGCAGGGCTCGCTGCGTAACGAGGTCGGGCTGTCGCGCGTGGAGCTCTTGTCGGAGCTCGGCCGCAGCCGCGAGGCGCTGAACGAAGCCGAGGCTCTGCTCGGCTCGGCCAAGGGTGGAGAGCGCGCCGCGGAGCTATACCTCCTGCGGGGCGGCATCTACCGGCGCGACCTTTCAGACTTCGCGCGAGCGGCGCAGGAGTATGCGCAGGCCGAGGCCTTCGGGGGCACGGCTGGGGCCGAGGCCACGCGGCTGCGTGGGCTCAGCCTCGAGGCGCTCGGTGATGTCGAGGGTGCGCTCGAGGCGTATCGCCGCTACCTGAGCGGGCCCGTGCAGCCGCGCAAGAACGAGGTGAACCGGCGGGTCGAGGCGCTGACGGCGACCCAGCGGGGCAAGGTCCCATGACGGCGCGCGCTGCGCTCGGCAGCCGCACGACGCGGCACGGGCTCGGCGCGCTCCTCACGGTCGGAGGGGCGCTGCTCGGCTGCGGACGCATCGAGCTCGGCTCTCATGCGGTGGGTGATGGCTCCGGCGACGCGAACGGCGGTACCGCCGGCAACCGCGGCGACCGCGTGCTCGAGCGTCAGCTCGACAGCGCGCCTGCCGCTGGGTTCGACGGCGTGGGCGTGACGTCCACGGCGGGTCAGCTCGCGGGCGTCGGCGGCGCAGCCAACGTCTCGCTCTATCCGACACGAGGCCCCGGAGCAAACCCCGGCGGCTCCGCGACGATCGACGACCTCGACTCGAGCACGGTCATGACGCTGGCTCGAGACGCCGGTTCGACAGACGCGGGCGATGGTGTCGTCGAGCGCCTGGCGCCTGCGGAGGCGAGCGACGCCGCCACGAGCATGGGGTTTCCGTGAGTGCGTGAGCGGCGGGCGAACTCGCGACTCACGGCCGCGTGACTCCCTCCCCACCCGCTCGCGCCTGCACCCCCCGCAACACCCGCAGCGCCTCGGCAGCCTGCTCGAACGGCACGAACAGGTGATCGTGCGCGGCGGCGGCGACCACGTTGCAGCTGATGCCGGCGTCGGTCAGCGCCGTCGCGACCGCGGCCGTCAACCCGACGGCGTGCAGGTCGGAGGGGACGGCCAGGGTGATCCAGGCCGCCCGAAACAAGCAGCGCAGCCCCGCCTCGCGGGCACGGCCCTCCTCCACGATCAGGCTGAGACCATCGGGCTCGCGAAAGGTGGCCAGTGGCTCGAGCCCCGCCACGTCACTGCCGAGGGCGACGGACGCGAAGGCGTAGGCCCCGGGGTGCAAGCTGGGCTGGAGCTTGGAGAGGAGCTCGGTGAGGTCGCTGATCGGCGCGGGCACCTCCGCAGACTAGCGGCAAACTAGCCGCAAACCAGCGCGCCGCGGCCCAGTTCCCGCGCTGCTTCCGACGTTTCGACACGGAGTCGAGAGACGGCGCCGACGCGGCTCGAGCAAGCACGCGACAGAATGAGCAGGAATGGGGGTCTTTCGTGGCTTTGCTCGGCAGGGCCCTTGGGTGAGTATCGGCCTTCAATTTAGCCCCAGGGGAGTTGGCATGGCTCGAGGGATTGTGGCGGGTGGATGGAACGGTGTGTCTTCCGCGCTGGGTGGGCTGGTCGCGCTGCTGGCGCTCGGCGCGGCCGGCTGCAGCGACGGCGATGACTCGACGACGCCGACCGGCACGCTGCAGGCTCCGCTCTACGCCGCGGGCTCCACGACGTTCTGCGTGCGCGACGCGACGCGGGGCTTCGATCCGACGGCGGGCATGACGGATGGAGAGCGCCTCATCATCGTGGAGGCGTGGTATCCGGTGGAGGCGAGCGTCGCCAGCGATGGAAGCGCTCAGCGAGCGCGGTTCGGCGACTACTTCGACAACGATCTGGAGCTCCTGCTGCGCACGGAGCGCGCGCTGCTGGAGACGACGGGGTTCGCGCCCGAGGTGGTCGAGCAGCACATGGGCCTCGCCCCGGCGCAGTTCGATGTGGAGCGGGGAAGCTATCGCAACGCACCGATCGCGGATCGCGACAGCCTGTTCCCGGTGGTGCTCTACTCGCACGGCACGCTGCAGCAGCGCTTCACGAACGACACGATGGCCGAGAATCTGGCGAAGCAGGGCTACATCGTGCTGGCGCCGGAGCACACGGGCAACGACGCGCTGGCGCCCTTCGGCGCGTTCTGCGAGAGCGAGATGACCGAGCCGGGGGTGATGTCGGCGGCGCTCTCGAACAACCCGGCGTTCGACGTGGGGCGCAACGAGTACAAGGGGCAGACGTTCGATCCGTTCTTCCTGGTGGGAGAGGCGGCGCCGCCGACGGGCCCGAGCATCAACCCGATCGAGGTCTCGCTGACGCTCGATCGAGTGGCAGACTACCGGGCGACGCTGGCAGCCCTCGATGGCGCGCTCGGCGAGGTGGGCGCCGCCGCCGACTCGACGCGGGTGGGCATCGTGGGTTACTCGCGCGGCGCGATGCACGGCCTCGTGGGCGCCGAGCTGATCGATGACGTGCAGGCCTCGGTGGCGCTGGTCGGCGGCACGCCGCTGCGCTTCTACGCGAACGATGCCGCGGCGCAGCCCATCCACGACGCGCTGGCGGGCGCGACGGGGGGTGCGCGGGCGCGGCTCGACGCGCTGACGAAGCCGGTGCTCGACATCATCGGCGGGGAAGACAGCCGGCGCAAGGCGACCACCGACGCCGCCGCGGGCATCGGGGTGTACGACACGCCGTCGGCAGCCAATCCGAGCCCGATCGTGCTCGACTCGTTCAGCACTCGCAGCGGTGCGTTTGGCCTGCTGGTGAGCGTGGCCGACATCGACCACTTCGATCTGGTCGACGATCCGTTCGTGGTGGCCTACCGCGCGCAGGGCGGCATCACGCGCACGGGGGCGTTCGACCCGACGAAATCGTACGTGCTCCGCCTGCTCGCCGAGCGGCAAGCGATCCGCGACCACTACGTGCTGGCGACGCTCGACGTGTTCCTGAAGGGCGCCCCCGAGGGTGAGCGCTTCGCGGCCACGCCGTTCGCCGATCGCGGCGTGAACGTCACGCGCGGGGAGTGAGTCGAGGCCGCCCCTCGCACCGAACGCTGTGCCGGCGGTGGGGGCCGCCGGCCCAGGGCGCCGCCGGCGCTCACTCGCAGAAGCGCTCGAGCGGCTTACACGTCTGCCCCTCGGGGCACATGCTGTCGTCGTCGCACGAGGTGAGGCCTGCGAGGTTGACGTCGATCGAAAACTGGAGGTCGCTGCTGACGACGAGCTGCACGCAGCCGGGCTCGATCGTCGTCGACGTGGCGGTGCGCCGGGTGATGCCGAGCGTGGGGAAGCCGGAGGCGCCGAGATCGATCAGAGCGTCGATCAGAGAGGCGGGGATCTGCGCCGAGCCGGTGTCGGGGAAGTCACACTCGATGGCGTTGCTGCTCGAGCCGTGGTTGTTGATGTCGAGCACGGCGCGGACGCGCGCGGGGCCCGCCTGGGTCGGAGGCGCCCAGCTGAGGTTGGCGGGCGTGCTGCCGCTGACGTCGACTGTTTCACCCGTGAACTGGAAGGGCTCGATGCCCCAGCCGCGCAGCTCGAACGCTGCGTAGTCGCCGCCGCTGGCGCTGAGGCGCAGGTCTGCACCGGGGGTGAAGCCGGGATGGGGCAGCGCGGGTGCCGGCGGACGGTAGCTGCCGGTGTTGGCGTTGGCCGTCATCTCGACGGGGCGGGCGAGACCGCTGATGCTGACGTTGCCGACGCTGTGCGCCACGGGCAGGGGTAAGCACTGGTTGTCGGGACCACAAGTCTCGGTGCTGGCGGCGCAGCCCGGGTCGCAGAGCAGGTTGGGCAGCGTGACGAGGCGGCACTCGCCCTCGCGCATGAGCTCGCCGGGGACGAGGCTCGGGGTGACGCCGTCGAAGACGCGACCGTCGACGCTGGTGAACCCATCGCCGAGCTCGATGACGAAGCCGCCGACGTCTGTGTCGCCAGGACAGGGGGCGTAGGGCAGCTCGCTCGCGGGAACACCGCCCGAGCCGCCGCCGGCGCTCACGCCGCCCACCCCGGTGCCGCTGCCTCCAGTGCCAGCACCGGACGCAGTGCCGCCCGCGCCGGCTCCGTCATCGGATGAATCCGAACCACACGCCGCGTTCATCGAGAGCCCCAGGCACAGCGCGACCCAACGCGCGCGAGGAGTTGCCGCAAAGATTCGAAGGCCCTGCACTGGGTGACACCGTAAAGCCACGTCGACGTCAATATATCGACCCGTTCGTGCCACTGCGCAAGGCGTCGAACCACTTCTCTGAAGCAGCGATGACGGAGCGGTGCGCGAGCGGGACGGCTCGTCACGATCCGGTGCGCTGAAACATTCCGTCACGAACCGCAGGCGCGCGCCGAATCAGCGCTCCTTTGCGGGATCTCACGCCGTGGCGCGCGAGGCTCCGCCAGTCCGCCGAGGGTTCGGGGCAGTTATGCGCGCGGAGCAGCGTGGCGTGGCCGGATGCGATGGAATAATGTCAAACGGATGGCGAATGTGACGTTCGAGTGCCGCTGTGGTCTTCGGTCCCTTTTGCTCGCCGCCGGGATGGCGGGCGGGCTGATGGGTTGTGGCTCCGACGGCTCGGGGTC
>Ga0247763_1001050_pt1 | contig 16438 bp, 22 predicted proteins | sample UWRJL141409B4_FD_179926 | JGI IMG/M metagenome (GOLD analysis project Ga0247763, IMG submission 179926) | Plant litter microbial communities from Arlington Agricultural Research Station in Wisconsin, United States - UWRJ-L141-409B-4 | ecosystem: Environmental > Terrestrial > Plant litter >...
AAAAAAAAAACTGTAGAACAACGTACGGGGCCTTTGCTGAAAACCCTATAACACCTCCCTCATCTCGTCATGTTATGATGTCTGCAAACTCAGACGTCAATTTCAATCTCACTCGACTGCATCGCATCACCATATCTTAACTTTTCTCACGTTGGCTTAGTTTCTCGACTCGCCTCCACGGACACTCAAGATGGACATGATGGATAGTACACCGTTCTTCAGCACCAAGCCGCTAGGGGGCAGTATTGACTTTCGGTTCATGAGAAAACCCTGGGCCAAGATCGACACTTTAGATCTCGACCCTCTGGTTGTTCGGACGCCAGATTCGATGGGAACGGGATGCTGGCTGCACGTGAGCATGGCCGATGGGAGTACCAAGGAAGAATATCAGCAGGAGCTCAAGGTCAGTTTTCAGTTTTTTCTCGTCAAGGTATTGTCAGTTTAGTTTAGTTTGGTTTAGCTAAAGCTTTATATTTGATTACAGAGATGGCACGCCGTCTTTTCGCAAACCTACATTGTGAACCCAGCAAACGAGCGGACTCGCCACTATCATAACGCAGGCACGGGGCGTTCAGCCGAGATTATTGATGTCCACCGGGACCGGATTTACTCTGACGGCGGCGATGAAGAGTACAACAACATGGAACCCTTTGCCGAAGCAGCTCTGCGGAACCCCGAAAAGCCCCCCGTGGGAGCGATGGGATCGCAAGACGCCTCCGAGTATTCTGTTGACGAAGCATGGGGACCTTACCTGGACAACATGTGGGCGGGGGCAAATGGTTTGCCTCTCTGGGTGACTCGCGAGCCCGACGAGCCGGGAATCAAGTTTTCCGACTTCACCTCGCTCAACCAGTATCCCTGGACGGGCATTCCCCATCCGGACAAAAACAGCAACACCAAATTGACCCACTGTACTGGACAAGACAACTTTGTCACTTGGTTCTGGCTTTACCGGAAACCCACCGGCCAAACTGACGGCGCAAAGAAGCCAGACGTGCCGAATTACGACGCGCCGTGCGTGGTGTTGGTCGGATCCGTCAAGTGGCGAGTCACACACGACTACACCTTCACCTGGAATGGACCAAACCATACTCTCAACCGAGGCAATACCGGAACCGTGTTTATCAACCCTGCGGACCCCAATACACCCAACTGGCAGTACCTCACACTGATCCCCTCCCCACAGCCGATTTACCAATTCCCTTCCAAAGCTCAATTTCATCACCATCACGACGCAAACTTCTCTTTTCCCGACTTGAGAGTAAATAGTGCGATCAACAAGTATACATACTATGTTCTCAAAACGAAAAGTGCAAACGGACCATGGGCTACGATTGGCTATTTTTCCAAAGAAGGACGCATAAAGGAAGCTGAGGTCCAGACTAAGGAGCCTGATCATGATGATAATATCCTCAATCCGGGGTGGTATCCTGGGAAACCAAAGGGTGAAGACTAGTGGGGGGTGTATAAGGAGAAGGGAGAAGAGAGCTTGGGGGTTGAGATGTTGGGTGGAGATGGTGGGAAGGGCAGGAGGTTACTTTTGCTTAGTCCTGCCTATACCTCGGGCCTGATAAGTGCCGTATGCGGGTTGTGTAGAGGCCTTATTTGAATGAGTGACTTTAGGTTAGAATCCCTGTAGCGTATATTCGAATAGTAAGCTACTCACAAATTTGAAACCACTTAATTTAGGTATTTAAGCTATTTTGTTCAGGCACGCAATGGAAACGTTTATGGTTCCAGGTTTCTTGTTAGTTTCGAGACTAACGTTAGTGTCTCTCTCTCCGTGGACTTTGAAAGCACCGTCAGTTCATGTGAGTCATACAAAACTTGCATATCTTTTCAGCACATGTTTACATGTACCGGAGGTATATTGTGGTGGAGTCGCACCCCAGCCACGAGTTGCTACTGCTTGCATTTGCGGCGGAGCCATTCAGCACTTTGGTTGCTGATGAGCGAATCACAACTGCAGGCAACACACATATGCATCGGCTCCCTCCAAGTCAGTCGCATACATTTCAGGCATGTTGTGTGGTGGCTATGCATCCCGCCTGTCAAAATCTTGGGTGGGGTCTTGATAAGAAGCTCGGCAAGGCGGATCTTTAGACTCTGCTTTTCATCTCCATCCATCGCTAATCGTACCTACCTACCTACCTACCTACGAGCACATGCAGAGCGCCAAACCTCTTCTTGCGAGATTTACTTTTTTACTTATGCGCTTCGACACGAGCAGTTTCCTCCACCTTTCGTCGGAGGGAAAGCTCGAAGAGACACTCACACAAGCGAGAAGATGCTGCGATGGCTCTCCTTGTAAAGTGTCCGTCATTGGGGTCACTCAGCAAGAAAAGTTCTTTGGTACGTACGCCCTACCCACCTGCTACAAATAACCCAAACGCCCGTTTCTGATGACGAGATGCAGAGAAACACTTACTCAACCACCAAAGCCTGGAGAAGTATTTCAAAAGTGAAAAAGAGCCGCCGCGGTTAAGATTATTGTGAGTTTCAAAATTTAAGATAGTACCGACCCACATCCTATTTCGTGCTAAATGCTTACATGTATGTAAATTTATCGGTATCTAGCTTATTAGATGGGCAGTTGCCAATAGCCGACGACGATTCGAAGAAACGCCATGTTCATTTTCACTCGGAAGCCATGGAGCTGTTTCGCTGCCACGGGGGGATGACCACCCGCTTCCTGACAGACGTATACGAGTGTGACGATTGGACCGTATTCCCAACGACATGTTCGCTCCCATCATTAGGAGTTACGCAAAGTTCAGGTGCTCCACCAAAACAGAACCCCCCGCCCACCGATCAGGAAAGCTAACATAAACACACACGGGGATAGCGTTACAATACGGATTCTGGGTCTGGGAGGAGGATTCAAGACACTCGTTCATACAGCTTGTCCAGGACGACAAGTCAGCAAATTACTTTTGCCTCAACTTTTCCAAGCAACTACAACGCCACATCTCCGAGACCATCAAGTCAAACCCAAAGTCGATAGCTGATACGCGGCTGTTTGTCGATATGATGATTATTGAGCACGTCCTGAAATTCTACCGCGCTGCCATTGCGAAATACCGAGAGGTTCTCAAAGAGAATGTAAGTGCGGGAATATATATACCTACCTTACCTTATCTAGGTACCTATGCATCCGATCTGGTTCTAAAAAAAAGATACCTTAACTCTTGTAGGAAAAGAATGACGAGGCCATGAACAAAAATGACTACGAGGCACGCGCAAAAGTCTTGCACCAGCTTGCCGTGGATTGGCACACGATTCGGAAAGATCTTTTGAACATGGGTCGGCATATCGAACACTTGGTATCGGTAACGCAACCAGGACCAGGAGGAGGCCACTTTGCGTGCCACTCTGCCCATCAAAGCCTCAACCACTTGAGAGACTCTTGTCTGTTTTGGAGTGGATGGGTCGACTCATATATACAGCGGACAAGCATCCGCATCGACTTGGTAAGCTAGGTTCCTGGTCTTTCTGTCTTCACGCTCGGCCCCCCCAAACATACACCCACCGTACGATTTCGTTTGATCTCATTAGAGACTTTACTGACAAAGTATGGCTTGCCAGATGCACCATCTATCATCCCAAAGAATTGCCGAGCAAGTTCAGCGAGACAGCGTCTCCATGTTCACGCTAGCCACCGTGACAGCTGTTTTCCTTCCAGGGACATTTGTTTGTGTACGTACAGCTTTATCCTATTTCTTTTTTAGCACGAGAGAGAGAGAGAGGTTTTAATTTTTTTTTTCCTCGCAGTCCGTTCTTAGTACCGTGTTCTTCGAGTACAACAACGAGAACGGCATGTCAGTTTCGCCGTCATGGTGGATTTTGCCGGCTACTGCTGTACCTCTGACGATTCTGGTTTTGATTCTTTGGTTTTCATGGTACCGGAGGCGCCACCTAGAACTAAACCGTACATGTACCGTTCATGTTTCGAAGCACCTACCAAAGAAGAGAAGCAAAGGACTTTATGGACTTGGGGGTATAATAGATTTCAAGACTCCGTCATCGTTAATGTGGCTTATTGGGGATAGCGATTCTGGAAATTTACAAGTAACTTGACCTCAATGGGATGTGTGTAGGTAGGTAGGTAGGTAGATTTGTTCAGCGCCCACATTGAGGGCCAACAGTTCTGTTCCACGCCTAAACCACACACACACACCTACTAGTGGTTCACCGTGTCACACTAAAATCACAGCAGATTGCAGTTTTTTTTTAGCCACATTAAATTATCGACTTTTTTTTGTGTGGAAAGGCAGGTAGGTAGGTAGGTACGCCTAATCAAATAAAGGTACCTGAGTCAGTTACATGAAATGGTGGCGCGTGCCAGCAAGAATTGGCAATAGTGTAAGATTTCAACCTGGCCTACACGAGCCAAAAGGATTGGGTGAGAGGGCCGTGTTCTAAATACAAGGCGGTAGTAATTAGTAGTAGAAGTGTGCCAGGGGGTTTTGTAAGTCTGCTCGAGTCAGAAGGTTTTTTCCAAGTTTCGCAGCGCTAATACTAAGGCGCTAGCCAAAATATCGAGTTCATTTCCAAGTTGGACCACAGTCTTATGACGTTCGCTACATACACACTGCTTCGGAGCCACTTGTCTTTAGAGCGAGAGGAAGCGCTCGAAATGACTAGAGAGGTGAGGTCTAGAATGCCCGAGAATACTATGTCGGCTATAAATTAAAGTAGTCCCCCAGACCCCTCCTGTGGCACGCTATAATAGAAAAAAATAGGAGAGAATGGAAGGGGAAGAGAAGAGACATAGTACGAGTTATCTATTAGGAACGTTATAGCTGAGGCACGTCCTAACGTATAGCTAATGGTAATTATTAATACCGCTACATTTAAATATCCCGATTAAAATCCTAGGGGTAGCAATAGCTGGTTTTCTCAGCCCTTACAATCTACCTGCTACCTAAGCTTATACTATAGCCTTAGTAATAGGGGTTTTCTAGCTGCTTAATTAGGAGGTAATAAGCCTAGTAGTCAGCTCCATTTTGACGTAGCATCTGAACGACCTTATCGTAGCCTCTAGCTGAGGCGGCCCGAAGCGCGTTACCGTAGTAGCCACCCTCTGCATTTATATCGGCACCCTTGTCGAGAAGTATCTGAACGACCGTATCGTGGCCTCCAGCTGAGGCAGCCTGAAGTGCGTTACCGTAGATACCGCCCTGTGCGTTTACATCGGCACCCTTGTCGAGAAGTATCTGAACGACCGTATCGTGGCCTCTAGCTGAGGCGGTCTGAAGTACGTTACCGTAGATACCGCCCTGTGCGTTTACATCGGCACTCTTATCGAGAAGTATCTGAACGACCGTATCGTGGCCTCCAGCTGAGGCGGCATGAAGTGCGTTATCGTAGATACCGCCCTGTGCGTTTACATCGGCACTCTTATCGAGAAGTATCTGAACGACCGTATCGTGGCCTCTAGCTGAGGCGGCATGAAGTGCGTTATCGTAGATACCGCCCTGTGCGTTTACATTGGCACCCTTGTCGAGAAGTATCTGAACGACCGTATCGTGGCCTCCAGCTGAGGCGTTCAGAAGCGATTTGTCGAGGAAGAAGCCGCCCTGTGCGTCTCTATCGAGCAGCACCTTGAGGATACCCTCATACTCCTTCTCCACAGCCAACAGCAGTGGCGTCCGGCCGTCTCTATCCGGAATATCAATAGCGGCACCCTTATCGAAAAGTAGCTTCACGATACCCTCATACCCCTTCTCCACAGCCAACAGCAGTGGCGTCCGGCCGTCGCTATCCGGAATATCAATAACGGCGCCCTTATCGAGAAGCAGCTTCACAATACCATCATACCCCTTTTCTGCAGCCCAAAGCAGTGGTGCCTGGTTGTTAAGGTTGCTGACTCCGATTAGGACATCTTTGTCTCAAACAACTAGACTCGTCAGGAGCTCCGCGTCTTCTTCTATCCAAGCGCCATCACCCGGATAAAGGTATATGCTCCTTGAAGCTGTGCTATATACCTCGATGGCCGTTTGGAGATGTCTCGTTGCGTTTTCGTACTTTTCTATTCCATTCAACAATACCCCAAAGTTCCATGATCTGATAGCTTTAGCCAGATGACCTTGCAACTCTGTCCAAGGCCGCTGAGGTCCCCCTTGAATACTTATCAAGGATTCATAGTCTTGATCTTGTAATTCCTGTTGAGACGCTTCCCAGTCCCAGATCATGACGAAATTAGTTGGAGATATTGCTGTGATACGTTCCGACCACTTCCGGCCTTCCTCTTCAAAGGGAGCCGTAATCATGATGATCGCCGAATAACTGCTGCATAATCTGACAATCGTAGGCTTCGATACTCCTTGAAGAAGCACAACAACATCCCCATCGCGAATAGGTTTTGCCGAAGCCCGCAGCTCGAATCGAGAGCTGTCCTCATCTTCTGTATCAAAATGTCCAAGCGCGTTCTTCCATGCAATGCGTGTGCTCTGCACAATACCTCGGGGATTATCAACTTTAACTGAGGAGATTTTGCCAAGGATGTGGCCTTTGCCTTGAATCACTGCCACAGCCCGCTCATCCCATGTATCCACAAACATCTGGTCGGATAACGTGCATGATAAGCGAGTGAGCATTCTAAGCGAGTGAGCACTTTTCCACTGCTTTATCACATCTATCCTTAATTATATAACCACAATACTAGGAAATAGCAATAACTAAATTGGAAATAGATGAATCAGATAATTCTGCAGCCTCTTTACATATACGTGCATTATAACCAGGCTTGCCGCATACGCCACAATACTGAATCTTTATACGAAACCCCCCTATACTACTACGATTTTAACGTTCTTCCTAAGCCAGCTGCTCACCTATAGCTTTACCATCCAGTAGATCCCGTGCATTTTATACAATAAGTAACCCTCCAAGCCGTATACGTATTTTTTAGCTCTCCGTCGCTTGCTAAGTCCCTTATTGGCCTTACGTAGTACTAAGACCTCCGCGCGTAGAAAAGCCACCTCGTACATTACAACCATCGTACCTTTTGCTAATCAGTCTATAGTAATTAATATCAAGGTTGGAGAGCTACCTTAGTAGTTGGATATCCAAGTTTTAATAAACTCTAATTGTAAGGTAGCTTCTTAAGGGTTATAAGGTATTTGGGAGAGCTAAAATAGTATTATACCTAACCTTAAGGTTGGGGGTGTTGGAATCCAAATATATATATCTAGCTTAGATATCACCCTCTCTAAATCGTACGGTATAAGGCCGGCTCCGGTAAATCCCCCTTGGATATTATTTTTTGTAATAAAAGCAAAAAACGCCTCCCTAAACGCATAGAGAAATTCCAACTTGCTAATATATATAATATTCATCCGCATCAACTACTCAATTTAACGACTATACGCATTCTTTAAAGGCGCAAAACAATTAATATCTAATAGCTAAAGTAAATACGAAAAGTAGGGAGGCATACAGAGTATAATAATGTTGTGCTCCTAGCAGTAGGTCTCGAATTCTTCGGAGTGGTGGCTATCATAGCCGTTAAGAACTAATAATTGGTATTTGCCCTTTATACGAGATACTATATGGAAATCGAAATGCCAAATCCAATCTATACCTTTCTCATTAGTAATCCAGCCATTATTAATTAGTATAATACGCTAGGTTTTTAGAAAATCGTACTCTTTATACCAATTGGCGAAATGATACTACCTAACTAAAATAATGAATAGTAGGATGGCCCAACCTAAAGCGTTCACCCCTTGGATAACTATTACCCACTCTCGATTGCTAGGCTGGGCCTGTTTAGCCCTACTATTACGGCTATCTAAAATAGTAACTACTATAATAGCAATAATAATACCCATTATAAAACCGGTTTCGTTAAAGTTGTATAAATCATCGTCGAGGATACCGTACTTGACCTTAACGTTATATACAAGGGCAAACCACTTGTAAATAACCTTTGGATCTTCGCATTTGGCCCTTTAGTAGTTGTATTTACGTATAAAACGCGTTTAAAGTTCTAATTAGCGCTTAACGAAGTTGTAAGCCTATCGTATACCAACAGGAGGCGCGTCGCGTTTGCGTAGTAATCGGTTGGCTATATCTTCTACGTAACAAAGCCGGGGATAAAATACACGTATATATAGCTCAATTATATATTAAATAATTATTTTCTCCTCCAAATCTGTAAGTTTGCGCGAATTAGCTGGTATATCGCATCGTACAGGTTTACCGTCACGTCGTCGCGTTAAAATCATACGATCAACTCCGTAGATCTTTGCAGCAGTATTAACCTTAAGTATTGCATCTCTTTTAAAAGCTTTGAGGGCCAAAACTATTATATCTTCTTTTGAAGTAGAGGGCATGTTGGGTGGTGGAGAAAACTGAAGTCAATTCGAGGGGTAGTGTTGTTGGTGGAAAAGTGCTCACTCGCTTAGAATGCTCACTCGCTTATCATGCACGTTAGGGAGAATTGGATAAGCTTCCGAAATATGGTTCCCCATGATGTGGTATAGTCGGCGGATAACCCTGCCGTTCCGGGGTCATCAGAGCTCATACCGAGCAATGCATAAACCTTGTCGAGGCGGTTCGTGGCCTTGCGTGTGTGGTACATATCCACTAGCTCGCCGAGAGGATGGATGTTAAGAGAGAATGTACTTGGCTGGCTTGCTTCGAGCTGACTCGCTTCGGACAAACTTGTTTCATGCCGAGGCCGGAAGGTTGCGTCACGTACGAGGTACATTATTGGAGGGACCAGATTCTGCAGATCTGGGCGCATATCGTAGGAAATCGATAAGTCGATGCCTAAGCAAAAAGTAAATCCATCAAGTTCGGAAGAACCACACTTTATCAGGATATGTCGAGCTGCGGCAGCTTCTTGAACGACCTGGATCGATCTGTCAGCAACGTTGCAACCAACTATCCTTTGTCTTGCCACATACCCAAATGCGCTGGAACCATTCCCGCTCAAGCAGAGCGAAGATTGCTTGCAAAGTCGGCTTATTGGTGATTGGAGATTCGCGCCGTGCCTTGGCGGCCTTCCGTATTGCTGTCAACGCTTTATCACTATCACTTGCCGCCTCCCTGAGCCAGACGATGACGCGATTAGCGCAAGCATAAATCTTGGCCATCGATTGAACCTGCCGGCCCTTCTCGTCATCGTCTTCCTGGTTGATGCAGACGGCATCTATCCACATGACGCGTTCGAGGAACCGATCTCGAAGGTGCGAAAGCGCCGCGTGAAGGTTCGCCGTGACGAGCAAGCGACGGTTTTTTCCGGTAGAATCATCAACCTTGTCGTCGGACTGGATAAAGATGGGCTGTTTGTCTTGTTCGGAACCCCACACGTACGACAAGGCATCGTACAAATGCGCTCCTCGGTTCGGTTCCTGCAGGGGATACTCGAAGAGCTGGCATTGAATGGGCGCCTCGGCATCTTTGTGCGGTAACAGACGAAGCAAGCGAGTATTGCCTTGCTGCAACAGAGGAGAGTAGCAGAAATTATCTCCAGGGTTGCCGGGGGCTGGGTTCCCGAGGCGTCTTGGTTGGGCGATGACGCTGATCCCCGTGGTCGCGTCTAAGACCGTGGGCGTCATCGCGCGGGAAGTCGGTTGCCTCGACGAAAGGTGTTTCTTGCTAAGGAGGTACTCCGGTAGGCATTCACTGCTGAACGCCTTGCGATGGTGTTGCAAACAAGCAGGTGCTCAGGGGGATGAACGAATCTGATAGGCCCAATAGATCAGTGACTGGAACCAAGGTAAGTAGGGATTACTTACCTACCGCGAGGGATTGTTGAGATAGGTAGTTCGAATCTCGTGGGTTCGATTGTTGCAGCTTAAAGGTGGTTGTTGTTGCTGTCTCCAAGGGCCGAGGTGCTTCGTGCCCAGATTGCCAACCCCGCAGATCAGTGCCAACTGCGTACTTGTATGCTGGATTGTGGGTGTCAGCTCTTGAGATCGTTGTCGTCGTTGACAGTCTTGTTTCCTGAACGAACACAGCCCCGCACGTTGGGCATTTTTGTTTGGCCATGGCGCCTACTTTAGGCAGCTGGCGCCAAGCGTGCATGTTCGAAGCATCGTGATTGGCTCGCTGGCGAGCCATAAAAACATCTCTCTTCGAGAAGTGCAATCATAGCAACACGGTCTATGTTGCACTGAGAGCAAGGTGGGATTCGGCACAGCACGGGATGCCAAGAAAACACTGGATGTGGATGAGTGACCAAAAACAAGTTCAGCCCTATCCTAACACAAGCAACGTCAGCTCATATGACCAGGCTTGGAAGCGAACAGCGGGGTTGGAACTATGGTCTGAGCGCCAAATGTAGCTTGACTGCGGACATGAGAGATGTCGGACTCGTGTGCGACAAAGACACTACAGATGGTCTCGGGTTTTCGATGGTCCAGTGACGGGCAGCGACTTGACACCGATCCGTAGGCATTTGAATCAGTCATGTGTTGCAAGGTTTGTGCGAAAGTGGACGGTGTTAAGAAAAGCGGGCCGTGTCAGGTCGTGGGATACTGTAGGAAGGCGCATCAGAAGCTTGTCTGGCCAGTGCATAAGGCCAGCCGCTCTCTAGCAGTAAGTAGGAGCCCAGCTTTATAAATACTGAGGTTTTGGTGAGCGCCTCGAGCCATACATCGCCCTTGATATGAAACGTGTCCAGATCGACAGGGCCGGTAAAGGACGCATGCGTTGAGGAAGTGGGCCACGGGGCGTTATCGTCGTTGCCGGAAAGAACCCGGGGGATAATACTATATGATTGCAAGTAGAGATAATAAGTTAGAGTCTGGGGTGGACGGGAGGATGTATGGAGTTTAATTACCGTCATTAGTAGGGTTAGTGAAACCTGAATGATTTGTGTGTTATTTATCTCCCCTCTGTCGAGGTGTATATTGAGAGAAGTAAATACGTTCAGGTAAGTTTGGGCGAAATTTGTAAATTATTTACTATCCCGGTTGTCCTCTAATGGTACTGTTCTCACCTAAGCGTTGAATATCGAGAGCAGGAGGGGAATTTCAGAGCTTTCTCTGTCTTCGGTACTGGCGTGGCGCGAATATTCTTGTTGAGGATTTCTGGAGACGTTGGGTACAATAACCGCATATCCGCTGTGTTAGATGCAATTATGGACGATAGATATCTCGATAAAGTGAAAGGGACAGTCATTGACAGGGATCATTGTATGCACTGAAATCTGTACTGTACGAAGTATGTGTTTTCTCTTTTCACTGCAACTTATTGTGAACACTGGACTGCCCCTCCTACTCTTTGCATTCTTTCCTGGTGCTCGGTGTAGGCCCTGGTGATCTTGGTGAAGACGCGCGCGCGGCTTGGGTCCTCAAACCTGTCCAAAAGCTCTTCCAGTCTTCGCTGCCCCTGGAGTGAGTCGAGTGACGGGCTTGGTCGTACTATCATCCATGTTTATATGGCCGAGGAGGCGCTTGATTGGCCTTTCGCAGATGACGGGGTGATTGAGAGCGAGGTTAAGCCAGAACCTGATGGCCCTTGAGCTTGGAAAAGTGCCATGAATGTGTCCTACAGCAGCGGGGGTGGTTGGGGTAGAATGTTGGTTTTCTCCTACCTGCAAGCTCTTATTTGGTCTTCTCACATGCTTGCCCTGCCCACAGGTGATTGTAACGAAAGAATCCGTTCCTCTCCATTTTCTTTTCTAGCCATCTACTGCTGCAAATTCTCTAACCACTCCACAAGCTGAGCCTCTTTGTGTTGTCCGAACACCCCATCCATCCATCTACCCTGTCCCAGAAAACTATTCGTGAAGAACATGAGAAGCCCAGTCCGATCTGCGATTGCCGCAGTGCATGCAATAAAAGTATGAGCTCTTGGGGAACACCCCAGGTATGATTTTGTCACAGCTTGGACACTTGGTCTTCTTCTCGATGTTCTTGAGGTCATTCGACAGGGCGTTTACCATGTCAGCCGCAAAAGCAGGTTTCTCCCGAAGCGCATCGTCAAACAAATCCTTGTTCACCAGCTCCTGGATATTCTGGGTGGCCACCTCGACGATGGCGTCACGCAGGCCTCCGTCTGTCTCGGGGGTCGAGCCGTAAGCCTCAACAATCGCCAAGGGGAAATCGTCCAGTTGCCAGCCGCCGCAGCTGATAGCTGTTCGAAACTTGCGCTTCGAGCAGTCTTTAAGGGACGGAATGTCGTATTTGTCAGCGAGACCGTAGACCTGTGCGTGGAAGATCATGCTAGACACTCCATTGACGACGTCGTAGTCTGAGTGATACATAAAACGCAGCATCGCCTCGACGGCTTGGGGCTCGTCTTCCTCCAGCGTGATCTTTCCCTCGGCGCTCTCCTAGATAGTTGGAAAGTTTTAATTAGCCTCCGAGCGGAAATGGGTGGGTGGGTGGGTGGGTGCTTCGGGTTTCCTGCCTTCCAGGTGCCGGTAAGGGCCTTTGTGAAGAACTGCGAATGGGTAGAGAGAATGAGCCGGTGGGCTTTGAACTCCTTTTTCCCGCAAATGACGGTCACATCAGAGAATGTGTCATGGTTAAAGTAACTGTGAAAACAGTCAGTCAGACCGAGCTAGCTAGCTACACAAATATTTTTATTTTTTGGGGTTTTGGGACTGTTGAGACCTTACTCTTGCAGCGAGCCCCGGGAAGTGCCAATATGGTTCTTCTTCACAGTAGTAGCTTGAGGCGCATATGCCACGAGATCTCCTTGAGATGCCATTTGATGTCAGTGCACTGTACGTCCACTGCAGCGATGGGAATAGGGCGAGCTTTTTTTTTTTTAGCTGCAATGGGCCCGTCAGTCCCATGGGGTGAGAGAGCAGACGCCTTCGGCTTTGTAGCTGCGCGCAAAAAGGATGAACAGAAAAATCTTGCCTGTCGATCTGCTGCACGCCCAATCAGCTGTTTTCAATAGGGACCTTTGAAAATCAAGATCAGGATTCCCCGCTGCGGTCCTCGAGCCCAATCATCACACATGGCATACGTTGACTGGTCAGGTGCGGCAATGAGGCCTACAGCGACGGATCTAACCTGCCCCGTGAATGGGCAGGTGATGGTTGGTCGGCACCAACGTGTGCGGCCAAAGCCGCCCTCCCGCAAATATCCGTGCTTCAAACCAACTGTGTCGTTGACGTGGCTGTAGGCCTCGCTGCAGCGGTCGGCCAGTAATGGCGTGCACGGCGGCGGCGGTATACGGGATCACCCCAGCTCAGGATTGGGAACGAAAAAGGAAATTTCGTATGCCCAGATTCGTCTCAGATAACTACTCTGTTATAAAAAAAAAATTGGTTACCAAGATACTCGATAAGCAACAAAGGCGCAGAGGCGAATCACCCGCATTGACATGCCATGCCATGCCATGCAACACCAAAAGCAACTTTCTCAACTACGTCAACCCTGTCGCGACGATTCCTTTTGTGAGGAATAATCAAGACACAAGACAGGTCCGCCCATCCTCTTTCGGTTCAGCCTGGTCCGTGGTTTCATGTCCAGAAACCCCAGCCTTGGGCTTACTTGCCGTCTCCAACGCCGCAGAGACAATCTTTGCAATACCCAAAACCTTTTCCTCCTCAAACTTGCGCGCCACCAGCTGAATCCCCACCGGGCCTCCATGGTACATTTCACCATCATCTAAGGAACCTCATATCAGTCACATTTCATAGGAAGCTTTGCAATGTAGGTATGACTTACAAGCATCCCAATTCATCTTGTCTTCCGGGCCAAGAGGGCAGAAATTCGGATCGGGAATGTCAATCGTCTTGTCCGCTTTGGTAACTGGAATCACCGCTGTGCTAAAGTTCATCAAGTTGATGACCGACGTGTAACCTGTCATTTCATACCAATAATATCAGCGGAGAACATAATAATGACCAAACTGGTAGAGAGGAAATTACTTACTTGTGTGGTAAAAACGCCCAGGAATGACCGCAGCATGGGGAGCAACGGGCATGATCACCGCATCAACAATCTGGCCTACATGGAAACACTTGTCAGCCCTCAACTGAACTCAGTGTTTGTACCTAGGTAGCAAAGACTCACCGTCATCCTTTGCTGTCGAGTTCCAGTAATCCGAGTATGACTCCTCAAATTTAAGCGCGTCAAGAGTCAATTTCTGATAGTCGAGCAAATTCATTGGCGGTTTTAGCGCAAAGAGCTTTTCCAGGTCTGGAATTATGGGTTCGCCACTCAATTTTAGATGACCGTGGACATCGTGTCCACCGTCTGCAAGTAAAACAGACAACTGGTTTTTAAGATTAGTTTTAGTGTGACTAGTCGGAAGGGTGGAAAAGAAAGTTTAGCGGCAAACCCACGTGAAGCTTCCTTGCAGTGAAATGGGACGGAGGGTTCCAAACGACGACCTATAAGGACGTTAACGATTATCCAAACTGGGCTGGGTCGAGTTACCTTGTGTCCAGCTTGTTTGACCGCCTCAACGACCATCTCGAGTCCCCGCGCGACAGGCGCATGAGGCGTCACCATTCCGTCATTCCACATGATGCCGAGTTTCAGGGGCTTCGCGAATGACTTTGCCGTGCCGTCTTTATTGGCACGCAGCAGTGTCGTATTCATGACATCCTGACGATACGGAATAGGAACCACTGCCGGATCGCTGAGCCAGGGCTGTTTAGAGAGCAGAGACTTGAAGATGAGATCTAATCCTCCTATAGATGTACTCATGAAACCAACCGCAGATGGATACGTGGTTTGACCGGGTGTAGTATTGGCGACATCTCGGTACGAAACACGTTGGGGGGTCGGCTTCAGAGCGAAAATGCTGTTGAAAGAAGCCGGAATACGGACGGAACCGCCAACTAACAAAATGAAAAGGTGAGAATCTAGCCAAAATGAGAAGGGCGAGAAACGGGCGGGTGTAGGAACCTGACTTACTATCGGTGCCAACGCCAAGGCAGCTCCCGTTGAGCGCCTGCAACGCCCCCTCTCCTCCGGACGAGCCACCACACGACAGGTTCCGGTTGGCCGGATTGAGGGTTTGACCAATGATGTTGTTCTTCGTCTCGCCAAAGAAGAGAGTCTGAGGCAGGCTTGTCTTACAGTAGAGCACGGCTCCCATCGACAGCAGATCCTTGGTGATTTGGCTCTGGATCTTGTGCGTCTCGCTAGGGTCACGAATCCCCAGATTACTGCCAATGTGACCGACATATCCCATGGCAGTATCTACCCCTCCGACATGGAATTGGTCCTTGAGACTGATGGGCAAGCCATGGAGTGGGCCGATGGGCTCCCGGTTGGTGGCGAGAAAGTCATCGAGAAATCCGGCGTGCTCAATGGCTTGCTCGAAAAAAATCTCATGTAGACAGTTATTCTGTTCCGAAACCACGTTTTAACTATAAGCACTGCGTTTCTATTATTATTTTTTGGTTTGCGAAAACGTACAATCTGATGAGCAATTGCCGCCGTTTTGCAAAACGCGGCCGTGACCTGGCTTGCCGAAAGCTGTCGTGTCTTGATTGCGTTGACGAGGTCGACGCTGTCGCGTGTGACGATATGCACCTCGTCGGGGTGGAGAAAGCTGTGGATGAACGGGCCTGTTAGGTCGCGTTGCTTTTTCGCGCGCGCAAGGTCTTCATCGCTTAGTCGCCATGCTGGACGAATTTTGGAGAGAACGTCGGCCCTTTTCTCCGCCGCCCGCTCTTCCCATGACAGCGTGTAAGGCATTTTTGTTGGAGAGGAGAGCTTGGGGCAGATGGAGAGAAGAAAAAGTTGGGTGAGTCCCGGTCCCGGGAAGTATTTTGCCCAACCCCAACACACTAATGCCCCGCAGCGCTTGGCGGCCTGAAGTAAGACAGTTTCGGAATTCAGTTAGTCGCTTCCATCCAAAATGATGAAAATGCAGTGCGTCACCAGGAGGCAGGCAGTGCACATGCGTGAAGTGCACGCAGCATATGGCAGACAGAGAGCCGGAAGAAACCGAGCCCAACTTCGTTATCTACTTGTGGACGAACACCTCCTCATGGTTAGTATTAAACGTGATTTATTGAATCAAGTGCGACCGCCTTCTGAATTCAGAGTTACCTATACTAACTATTCTATGATAGCTCCCTCCCACGTAACCTGCATAACATTTTCCGAGACCATCGCCCAGTGATTCACAGCAAAGCTCAACAGACATTTGCGGAACGTGCCGCACCCCAATGACTTCGTCATTCCCACAGTTGCCCAAAGGATTGTGTTGACTCTGCTGACTCTCTTTTCTGGATGTAACTCCCTCCAGACCATCGCGCAGAGACGAGAGAACCAGTCCCACTAATCCTCAAGTGCTGGGATGGCACCGGCGGGTTCGAAATGGAACCCAGGTTATGCACTTGGGTGGCTGCGCGATCACTTGTCTCGCGAAAATTGGCAGTGCTAGAGCCGCTCCATCTCGGCGTGTCAAAAAGTGTGGGCGACTGTTGCGCCTCTAGTGCAACAGAAGGGCCTTCCATGAGGCAGAGAGAGTTCGGAGATTCCATCGCGTCGACCTCTGT
>Ga0247763_1001051_pt1 | contig 16437 bp, 25 predicted proteins | sample UWRJL141409B4_FD_179926 | JGI IMG/M metagenome (GOLD analysis project Ga0247763, IMG submission 179926) | Plant litter microbial communities from Arlington Agricultural Research Station in Wisconsin, United States - UWRJ-L141-409B-4 | ecosystem: Environmental > Terrestrial > Plant litter >...
ATGCAAAGACAGATTTCGAAGGTCAGCATTTCCCATACCATACCTATCCATATTTGTTCCCCAACTCTTTCCGATTGTGAACCATAGACCAGTGATGGACTGACTGACTGACTGACTGACTGACTGACATGTCTCAGGTTTGGCCAACATCACCTTTGCTTGGATGGTCGAGATGTGTAAACCATATCTTGCCTTTGAAGATTTCACCAACGCTACAATCACCCGCTATGTAAACGACATGATAGCAGACATTGACGAACAGACCAAAGGAACGTGGCAAGATGCCCCAAGCATGGTGAACAAAGCCATTGGAACCGTCACCGGAGCCGTTAGCGGAGCTGTAGGCTCAGCTGGTAGATGGGTTGGCTCATGGTTCGCAGGCGCGGGTGACAACGCAGCCTCGAAGGAGAAGTTGGTCAGAACCTATTGCTTCAGTGTCATCGAGAACCCACCCTATCGTCCGGCCCACTGGGCGCTGTTCCGACCCCAGGACAGTTACACCCTCATGTATAAGGCCATGTCAGCTCCAGCGACAAGAACACCCGGTGAATGCGACGACAGGTCCCATGAACCCCACAGATTGCTCGCAGACCTGGGCCAAACCAACGAGTACATCCATCCTTCTGTACAATGGAGGCTGGAACAATCAAGGATAAACGACGAAGACGGATACCGATACAAATCAGAGGCACTCAAGGGGTTTGTCTATACCCAGAAGAATGGTGTTGCTGGTTGGTCCAAGGGCGACATCTGGATTCAAGAATGGGCTATCAAAGGAGCGCTGCAGGATGAGGATCCGACCGATTGTCGTGGGAATGCCGAGATGGCACTCATTGACCAATGCCTTGACAAGGCCGAGGTGCGCATGTTTTTGAGGTCCCATACCGTGGCCTGGAAGAAGACGCAAAAACTGCAGTCAAAGCCAAAGAAGTAGTTACATTCTCGAGTGTCATTGGTGCTCAAGATTTCGATATCCAAGTCGTTGTACTTTTTTTTTTTCTTCTAATTTCTTTAATTAGGTAGTCTAGTAAATTTTCCTCCTGACTCACATTTTTGGGGGAGTCTGAGAAGCAAAACACATTATGATCCATTCAATCTACGCCCGCTAATCTTGGGATGCCACTCTTAGCTGTCCTCGGGTTGTTCATAACAGTCTATTAAGGAGGAGGAGCGATAAGCCACGGTAAGCGGGCTCTCCGCCACATACATTCTACCCCCCAATCAGCGCTGGGTATGGCGTTACACCAGTTTTTTTCTTTTTTCTTTTTTTGGCAATTCCCGACCACGATATGTGTGTTCAAGACGTAGATGTCGGGAATGCGTGTGCCGGCGCCCTTTGTTGGCCAAGTTACCTAGGCTGGTTGCTACATAAACGGCGCAAGAGATTGGCTGCTGCTAATGCTCTCTGGACTCTAAGCTGACGGTAGAAAGCACATGTCTACAGACTGGCCGCCTTCATAGATTCTTGAGGCCGGAACCACCCGTGCTTTGATGTGAGCAACCGAGAGACGACTGAGGCTTATTGTGTTCTTGACCAGCTGCACGTCGAACAGGGTAGTATCGCCCAAAGCCATCACCTGTCGTAGTAAAGAGTAACAATGGTCAAAGACCCCGTCACCGGCTGGATGCTCAGGGCGCGGCCCGCGTCTGTGAGGATACCCCCATAGATAAGGGATGAAATCAGGATTGCTCGGCATTCACTGGTTGTCTCTTCTTCCCTCAATAAGCGGGTCCTAATTCGCCAGAGTGAATTTTTGGAGAGGCCAGAAACTTGCCAATTTGAAATTTGAAGCCCCGCAATTTCCTCGACGATAAATTCCACCCACTGGTCTCTTCTTCGCCCTTTCACCAAACACCTTTTCACTGTGCAAAACACCTTCTCGCCGAACACCTTCTCGTCGAACGCCTCACCCAACATCAACCCCTTCAGCGCTCCGGGCGTCATCCTTGCCAGCGCTGCTATAGCTGGATCACCTGGATTCTCCTTGCTTTGAGGTTCAAACCTCACCAAGAACTCATCATGTCGAGCCAGAAAAAGTACATGATCCGGCTCCGGGATTTCTACCTCAGAGAAGAGGCATACACGCACAAACACCAACTCAGCCTGGTCCACCAACAGCGCGAAGAGGACCAACACTTTGTGGTCAATCAGGAGCCGCTCAATGGCACGCTCAATTTGATGAAGTATCCCGTCGTGGAACTCCTTCGCGTGGTGAATTACGGCCCAATCACTGGCTACTTTGACATTGGCCATGAAATGTGCAACTCGGAGCGCGTCGAGTTTTACAATCTCGGAGAAATCAAGGGAGAGCTGAAACACAGCCGCGGTCCCGGCACCGAAAACATTTTGTTCTTTGACTGCCGCCAGACCTTTTTGCCAACCACGTACCCCGTCAAAGACCCTCATGGTTTCTATGAAAGTCTCGGCCACATTGTCAATAGCCTAGGCCTCAGTCGAATTCCGGCCCGCCTCACCGCCAAGGGCGAGGCACCAGAGGAGAAGACGGAGTCTCCCAACGCTGCGGGATCATCTTCTTCGAAAAACAAGACGTCATCGCGCAGAAGAAGCTCTCTTGCTAGTGCTATCAAGGTCGGTCACCGCTCTCTGATGACAGTGATGACAAGCAGTTAGCTGACTTTCCATGCAGCCACAGGGTCGTCGTCGTCACCGACGCGGCAGCAGTGTTCACTGGGATAACCCTCTTGGTGTAGTCTATGTATTTCATGAGCTAGACGACGATGACTGGGAGGCGTAAGTCATTGCTGCTTGCCTGACTGTCTGCCAAAGAGCGCTCACCGCTAGCTATATGGCTAACATTTCATCTTTGACAGAGCCCTCAAGTATCAGCCTAACTAATTTGCGCTCGGAAACGAGGCTTCTGGCGCTGTCATTTGGGTCTACCTGCCACACATTTTCTTTTGGCGTCTGTCCGACATTTCTCGTCACATATGTGGGGCAGGCACTTGATGTCTTCCAGTCCGGTCTGATTGCTTTTCCCTACACTTTACATTGAGGCCTTGTTCAGTGCTACCTGGCTATTAGGTAAGGACTTTCCTCGCCTCATCGATGTCTCGATACAATGCTAACGGAGCGAGGATACTAGAACCCCTGAACTGTCTTCGCTCCATCAATGACCTGGAAGAGCCAAATTTCTCATAACCCTTACGGCTGAACCGTCAAAGGGATGGGCGGAATTAATTATTGTCGGAAATATCAGCGAAGGGGAATGAATGTACTGGCTTTTTTCCGGTTAGACCTTTCCTCAAACATTACGGATTACATCATACCCAGGTATAGGATGGGAGAGGCTAGGTCAGGTTGGCATTTTCACTTTCAGTTGGATCCTCCTGGATCGTTCCAGGCTGTATGGAATGGGGCAGGAGAGGTGATTGTTCTCTGTATTTGGTTTGGCCAAGCCTTTCGAGATCCTCGGGTCAATGGAGGATGGCAGTGGCTAGATGTACTGCATTAGGTTTACGAATCAACCAAGTGTTATTCCACAAAATACCGCATGTAGCCCAACAAGAATCCCGTCTCCGTCTCACCACATGCAATGATCGACAAAATGCCTTCCTCTAGAACTAGAATACTCCACAGATGGAATCTCCTCGACACTTTCTGACTCAGCCTCGCAGTAGAATTCGCCCGTCGCCGACTTGGCGGATTCGCTTGAATTGGTAATGGTTCCACAAGTGTACATAGCGCGTATATTTACTAGTATTGGGAGACTTGAGGGGTATATAAGCTCGACGTTCTACGAATTGATCAAAAGTATACAGGAAATTCATACTCGACAGATCAAATTGGTAGCCGAGTAAGTAGCTCCCAAAGCGATCTCTTCTCTCCATCTCTGCCTGGTCTGGTCTGGTTGACGGGACGAATTCTTCAAGTTACCTAACTTTGATCTCGACTGCCTTTCCTCGCCTCGCCTCAACTCAACCCCCCCTGACGTCTGGTCGGCACAATGACAACTCCCCGCTTCTTCGCCTACCCCAAGCAAGGGGAGGTTCTGCAACAGCAATTCTGGTACAGCCAGTCTGTCCGGGTGGGCGACCAGATTAAAGTTTCCGGCCAAGGTATTTCTCTCTCTTTTGCTCTTTCTCTTTTTCTCTCTCTTACTCTTCCAAATCAAATTATATCTTAACAAAACCCAGGCGGATGGGACCCCCAAACCGGCATTCTGCAACCCACGCTCCTCGAGGAAATCGACCAGGCTTTTGCGAATGTAGACCTAGCACTTCGTGATGCCGGAGGAGCGGGCTGGGCAGAGGTATATCTGGTGCGGCTATATGTGTTGGAAAGGTATTTCAACGATGAAGAAGCGCTTGGGAGGATTATAGAGAATCTCAAAAAATGGTCGCCGGATAGACAGCCGCTTTTAACGGCCGTGGGGGTGGCAAAGCTCGGAGCCGGGAGCAGTGAGGGGATGAAGGTGGAGGTGGAGGTTGAGGCACATGTGGAAAAGTGACCAGGTTGGACATCTCTGTGCCTTTGATATCGTGGCTAGGTGGCGGCGGTGAGAGTACTATACACAAGAAAGAAAGGGAAAAATATACAACAGCAACAACAACTGTTTTCTTCTCTTCGACACAAAATGATTTGTCAGACAGACGTTCAAGCGAGTCGGTACGAGTAGACTACTTGGTCGTCGACCCGATATCCCCCCACCGAATATTCGAAAACACCACATGCGTATCGGGATGCTGCGACTGAATATTCGACGGACTGCCCTGGCCCGCCGAACACGGTCCGTTATTCCCGCTGTCCAGCCAGGCCATGTTCTGCGCGGCATCATTCCAGATACTCATGGCCAAGACCATCCCTCTCCCCAGGGCCTGACCCATGCCCACCAACCCGCCCGTTCCGGATTCCGATCCGCAATTGTTGATCGACCCGCTGTTAATCGTCCTCCCTCCCTGGATATACTTCCTCGTCATCTGGGACAACCTGCCCCCGCTGGCAGGGAACTGCGTCACGACGGTAAACACCTTATTCGTATCGACCGTTTTCCCAGGTCCATAAAACCCGCGCTGTCCGCTTGAATACGGGTTATACCCACACCCACCCTTATCGCAGTTATTCCCTTTGCAAGGGTGGCCCGTAAAGACATTGGCTTGCGAGTTGGCTTCCACAATATCCATTTCATTACAGCAGTACCCCTGACATTGAGCATCGCAGTAGCCGTTACCAAGCCCTGCGCCGCCGACGTTGAATTGGTTGGGGTTTTTGGAGCCGTCGGCGACCATTTCCGAGAGATAAAACGCGCCGTTCTCGCCGCACGGCAGGGTGGAAAGGTCCACGTCAACAGTGAGTTCCTGGTTAAGCAGGTTCATCATGACGTATTTGCCGTCTTCACCGAGGAGGTAGATGCGCGGCGAGGCGCTGACGAGTTTACCGCCTGTGCGGACGTAATGATATAAAGTCACGGCGTTGCCCGATGTCGATACACCGAGGGAAGCGTCTGCAACATATCGAATTGAACCCTATCAGTACCTATTTCGTCCGAAAAGAGACGACAAAAAAAAAAAAAAACTCTGAAAAAAATTAGGGAGGAAAGGACTCACAGTCTGCCGGCTCAACAACACAGTTCTTCGCACAGGTAGCAGCATCCGGACACTGCGCCGTGTTCATCTTGCTGCCATTCTTGCACGAGGTAGTCCCGCCCACGGTATGAATATTGCGGTACTCCCAGTCCAGCACGACCGAGGTGTTCTGCTGCACGCAGCCTCCGGAGCTGGTGCATTTCCACGTCGGAAGTAAAGGGTGAACCTCAGTGCCAGATTGTGTCTGAGCGTGAGCGAGGCCCGCTAGAGCCGCAGCGGTGAAAAAGACAGAGAACATCTTGGCTCCCATTCCCTAGCTAGCATCTATTCATTCCAATTCCCAGGTTTTTTTTTTACCGCCTTCTTTTCCCAATCCCAGTTATTATACATGTACAGAAACCTAACCCTTCTCCACAGATTTCCCCCGCATTCATTTCATTTAGGCGTAACCGTGAACGGGCTGTCTACCTAGGCTCTAGCTATCCCGGAATTACCCATTTTCGGTATGTCCATCGGCCTACCATATAGACACTTCGGGTGTGTGTGTGTCAGAAAATACATGTACATATTGATCCGCCCGGCGGCGGATGCGGAGAAACTCCTCCACTCGGTTCCTGGTAAGCTTTCCCCGCTCTATTTAATTCAAAGTGGCCAAGCCCCGTTTATCCTGGGGTACTGACGGATTCCAGTCTTGTTCAGACGACCGCCCTTTTTAGTCAAGGCATCTGTCTCGAACCATTTCGTTAGACACACATATTTTTTGAGCCAGAGCTTAGGCTGCTCCGGGAAAGACATGAAAAAGAGGCCGAGAGGGACCGAAAGCCGACAAGTTTCCGTAGGTTGTCTGTGACATCACCATTGAAACCCACCCATAACGCTCTTTGATACTTTTATGTCGATAACTTCAATACGCCCAGCCACCAAGGAAGCTTGATCACGTCGGCACCCGGTTGACGGAACAGGTCTATACATCAACATAATACATTAAGTACGTACTCCATTAAACATGCCAATGCTCCTGATATGCATAACATGTACATCGTGAGATCCATCACCATTACCTTCTAGGGTTTAAAGGGTTTATTCGTACAACCGTCTCCCCGGGTTGCTCCATGCTGATCCACTGCGATCTCGATAGACTCGGGTCCTGCCTGTGCGGGGGACTCCTCGGACTCGTCGCTGCTGCTGTCGTTGGGGACGAAATCGGAGGCATCGGCCAGGACATTGAAGAGGGCGACAAAACCGTGCTCCCCATACTCAGACTGCTGCCCTGGCTGACTTGGGATATGTGCGTCATGTTAGAAGCCCTGACCTCGTGTGGAGGGGGCGGAGGAAGCGGTTTGTAAAGTGCTGCGGCGGCAGCACCACCACCAGCAGCTGTAAATGCCGGGGGGATCGCCGCCGAGGCAGGGGATAAATGGGTGCCCGACAGAGGCGAGACCGGAGAGATGGCGAACATCTGGTCTGTGGGTGACGGCGTCAGGATTCGAGCCCCTGGCGTTGTCCCCGTCTCGCGCATCGGGGGGTGAGGGCTAGGGGTTCGCGCAGTCGCTGCGCCGCCTGCTGCAGCAGCGGCACTCGTTGCTACGAGAGCGCCTCCCATGCTGTCTCGGGGGTTGGGCCCAGGTCCATTGCCGAAGAATTTCGTAAACGGGCCTAATAGCCGCTGGACGAAAGATGATTTTCGAAACTTGAACAAAAGAAAAGCTAAGATGGCAAGGAGGGCGAGGAGGCTCACTGTGCCCAGTCAGATAGTGCAAGCGGTCTGGGCTTAAAACAACTTACAGACAATGCCAGCAACGGCGCCCGGTGCTAAACCTGAGCTCGCTGGAGGGTCTTCTGCGCCCAATGCGCCTCCGGGCCTAGGTGTTGCTGTTGGTGACGAACTTGCAGAGGGGGTTGGCTGGAGTGTCGGAGTCGAGGTCGACTTAGTGCTAGAGCCACCTGTTGATGATGGTGAAGAAGCGCCTGTTGGGATTGGCGGGTTTGCTTTCCAAAACGTGGGATTTGGTGAACCTGGGTCTCCGGGCGTCGGATCTGTTCGAAAAGATGTCAGAATCGCTTTTTTCGAGTCCGTTGTGATCTTGTGCGCTCACCACCTCCGCCGCTGCCACCGCCGCCGCCGCTTCCACCACCATATCCATCACCGTTTCCTCCGCTCCCGCCCGTATACCCCCCGCCGCCGTCGTGCCTCTTGAACAGCGAGTGAAGATGCATGTGTTTCAGCCAGAATTCCATGGCGAGAGCGCCGTGTTGCGCGCCCGGGACTGATTCAAACGAGTGTGGTCATGGTGATTGCAGCGCGTGGTTGAACGAGAGACACGGCGATGGATTGCGAAAAGGAGAGGAGGAAGAACATTGTGAGGCGCAGACGGCAAAGCTGCTCGGTACGATGTTGTCAGTGTCGAGCTTGGCCCTGCATGGCAGGCAGGGATGGGGCAAAGGCCCCTGTACGATTCCGACAGCCCCTGGTGTTCTTGCCTCTTCGGGTGTGCTGGGCGCCGCACTGACCAGCCAGAGATTGGACGTGCAATGACACTAACCAACTGGGGCCGAAGCGAGTGCGCTCTTCCTTGTCAAGGCGTGCTCTCGATGAAACACTGAAACTCCATGTTGGGAAGAACATCAAAGCTCTGCAGCAAACAAGATGATGAGGGTTGCATCGCAGCACTGAATTGAATCCCATCAGCTGATGGACCTGGACATCCAGGACGCATCCCACCCATGTCGCTTCCACACCAGAAAATGCCGCTGCTGGAAATGCTCCGAACCGTGTCGCCTCAAGCCAGAAAGAATACACCAACGGACGAGGGAAACTTCCAGAGAACAAATGCCAGCCCAATGGGCGATTCCAGATGCACTCTGAACGGGATGGAAGCTACCTCATGTTATTTGTGGCGTCGAAGACTCATTGGGCGAGGCTACAGCTGAAGCAACAGCCCCGTGAACACGCGCAGACCGCAGCCCAAATTAGGGGTAACATCAACGCTTCAACAACGCGCCACCAGGGCAACAGCATAACAAGTCAGAACTCTGAGCCACAATGAGACTCATCAACACGGGAACCCTTCGTATGCGCGAATTCTTTGATGATAATGTTCCCGCCTACATCATTCTGTACCATACGTGGGGTGATGAGGAAATCACATTCCAAGATTGGCAAATCGTTGAGGCCTTTCGCGACCGCGAAACCGCCAAAGGATCTAGAGAATATGCTCCCGACTCATACGCCGCTAAACAACAGAAACGTGTGGAGACCATCAAAGCCAAGGCGGGATACCGAAAGGTGGTAGGATTCTGCACCCAGGCGTCCAAGTTGCGTCATCACACCCCTCGTCGGGCCCAAGAATGGACATGGGTGGATACCGTCTGCATCAGCAGTTCAGAGTTATCTGAGGCCATAAACGCCATGTTTCGTTGGTATCAGAACTCCAAACTCTGCATGGCCTATCTGTCTGACGTTCTACTGGCCTCCGAGTCCACGAAGCATCATGTCAACTTTGAGAACAGCCGATGGTTCACCAGGGGGTGGACCCTACAGGAGCTCGTGGCCCCCAAAGACCTTGTATTTTACGACGACGATTGGGCTGTGATTGGGAACAGAGGTGCTGAACGAATCAGGGGTATTCTTGAAAGCACAACAGGGATCAACCTTAACCTCCTACCTCAGGTGGGAAGACCCGAATCCTTGTCGGGTCCGAGTGTCGGCGAACGCATGTCTTGTGCATCGAAAAGAAAAACGACGAGAGCTGAAGATATTGCATACTGTCTTCTTGGCATTTTTGACGTCAACATGCCTCTCCTCTACGGGGAAGGTGGTCCCCTGGCGTTTGTGCGGCTTCAAGAGGAAACCATGAAACGGACAACGGACCACACCATTTTTGCCTGGAGCTATCATGCTCATGGAATGCCCATTCGGCTCTCCGATTACCACGGTCTCCTGGCTCCCTCCCCAATTTATTTTAGTCTGGGTCAATCCGCGGCTCTACACGATGTGGATGTTCCAGGAAAAGTGCCTCCATTCTAGATGACAAACAAGGGGCTTCAGATCCGTCTCCAATTCGTATCGCTGCCAAGTTACCCCGGCCAGTTCATCGCTTTACTTAATTGCTATCCACCGTCACTCCCTGGTCACAGGGTTGGCCTTCATGTTCGATTGCAGAATGTTGATGATGAGGATGCTTACACGAGCCTCGAGGACGGGACACCATCAGGAGAGTTGTTGGTAGCCCGTTCATGGTCGTTCCGCCTTCCATCCTCTCGCACCCGGGAATCATCACCAGCATAGTCTTCGTCGAGCCGGCACTCCTTAACCCGCTCCTCTTGTTTCCAAACTCAATCCTCTTGCCATCTCGTGTTCATCGAATCCTATTAGCACTGGACCTGACGTGGCTGCTGCCATGGAGACTTCAACTCCTCGATGTCTCCCCTCCTGCGGCTTATCTGGAACAAAACAGATATCCCGAGGGATACCCTTACCATTGCTCTATTGGTTTCTCCTCGGATTATGCGGTGTGGAAAAACGATTGCTTTTGGAGCGAGTTCGTTTTCTGGCTCTCCGGGCCTGTCCCCCCATTGATGAGTGTTCGTGTTCTTTGGGGTCGATCTCAGAGAGACGCGATCTCTGACTGGAACGTGGCCATCCAGAGACGCGGCGAGAAATCATGTCCACAGCAACTTCAATCATTGGCGATATTTCATGGTGGATTCGTCAATATACCACAAACAACTACTTCACTTATGGCGATGTTTGAAGATTCTGGGTACCCTCTAGTTTCTTTACGGAAGGATGGGGACCACGCAGCCAGTTGCTCGGGTTTTTTCTCTTGTGCTGGCGATACCAGGGAATTTTGCGGCCGGCCCCAGTTCACTCTCTCGATCACATCTCCGGAAATTGAACCATCCCTGGACAACGAAGCGGATCAATGTTAGCGAGGAAATCTCAGTTCATCGATTATTCTGGCGACATCGAGATGCGAGGATTTAACACAGCTCGTTTTGCGGTTCAAACTGCTGAGAACAATCTGCAGAAGTTCGCTCAAATGGGTGCTACCCCCCGATATCATTCAAGCGGATCAAAGTTGTTTCTGGGGACCCCCCATGGCTGCCATGATATGAAATGGAACCATCATGTCCGAATTCGTCAAGATCTCCCGCCCAGCGTGTTGCATCGCAATATTGGCAGCTATTGGCCGTGAGCGTGGAATTTCAATAAGGAAGGCGAACCAAGGGTGCTTACCGCGGAAATGGCGTGTCAGTCGATCCTCGGACGCTTCATGCAGCGCCTGCACTGCTGTAGACTGGATTCGGATCTGGTCACTGCCGGTAATGTCATACAATACCTCCATGACAAGGCGTCGGAATGTGACCTTGGATATCAGCAGGTCGGTGGAACTCTGAGCTTTCAACAGCTTGTTTCTCAGCGTCTCTGCACCCCACGCAGTCAGCATGGTCAACTGAGTCGTTCGGTTCAAGTACTGCATACATACTGTCATCGATGAATTCGCCTTCCTCATCCCCAACTTGGCTGTCATCGTCGGCGGTTACTTCAGATGTCGATGCGTCAGTCTCGCCAAAGCCAAAGCCCAGCGAGGACAAAGATGCCGAGTCTGACACGGGCGGCCCCTCGGCGTCGCTCATGGGGTCTAGGTCGTTGTTCGTAAGGTCCATGAGTTCCCGCTCGAGGGTGAAGCTCGTTTCAGACAACCAGGATGACCTTTTGGAGTCTCGGTCTGAATGGCCTTCATATGACATTTCCACGTCGGCACTGGTGTCAAAGGTGCCAACAGGCACAACAACGGAGTTGGCCATAGCTATGCTGTGGGCTTCAGGTTGAATTCCCGACATTGCAAATGTATGGATTGATAATGGTGTGTTGTTGTGCTTTGCACACCTCGCCTGACTTATTGCAGGCTGATTGGGCAGCCAGAGGGGACCATGAACAACGCGGGGTTGCCTAGGCAGCAATCCCGCGTATTCCTTCAGGGGGAAAGGCATGGCTTGGCAGGGAGTTCTGTGAGAGAGCGGAGGCTTGAGAAGAGAAAGCGAGACCTAGAGGCCTGCAGTTTTCTATCTATTTCTTCACACGGTAAATCGAAACCACGGTACATCGTCGGCCAGTTCCCTCTCTAAAGCCTTCTGCTCATCCGTCAACTCCTGCGATCCCTGGCCCGCACTTGCTGCATCCCGGCGCTCATTCTCTCGCCGACACCACAGACTCATGAAAGCCGTCAACATAAACGCCATACCCACGAAACCAATCAGAATGCTGTGTCCGGTGATATACCGCGGCCCGTCCCGAGATAGGTAGACATACGAAGCGACGATACCACCGCAATTACCGCCCATCACTTGCATTGCAATGCCCGTAGCACGCTTGAGACTCCCACCGATGTTGCCACTGTTCCACGCAAGACCAAGCGGAATCTGTGGGTAGATGCCAATTGCTGCCAAAACAGTCCCCGCGTACTGGACCGACGGCCGACCTGTCGCGGCAAGCATTGAGAAGCCCGCAATGGCAACGAGCTGGAAACCAAGGAGGAACACTCCCCTCTGCCGATACCGGTCGGCGACCCAGCTGGCAGCGATAGTGAAGAAGCATGCGCATACATATGGTGGCACACTCATCAGCTGCGCGTTGTTGGCTGTGTAGCCCATGTTCTTGATGATAGTCGGGAGAAAGAGCGAGAACGAATAAATCGGACAAAACCCCGCCATGCAGATGAGCATGTGGATGTAGATCTTCCAGTCTCGGATTGCCTGCCACACATATCGAACATCAAAGGCGTCCGAGAGGTGGCCATGATCAGCTTTGAGGCGACGCTCAACCTCGGTACGCTCGTCGTCGGAAAGGAACTCGGCTCTGTTCCGGTCAGCAGCCGAATAAGCACAAAATGAAGGGGGCTCTCACGTCGCTGGATAATCGAAAATTGCCCAATACGCTGAGAACGACACGAGGATGCTTAGCAGTCCCTCGAGCACAAAAATCCACTGCCACGCCGACATGCCGCCAACCCCGCTCATCTCAGCAATACCCCTGGCCAGAATGCCACCGAAAGCTCCAGCCAGAGTCGCAGCAGAGAAGAACAAGGCCATGCGAAAGCCACACTCGTGTCGACAATACCACTGCGTGATGTAGTAGTTGACTCCCGGGAACAAGCCGCCCTCAAACACGCCCAGGAGGACGCGCGTGGCCATCAGTCCTTGGTAGTTGCGCACGAAACCCTGGCCAATCATGGCTGCCGACCAGCACACCATGATGAACGTCAACCAGATAGATGGGCGGATGCGCTTCATCATCATGTTGCTGGGGATTTCGGCAGCGATATAAAAGGGGAACAACACCGCCAAGCAGTCGTTGTACTGCAGCCCCTGTAGGTGCAAGTCCTGCTCGAGATTGTCGAGGCGGGCATTGCCGATGTTGGTGCGGTCAAGGAAGCACAGTCTGGTGAACTGTTAGCATACGTAGTTAGATCTCACGACCGGACAGACTTACAGATAAATCAGCGACATGAAGGGGATGATATGCCAATCTAGACGCCATAACAGCCGCTTGGTGGCTTTTTCGTCCCATCCCTGGACCTCAGCATCCGCGACGATGATGGAGGGGGCCGCCGAGGTCTCATCGGTCGAAAGGTTGGCTTTCTTTTCCCCCATTTTTGCCTACCGTGGGGAAATAACCTGCCTGCCTACACAGGAAACAACACACGAAAAAAAGACGAGAATACCAAAAGAAAAATTACTACCACGAACGAGAAGCCGGGGACCAAGGGACGACAATGCAGAAAACAAAATCCCACAATTCAATATTTAACAGGATCACATTACATTCTATCGATTCACCCGGCCCATGGACCAATCCTGCCTCCGTCCTACCAGCAAGCAGGGACCTCGGCCCTGTCTAGGTACCTACCTGGGTAGTCTAGACCTTCCCTATGCGTCAGGCATTATGCATCGAACCCCCACTTTACCATGTAGCATGTAATATCTCACTTTTTTTCTTCTTCCACAAAACCCGGACGATTCCCGGAGAGAGAGACGGACGGGAAACTGAGCGACTGACTAACGTGTGACTAGACTGGACCGAGAAACAAAAAATCCGATCAATGATCCGACCAAAATGCCACAGCAGCAACAGCAGCAACAGCAGAGGCAACAGCAGCAAGCCAATTCCAAGAGCTGAATCCCACGACGCAATGTTTGCAAGACATTTTCCATCAACCGTCATCCATCATCCATATCCAGATCTGCAGAGACGTTTTAAAATAAAAAAAAAAAGCTTATCTCTTCCCCCCGTTCTCCGTTCCCTAGCGAATCGGCCACTAAGGATAACTGCCGGGGTAGGTGGGTAGGTGGCGCCCGGCTGACGAACCGACCAACCAACCAACTGACCGGACCGGCCACGCCGCGGCCCACGTTATAACCAGGGCAGGGCAGTTCTAGACCGCGATACGAATATCGATACGAATATAGGTACGTAGTGTGCATCATTGGGGAGTGTCTATTTGTCTGAGAACAGAAAAAAAAATTCCATCCATCCATCCTGTGACACCTTCCCGATCGGATCGGATTTGACCCTTGCCGGCGGGCGGACGCGCGGGGGGCTTTCGGCCCGGAAAGAACAAGGGATGGTCCTTGCAGGCAGGGTTGCTTGTTTGCTTGCTCGGACTTTGCTCCTAGCTCGGTGCGTTCGAGGGTATACGCAGTATAGGCACCTAGGTAGGTGGAATTTTGGCCAATGTTTCATTTGCTGATGATACGGCGGTTCGAGCTTCGAGACTAGCGGTCTAGGTCCGTCTCTCTCTCTCTCTCTCTCTCTCTCTCTCTCTGTCTTGCTCTCTATGTCTCTCTATCTCTCTGTCTCTGTCTCGGTCAGCAGACACAATACCGACTTGGATAGCGGTGTTCAAGTCATGTCTCATTGATCTCACGTCAGGGTCATGTCTTTCACCCTCTGAGTCAGTGTTACCTTGGTGATATGAGACCTACATGTACTTTTCTCCACCTTACCGATGGCGTGACCATCGCGAGTGTGGCTCACTGCGACACTGCGACATGGCGGCGGGGAGGTCGAACCTAAAGTCCTGGTGGTTAACTCCGTTATTTTATTTTATTTTATTTTTTACCTTGTCAAATTCATATTGACTAGCCGGCTGGCGACGGCAATGTGAGCTGTCTGTCTATCTTGCCTTGCACACACTTGCTGTCTTGGTGAGAGAGAGAGGTGAGAGAGGGGGGGGAACGGAACGGAGCGGGTAAAATTCCCGGTATCGATATCGGTATCTGCATCGGGTTTTTTAGACTGGAGTTGTTCCGTCGGCACATTCTATTCGTGTGCATGTCAAGTCTCGCAAACACTCTGAGGGTCTGGTCACAACTCGCAACTCCCGATGGTGATCGACGAGCAAGTTTTTCCTGTAAACTGCGCGCTTTCTTCCATGGCAAGTCGTGGTTGGCTGTCACTAAACACATGTTATGGAGATGTTTGCGAAGTACGTAGGTAGGTAATCACTGGGAGAGTAAAAAGGACATGAAATGGGGGTATTTACCTCTAGTCTCCGCAATACATATTGCTATCCATCCAGTCTCCTAACTTTACTGCTTCTTCTCAAAACCCATCTTCAGCTTCAGCCAACATGAACGACGCCAAATCTCCCTCTTAGGGGCCCGTGATTCATGACTGATGGGCCGTCTTCCCAATTTCTTTCTCTTCTTCTTCATTCCTCCACGGAATCCTCTGCCAGGGTTGCTTCTTGGGATCAGGGTTGCTGTTATTCCCACCTCACAAACCTGACTGTCAGTATCTTAGGTGAGTCAAGTCTGGTGAGAGTGAGTTTTCACGTCTTCCACTTTCTCTACCCTCAAACCATGACCATTGGTGGAGTATCTTGACAAAAGCACCCCTTCCAGAAAGGGAAAATAAAAACATCATTGACATCTTTAAACGACAACATCATAGTCCGGCTCTCCTTTCAAAGCAACATCCTCGATCCACCCACACACGGCACACCTCAAGCCAGCCAACCCACCCTAGACATCCCAACTCCACGCCAACTCCACGAAACGAAAAAAAAAAAAAACACACACGCCAACGTAGCAAGGACAGCAAAATGGGTTTTGCCGGGAATTGAACCCGGGACCTCTCGCATTTATTTACTTTTCAATACTGTAGGGTGAACCCTAAGCGAGAATCATACCACTAGACCACAAAACCTGATGGGATGACGGAGAGGCGTTGTGGGAAAACAAAGTCGTGGCTCAAGGGCGAGGATACGTGAGGATGGGGCTGAATGCATGTGGGGCTGGAGGCTGAACAGCAGTTATGTAAAGTGTGATAGATTGTTGGATTGACTGAGAGTTGGTGGGTAAAGATTTGGAGACTGCAGGCTCAACAATCAGGGCGTTTGTTGGTGTCATCAGCCAGTGAGGGACAGGCTGAGTTGTCTGGGTTGAGGTGTGTATTCATGCCCTCCGCTGGGCTTGAAATTGCAGTGATTTGCATGCGCTAGAAATTCCGGCCACAGGCTCCGATGTGAAAATGCGGAACCCTGTACATGCGTCATGCAGCCCGCTCTTCCCGCAAGGTAGAACTTGGCATAGTCCTCATGGGAATGCCTCCAGAATGCATGAGATTGCAGTGCAGTTGTCCTTTCGGAGATCCTCGACAGGTTGGCAGTCATGCCTTGTTTTCTTTCAACACCAAACTCGCCAGTTTTTCCCGCCAGTGGGACAATGTCAAGCAGACAGGTACGTACTACCCTTCAGGCACATACACTGTAAGCGCCGAGCGTCTGATAGCTGAGTAGGGAACAATTGCAATCATTGGACTCACAGACAGCTGAACCCTCCAGAGCGGCCAGAAATGCAGTGATTACGTTTATTAAGGCCGTGGTC
>Ga0247763_1001052_pt1 | contig 16434 bp, 13 predicted proteins | sample UWRJL141409B4_FD_179926 | JGI IMG/M metagenome (GOLD analysis project Ga0247763, IMG submission 179926) | Plant litter microbial communities from Arlington Agricultural Research Station in Wisconsin, United States - UWRJ-L141-409B-4 | ecosystem: Environmental > Terrestrial > Plant litter >...
CGCGCTGGCGATCTCGTACTCTTCCGGGCGGTCGTGGCCGCGGATGAACAAGGGTCGATCTCCCGGCAGGCGCAGGTGTAGCCATTGATCCCGGGCGGGGTGGGCGTCGAGCAGGCGCTCGCCGCGGGCGTTCTCGACGTAGAAGTGGCCGGTGGCGCCGCCCTGGACGCGCACGGAGACGGTGCTCGGCTGCCAGCTGAGCACGGGGCGCTGCCAGTCGCGCCGCCCGGGCGGCACCACGAGCGGGTCGGGGCGCAGGCGCGGGATGTCGATGGCTTCGTTGGCCTGGTGCAGGAAGGCGGCGAGCTCGGCGTAGCTGATGCGGCCGTCGAGGTCGGCGTCGGCGGCTCCGCGCAGGCCGGAACGCAGCTCGTGGCTGACGATGCCCGCCTCGTAGCGCTCCCACTCGTGGCTGTCGCGGTCGGAGGAGCTCGATAGCACGAAGCCCACGTTGTCGAGCTCGGCGGGCATCTGCCCGCGCGCGAAGCCGGGGTCGACCGTCTGGCGCCGCTGGGCGTCGGCGCGCTTGCTCGCGACCAGGAAGGAGCTGCAGGCGTCGAGGAAGACGTGGCTCTGGCTCGCGCCCGACGCCGCCAGCAGGTCGTAGAGCTCGCCGCGCGTGAGCGCGTGGTCTTCGAGCATCAAGCGGCCCTCGCCCCCCGCCACGTCGCCGTGGCCGCTGAAGAAGAAGTAGAACTCCGTGGCGACGCCTCGCGCCGCGAGCGCGCGGACCCGGGCGCGCACCAGGGCCAGCTCGCTCTCGAGCTGGCGCAGCGTGGCGGGCCCGCTCGGCAGGGCGCTCGGGTGCAGCTCGCGGGTCGCGGTGTCGAAGCTGGCGAGCAGGCTGCTCTCGATCCCGGCCTCCAGGAACAGCTGGTGCATGCCGAGCGCGTCGTCGTCGGCGTAGCGGAGCGTCTCGACGTTCGGGGCTCGGTTGTTGCCGAGCACGAGCGCGAAGCGCGCCACCGACATGGGCGCAGCCCCGGGCACGGCCTGCGCCGTCTGTGCGTCTGCACGGGCGGCGACGCCGAAGCAGGCGAGCAGGAGCGTGCCGGACGCGATGAACCGACGCGCCCGCGTGGAGGCCGCCTTCTCGCGCCCAGGCGCTGCGCGCCGCGCACGAGCCCGCCCAACCCCAGCTCCGTCCTCGGGCGTACCGACCGTGCGTCGAAACTCCATGCTGCCCCCTACTCCACTGTCTCGACCGTCTCGACCGTCTCGACCGTCGCCGCGAGCTGGCTGACGGCGGCGTCTGCACCGGCGAACGCGGCGCCGCCCCCCGGGTGCGCCGCGAACCACGCCTCGACGGCCCACACATCGAGCGGCTCTCGCGTGAACGCGGCGTAGATCGTGAGCGGCCCTTTCGGCAAGTCGAGCCAGACGACCTCCGAGAGGGCCAGCTCTTGCCCGCTCTGGATGCGAATCGAGCTCGGGTTCTCCTGCTCGGTCGCGTACGCGGGATAGAACCAGTGCAGCTCGCGCGCGGCGTCGACGCAGAACACCATGAGGTGCTGGAAGGGCTCGCCGCCCAGGTTGGTGTAAGCGAAGAGCAGCCCATCTTCCGGGTGCAGCGTCTTCCGGAGGCGCTCGGGCTCGCCGCCGGGAACGAGCCGAAAGGCTTGAATGCCAGCCCAGCGCGACGGGCTCGCCGCGGGCGAGGCAGACTTGGCGCGAACGCCGACCTCGACTTCGGACGGGAGCTCTTCGGGCCGTGGCGAGAGCTGGCCGAGGCCCACCCCGACGAGCACCAGGGCGCACGCCGCGAACGCGAGCCACGCGCGCTGCAGCGGCGCCCTCTGCTCGGACAGCCGCTGCCGGCTCTGGCGCTCGGCCTCCGCGTGCAGCTGCCTGCCGAGCGCGCGGCCCTCCGGTTCGGTAACGGGCGCCGAGAGCGCTCGTCGCAGCGTGCGCAGCGAGTCGAGCCGCTGCCGCACCGATTCCGACTCGACGCTGGTGCGCTCGACGGCTGCCGCTTCATCTGCGCCGAGCTCCTGGTCGAGGTGCGACAGCAAGAGCGACGTGGGCACTCGTTCTCGGCGGCTCATGCGCCCTCCAGGTGGCTCAGCATCTTCTTCATCGCCTCGCAGTGCCGGCCGCGCGCGGTGCCCAGCCGGATGCCGAGGATGTCGGCGATCTCGCCGAAGCTCAGGCCCGCGCCGTAGCGCAACGTCACCACCTCGAGCAGCTTGGGGGTCAGACAGCTCGTGGCCTGCCGGGCGAGCAGCTCGTCTTCGACGCGCGGGCGTATCGGCGGCGCCGGCTCTTGTCGCGCATCGAGCGCGCGAGCGCGCTTGGCTCGGCGCAGCGCCTGATAGCACTGGTTGATGAGGATGGAGAAAATGTACGACTGGAATCGATCGGTGAACTGGTAGGTCTGCAGCTTGTCGACCAGCACGATGCTGTAGGTCTGCTGCACCACGTCCCAGGCGAGCGCCTCGTCGTTGAGGTAGCGGGTCGCCGTGCGCACGAGCCGCACCTTGTAACGCTCGACCAGCGCCACGAACGCCTCGGGCACGCCCTGCTGCGCGAGCCGCATCAGCTCGTCGCTCCCGCGGCCGCTCAGCGGGTCTTCGCTCGGCCCTTCCATCGGCTCACCCCCGAGTGGTTCCCGCAGCCGTTCCCTCGGCACCAGCTCCAGGTGCGCGCCCCCCGGGCTGGAGCGCTTCACGGGTTGCATCCGTTCCGTCACGCGAGGTGAATGTCCGGCGGCCCAGCAACGTCCGATCGTCTCGCTACTTTTTTCGCCCCGGGTGAGCGGGTGAGCACTTCCGTGCCACCGTTGTGCAAATGCGCGCAACCATTCGGGCCCGGCTGCGCGGTGACCTTACCGACCGGCGAGCGGCCCTTCGGCCCGCCAGGGCACCCCCGAAGCCCCGACCCGCCAAAACGAGACCCTCGACCCAACGTTTGGTCCTCCGCCGGCATTGCATCGCTGCAAAACCGTCGCGCTCGACGCAGGCTCGTCGAGCGCGTTCACCAGAAGCGGGAGGAATCGATGTCGAAGTATCGTCACTGGGCAGTGCTGGCGAGCGTGGGGGCGCTGGCGAGCGCGTGCGAGCTGGGGCTCGAAGAGCGAGCGTGCAGCGTGTCCGCCGGCGGCGAGGGCGCTTGCATGGAGGGCTGGTCGTGCTGCGAAGACAACATCTGTCGGCGCGACTGCGCGGACACCGGCGAGCCAGACGAGACGGGCGAGCCAGGCGGGGGACAGCTGGGGACTTCGCCGCACGACGACGATCCGCCCCCCACACCGGTGCGGGTGGAGGTGGGCCCCGGCGGCGGCGAGGTCGTCTTCGACGAAGCGAGCCTGCGCATCCCGGAGGGCGCGCTGGCGGCGCTCACGCCCATCGAGCTGGGCGTCGTTACGACAGCGCCGCTCGCGCTGCCCTCGGGTGAGCAAGCGAGCCGTTTCTATTTCGTCGCGCCGGTAGACACGAGCTTCGCGCTGCCCGCGACCCTCGAGGTGCCGGTCGACGCCGCCCCTTCCCAGTTCATGATGGTGCTCGAGCTCAGCCCAGCCGGCTGGCGAATGATGGAAGAAGCCCGCTATAATTCGCAGCCGGAGTCTGAGACGGGAACGGTGAGCTGGACCACACAGCGCGGCGGCATCTTCGTCGTGCTCGCGGTCGCACACCGGGCTTCCATGGCGCTGGCCATCGGCGACACGCCCTACACCTATGGCTGCGACGAAGGAGGCCGCGGCGCGGTCGGCGTCGGCGACCCGAACGGCGGTGTGGGCCCGTCCTTCAGCACCCAGAACACCAGCGCCAACGCCCCCGAATGTCCGTGGCCCGCGACCGAGCCCGGGCTCTGGCTCGATGTCATCTTCCGCAACTTCGTGGCCAGCGACGGGCTGCCGCTCGGCAGCTGGGACCTCGCAGCGCCCGAGAGCATTCTACCGCTTCGTGTGCGGTTCATCGCCAGCGTCGAAGAAGAGCTCCCCGTCGGAGCTCAGCGCCCGTATCAATATTACGACTCCACCACGCCGGTCGAAGGCGCCGACGGCCCCATCCCCGACGTCACTTACCAGGGGTTCTATCAATCGCCGCTCGCCAGCGGCTCGGTCAGGGTGTCACGCCTGCCGACGGTCGAGAACACGGGATACTCGACCGAAGCCGAGTTTCACGGCAGGGCCCCCAGCCTCTACCAGATCTCGCTCTCCAACGTCACGCTGGGCGCGACCGCCGAGGGCTTTCCCAACTCGGATGAACCGTACCCGCCGACGCTGAACGTCGCCAGCGCCAGCCTGGTGCACGCCTTCTGAGGAGCGGTGCCGGGGTGACCGCTTCGCCCACGCGCGCCGCGAACGTGGGGCAAACGGCGGGCGGTGCGCCCGCTGTGTCCGCTTTCGCGGCTCGCAGCGCCTTCAGGGCCTCCCGCCGCGGGTCGTTCCATGAACGCTCTCGGTGCAGACGTGACCTCGATCCGGCCTCGATCCCTACCGCCCACGGACGCGACGCTCGACGACGAGCTCGCGGCTCTCGGCACGCGGGCTGGCGAGTTCCTGCCGGTCGACATGAGGGCAGCGCTCGACATCCAGGCCCGCATCCGCGAGACCCCGCTCGACAACCAGACGAAGGGCATCTTCCTCGAGCAGATGGCGCGCGCTGCCCGCAGCGCCGGTGTGCCGTGCGAGCAGCGCTACGTCGCGTTCCGGGACTACCCGCTGCGCGACTTCATGCGCCTGCTCGCCGACTACGCGCCCGCCCGCCACGCCCACGTCTCCGTTCGCGAGGCCTTCCGGCGTGTGGGCAGCGAGGCGTTCACCACGCTGATGAACTCCGTGCCCGGGCGCGTGCTGTACGTGCTCGCGCGCGGAGACGTGCACTCGGCGTTGCGACTCGCGCCCGAGGCCTACAAGCGCAACCTCAGCCACTGCACGGTCAACCTGAGCGTCGATGCGCCCCGCCAGGTCGTGCTCGAGTTCCGCGGCGTCTGGAACTTCGCCGAGTGCTATCACGTCGGCGTCGTGGAGGGCGCGTGCCGCGCGTTTGGTGTCGACCCGCGCGTCCGCATCCGCGTCCACTCGGCGTGCGATGTCGACCTGCTGGTGCGCTGGTAGCAGCGCGAGCCGCCCCTGACCCCTGACCCCTGGGGGCCCTGGTCGAGGAAGGCTCAAACGTCGGGCCGAACCTTCCCGCCCTGCACCCTCTGCGCCCCGCGCCGGCCCCGCGCCGGCATTTTCGGCGAGCAGCCCTCCGACATTGGCGTAAGCTGCCCGACCCCAAACCGGGAGTCTCGGAGTTTTCATGGCCAAAGTCAGTGCCCAGCCCGCCAAGGGCACACGCGATTACCTGCCGGCCGTGCTGCGGCAACGTCAGTATGCGAGCTCGATCATCCGCCAGGTGTACGAGTCGCACGGCTTCGAGCCGCTGGAGACGCCCGCCCTCGAGCGCCTCGACGCGCTCGCCGGCAAGTACGGCGAAGAGGGCGACCAGCTCATGTTCAAGGTGCTGCTGCGCGGGCAGCCGCTGGTGCAAGGCATCGAGCAGGCCGCGGCGCACCTGCAGCAGCCGGGCGCGGTCATCGAGGGCCGCAGCGGAAAGACCGCCCCCGGCGCGGCCTCGCTGCTCGCCGACCTGGGCCTCCGCTACGATCTGACGGTGCCGCTCGCGCGCGCCTACGCCGCGAACCAGGCGGTGCTGCCGCCCGTGTTCAAGCGCTACCAGATCCAGCCGGTGTGGCGCGCTGATACGCCGGGCAAGGGCCGCTACCGCGAGTTCTATCAGTGCGACCTCGACGTGGTCGGGTCGACCTCGATGCTGGTAGAGGCGGAGATCGCCGGCGCCGCGGTAGAGTGCCTGTCGCGGCTCGGCTTCGAGGAGTTCAACCTGCGCACCAACCACCGCGGCCTGCTGCGCGCGCTGGTGGAGAAGGCCGGGCTCGGCCCGCACCAAGAGGTCGACGCCATCACCGCCATCGACAAGCTCGACAAGATCGGCGTCGAGGGAGTGGAGAAGGAGCTCGCCGAGCGCGGCGTGGGCGAGGAGCCCCGCAAGGCCCTGCTCGGCCTCATCGCGGGCGGGGTCGCGGGCGGCGCGCCCGACGGCACCTCGGGCGGCGCTGGCGGCGTGACGCTCGATCGCGTGGCGGAGTTTCTGCGCGGCCACGCCGCGGGCGAGAAGGCCGTGGGCGAGCTGCGCCAGTTCATCGAGCTGGCGGGCGACACGGCCGCCGGCTCGCGCGTGCGCTTCGACGTCTCGCTGGCGCGCGGCCTCGGCTACTACACCGGCACCATCTTCGAGCTGGTCAGCCCCCGCTTCGGCGGCTCGATCGGCGGCGGCGGCCGCTACGACGGACTGATCGGTCTCTTTTTGGGGCGCGAGGTGCCGGCGTGCGGGTTCGCGCTCGGCTTCGAGCGGCTCATCCTGCTCATGGAAGAGCAGGGGCTGTTCCCGCCCAACCTCGGCGCGCTGCACCTGGTGCTCGGCTCGACCGGCGACGGCGACGGCGGCGCGCTCTTGAAGGCGAGCCGCGAGCTGCGCGCGGCGGGGCTCTCGGTGAGCATGTCGCCGCGCCCCGAGAAGCCCGGCAAGCTGCGCAAGGCCGCCGAGGATCGCGGCGCCCCGTTCGCGGCCTGGCTCGAGGGGGGCCAGTTCCAGCTCTGGCAGCGCGACGGCGACACGACCGTGCGCGGCCTCGACGCGGCGGGCCTGGTCAAACACCTGGCGGAGAGCGCGCGCTGAGCGGCGCGCGCGGGAACGATCGTGGCATCGCGCTCGCGCCGCGGCCCTCCCTCGGGCCAGGGTGATTTATTGGGGCCCTCCCTCGGGGGGCTCCGGGCGCCCGCGAAGGGGCCAGGCGACGACGGCGCCGCCGCGGCGGACCTTCCCCTTCCGTCCTTCCCCGGCGCGGGCAGCGCCTGGGGCGGGGGCTCGGAACGCGCCGAGCGCGAGGGCGTCGCTGGCCTGGTGCCGCCCTCCGCGCGGCCCCTCGCCGAACGGTTGAGACCGAACGGTCTCGACGAGGTCGCGGGGCAGACCCACCTTTTGGGACCGAACGGTCCCTTGACGCGCGCGATCACCGGCGACCGCCTGCCGTCGCTGATCTTGTGGGGTCCGCCGGGCTCCGGGAAGACCACGCTGGCGCACGTCGTGGCCCAGCGCACGGCGCACGCCTTCGAGCGCCTGAACGCCGTGCTGGGCGGCGTGGCCGAGCTGCGCCAGATCGTGCAGCGCGCCGCCGAGCGCCGCGGGCGAGGGCAGGGGACGATCGTGTTCGTGGACGAGATCCACCGCTTCAACCGCGCCCAGCAGGACGCCTTCCTGCCGCACGTCGAGAGCGGCATGCTCACGCTGATCGGCGCCACCACCGAGAACCCGTCGTTCTCGGTCAACGCCGCCATTCTCTCCCGCTGCCAGGTGTTCCGGCTCGACGCGCTCGAGCCCGAGGCGATCGAGACCATCCTCGGGCGAGCGCTGGCGGACTCGGAGCGTGGCCTCGGCACGTCGGGGGTGACGGTCGAGCCCGAGGCCCTGGCGCAGATCGCGCGCGCCTCGCGCGGTGACGCGCGGCGCGCGCTCGGGCTGCTCGAGACCACCGTCGAGCTCGCCCAGGCGGAGGGCGGCGTGGTCGACGTGAAGCTCTTCGAGCGCTGCCAGCGCGAGCAGCCCCTGCTCTATGACAAGGCCGGCGAGGAGCACTACAACGTCGTCAGCGCGCTCATCAAATCGATGCGCGGAAGCGACCCCGACGCCGCCATCTACTGGCTGATGCGCATGCTCGAGGCGGGTGACGACCCCCTCTTCGTGCTGCGCCGCCTCATGATCTTCGCCAGCGAAGACGTCGGCAACGCCGACCCCCGCGCGCTCGAGGTGGCCGTCAACGCCGACACCGCCTTCCGTCACATGGGCCTGCCCGAGGGCCTTTACCCCATCGCCCACGCCTGCCTGTATCTGGCGAGCTGCCCCAAGAGCAACGCCGTCGGGCGCGCCTTCAAGGCCGCGCGCGCCGCCATCGCCGAGCACGGCGCCCTGCCCGTGCCCATGAAGCTACGCAACGCCGTCACCCGCTTGATGAAGAACGACGGCTACGGCGAAGGCTACATGTACCCACACGACGTCGAGGGCGCATATGTGCCCGGAGAGACGTATCTGCCCGACGCGCTGGTGGGCGAGCGTTACTACCAGCCCACGGATCAGGGCCTCGAGCGCAACATCGCCGATCGCCTGGCGCGCCTGCGCCGACCCGATGCGAGAGACGAAGACGAGAGAACAGAGCGGGTTGGGGCGCCCGCGACTCGAGAAGAGCGGGTTGGGGCGCCTGCGACTCGAGAAGAGCGGGTTGGGGCGCCCGCGACTCGAGAAAACACCAGCGACGAATGAGGCGCACCCTGACCCCTGTCCCCTCACCCCTCCGACCCCGCCGCCCGGGCGCTTGCACTCCGCGGTGAGATATTCTTATGAACACCGTTCGCTCCGCGGGATCGGCCGCGAGCGTTCGACGCGGCCCGGCGTGCGCGTCCTCGGAGGTGGAGAGAGTGATTGTCGTGACCAACCGCATCCCCGTCAGCCAGGGGCATGAGAGCGACTTCGAAGATCGGTTTCGGCGCCGAGCCCACCTGGTCGATCGAGCGCCGGGCTTCATCCGCAACGAAGTGCACCGCCCGCGCCCGATGAAGTTCGATCACGACAGCGGTCAGTTCGTGCCCGACCCCACGCAGAAGGCCTACTACGAGGTGAAGACCTGGTGGCGCACCCTGCAAGACTTCGAAGACTGGACGCGCAGCCCCGCCTTCGCGGAGGCCCACAAGAACCGCCCTCCCAAAGACATGTTCTCCGGCCCGAGCCAGCTCGACGTGCACGAGGTGTTCATCGAGTCGCCGGCGTCGGGGAACATGTAGCGGCGAGCACGTCGCAGATCTGGCTCAGCTCATCCGGCGTGTACGCGGCGAAGCCGAACCGGAACGCGGCGACGTGCCCCTGGTGGAGGTGCGCCGAGCCCGGCGTGATGTGAACGCCGAGGCCGCGGGCCCGCCACGCCATCGGCTCCACCGCCCCGCGCCGCAGGCGCAGCCAGAGCGCGAGCCCTCCCGAGGGAACGCTACACTCGAAGGCCCGAGCCAGGGCGGCGCGTGTCTGCAGCTGGCCGAGCAGGTGGTCGCGGCGCGCGCGGTAGAGGCGACGGGCGCGGCGAGCGTGGCGCTGGATCACGCCGTCCTCGAACAGCTCCGAGATGGCGCGCTCGAGCACGACGTCTCCCTGGCGGTCGAGGACATCTCTAGCCTGCCTCAGTCGCGCCACCACGGGCTCGCTCGCGACGATGTAGCCTAGCCGGATCGCCGGCGCGAGGAGCTTGGACAGCGACGCGACATAGACGCAGCGATGAGCGCTTCGCGGTGCAGCGGAGAGCGGCAGGAGCGGCGCGCCGTCGAAGTGGTACTCGTAGTCGTAGTCGTCCTCGATGATCGTGAGGTCGAAGCGCTCCGCGATCTGCTGGAGGTGCATGCGGCGCTCCGCCGAGAGCGACACGGACGTCGGATACTGATGGTGCGGGGTCACGTACGCCGCTTTGAGCCGCCCCCGCAGCGCCCTCGCGCGCGCCTCCAGCGCGGCAGTGTCGAGTCCGCTCTCGTCGACGGGGATGTGGATGACCTCCGCGCCGGCGAGCTCGAACGCCCTCCACGCCGGCGTGTAGCCCGGGCTCTCCACGGCGACCACATCGCCAGCGCCCAGCATCGCCAGGGCGTACAGGCTGAGTGCACCCTGGCTGCCGCGGGTGAGCACGACCTGGCCCGGCGTACACGACAGCCCGCGCGCCTGATTGACGAAGCTGGAGAGCACCTCGCGCAGCACGGGGTCTCCCGCGGGGTCGGCGTAGCCCAACCCCCCTCGGCTGAGGGCACGAAGCGCGCGCCGGTGCGCGCGCGCCAGTTCGTCGGTGGGGGCGATGCGCGTGTCTGGAGCGCCGTCGTCGATGATCGACGACGGGAGCTCGGACGGACGCGGCTTCGGCGGCACCGGCGCTCGCCTGAGGCCCTCGGCGTCTGCAACGGCCAGCATCGGAAGGTGTTCGGCGACGCGCATGCCTCGCGCGGGCAAGGCCTCCAGCCAACCCTGGGCGCAGAGCTCTTCCATCGCGGCCACCACCACCTTGCGGTTCACCTTCAGCTGCGTCGCGAGAGTTCGACTCCCCGGTAACAGGGCGCCAGGCAGCAGACGCCCGCGCTGGACCTCCTGGATGAGCGCGCGGCTCAGCTGCGTTCGGCGCGGGACGCCGCGCTGATCGAGCACCAGCTCGAAACGCCAGGGCTTGCTCGCTGGACCCTGCGAACTGGCAATTCTGGATCCCATTCGGGGACCAGTATCGTTTCGGCCGGACGCGCCTGCAAGTCCACACTTTGCAGGGCCGCGGCCCCACGGATGAACGCGGAGGGTGCGCTCTAACTGGACCCATGCAATCGGCAGTTCCGACTCCTATAGTGGGTCCAGAAGCGCGCTACGCCCTCTTCAGTGAAACCGAGGAGTCTCGCTCCGAGACGAGAGATACGACGATGACCACCATTCCTGGATACACCCTGGGCACCTCGGCAGTCGGGCGCTCGCCCGTGACGCTGGCGGACTTCGAGCGCATGAAGGCCAGCGCCCTCTTGGGCGACGACGACGTGAAGCACCTCCGCCTGTCACACGACATCGTCGAGGACCAGGTCGAGGCGATCCTCGACGTGTGGTACGGCTTCGTGGGAAGCCAGCCGCACCTGCTGGCCTCCTTCACGAGCCATCGAGGCGGGTGACTTTGACGGCGCTCGGGCTCGCCCCGTAGTCGTGGAGTGGCGCGCCCGCGCACCCGAGATTGACGGAAGCCTGGCGCGATTACACCATGAGGCATGCGTTTGCTCTCGCACGCCTATCGACTCGTCGCCTGTCTCACCGTTTGGGCATGTGGCGCGGCCGAAGATGGGTCCAGTCAGGCCTCGCAGTCCGCGCGCCATGCGAGGCCCGAGGCCGATGAGAACGGCGTGAGGGTGCGCAGCGGGACGCGCGAGGTCGGCAGCGACACCGTCTCCGACTGTATCGAGACGCCGCAGGCCGTCTCCATCGAAGAGGCGCGCGAGCGCGCGCTCCCGATCGACGAGCACCTCGCGTGGTTCGCGCAGACGCACGAAGCCAGCCTGCACTACGGGCTGCCGAGCTGCGCGCCAGGCCCGCAGCCTTCGAGCGACACGCGGCTCGCGATCTCGATCCGCCCGCTCCAGACCTACGCGGTGTCGGTCGAGAGGAATCCGATCAATTTCGGCGACGAGCCGCTCGGCGAAGAGGGCCTGATGCTATGCGGCACAGACTACCTCAGCTACGACGCGGTGGTGACCGTCGAGACGGGCGACGGCGCGCTAGCCGGGGTCTTCTACGCGCCGGCGTCCGGGCGGGAGCAGGTCGCGTTCGCGGTCGCCACCGACGTGCGTAACTTCGAGGGCACGCTCGAGCTCGCGCTGGATCCCGATCGCACGCACGTCGCGTTGCTGTCTCTGAACGCCAGCATCGGCGCAGAGGGGCTGCGAGGCAACCTGTTCACCTCCGTCACGTACGTCGACGTCGAACCGTGGAGAGCGGACGTGGGTGGCTTCGCGTTCTTTCCTGCCCGGAACGACCCGGACGATCCCATCTGCTCGACGCTCGATGCGGTCACTCAACCTGCGACGGGGCTCGAGCGGTTCACGCTCGACTTTTACGCCGGCAGTGACTCGCCGGTTACCTTGCCGCTTCGGCTGGAGGCGCTCGCCTTCGACGGCGCCAGCGCCGACGTCGAGGTGGTCGTCGGCGGCGAAGCGCAGCAGGTCACCAGCGTGAGCGGCTCGCGAGAGCTCGAGCTCGGCCGCTTCGAGCTCGGCACCGAGCTCGAAGTCGCTGTCCAAAACCGGACGGCGACAGGGCGCGTGCGAGTCGCGCTCCTGAACAACGATTGCGTCGTCGCGACGGTGGACTGCAACGGCGCGGAGTGCAGTCGAGACGAAGCTCTGGTTGCGCTCGTAGACTGCAGGTGAGGCGACAGCCGCACGCCCTGTTCCTATCGCCCGCCTTCATCGGCGCCCGGGTGTCGTCTGCCTCCGGTGGGTAGGGCGCCGCCGGCGGAGGAAGGGATTCGAACCCCTGGGACCATTGCGAGTACGGCAGTTCTAAAACCGCCACCATCGGCCACCCTCGGCGGAGGATTCGGAGTTCCCATGCGCAGGGCGGCCCAGCCGGGGCACGGCGGGGATCCATCGGTGTGTGCCAGCTGGCACAGCCGCAACGGCTAATTCGGCAGGATTGCTCGGCTGAAGTTGCATGCTGAAACGCGGTATGCTTCGTGCATAGAGCTCGGCGTGCGCCAGCCGATTCGTTTGCCCGTCACTCGCCACCGCGCCAGCGTGCGCCGTTTGCCCGCGCTGGGCCTCATCGCTGCGGCATCGATCGCCGCGGCCGCGCTCGCGCCTGCTCGAGCCGACGCTTGCGGGATGCGCTACCCGTCAGCCTTCAGCATCAGCGGCGTGTCGCCGGCCTCGGGCGCGATCAGCGTGCCGCGCGACACCGGAATCATCGTGAGTGGCGTCGCGACGCCGGCGATCCCGGGAGAGCGGCTCGGCGCCGAGGTTGAGCTGATCGACGTCGAGAGTGGCCTGGCCGTCGCGTTGCGCGAAGTCAGCTGGTACTCGCGCCACGGCACCGACAATGTGCTCGCGCTGCACCCGGTAGAGCCGCTCGCGGCGCTCCACGACTTCCGGGTAGAGGCGCGGCCCCTCGACGAGGAGAAGGGCGAGCTGGGTCCCGCCTTCGTCTCCAGCTTCTCGACCTCGGAGGCGTCGCTCGAGCCGCTGGTGCTCTCCGGCGAGCTCGTGCTGTCGCTGCGTGGCGGTGAGGTGGACCGGGTGGAGTACGGGCCCTGCGGCGGTACAAACGCGGTCGGCAAGCGGCGGGCGCTGCTGGCCGACGTGCAGCTTCCCACGCCGAGCGGTGGCCAGGGCGCGTACCGCAGCAACCTCTACTTCACGCCCGACACACCGGTTCGCGTCGGCGCTCGCGACGTCGCGTGGCCTTTCGGAGGCGTGTCGGGCTTCAACCAGACCCAGTCCGTCGATATCGAGAGCGGCACGTCGCTGGTGAGCCAGGAGGTCATCCAACTCGATGAGGAGTACGCGGGCTGCTTCACCTTCGTCGTGTGGGACCCTGCGGGCAACTTCGCGCAGGCCTCGGCCTGCCTCCCGAGCCTCACCTCCGAGGAGATCGGCGCGCTGGCGCAGGCAGATGAGCCAGTCGAGCTCGCTGCCAGCGACGATGCCGCGGAAGAGCAGGTCGACGCAGCCATCACCGCCGCGCGGCGCCCAGACAGGGCGCCCGTGTGGAGCTGCGCCGTTGGCGCGATCGCCCCAGGCTCGCCACCGGCGTGGCTCGCCTTGCTGCTCGGCTCCGCCGTTCTCGCTCGCGCTCGACGTTGGCGCGTCGAAAACAGGCCCCGGCAACCGCAGCTCCCCGATGGCGAACGCTCGCTCGGGCCACGGGTGCTAGCATCGACGCATGCCCATCGTCGTTCACCATCTGATGTACTCGCGCTCTCTGCGCGTTCTGTGGCTGCTCGAGGAGCTCGGGCTCGACTATGAGCTGGTGCGCTACGAGCGCGACGGCGACTTCAGGGCGCCCCCGTCGCTCGAGAAGGCGCATCCGCTCGGGCGCGCGCCGGTCGTGGTGGTGGACGGCGTGGTCCTGGCAGAGTCTGGCGCCATCCTCGAGCATTTCGCCGACCGCGAGCAGCGCTTGCGCCCGACGAGCCCGGAGGCCCTGCGCGAGTACCGCTTCTTCCTGCACTACGCCGAGGGCTCCGCCATGCCTCCGCTGCTCGTCCAGCTGCTCGTGGAACGCGTGCGTTCAGCGCCGATGCCCGTCATCGTCAAGCCCATCGCGCGGCGCATCGCCAGCGAGATCGAGCGCAACTACTCGGGGCCTGCCGTCGAGCGACATTTCGGCTTCGCGGAGCGCAGCCTGAGCGAGCGCTCGTACTTTGCGGGAGCCGAGTTCTCCGCCGCTGACATCCAGATGTTCTATCCGGTGGAGGCCGCGCTCCGGCGCAGCAACGGCCGCTGGCCACAGCTGCGAGCGTGGCGCGCCCGCGTCACGGCGCGCGACGCCTACCGGCGCGCAGAGGAGAAGGGCGGCCCCGCGCTGCCGGACCGCTGAGTGCGGGGCCCGCCCCGCGGCGCGCCAACACCTCAGCCTTCGTCGCCGCCCGCGGCCTCGTCTGCCTCCGCCACCGCCTCTGCCTCCGGTGGGCGCGGCTCGGGCACGGGCATCGCCTCCAGCGCGGCGGCCACCTGATCGCGATCGCTCGGCTCGAGCTCCGTGTAGCGCGTGAGGCGCTCGAGGCTCGGCTTGATGCCGGCGTAGGCGCCCGCGCACGCGAGGTGGACGAAGCCCCACGCGGCGAGGCGGCCTTCTTCGATCGGTTGCAGCGCGACGCGCCAGCCGTCTTTCTCGATCGGCTCGCGGCACTGGCGACAGGCGGCGCGCGCGCTCTTGGCGCGTTCGAGCGCGCCGAGGCGCTCGAGGCGGTGGTGGTCGAGGGTCAGCTGGGCGTCGGCGGCGAGCGGCGCGAGATCGGGCCGCGGAGGATCGAGCGTCGGCAACAGGCCCGCGAAGGCCTTGGGGCGCCGCTCGGCCGCGCACGCGAGGTGGTAGTAGTGCTGGCTCTCACCTTCGGCCATCGGGTTGGGCACGGCCTCGGCGAAGCGCTCGGCGCCCTTGGCGATGGTTCTCCGACAGGCGCGGCAGCGCGCGCGGGCGCTACTGGCGATTTCGATGCGATCGGGCATGGCGACAGTAAAGCGGCGCCGGCGGAGGCGAAGGGATTCGAACCCCTGGTACCCTTGCGAGTACGGCGGTTTTCAAAACCGCTGCCATCGACCACTCGGCCACGCCTCCGTCGGCGGAGGTAGCAAACCTCGGCCCATGCTTGGAAGGGGATTGGCGGAGTCGACGTCGGATGCCCCCGGCTTCGAGGCCAAGGATCAAAGGCGCGAGACGGTGGCCGGAGGGGTGGCCCGATGCGGGCAGTTCGCCGGTGCCGTCCCGCTTCGGGTCGTTTTAACGGCATTTAGCCATTCAGCGCTGGCTGCAACGCGCCGCTTCCTTCCCCTGGAGGCGTCGGGATTTCGTGGAGGTGGTGGACCAGGACTCGGAGTTGCTCGAGCCAGACGAGGTGAGCGACGAGAGGAAGGCGGCGCTGGTCGGCCAGATCCTGCGCGGCGAGCTGACGCCGCAGGAGGCCTGCCAGAGCGAGCGGCTCTCCGAGGCGGAGCTGAAGAGCTGGGTGCGCGACTACACGCGCGCAGCGCGCCGAGCCATCGACAACCAGGTGGCCGCGGCGCTCGCCGCGCACGGGCTCGAGGTCGACGACAACCCGATCACGGAGTTCTCGGGCAACCTCGGCAGCGTCGGTCTGCCCGAGCTGATCCAGACCATCCAGCTCGGGAAGAAGGACGCTCACATCCGCATCGATCACGACGGCGAGCAGAGCGAGCTCTGGTGCGAAGAGGGCGACATCATCGACGCCTGCTCCGCGCAGCTGACGGGCAGCGCGGCCGTGTACCGCATGCTCTCGATCGAGCGCGGCCAGCTGCACGCCGACTTCGTGCCCGTGGAGCGACCGCGAACGGTGCACGCCTCCACGCAGGCGCTGATGCTCGAGGCCGCCAAGCGCGCCGACGAGTGCGCCGAGATCCGGAGCCGCCTCGGCGACACTCTGAACATCTACGTGTCGAGCTCGAGCGCGCCCTCCGAGCTCGAGATCGAGCCCGACCAGGCCGCGGTGCTGCGGGCCTTCGACGGCGAGCGCAGCGTCGAGGACGTGGTGCACCAGAGCGAGCTGCCCGACCTGGAGACGCTCATCCTGGTCGATCGCTTGATGGACCAGGAGTGGCTGGTGCTCAAGCCGTTCCACGCGAGGCGGCGCGCCTCGATCGAGCCGCAGCCGCCGCTGGTGGCGTCGTCGGTCGCCGACGCGAGCTTCCGCCCGATCGCGACATCGCTGGCGAGCCGCCTGTCGTTGCACGACACGAAGCAGCGGCTGTGGGCCAGCGCCCTCGCAGGCGTGGCCGTCGTCGGGGGCGCGTTCGCGATCGGCTTCTACAGCGCGCAAAACGACGAGGCGCCTGCCCCCGCTGCCGCGACGGTGGCGGTGCCCGCCTGCGCCGCGCACCTGGCTCCGCTGCCCGGCGGCGTGTGCATCGATCGGGCCGAGGTGAACGCGGCCGACTACCAGATGTGCGTGCGCTCGGGCGCGTGCGAATCGGTGCAGCGAGACTTCGAGCCGCCGCCCGCGAACGCGCCGGGTGCCGAAGGCCCGAGCGCCCTCGCTCCAGCGGCGAATGTGACGCCGGGGGGAGGTCTGCTGGGCGGGCCTGTGGGCGGCGCGCCGTCGGCAGGGTCGACGTCGGCAGCCGCCGCGGCGGCAGGTTCGGTCAACGGCGCG
>Ga0247763_1001056_pt1 | contig 16398 bp, 9 predicted proteins | sample UWRJL141409B4_FD_179926 | JGI IMG/M metagenome (GOLD analysis project Ga0247763, IMG submission 179926) | Plant litter microbial communities from Arlington Agricultural Research Station in Wisconsin, United States - UWRJ-L141-409B-4 | ecosystem: Environmental > Terrestrial > Plant litter >...
ACACACCAAACAAGGACACCAACCAGAGGGCCCGGTGGTAAAAAGGTTTTTTTTTTTTTTTTCGCTGCTCTATGGCATTGATATAGGCCGCGCGTGTAAGATCAAAGAGCGTTGACGGAAGGAACAGAAGTGGAATGAGGTGATGGCTTCATTGATTGACGTGTTCTCTCCAGTGTTCTCGTGGCCGGCTAGATCGCGTAGTGGACTGTACGACGAATTTGTATGACTACCAATCCATATGACTAGGTAGGTAATCTGTCAGAATTTTAGGGGTTGGAACTGAATCTACGCTCATCGCTCATTGACGGCATCGTCATCGACTTGACGGAAATCAAGCCGTAGGCTCGATGCTTGGATCTCGACCAGCTGACCTTGGGACGGGGCGGAACGCTCTTCCATGTGGCCTGCAGGTTAGAGTATTTAGGAGGGTCATCTGTGGCGGGAGCTGCTTCGCCCTGTGCATCACCGGCGGCAGCGGCGGCATCCTGGGGTTATCCTGAGGTCTCTGCGAGCCTGAAGATCCCCGAGGGCTTGCTGCTGGGAACGGCCGTGTTATCATCTGCTGGCCCTCCCTCGATTGGGCCTGTTTCCATTTCGCTGGCCGCCCCTGGTTCTGCCGTCTCTGCTCCATCGACGGTACTGCCTCCCCCACGCGCTTCGTTTCTAAGACCTCGGGAGGCCAAACCTGCTCCATCATGAAGGCTAGCAGTTTGTTGTTATTCTCTTCGGTTAGGATGGTTTGGATGACGTGCCAATACTTCTCATCCAGATCGCACAGAACGTGAACTGCCGCAGTTCCTCTGCCAGCGTATTAAGAAAAACCGCGCTTTGCGTGTCTTCCTGCACAGCAGCGAAATTTGAAACTAGTTCGCCCTCTTCCTTGAAGATAACTCTACGGCTGATTTCACTTCCCTTGATAATTTTCCCCCAAGTTGTGCGGAGCTTACTTAGAGCTATAGAAGCGACCTGCTGCGCTTGGAATACTTGGACGCGCCGATTGAATTGATTCCAGTGCCCTATATGGCTCGTTACCTTCTCGATCCTCCTACCTTGGCTCTCTAGCTTAAAATTACGAACGAAAAGGAAATTTCGCGTACCTAAATTCGTCTCAAGACAGTGAGAAAATCTGCATACCCCTACAAAGAGACCCACTCCTACTATTTTATGTGTCCCAACAAGGGCAAGGACGACGACGCATCGTGAACAAGCGTGTCCCCAAACTTAGAAACGTTACAAGAGCCTTGCCATTAGGGAATTCTGCACTGGATGGATTTTTTTTGGTGAAGCAGCCACGGAGCACATTGTATCCTGCTAGCTATGGCCAATTCTGCATCATTCAAAACTTGGTGGATAATGTATGGATTCAACTATCTAGAATCAATCATCTATAGATATCATTTATGTCCCGACTAAGGTGCCTGCGTTTTGTCCTCCTGCAGCCAACGCTTCATGTTTTCGGATGTTTTCGGCTCAAATCCGTTCACCGGTCCTCCATTTTTCCTCTTCTGAAAATTTCCGTATCTCTCTTGCGAAGGAGGCCGTGCCGACACAGATTCGGACTCGGTGGCAGCCTAGGGAACTTGGTTAGTTAGGTTCTCGACCTGATCAACTCCGGTGCTTGACTCACTACTGCAAGCACATCTGCCTTCAAAGTGGTAATCCAAGACCCAATTTGGAGTAGGTCACTTGAAGATTGGCCCGGCTGTGACATGTTCGTGGTGGTGGAACTTGAAAATTTCGATGCAGTTTCGGGACTCGGATGGCGGATATCCCAGTCAGAGTGGTCTGTTGTCGGGGACAAGAGTCGGCTCAACAGAGCATTCAAATAGTCGAGCCAAAGATCATTCGGCTCCGAAAAACATCGTGTGGTTAACGACAATGTCTCGATCTGGACTTTGTCATGATCATACCCGGCCTGTTGACGCGCTTGGCGCCCGCATCCATGTTCGGCAGCGTGCTGGGCTTGCCTTCGGGGTGATGACCCGAACCCTGAATAGCTCAGCTGAGAACTTCCTTGCGGCGGGGGACTTGGGTGCGCTCAGGAAAACGCATGGTTGAAGTCATGATTCCCCCCGACCCGGCATGACAATCTCCTCTTTAGGTTAGTTTCTGAGTGCGTGACGTCGCGCGATAACCGAATGCGGAAGCCGGGGCTGTGGCAAGGTGGTCGATGATTGGAGGGTTTCGGGACTTCATGAGACAACGTTTGCAGATGCAGATGCGCACTGCGCCTGGGTGGGCGAGGTCAACATCAGTGCCCCGCCGAGTTTGTATGTTGGAGGTTGTTAGCGCTGGCCGCTGATGGATACTGCGGCTTGAATCCTGACAAAATCCTCTTCAAGCTTAGTGTGAGGGACTATTTTGCTGGGAATCCGTACGGCAGTGCTGGTGGGTCCTCGGGTGACAACCTGACAACCGCATTGCGCTAACTGAAATAGGAGTTTGTGAAGCACAGACCGTGGTTGCCTTTCTGCCCACACCACTGAGTCTTGGCGGGACACGAATACCTTACTAGAGCCCCTTTTCGCTACAACTCGACGCAGGCTTGACCTCGACGCTCAACGGCAGTGCAACCTGATTTCCCTGGCAACCCAGCGCCGTCCAAGATGGTTACGACTCCTCGCAGCTACAAGTTTGTCGGCGCGCCAGCCGCTGCACGCAACAATCGCATTCCGCGAGAGACATGGGAACGATACAAAGACGAGGCAATCGAGATTTACCGGGCTTCGAATGTCGGAGAAGTCAGGCTTCAGATGAGACTCCGCCATGGTTTTGAAGCAACGTGAGTAACATGGGGCGCTCACGCCTTCCACAGTCTTGACTAATCCCTCCTTCTCTAGGGAGCGTCAGTATACCTACAACTTGACCAGCCTATGGGGCGTCAGGAAGCAGGGAACCGGAGCGACAGAGTCCCCCGAAGCACACACAGCCGCGAGTTGTGAGCAAAGGATTCTCAAACGCCGAAGAAGCACAACCAGCATCGATGCCCATGGAATGGGCAGCACGGATTCGGGTCCTGTGAAACCACCGAGAAAGAAGACGCTGGTTGGCTATAGCTCGGAGCACCACGAGGACACCGAAACATCTAGCCAGATGACACACAAGCTCTCAGCAACTGGAACGCCGGACCGTGACCAAGACCTCAATGAGCTTTCCCCGAGAGTATCTGGGCCGGCGGGCGCAGACTCAATTCGCCAAAACACCCCTGAGCCCTCTCTGCGGACACCAGTACATGACGGCATGAAGGCTCTCGCCATCACCACCCACATCAATGCCGACAAATCAGCCAATGAAGAACTCGACCGAGGGGACGGCGAAGCAATGTCTCTGCACACATCCGAGAGCTATCCTTTTGTGGAGGGTAGCTCGCAGCGTGGCGCTACTGGCGTGCCAACCATGGCCAGCCCAACCCAGGCAAAAACGCCACCGCCATGCTCCGCGCCGGAAACCACAGCAGCCACCATTAAATGGCTCCACCCAAGTAGCTCCAGCACTGCGCGCCTGGACTCTAACGATCTGATCAAGCGCCCAAACCAATCATTCCCGCCTAGTAGTATCAAAGACATTCTTGATGCCGTGGATGCTGGAGCTGATGAAGCCTTCGGCGCGTACGATAACGACTATCGAGAAAGTACCTGCCATGATCCACTCTTGGGTGCTACGACCGGCATGCAGCCACCAGCCAGAAGGTCCTCCCCTTCAGTTGTTTCAATGCCAAACGAAAGGGCTTGCCCGACACCTTGCGCGGGGAACAGAGATTCGACACCACGGCAATACTCCAGCGAACCACCGACTGAGAAGGAGGGAGTCGGATTGCGGATCATAGACCGAAACAGCCCGGTCGACACCTTCTCGGATGAAGACATGGCCGACATCAGACGCGCAGCGGACTTTTTTAGCATGTTGCATTGTGACCAAGAGGCATTCGAGCTCTACACCACGATGCTGAAGCGGCAGCAATCGACTGCACAAAAATATCCGGATCCCAGTATTGACTACCTGGTCATCCAGTGCGCGTCAACTGCCAGCAATCGGGACCATGTGGAGATCGTCCAGAATATCATCCATGAGAACCTGAGTAACTTCAATCTCTTTTTGGCCGAGGACAGTTCCACTCGCTTGGCCAAGTTCGTGCTCTACATGCTGCTCGCCCTCATCAGCAACCGGAATGCGGACCTCAAGGGTGCCCAGGCCAATCTCAGCAACGCTGCAGACTATGTTCCCCGCCAGCTCGACAAACTATTTGAGGGCGTACTCCCTGACGATAAGTCCTTCTGCCTTCCGTTATATTTGAACGTTATGCGCCTCGCCACGAGTGAGCTATCCTCTCTCACATCCCCAATGACGTACGGTCTCAGCGACAATTCCCAGCGAGCTGCGCACATTGAGGACTACGTTCTGCACCACATGCCCTGGTCATTCACTCATTACGGCCACCCGGTGCCGTGCGTCAGATCGTGTGTCGCCTGGTGCAACAAGAGGCTTTTTGGAGTGACGTGGCGCTCCACCCAAGCCGGGGAAAAAGTGGCAGGTCTTTATGGCGACAGTAACACGGCATGGGCTGAGAGGGATACCCTGTTCATCAAGTTGTGGGGGGATTGGAAGAGCACAGGAAACTGTGAATACCAGGCAGCCTGGATTGTTGGTACACAAACCTCGATGGGAATTAGCCCAACGGAAATGCTGATGGTGGTTTGCCGCATGATATACGACTATTATGGCTCTCACTGCATCATTCAGCCGAGGACGGAACAGGAGTTCATCCATCTAATGCGTACGAGGACTGAGTGTATGCTCGGTGAGACCGATGAGCAGCTAGGAAAAAGATTTCTCCAGCAGTACATTGCGCGGAACACAGTTAGTCTGCGGCCGGAGTCTCGTAATGAGACAAGGGAACTAAATCGGCATCATGCAATTGCGTGTCTCGAACACACACTTGGCGTTCACTTTGTCGATATCGGTACTCACTCAGCTGAGCGACGGCGGTCGACGCGTCACCTTCGAGCCCCCGTACGACCACAAGAGGGGTTGTATTACTCACCTACATTGGCCAGCTCCATGAGTTCGATCTCACAGAGTTCAAGAAGACCGGGGCTAAGGCAGCGCGTCGCTTGAGCCGGTTTGCAAGAGGATCTTTGTCGATTTCTGCAACGCTCCCGCGGTACACATCCGGCACCAAAGTCTCTAATATGGCTCTAATGAGTGATCTCAGCTCGTCCTTAAACTCAATGATCATCTCAGAGGAGACTTCAGCGACGTCGAATGGAGTACCATTGCAGATCTCGTCCCAAATGCATCAGACGGGTGGGAGGAGTTTGTACAAGTTCAAGGAATTAGAAGAGAAATTGAGCCGAGTTGGTTGGTTACGGAGGAAAATGTAAGCATAGCGTCCTGGATCTGAGGGGGGGGAAAAATCATCTAGCTATCTCTCGGCGTTCTGCCAGCACGAATAGAGCGCATTATATTAGCCGATATTTAGTATGTTCTTTAACGCATTCAAGGTCCTCTTATCTTTTGACAACTCCGGCTGTTCTCTCCATACTGAGATCGGTACCTTGAATTTTGGATGAATTGACAGCTCCAGATGTAGCTCCAGTTCAGACTCTCTCAGGAGCCGCAAATTCCAAGGCTATGGTCTTAGTCCCGACAGCATGTGGATTACCTGGAGCTCAAAAGAATCTACTATGGCTGCCAGGGGAGGGAATAAATCGGCCAATTGGCTAGGTCGAGTCACGGGCCGAAATGGAAAAATTCGAGGGTTCGTGGAACAATTTGTTCGGCTATATCACAATCGAAATCTACGGTTGCCGTTGGCTGTTCGTCAGGGCGGGTTTGTATCTTTCAGTTTTCTGTGAAAGGATGAATGCCAACTCCGCAGCAGGGGGAAGGTGTTTATGTAAGGTAGGTAATCAAGGGAGACGGATAGTAGTCAGTAGTAGGCACTGGCGTGGTTCACCAAATCCATTAACTGAATTTGGGGAAGCGGGGGGATTCTAATTGCAAGTGGAATAAATTTCTCAAGCCACATACATACTGTGGAGATTAGAGCTGGTTACAGGGTATGACTTCTTGTGTTGTCTAGTCTAATCTAACTGGTCCAGCCTGCGCCGGTCCCTGCCATCTAAACATTGTAGATAACTTCCCTTTTGTTCTGCAAGTAACCAAACCCAGCTGACACAGTCTTACATTCCTTTGTCTGCATCACTGGCGACTGCATAGAGTACAAAGGGAGCCGTGAAAGTGTCCGGGTTCCTCACACATACAAGTTTTAGGTTGTGTATGTCAACAACATGCCACCTCGGGTAGGTAGGTGCCGTTTTCAGAACAATTTGTCTTTGCCATCGTCTCGCTCGGTCCGGAGGCAGTAAATAAAGATGCAGATCTTTAATTTACTACTCCAAAATATCCTACACAACAATGAACGTCGTCTTTGAGACTGGTTTCCTCTCCGCTAACTCCTTGTACCCGTTCACCAAACACTCGCCAACAATCCCAACCACAACCGCCGCCGAGGATGGTCCAAAAGGCGAAGGCAGAACATGCTGATAACTCTCTCTCACTTGGCGGTACCTCTCCCCATTCTCCTCCCGAACATTCTCCATCTCTTCCTCTTCGTCGCCCAATCTAGCATCATCTCGCCAGAGGCAACACCTCACAACAAACGGAAGTCTTGCGCCATCGAATAAAACAACCATGTCACGAGGACGTGCCGCTGGGGGAAGCAATCCAACCTTTCTCATGTCACGGCCAATATATTCCGCCCGGGGAACATGAAGTAATCCCACTTTTCCGTGGCCACTACTACCCTCTTCTTCTTCTTCTTCTTCTTCTTCTTCTTCTTTTTTGGATATTGTAATCGCCACGCTACCGACCCTCCTCCCGTCAACGATAGACTCAGCGTCACTAATGACAGCAACCGCCTTGCTATTGTCGTCGGTCCAGCTGACCGTCTTCCTTGCCCTAGCAAACAAGTAGCTCTCAACCGACCTAGGAGCAGGCGGGTACGTACTCTTGTCGAGGAGGGTCCAGGACTGGCCCTGGCCCGAAAAAAGCAGCTGAGACTCCCAGAGATCCATGACCTCCTGGAAGCATCGCTTCGGATCGCTAGTAGCGAGGCTGTCCCTGCAGGCCTGAAAGTCCTGTTCGTGTCGGCCGCGGACAAAGACTTTGCAGCCCGGGTCTGCGACTACCCCGATGAGCACACCGCCGCATACATACTCGGGCGTCGTTGGGGACAGTCGCCATCTTCTTTCCCTCACCACGCGCTCCCTGGCTCGCCGTTCCGTTTCTGTTTCAGGCCCAAAGGTGCTCAGTATCGAGCGTGGAACGTGAGTGTGCTCCCAAGCGCTACGGTTCCAGTCCGGCACCCACGAAGGCAGTTCTCCCATCTCTTCTTCATCATTATCAGCCTGGAGGAGACGGCCGGGTCGGCTGCCGCGGGCCCTGGCCCAACCCAGTTCGTCGATCTCGTAGCCGTACACGGCGCCATTGTCTAGGCAACTCCAGATATCATAGCTCTGTGAAGTCTCCATCACGTAGGCGGCCAGATCCATATACACACGGAACCGGCTCTTGCTGTAATCAGGAGCGACGCTGGGATGGTCCGGGTCGAAACCGGTCGAGATGCCTAGCAACGCAAAGATCTTATCTCTTGGGTCGGTAGCTTCCAGACGTCTCGCCCTCTCCAGTGTGTTGAGGATATGCGTGCCGCCATCGTCGTCGTAGCGCTTGAGCTGGCCATGCCATGCGGGGAGTAGAGAGTGCAAGCCATGTGCCTCGAGGTACGCTCGGCGCGCCTGGAACATGCGGAACACGATTTCCGCTTTACCCCGACGGGACAGGCTCTGGCCGTATCGGTCATGGTGCCGCTTGTGGAGGAGAAGGGCCTTGCAGAAGTCGTCCCAGGGGATCCGGCGACGAGCGCACTGCAGCGAGACCTTCCTTGAAACAACAACCTCCTGAAAGACCCAGACGCGGCGGAACCACCGTCTTTCCAAAATGTCGCACTCGACATCGGATATATCACCCTGGAACTCGGTCAGGTCGCGCATCCGGTCTGGGATCGACGCATCAGGCTCGCCTTTGTCGTTGAGAGCCCAGCTGGCCTGGCTCTCGAGAAAGTTCCACGCCGACAGGCCGGTGTTGCCGCCCAGGTCACATCCAAGATATACAATCGTTTCGCGGCCGCATGAGAAGATGTTGCGCATATGCTGGACTTGGTGGCCTCGCTCGGACACGTCTTGCTGGTTGATGCAGAGCGCATCTACCCACAGACGGAGAGGGCGGTCGGTGCGGCGAAGATCGAAGAGGGCGTCGCGCAGGTTCGAGGTAGTCGGAAGCCAGTATTGTCCATCTCGAAGAAAGACCCGGCCTCGGAGGGCCGTGTCCCCCCAGACATAGGAGAGTGCGACATAATCGGCCTCTTCCGAGAGCTTTTCATGGACAATGTCGACAAAGAGTTCCGTGGCTTCGTACTCAGAGTCTTCTTGCCCTTCAATTACACCGGGGTGTAGGATGAGTACCCTGAACTCATCGGGACTCTCCAGAGGCTGATACTGGTAGTAGCCACCTAGAGACATGATGAAACTGGAATAAAATTTGGGATGCCTGGAAGATTTGAAGGTCAAGCGGCGTCGAGGGGGGAGGTGCGGGGTTTTTTTGAGCTGAGCCCCTTGAAGCTCGGGAAGGCAACAGTCTCGGTCTCTTCTGATTCGTCGTCATCAGTGCAACCGTCTTGCAACATCATGGGTTGGGGCAGTAATCTTTGCGTCTCGCAAAATGAGCTGTCACATACGCACTGCAGGAAACCTAGTGATGGCGGCAACCAATTTCCACTATCTCTCTGTTCCAATAAGCAACGTTAGTGCTGTACTGTGCTGTGCTGTATCCAATACCAGCGGATTCATTTGTCGCTCTTTCGAGTAACTCAGGACCATTCCTCTTTGAATTCTCCAAGATACCTAGGTACTCTAAATGCAATGCAAACAATCTGACAGGGCCTGAGCGAAATTCTCGCCATTGTTGTTGCCGCTGGAAGGCTTCTGAGCTACCTTCAAGCCCGTGAAATTCACCGGAACCCATGCCGAGAATTTTTTAGTAGATTTGAAGATTTCAAGCCAAGATGATGAACCTAAATAAGTGCAGACGATTTGTCCACGCGACAAAATGCGCTTCACTTAGGTAGGCTGCACGACCGCTGGAAGAGAGTGAGCAAACCGTACACCCCTGCTTCTGACACGACCCATTCCAGCCGCCCAAGAGTCCGCAGCACCTCAACCGGCTCGGTAACAAAGGTGCCCCCAGTGAATGGCGACAGATTGATGTGGTGTATCAGTGCCAACCTTCCGTTCACCCTTTTTTTTATGAAGAATTCTGTCCCCATTTAGCGACATACTGAACTAGACGTTATCTCGGCTATGAACATGGGAACTTGCAATTGAACGCATCAGCCTATGAGCTCTCTGGCTCACTTGCCATGCCTAAGCCGCTAGCTTTCGGTCAAGGCCTGGTAGTCTCACGATCGCTGTTGCGCCTCTCTGCCTGCCTGCCTGCAGCCTGCGGAAAGTCGCCAGGCGCCGAGCTATGGCGCGCTCCCTACGTGCCTGGGGTTTTCAGCGAGCTCGTCACACTGGTCAAGCGCCTTTTACGGTTGATGTCATCTGCGCTTCGTCTAGTGCATCGGCAAGGTCACGCTTTTACCCAGAGTGTGCGAAGGCATAGGTACCTAAGTAAAGGCCAGAATTGTGGCCAAGGCGAATGGCGAAATGGATCGGTTTCAACAACATGATGATTGTCAAGGAGGAACAGGAAGTTTGACTGGGTGAAAAAAAACACAGGAGTGTCAAGTAGGAAAACTGAACTGAACTGCGCACGAAATCAATAGGCTATTTAGTATTTTAAATTTAATTATAACGGATTAATTACCCCTCTCTTTTTAGGATTTACAAGGCCTAAGTCCTCTTCCAAGCCCCTAAATACTATTAAAATCCAGTTATTTTAGCAATTTATCAGTATTACTATATATATTATAATTTAAATTAGGCCAAATATAGTATTTATAATATAATAGCTATTCTACTAATTATAATAACCTATTATTACCTATTTTAAAGTAGTAAAAAAGCTTTTTAACTATTTATTCTTTAGTATAAATTAGGGTATTTATTTTAGTACCTCTACTAATCTTACCCTTATAAAATATATTTGTTAATTTGTGTGCCTGACTGGTCTCAGTGAGGTCCAGTACAGGAGGTTACAGGGGGTGAGTCCCCTGTAACGGGCGCAGCGGAAGGCTTTGAGGGTACGATAACTGCCCGAGACGGGGTCAAAGGAAGCTAAGATTAGCAAACCAACCTGCTGTAACAAGTAGAGATACAGGGGTCTATACCCTGTAACAGGGTGACTACAGTAGGCTTTGCACAGAGATTACGAAGGTCAAAAGGTTGCCCTAAGGCTATATATAAACTATCTTGCTTAAAGTAGAAGAAAGGAAAGAAACCAAGTAACAGGTACAAAAGAGGAGATGGTTCTTTATAGGGCCCTCAGTAGGTATGGGTTAATCTTATAGGGGGTAAGGGCCCTAAGACGTAGAAGGAAAGACTATACTACAGAAGGAATGGTACTTGGGCCTACCCCTATAGGCCAAGCCTATAAGTAGTAGAGCCCCGGAACCCCCTGTCGATTCTAGTAGGTTCCAGTAGGTTCCAGTAGGTCCAGGGGGCTTGGCAGCCCCCTTAGACCACAACAACAACTCCTCATGGTTGTAGTAACTGCACTTCACCATAGTATAGTTGATAATACTCCCAGGGCAGTAGATTAACCAGACTATAGCACCTAAGGGTACTATAGCTACAGGGTATCTAGGCTGTAATTTCAATACCCCCTTTACAGCCCTAAGCCCTAATACGCTCCTTAGTTCGCAGCAAACCCCTTTTGCAGTTTATAGGGCCTGAAAAGATTCAATAGCCTGAGAAACTGCTTATGCTTAGCTGGGGTTAGGGCCTTAATCAGCCTATTTACCGGTATCTCCCCTATAGGTATATACGTTATAGTAATATTACCTTTTGTAATACTCTCCTTCACCCCCTGGTACTTTAGAAGGGTGTATTTAGTACGGTTATAGTACTTCGGGTTATATGCCGTATTAATAGCGCCTTTGTTATCTCCTATTAGTGGGATAGGTCCCTGGATAAGGCGCTCCAATTCAGAAAATAACCCCCGTAACCAGATTGCCTCTCTATTGCCCTTTATAAGCCCTATAAACTCGGCTTCCAAGGTCGAGTAGGCTATTATAAATAACCTTTTTAACTTCCAACTAACGGGTCCTCCGCCTACTGTAAATAAGTAGCCGTACGTCGATTTTACAGTAATTTTGCACCCTGCAAAGTCGCTATTAGTATATCCTACAGGGGTAAGATTAGTAGAGGTGCCAAAACAGACGCCCTAATCTGCACTGGAAAATAGGTAGCTAAGGAGCTTTTTTACTGCTTTAAGGTAGGTAATAGTAGGCTGCTGTAACTGGCGAAAGAGCTACTATACTGTAAACGCTATATCAGGCCTAGTTTAAACCATAGCGTATATAGTAGTGCTGATAAGTTGTTGAAACAACCGGAGATCAGTAGTATTTAAGGGTTTAAAAAATAGGTCAGGCCCTGTAAATTCCGGGGATAAAGGGGTAACTGGTCCGTTGCGACTAAGTCTGAAATACTAAACAGCCTGTTCGATATAGGCCTTTTGGTTGATTTATAGCAGATAATATAACCTATTACGGTAGATCTCAACCCCTAGGAAATAACGGGCAGGTCCTAGGTCCTCTATATCGTATACCTTAGCAAGTTAGGCTTTTAGTACATTGATTTTAGTAATAAAGGGCCCAATAAGGAGATAGTCGTTAACGTGGGTAACCACTATAATCTTATTAATAGTACTATAGTAGGTGGCTACATTACTAATAAAAGGGCTGTAGCCTAGCGTCTTCAGCAGCTTGGCTACCTTCTATTACTAGAGGTAGGAGGCCTATTTTAGGCCGTAAAGGCCCTTACCTAGTAATATAACTTAATCTTTAAAAGGGTCCCAACCATACCGCTTCAGAAGGTCTAGTACCTTAGGGCTACTAAAATTAAACTCGTATAGGCCTTTAGGGACCTCGATATAAAATTCTACATCCAACTCGTTATTTAGGAAGGCTTCTACAAAATCCACTTATTTAATCTCCCAATTCTCTACAATAGCTAGTACCAGTATAATATACCAGGTAAACGGTACTATAGTAGCTGTAAAGGTCTCCCTAAAGTCGATTCCAGGGGCCTATTAAAACCCCCTAACCACCAATTGAATTTTAAACTTAGTAACCCTGCCCTAAACATCTTTTTTAAGTTTAGTAACTAACTTAGTAGTAATGGGTAGTTTTTTAGCCTTAAAACGCTTAACAAAATAAAAGGTCTTAATAATTAATAACTACTATATCTCCTTAAAATACGCTACTAACTACTAATCCTTTAGGGGGTGCTTTAGAATTTACTTAAAGGACTTTGGCTCTAAGTCTTTAGTAAGTTTAGGGGAGTTATAGTAGCTACTAGGCTTGGCTTATTTAGTAGCTCTATTAATAAGGTGGTTAATTAGGTCCGCCGTAGTATCTATAGACTCAACTTTTACTCATTCGAATTCCTCTCGCTAGGTTTTAGTAGCCTGTAGAATTGGGACTTCCACTATAATAGGTCTAAATTTATCTCCTATAGGGGACTTGGGGGGTTCGGAGGTTACTATGGGTAACTAAACTAATTTGCGTAGTAGTACTATTAGTAGGGCGAACTTAGTAGGCGCCTTGGGGGGAGGGCTATTGTGGTTAGGGTGCTGGTCCTCCGTATCTTTAGTGGTATCCGGGAGGTTTAAGGCGTTGGTTGGGCCCCGGGGCCCCTGTAGGTAGGTAGAAGGGTTTTCGTATAACTTAATAAAGCTGGTTTAAATAACCTTCCGTTAGCCAAGCCAGATTAAGTAGGTTTGGGTGCCTAATATAACCAGCAACCTGCTTTAAACGCCCCTAGGGGTAAGCTTTTGGGACTGGATACGTTTCTCAGGGGGGACCAATACTATACAATCAGTACCTATAACCCTGTAATTAAAAAGGTCCGGGATATAAGGGGCCTGTAGGGGTACTAACTCGTCGAGGAAAAGTTAGTATAAGGTAAGCTCCTTAGTAGTATTTGCTATTTTATTAACCAGCTTAACTACAGGGCCTATAACGTATCCCTATAGAGAAGATAAAAGCCCTAAAGCAACCATTACAGCCCTAAGGCGTTCTAAAACCATTCGTATAGTACGTTTAGCTAAGCTGTTTTAATTATGCGCGTAAAGGCTAGACTTCGAGAAAATAATACCCTTTTTACGTAAATAAGGCCTAAGCCTACTAATTTCCTTACCTTTATCGTAATATAGGTATACTAGGTACCGTTTAAAGGTATTATTAATCTCTTTTATAGCAACCTTTACTTCTGTAACAACCTTATCTTTGGATTTTAAAAACCTAACAATTTTAAAACGAATCTTCCAATCCACTAAAATAAGCCTATAGGGTTTATTATTTAGGGGTATAAAGTAGATTACGAACATATCCCCCTCTATCCGCCCTAACGCGTTAGGAGGGTTAATAATAGCCTTGGAAGAGGGTCGGCGTAGTAGTTTAGTGGTATTACAGCTTTTACAAATTATATATTCAAGGTATATACCGCTAAAATCGGGCATCCCTTTAGTAATTAGGGCGGTCTTCCTTAGAAGGTCCAGCCCTATATAGCCCAAACAAACGTACTAAAATCTAGCCGCTTCGATTATTACCGTTAAAGGACCCCTCTGGGCCCTATTGTAATATGCTAAGAAGAGGGTTACCCCCTTTGCAATAAGTAGTATTACAGCAGGGGCTTTAGGTCGGTCTCCGGATAGGTAGTAATACCAGATGCTTCCATAGTCCTGTTAAGTATAATTGGTTTCAGGGGGTTGTAACCCCCGTAACTGGATATAGAAACCTAAGCCTTTAAAATCCAATAGGGTAATAAGCTTCCTAAAGGCGTTATAAAGCTTATTTTTAATAAGCACACCCCCTAAATTGTAAAGGCGGTAGCTACTAACGATATTAACGGGGAAGGTTGGAATATAAAGGCACTCTTTTAGTACGATAGTGCTATATTAAGGCCTACCCCCAATAGTACCAGTATAGGGCTTAAGTTTAACCATCCCGATGCCCTAAAGCTGTACTAAGCCACCTCTAGTACGTACTATAGCCAATTTTCCAGTACGTAGCTCTGTAAATAGGGCCTTATCGGTATAAATATATACTGTAAAACTAGTATTAAAGAGCTACTACTTAGTAGGATTACCCCCTATAAAAAGGTTAACCTTAGGGGGCTTAAGGGGGTTGCTAATAGGGGGTTTAGGGTTTATTAGGGTATCCGATTCACTAAAGGTATCGTTAAGGTCGGTAGGTTCGGCGCTAAGTATGGTACTTTGGTTAAAGTTGTAGTAAATAGGGAAGGCTTCCTTTATAGCAACTAGCTCCCCCTGACTATTGGAAATAGTATTAGTTTCGTAGGTTTTATTAATACCTTTAGGGGTATCTTCCGTACTAAAGGTATTACTATTATACGCCCTCCTATTACTAAAACTACCCTATTTCTTCGAGTTCCTAACTTCCCTAAGCCTAAAGTTACCTTACGAGGCTCCTAACTTGCCTTATTATTAGCTTTTACCTCCTCCGGAACCTTATTTAAGCTCCCTAGACCTCTTCTAGTTGGCCTGTAGTATAGTTAAGGTACGTACTAAAAAGGTGCTAGGGTTCCGGGTTTTAGCAAGTAGGTCTTCCTGAAAATATAGAAGGGTAAGGGTACTAAGTAGCCTTTAGAACCCAGTATTGGCGTTTGCAATTTACTAATCTCGTCGCAGTAATACCCTGGAACGCTTAGCCTACTATAGGAACTGGGGTTTTAAAACGTTAAAATAGTAGTTAATTTGGTTTTATTCCGCAATTACGACTCCCTAAGCACTAAGACGGCCTACTAAAGTATTAAAGATAACGTTAAAGTCCACTATAATAGTACTGCTATTAAAGGTTAGGAAGTGGTATTGGTAGTAGAGTTTGTTGCGGAGATTGGCCTGGGTTAGGGCGTATTATTGGCGGAGTTAACTAAAGGCAGATCCAGGGTCCTCCTTGTAGGTTATAATAGTAAGGGGGCCTTCCTTTAGTATATTCCGGAGAGTTAATAGGAGGGCGGCTTTTTAAGGGTTACTAAAGCGCTTTATAACCGCCTATAGGTTGTAGAGGAAATTAGGGATTTGGAGGGCCCTAAACTGAATTGATAGAGCTTGGAACTACTATTAATAGTTCTTAGGTCCTGATAGGTGTTGTTTTTCGGGTAAGGAGAGAGACTGTTTAGCCAGTTTTTTGACTGTAAGGGCGCTGAACTCGTCCCTGACGGCTGGAATTACTGAAGGATAGGTGGTTTTAGTGGTTCCAGTGGTCCTAGGAGCTCCAGTAGTTGCTATTGGGTTGCTACCCCCCCTTTGGGAGGTCCCGGAAGTGCTTGTATCTGGTGTGTTCCGGGTTTGTTGCTGTTGTTCCAGTACTGCTAGCAGCTTATTAAAGCGCTGAGTAAGCTTGGAAACTTGCTGTGTTAGGCTTTGGATAGGTGGGACTTCTTTAGGTTGCTGGCTTTGGCCTATAGAGGCTATATCTAGGTCGTTATTAGCCATTGTATCGTGCCTGATTTCCGATTGGAATTTTGATTGCGCAAAGGAACTGCCTCTCCCGTGCGTATTACTGTAACTGGGTTGGTGGGTTCGTGAGGGAGCCGGGGGATTGTAGGTGGATGATTGGAGGTGTGCTATAACGTTGGGGTTTAATTTACTGTAACGGGGGTACTTATAGTGGTAACTGGTACTGTAAGAATTAGTTTCCGATGGACGTAGGTATTCCTCGGGGGGTTAATTGCCCTGAAGATATTTGGAATTAGGGGGTGATAATTGTATGCGGGAGGTTGAAATACAGTGGTGTGTAGTAGCAGTATTATTTATAGTAGTTTAGGGGGCAATGCTTCTAATGGTAATGGAATTTAGGGGGTATTGTTCTCCTGAAGGATTAAGGTGTAGTGGTCTTACGGGGACCTGACCTGCTAATTACGGTAGGTACTACCGGTAGCGTAAATAGAGGGTTAGTAATTAATACGGGGATTATAGTACTACCTACGGGGGTAACTATAGCCGGTGTAAGGGCTTTTCAGAAGGGTTGGTGACCAATATAGGGGTTACAGTACCACCTACGGGGGTAGTTATGGCCGGCGTAAGGGCTTGTGGTGAGATGTTGGGTGGCTATACTAAGGGTAACTTTGGCCGGCGTGTGGGCTTTTCCGGAGG
>Ga0247763_1001057_pt1 | contig 16391 bp, 21 predicted proteins | sample UWRJL141409B4_FD_179926 | JGI IMG/M metagenome (GOLD analysis project Ga0247763, IMG submission 179926) | Plant litter microbial communities from Arlington Agricultural Research Station in Wisconsin, United States - UWRJ-L141-409B-4 | ecosystem: Environmental > Terrestrial > Plant litter >...
GGGGGGGGGTTGGTTCCTAGCCCTGTACTGTGCTGTGCTACCGAAGCCGTAAAGCTGCGCAGCCACAGAAAATCGCGTGCATGCGTGCCTGACATGTCAAATTCGCCAAGGTTATCAAATGTCAAATGTCATGGTTAGGTGCTTGGGTTAGGTGGTGCAAATCCGTTTCCGTCTGGTGGTCACCTTCCTGGTTTGGCAACCGGTTAAACAACCCAGCCCTCCATTGAGCGCCACTTTCCGTCTGGGCTGCCGGTTCCTCAACGCGACTATTGCAGCTGTTGTTACGTTTCTTTGGTCAAAAAAAAAAAGAAAAGAGAGGAAAAGAAAAGAAATTAAACAAGTTCCAGTTGTGCCCGAACGGTCCATTTTTCCGCCGTGAGATAGATACGAGTAATGTTGCGCGCGCGTTATCAGATTCCGCCCAGCCCGTTCCGTCGTAGCTGAGGAAGGATCCCAAGTCCAACTTAATATAACGGGACTTCCTAAACCGGCATATAGCTATCTGTCTGTGTGTGTGGATGACCCGGCCCAGCCAATATATGGCGCCCTTGCCCCATCCTTCATGTTTGCACTCACTTTTGTGTGAAGGTGAGGGCGAACGGACACACGACCAGGATGGGACTAGGACTAGTGACGGAAAAATATATTACCTGCAATATATCTTCACGAATCAGCGCTGCAGAAACAAAACTCCTGACAGAGTACAGAGTCTTCTTGAGGGAGGGTGACTCGGATGTAAAAAGTCCAAAATAGCACAGATTCAATCAAAAAAAAGCTTGTTGAGGATCCAAAGGATGGTGTCGTCCTCGCTCTATCTCCCCTCATGTCGGTGCGGGATGACCTGACCTGACCTGATAGAGGGTGTTGATTGAATTTGGAGATAAGGCAGGAATAGGTTGGTGGGATGGGGGAGAGAGCAAGTGTCGATGACGCAACATGTCAGAAAAAAGACATTCCGATCAAATGTCAAGCTTCGCCGGTATTCCCCGGCATCCCCGGCTAAAGTCTTGATATTGCTCCCGCTCAGTTCATGCTGGCCCGCACCCAGCATCTGGGAGCCGAAGTCGCTTGAGCCCGCGCTGCTCTTGTGTGTTCTCCATGATGCATTAATGGTGTTGTTGTTATTGCTGTGGGATAGTTGGTTCATTTACCTGGGCGAGAAATGCCGGGGACAAGAAAAATCTCCTGCCGATGATATTAAGTGGATTGGGGTGGGAATTTTGGGTTCTTGGGTACTAAGTTTATCCGGCCGCGGAGTCTAGAGACTAGAAATATTGGTCTTGAGAGTACCAAACGAAAGGCACAGTAATAAATTACTTATTCTTCTCCAGACATTTCAGTGCTAAATCCATGTCAATACCAGCTATACCTGAGTAATGAGCGGCCTAGATTCTCATGGATCATTCGGTTTGAATTGTTACCTGTCAGAACAAAACCACCACCTCGCCAGAGAGGCAAACCAACAGTGCCCGTTGTGCTCTTGTACGAAAGCTCGAGAGAGCCGTAGAGCGCGGAGCGGATCTCTTGATATGGGGTTTACTGCCGCGACCACCCCCCCACAATAATACCGCCCTGCCAGCTGCATTGAAATTTCCGCATTTCCCATACAAAACAGCACTTGGCCGATGCCACCGCCGGGACAAGGCACCGTCAATCGTACAAGGCGCGCACCATCAATCCAGGGAACCGTCAATCCGCACCGCCCAATCGATTCGAAGCCGGCGCGCCGTCACAATGATCGCGGCGACTTGGATTGACGGCGACTTGGATTGACGTCCTTGGCCGGACTGCGGCGGACACGGATTATGGAAATTTCAAAGATTTTCCATACAAAAACAGGCCCGCAGCAAGCCCAGCCGTCTGGCACTGTCAGGGTGTGGGGGGAGTGGTCGCCGCAGCAATAGGGGTGGTCGCGGCAGTAAACCCCCTTGATATTCCCGATTCGCAACCAGCAAGATAAACCTTAGCTACCTACCTAGTAGGTGTGTGAACTCAACGGTATGAAGAGGGCCCCATGAAGAGCAAACGGAGCAAAAAAAAACATACAACACCAGGGATTCGCTGGTCGTCACCGACCCAACTACTAGTCTGGCCCTCACTGACTTATCTATGGGAGAGCGGACGGGATCCCGAGTTTTCCAGTGGGTATGGTCGTATGTGGTGAGGTGAGAAGCAAAAGGGTTTCATATACTCAAGCAGCCATTCTGTGGTCGCCAAAGATTGAACTGCATTAGCATGTCGTCTGGTTGGAACAGTGGTTGGACAGCAGTGATTGTATGTCAGTTGAATTGGCTCAGAAAACTAGAGATAGAAACGTCCCTTACGAACAGCCGCAATCGAGACTTGGGAGTCACTCGTCGCATGTAGCGAGGTCGAGCGGGGAGGAGGCGGCGAGGTTGGATGGTCTGGTGTTGACAGCCCATCGAATGAGATCTTCTTCAGCACCCCAAATTACCCAAGGTACCTTGGTAGGGACGTTGACTGAGAGATGGCCGAGGCCATGTGGTGCCAACTCTGAGTATATATACCCGGTCAAGCAAGACACTTCCACTGACCCTCAGGGCATTCACAAACGGAGACTTCAGAAGGCACGATAACTCAAGTGGGAAATTGCGACCGACTGTCGTTTCGCCCTGAGGGGTCGAGCGAGGTACGGGGTTCGAACCCTGGTATCACCTCCGAAGCAAAAACCCACCGGGGTTTTTCGTAGCCACCAACCTCCTCAAGTGAGCGAGCTTGGTGGTGAGCTTTTTGTTTTTTTCCAACTGTACGAAAGTAGGCAGTCGGGGTGTCGTGAAAAAAAGAATGTGGGTTGAAGAAGAGAATGTCTGGGTTGCTTTGCTGGAAATTACAACTCGCAGACATTGCGCGTTCAGCCTGGCGATCACGAGGTGGCGCGACAACATCACACTTGACCCAACGGATCGCACGTTTGTCACCGTAATACTAGTACCATCGCAAGAAGCGCAGATTACCAACTACTGTCCTAGTGTCGATCACGAGGCGTGGGAATGGTACAGCGCCTTTAGGGTCGGACGTCGCGAGGGTCAAATGCGGCACGGTCCTGTAGAGATCTTGTGCCTGACGCGCCATCCACAGACCGCATGAACCTGTGCCCCAAACCCGGTTTTCGCCAGGCATGTCATGTGGGAACGTCCACAGAAATGATCAGATGGCAAAAGAACTCTAGCTGCGATTGGGATGACAACATAAACTCCTGGGACTGACTTCAATTGGTTCCTACAGAATTCCATTCGTCTGATCCCATGACGCGCATCAATCCTTCCGTGGGCTTGTCCTTCTTCTAGAACAGTTTTTGCACGACGGAAACAAATCTGCCTCGGGCCACCCCAGTGCCCCTTGCTTAACTCCCCGATGCATAAATCTCAGCCACATTGGTAGCCCCGTGGGATCTCCAGGTGGGCGAAACGTAAGCTCGTTGGTCCGTAGACCCAGAGTTTGGGGAGTCAGTGCAATACTACCTTACCCAGCCTTGATTGCTGTATTTGCTATGATGCAAAAGACTTTGGTCCTTTGCTCTGCTTAACTTCCGCAACTATTTAATAAAAGTCTCCCGTCTCGTTAATGCCAATCTACCATCAACATTGATAATCATTCGTTTCCACAACTCACTCTCTTTTTTTCAACTAGAGCCTCTTTCACAATGCAACTACGCCATCTCGGACTCGGTCTTCTGACCGGGACTTCAGTTCTCGGACACGGAGTGGAAAGATGTGGAACCCATCGTGACGTTGAACCTGATTCGTTTGTCGGCAGCGCGGCTGCTCAGTTGCAGTCGAGACAGACGTATCCTGTCCCACCACCTACGAATCTAATTGTTCATGTTGTGGCGCCGTCCAAGAAGAGGGAAGATGGCTACCTCTCGGTATGTTACCCCCCAACACAAAATAACTTCACTTTCGGGAGACAATTACTAAGTAAGAGGCAGGAAGCCGAAGTGCTCGAGCAAGTCAAGATCGTACAAGACGCGTACGCCAAACCCGACAACGACACGGGCATTCGTTTCCTGCACGACAAGTCCAAGATCCGGTGGCACGTGAACGAGTCCTGGACAGGTGAAGTGACTGGCGACAAGACGCTCTGGTACGAAATGAGCGAAGCCCTCCACGAAGGCGACTACCGCACTTTGAATCTCTACTTCTTCAACCAGACGCACCAGCGAAACGGCGGCACCTGCACTAACCCGTGGACGCAAGCGCGGCGCGAAGCGGATCTCACCCGCCGTCTTAAACGCGACGGGTGTATTATCGCAACGTATTCCATCAACGGGAGTAAACACCCTTACATGAACCGGGGAAAGACCGCCATCCATGAAATCGGCCACTGGTTCGGGCTCCATCACCCCTTCGAAGCGGGCGAGTCTTCCTCGTCAACATGCAGCGATCGGAATCTCGACGATGAAGTTTTGGATACTCCCAAAACCGGCATGGGTGTTGAGGGGGCATGTGATCGGAAGAGCAACACGTGTGCAGAGCCCAAAGGGCAGACGCCGATCTATGACCCCGTGGAGAATTACATGATGTATTCGAGTGATGATTGCATGTCGCAGTTTACCAAGGGACAGGCGTAAGTTTTTTTGTGGTCTTTTTCTGTTAAAAGTGGAAAGGGTAATAATGGATGCTAATAATGTCGGAACAGACAAAGGATGCACATGATTTGGGATCAGTACCGCAAGAATGGCCCGGTGTAACATAACAATGCATGGGGGGTTATCACTGCGATATTCTGTGTTGTTAGCTTAGGGGATTTGCTCACTTTTTTTTTCTTCTTCTTTCTTTCTTTCACTAAATTCTTGTCTGAGGGTCGCCAAAACCTCACGGAGCAGAACCTTTTTTTTTCTTCTATCAGTTTAGATTTGCTGCTTCATTGCATCTTCATTGCATTAGGTTGCATTGTCATAGACGAATAGACAGAAAACAGCTCTCACATACTCTACGGCAGGAACATATCAACTTGCCCCTGTTAACTTGCCCCTATCCACCTGTTCCTTGTGAAATCCCCCTCCCAAAAACTAGCAGAGCCGCATTTCCCCCGTTCTTCGAGTCCTAGACCCACCCCTTGGCAAGTGACCACAGCCCATTTCTAGGACAGAGAAGGCTGTGGTGCGAGAGGATCGGCAAGTCATGTTCTTCCTTGGTCGAATTGGGGGCCCTTTCCAGCGGAATATCTCCGCTCCATCGAATCGGAACCACCATCCCCCATTCTCATTGGTTCAATACGAATGTATGTAGGCGGGAACACTTCCCACTGGCTCTTCTTGGCTCACCTCTCACTGGCTGTTGTGTTGGCTCTTACTGCTCGCCCGTCTGCTCTTACTGGCTGTTCGTGTCTGAGACAGCAAGCCTCGTTTCTCCCCGGAACGGGTCGCACATGGTGACGCATGTGTGTGTGTGTGTGTGTGTGTGTGTATGTGTGCGAGCGTGCGTGTGTAAGAAAAATGCGGCTCTTTTCTTTTCTTCTCTCTTTTCTTTCTGTCTTGTTTCGGTTTCAGCATAATGTATGCATGCGATACGATACCTCCATGTCCACCATGAACTCCATGTTCCCCTGCCAACTTACACTGCAAAACCTCTCGCGCTTCACTCTACTTCCCCTCATCCTGACAATCATCGCCGCCGTGCTGGCTATCCAACTCGCCGGCCCCATGGCGGGGGGTTTTCCACCGCGATCTCGGCGCTGGAACCGCTTTCACGCCACAATGGGTCATTCTCTGCGATGGCTACAACCCCAAACACTACGCGCCAAGGAGCTGTACCATGTTGATCGACTGTGTGTATACCGCCATGACGCAGGTGCAGGTGGCGAATACGGCGATAGGAGGAACGCTGGCGGGGTTGTTGCCTACCATCTTGACGTTGCTTGATATGTTACCCTCGATGGGAATTCTAAACTCCAGTTCCTCGGACATTTCTAACAGTCTCCTTCCTGTCCGCTCGTGTCAGCACCTCCACCCGAAGAGTTAGTTCAGTTAGGGTTCGTCTCCCCCCACCGTGCCCTCGCCGTATCCTACTTTTCCATCGGGATACCTATGGGGGTATTCAAGCGACTAGGCCCCTTTCGAGACCGTTCAAGTGCAAACTCCTCCTCCCCCCGAAACTGTCTGGGACCTCCATTTCACCATGCTAAGCACCACTGCCTGGGTACACATCCTCGCCAAAGTTACAGGCGACATCATCATCCTGGGCTGCACTGCCGTAATCCTTTGGAAAGTCTGGGCGATCAACAAAGCCGTCATGGTTCCCTGGAAATGCGAAACCCCCGTCATGGCGTTTTCTTGTATAATGGGCTGTATGTTTTGGGTCGTGGTTGCGCTGTTGCTTCTCCATGCCATGGTGATTCAGATTAGCTTTGAGTGTCTGGCGGATAGTTCGGTAAAGTACAGGTGGTGGGAGGTTTGGGTGTTGCCGTACAAGTTGCCATTGCATGGTGTCGTGCCAAGGAGCTAGTCAAGCCACCTGAGCCACCTATGACCAAGAGCTTGCTCTCAGCTGTGGCTGAGCTATTTCCTTTGTATATAAAAACCACAACTCGCCCCAGCTCCCGCTGGGGCTCACATAGAACAATATACCTTCTAATAATCAAGCTCATGCCTCTAGTTCCTCCAGCGACGGCATCACACATGGCGTCAAGGTTGTGTGGGAAATGCCGAGGGGGAAATGGTACAGGAGTTCGTTGGTGTATGAGTGTGTTATCGAAGTTCTCGCGGCGGCCACGTACTTTTATGGAACAGTGGTGTGGCTGAGTGTGCTCTTTCTGGGTGCTGTTAACGCATTGCAGCACGTGTCGTTGACGGTCGGCATGTTTGTTGTCGTGAGGGTCACCAACGGGTCACTCTGAGTGAAGAGAAGCATATGGTTTTGTTTGATGTTGATTTCAGGGGTTTACGTTTTCGTGGCGTTCAGTAAGCAAGCTCAAGTCATGGATCGGAACTTTACCGGCTAGTCGACCCAAGAACCTGGTATTTGGGGCGTAGCGTCTTCCGAATCCATGTCCTCTTGCTGAGCAGATCCCTCTATGAGACCCCAAAAGAGACCAGCCCACTCTTCCTCACAGGTCTCCCACGAGAATCTCCAGTCATTCGGTTGAGGTCCCACAGCCAAATTTCGAAGTCGAATTGGTTTCAGGCTGTACTCGTGTCTCGCTGGGTCACATTTATAGACGCCACTAAGGACATCATAGGGCTCAGTGCACCACGCGTGATCCCATTTGGAGGGCATTGTGCCTAGAGTTAAGTAAAAGTGAAACACGAGTCAGTTAACTGTCTTCCAGGATGGTAATTGACCTTGTGTGTGGCCGAGGAAGAAAAAGACACCTACGCAATACACCTTGCTCCCACTTCCCGTACGCTAAAAGGTTAATGCCCGTGTCCTCTAATAGCTCTAGCCATTGTTCTAGAACATGCCTTATTAGCGCAACGATACTACGGATACGTTTATCTGGTGGAAGATGGAGATAGCCCCACACAGTCCCTTTGACAAGACCGAGAAGAGGCGTGCATCCCCAGATAGGATCACCATTGTCAAGTGCTGTCAAAGTGCGCAAAGATACCGTGCTGCGGAGTACCTCAGTCCAGTTTTCGGGGATGGATCCGAGCTCAACTGTGAGTCTCGCCCATTGGAATGCTTCCCGTGGAAGAAGTGAGCGATCGCCTCTCTCAGTTTTGGTGACCATACTCTCGGGGCCCAAATCCCCAGTGGATGATAGAGAGTGCCGAAAGGACTGTGCTTGCTCGAATTCGCTGAAGTCGGTCCAGTCCAACAGTTTGGCAAACCGCAACCTGTCGCGATGAGGTACTCGGTTGTAGTGGGGAAATAGCCGATCGCGAAGTGTTCGGAGCTGAAGAGCAGACTGGATGTACTCCCCATCTATCATGGCATGTACCAAGAAATACCACAGCATCCATGGATCACTCTCGGAGTGGACGTCTTGGACGTTCCAGGCTGTGGCAATGTCGTCCGATACGACAAACTTCAGCCAAGGGGAGTCTGCACCCCGGCTGAAATCCAGGGTAATCGACATGAGCAATCGGTAGACTGCCGGGCTAGGAGCTTTTGAGTAAGTTGTACGTCGAGCAGAAAGTGTTGAGGTATGAACCATGACAAGAAAGCATAAACTCACAATCCTGTAGGTCTCCGCGGCCACTTGAGGCCGGCTCTCAGAAGCGTCTTCACCGTTCGGACATTGCTGTTGATTCCTGCCTGGCAGACTATAGCATTAACCAAAAAGAAACACAGCCAACGCGAGATGGGTATACTCACAAATAGCAGCTCATTGTGGAAGTCATCATCGTCACGGATCACAGCCTTCCGGGACGCAAACAGATAATTCAAGTCGTCTACAGCGCCCCTTTCTGCCAGCTCCACTAGGAGATCGTCGCTTGGAGAATGGATGATCGGTTGAAGGGCAATCTTCCATCCCAAATAGGACCGGGACATAAGAAACTCCCACGCCTGACCCACAACCATGCCGAGAACGGGTGTGACGACTCGGAGCTTGAAGCCTCCGGGAGTCAGCTTGAATATGAACTGGCCCGTTATTGGTGGTGGCTCGACACCCTCAGAGTTTGGAAGAAGATTGAATTCATCGCGCACGTTCTGGATATGCGTCGCTCGCTCCCTCGACGGGGTATCCACCAATTGTGTTGTTAGTCGATCGACAACCTCGGGGACCGGACCGCATCTGTTAGACGTGGCGCTGATAACCTCTAACTTTTGCATCACGAGCTCATGGTTATTTCTGACAAGCTGCCTGCAAAGTCTTTGAGCGAGTCTGCGGCAGACAGCGGCATGAACGAAGTATCGGATTTCTTACATCATTTGGAGATTCTGAGTGACGGTAAGCACCCTAACGGCATTTTGCAGCCGTTTTTCTAAAGCTTCCATCTCTTCTTTCTTCAGGACGGCATGGAGCCCGGCTATCTTCTTTCGCAACCGGGACTGCGCACTCAATCGTCTCTGAATCTCAGCGGCCAAAGCCATCAGCTCCAGCGACGCTTGCTGACACGAGGCGGCGGCTCTTCGCGAGTTGATATCGCCATTGGGCGGGGCGAACAAAGCATCTGCGCTCTCAATAGCAATATTGAGGATCTCGAGTTCGGCGAGAAGGCGGTCGATTCTTTCGGGAATACTACCGATCTCGCGACAGAGATCCTTGATTCTGAAGATAACCTGGCCGAGAGAACTGACGGCCTGGCCAATTGCGATGCCGCTTGCGACGACTCCGAGAGGTTCCGCCATACCTACACCGTCTTTGCGATTTTTTGATAGATCCTCAGCGGGCTGCCAGGAAATTGCGCTTCATCAGGGTCATGTCCAAGGCAGACTGGAGGCAGGTGCGGGCGGCCACCTTCTTGGGTCTAATCTGCATCTGGGGTGGCAGTGCAATTGCCTGATGAGTCCTCAGGCATCTCTGCATTTCCTCGACTGATGATGCCGCTTCAAGTTCGCAAATCGAAGAAGATCAAGAATTGGTGTGACATCGATCGATCGAATCATATTGATGCACACCAGAGACAGAGGAGGGTGAAGATCAAAGTTAGAGATGTGTGATTCGCGGATGAAAAATAGCTGTTACATCGACATCAAAATCCTAGAGTGGGATTCCAACTTCTCCACCGTGCCTTTCTGAACAAAAATTTCTACCGTCCCAAAACTCCAACGCAAAAGCCATCCACCCCAACAAATCCATCAAGCCCTCCCATACAAACCCGCCAACTCCAACCCCATCCCCGCGAACAATCCCGCCGCCCCAACCAACATAAAAAGCGGCCTCCCCTCCAGCGCGCCCGCCGCGCCCGCCGCAATGAGAATCAACACATCCATCCCATCTGCTGCAGCATTGTGCCAAATCGCCCGCACTACCTCCTTCCTCGCGACGCTTTCCTCCTTTGGGTTGCTGTGTCTCACGGCTGCAGCGCGATTGCGTTCCGCGGCTAGGAGGAAACTTCCAAGGACGACTTCGCGAGCGCCAAACATGCGGACCACTACCGTTGCGGCCGGGCTGAGTGCTGGGTAGGCGAACGGGGCGAGGGTCAGAGAGGGGAGGAGGACGCAGCTGGCGCCGAGGCCGGCACGGAGAACACCAATGGTGTGGAGCAGCCCACGGGCGAACCCGGACGGTCCCGGGGTTGGTGGGGTGGGGCTCTTGGCAGGGTTGGAGTTGGTATTGAGGAGAGGGGTGGAGGACATTGTAATGGTTGGTCTTTTCTCGGATGGAATTGAGATGTGGAATAATGATTACTTCAGAAATGAGTTGAGCTCGTTGTTTTTCGAGTTTCGAGTTTCCAGGTCGAAGGTGGTCTGGCTGCGCTCTTTATGGTTCATCAGCATAACGCGAAAGCATAACGCCCGTTATGGCGGGAAGACCCGGCCGCATCCGGAGGGTTATTGGAACCCGATGACGCTATTTCCTAGCAACAAGGAGACCATAAACAGCATTGAAATCAGTCACTGGATGAAGCTAATACAAATAGAACTGAGCTCTGGTTGCTGCGCTCACGGACAGCTGTTCAAACGCGAAATTTTGAGTTGCTGGGTTGATTGGCTTAGAGCCTGGCGACCCAGCAGCCTAGCTGCTTGCAGTTCGCATGCACTTGCACAAGACTCATGTCTGATTGGTTTCTGGCACGAATATTGGTGGCTCGGAAAGGAGGGGTAAAAATCCACGTCTTTTTGGTTTTCCGCGCGATGCCTAAACTTGATCACTCATCATCATCCCCGCTCAACCCGGCCGCCCACCTTTTGGGAGTCGTCACGATTTACGGCGACACGCCGCTGCTTCTGACCAGCAATGCGTCTCATCAACACATCAACCCACAAATTCGAGGAGTTCGTTGGTGGTCAGATACCCGAATACGCAATTCTCTCCCATACTTGGGACGGCTAAGAAGTCAGCTTCTAAGACATGAACTCTCAGGAGGCACTCGCCAATCTGTCAAAGTCGAACTCTCCCACGCCTGGCTGGGCAAAGATCCGCAATGCATGCCTCACAGCTCGGGGCAACAATTACAGTTACATTTAGATCGACACGTGCTGTATCGATAAATTCAGCAGTGCTGGGCTGCAAGAGGCCATCAATTCCATGTTTAGCTGGTACGAGAAGGCGGCTATGTGCTACGTCTTCTTATCGGATCTCGAGGTTAAGGCATTCCCCGAGCCAGATACAAGCCCCAGGTGCAGATGGTTCACTCGAGGTTGGACGTTGCAAGAGCTCTTGGCCCCCCAGCATGTCCTCTTCTTCAATCGCCATTGGGGGCAAATTGGCAGCCGATTTGATTTTGCCTTCAACATCTCTGCAATCACCCGTATCCCGGAAAGATATTTGAGGCATCGTCCCCGGCGCAAATTTAATATCCGGATGCAACTAGATGCTACCCGTGTTTCGATGAGAATGAGCTGGGCTGCTTCCAGGACGACGACGCGCGTTGAAGACCTCGCATACTGCTTACTCGGTCTGTTCGACATCAGTATGCCCATGCTGTATGGTGAAGGCACGAAGGCTTTCTACAGGTTGCAAGAGGAGATTATCAAGAAGACGGACGACCCAACCATCTTAGTTCACGGTTACAAAACCCCCGCGCCTGGCTTCATGTTTAAATTGGGACCTAGAATTCACAACACTTGGGGGTGGTCTAATATAAGCCGACCTTTGGCGAGTGGACCCTGGGAGTTCGCCTCGGCCGGCGATTTCGTTCCGCAGAGAATCACGGGGTTTCACAGGACCGCCTTTTCGCTAAGCCAAAGGGGGCTGAGGCTCGAAACACCTGTCTTCAGAGACCCGATAGATGGAGGCGTTTCCTACGCTGTCCTTGGATGTGGGCTTCCAGCTAGCGCCAACTACAGCAGCAGCAAACCCGCAGATACCATGCAGTTCATTCTGTTACCCCTCGTCAGAGCGGCCGTTGTGGACCCAATCTCGTCCCGATGGAGACCAAGAGTTCATTCGGTGGACTGGCTCGAGCGGCGCGCCACGACTTGTAACCGCGGAGAGCCTTCATAGTAGAGACCTTGAATGGGTCGCAGTCTATATTCGCCAACTTAATTCGCTGCCGGAAACCCTCAATCTCGTCTGCCAAGCCGAGGCAGCAATTATCCTCTCGTTCTCAGGCTCAGAGTCATCTGAATCAATAAGAGTGAAATCAATTTATCCCGCGAGGCCGCGACGACCGATCGCAAGATGTCACAATCCGGAGAGACATCACTTTGGTCTCTATCGATACGCTGTGCAGCTGAGCGGCTGTAAGGCGTCACCTGAGAGTAGTTGGCGCCCCGCGACCTCTCTATGGTCAACGGTCTGTAATCCTGTCTCTGACATCGACATGTTGTTGTACCCTGAGCTCCTTGCTCTGGTGATAGAACATCCACGTGCAGACTTTACACCAATTCTATTCACATGTTCCTTCTACATAGGGGTCAAACACTGGCAGAGCAGGGACACTCAACCTGTCAAGCTTGTTGGCCATGCAGAGCATCTCAATCAAGACGAAGTGTGCGCAAGATCGCAATCGGTTTTCTTTTCCATTCTGCAAAATCTACACGGTGTACGAGAACGTCTGAGGGCTTTCGATTCACTTGTTTCAACCGAGGATTCAATTCGAGGGACGTTCAAGCTGTCTGATGGATTGGACATTGTCCTGGATTTCATCAGGATCTGAGTGGCACTCCATGAATCTCGGGGTTGAGTTTGAGATGGCTGTAGGACAAATGTGAACCACCGTGTTTAGTGATCATCAGACTCTTCAGTGGTTACCTTATCCAGGCACTCGGTTGCCTGCCGCTGGCAATAACTATGAATAACGTTACGTACCTGATTCCAGCGCCACGCCTTTTTTCAACCAAATGGGCTTGGACGTCCGTCACATCACACGCCAAGACCGACCCCCCTACCAGCGATTCATGTCCCCGCAGCGTCCATGCTGCGCAGGAAAAGAAAAGAAAAGAAAATGGCTTGCCATACAACAAGGGCGGCGATGAGACTTCTGTGTAGGTATTATCCGCCAACCCCCGATGCATTTGGGACATTTGTTCCCAATTACAGATCTTCACTTGTCGTATTTACTGAGACACCTCGGTGGTTGCAGGCACGCAAGCACGCACTCAATCCGAGTTGACGGTTCTGCTTCCAGGGGGTCGAAAGTTCCATGACATGAACCCCGGCCAGAAAAAAAGAGCAGGGCCGAATGACAGGGGGGAGGTTCTCCGCGGGGCAAGCTTGTCCAGTCAAGAGGCGGGGGACCGGGGGCAGTTTTCGAGCTACCCAGTGCCTGCCTGTCTGGGGTCGGGTCGGGTCCGACACGAGTCATTAAAATTGTCCTCGACTCCTCAACTCGGGTGCTCGAGTGTCCGACTGAAGTTTGCACAAAACAAAGAACATGGGGCGCGCAGAAAGAAAAGGGAAAAGAAGCAGCAGAAAGCAGATTTATAAAGGATTTCCCGAACTCAACTCGCCCCGGTCGGTCCAGCAGCCTGCGAATCCATCAGACGCTTGCTACACTGCACATACACACACACTCAATTCCTTCGCTCGGTAGCGAGCGAGCGTCGCGCGCACGCTAAGTTATTAGTTTCCGTCCCGTCCCGTCCGGAGTCCCCGTCCCGACCGAGCAGCAGGCGGAAAGTTACATCGCCAGCACCTTTCCTCTTCTGGGCATAAGCAAGCCCTTCCAATCCCTCAGTTCGGTGCCAGTTCGGTGTCAGTGTTAGTGTCGGGATCGGTGTCTCATCAAAAATGTCGACAAACTCAACTACCGCCGCGGCGCGGCCGGTGGATCTGGCCCGCGCGGCCGAGTCTCGAGGTTACGAGGTGACGATTGCCAACATCGTCTGCGCGGTTTTTGCCCTGGTGTTGGTGGTGCTGCGCGTCTATACCCGTCTGGTCGTTGTTCGAAAGCGCTTTTGGGAGGACTTTGCCATTGTTATGGCCATGGTGGGTTCTCTTCCGTCCCTACCTTGCGTTACCCGTACAGAAATCGTGATGGCGCGGATTGCTAATGCAGAGCTGTACGCTGATTCAGATTTGTTCCATCGTCATGTCGGTGCTCAACCAGCTAGGTAAGTTACGCCGTCCTGGTAGCAATTACCTGCTTAGTTAATTGGTACTGCTGCTGACCGTTTTTCTGTCTAGCGGTTGTTTACGGGACCGGTCGACACACTGATACGATTAGCAAGGAAGACTATGTCGAGTTCCAAAAGGTCAGTTTCAGCCGTGTTTACCTACTTACCTACCTTGCCTTGCATTGTCTTGGGTTGCCTTACCCTTGTCTTACCTTGGGTTGTGTAGGCAGGTAAGCCCTGAGATAATATCTCCACATCCACTAACTAGTCAGAAACAGATCGGCGTGGGCGTCAGCCAGTTATACTCGTTCTGTCATTTCTTCCTCAAACTGTCCATCCTCCTCCAGTTCAATCGCATCAGTGTCTTGCCGTTTGAGCGACGCCTGTTTCAAGGCGTAATTGCCATCAACTGTCTTGGTTACGCCATCTTTATCGTGCTGCGCGGGGTACGCTGTCTACCAGTCGAGGCGCAGTGGGTAGCCGTGGAAAAAATCCCCGGCGCGCGCTGCTTGTTCCCCAGCACCTGGTTCATTTTTGCCTCGCAGGTCTGGAATCTGGTTATGGATTTGGTTATCCTGGTAGGACCGTTGGTCGTGCTGCGGCATTCTAATGCGCCGGTGCTGCAGCGCGTGCTGATTGGTATTGTGCTTGGGTTTGGTGCTGCGTAAGTGACTCCTTTTTTTTTTCCCCTTCCTTTCCTTTTTCTGTTCTCTCTTTTTCTTTTGGCCTTTTTTAAGCTCAATCGGTACCTCAAATTTCCTTCCCGGGTCTGGCTTTTTCTAACTAGTATCGTAGAGCCTGCATCATCTCCATCATCCGCATGGAGACGCTCCTCCCCACGACAGCCCACTCCAAGGACCCCCTCTGGGATAAAGTCCCCACTGTAATTTACGCCATCATCGAGATTAACCTCGGCATTGCCTGCGCCGCCGTGGTCACTTTGCGTCCGCTATACCGACGTGTACGCGACGCTTTTCACGGACGGGGCGTTAATAACGGCGGCCGACATGTTCCACATGCATCCACGGGCTACTACCTTAACTCTCCCGACCAGTGGCGTCCGGGTCCGAGTCCCAGGCTCGGCAGCAACGTGTCGATTGACCTCATCTCGGGCGAGAGAGTGCATGCTAGCAGCAGCAGCGGCCATGATGATGGCAAGATAGAGCTGGGGGAGGCCGTGCATGTGGCGCCGCTACCCGATCGGGCCGCGCCGGGTGCACATGCAGCAACTCCGTAAATGTATGTCCGTCGCCGCTGGCCGTCGTTGATCAAGTCAAGAGGGAAGATTATCATATATTATATTTTATATTTTAATCCCGATGGGGCAATTGCCGTATAAATCCGGAGAGCTGCGATAAGGGACAGAAGAGGATGCGGGAGGTTTTAGTTTCGTCATTAATGTTAACCGGGTCGGACTTCTGGTACAGTCTGGTACTGGTTTTAGTAAGCTACCTACAGATATGTAAGGTAATGAGTGCACAACATCATTGTGTAATAATGGATTATCTTTTTTTTTTTGTTTTGGATTTAATTAGTACCTGTAACCTACCCAACTGGTTTGCTCTTGTTAAAATGTCTGCAAAAGGCACTTGAGTTTTGGTGTGATGAATTCATTTTGACATGTAGCCTGGGAAAGCTGTCATGAAATAATCTGCGACGTTTGACATGTGAGTATAACCTGGGTTTACCTAGGTCGCAACGGCTAATTGTTTTTGTACAACGAATAATCACAACTACCTTACCCAGATAATATACCAAAGCAACTGACCCCTTTACATGTACACTTGTCAACATTGGTAGGTACCTAGGTAACTATCTCACAGCGAAGGTGGTTATATACAAAGCCAAAAGTTATAAACAAGAAGCAAAATCCAACCCAACCCAAACCAAGCCGTATGTATATCCATGCCCCCAAATCTTTCCAATCCAACACCATCCCCTCAGCGAGTGTATGAATCATACAAACCCCAAACCCAAACCCAACCCCAACCGGGTATCATCAAGTAAAGTGACAAGCGTCAAGTGTTACATGTACAAAGTTGAATCGAATCAAAACCATTTCTCCTTCCTTCCCTCCCTCCCTCCATTCCATTCAGGGTATACCGTGACTGGCATGGAACCCATGTGCATGTGCAGGGTTAATAAAAAAACGACCGTACCGGGTTTCCGCCAACCCTGATGGTTTTTATATATAAACCTTTATACCAATCCAAAACTCCAAAAAGCAACTCCCTCTCTCTCTCTCTCTCTCTCTCTCTCTCTCTCTCTCTCTCTCTGCTTGTGTGTGTGTGTGGGTTCGGGTATGAGCGTGGTCAGGTC
>Ga0247763_1001058_pt1 | contig 16377 bp, 13 predicted proteins | sample UWRJL141409B4_FD_179926 | JGI IMG/M metagenome (GOLD analysis project Ga0247763, IMG submission 179926) | Plant litter microbial communities from Arlington Agricultural Research Station in Wisconsin, United States - UWRJ-L141-409B-4 | ecosystem: Environmental > Terrestrial > Plant litter >...
TTTTATCTTTGATACAAGTACAGTACAAATCCATATCGTGTTTATCTCATGTTGCTGCCTGTCAAGTCGTGATCAACACCACTTCCAAAATCGCGCAAGTGTAGACTTTCTCGACATCTAGGTAGTTCAGTCGTGTCTTTCCATCACCAACACACCCCGCCACACTGGTGCATCCTCACCTCTTCCAACTACTTTGCTCTTTACCAATCCCGGGTTCTGTGGCTAGTTCTTTGCATTCCCGACGTAACACGAGTAGGATTGCCAAGACTCTTCCCCGCTCACCCTGTCTCGACGGCTGCCTGTTTTACATTCTACAACCAACACATCATGAACATCAGCATCATCTCAACGCCCAAAATGACAGAGACAAAAGGACGACAAATTATGGGAAAAGTAGCCCCCGTGGCATCCCTAAGCCACGACATCTGGTATCTCATCCTCGAGAATGTTCCTCGCCAAAGAGATCTCGCTAGCCTCTGTCGAGTTTGCAAAGCGCTCTACTCTCTCGCCACGCAGGTTCTATACCGAAAAATACCCATTGGACCCCCACCGCCTGTTTATATTCACTCCTCGCGTTGGAACCCGAATGCAAAACCAGCAGATTCAAGAACCCAGTGGGCTACATCCCTCGCGCTGGTCCGTCGACTCGCTGCTTTCCCAGGAAACAACCAGAGTCGCGCGGTTCGTGAGGTGGAAATCCAGTATTTTGCGGCTGGTCGGACAGGCCACTTGCCGGTGACTGGGGATTTCCGACAGCAGTTTGAGGAGGAACTCCCTAAATTCATCAAGGCGGCGCCCAATCTGCAGCACGTACGGGTGTGCTCACCGCGACCGGCGTTTACGGAATTCTTCCGTGCCCTGCACGAACATCCTAATAAACCAGAAATCCACCTTCTCAGGGAAGACGGAACACGGCATGTCTCGGGCCCGTTACCAGGAGTCGTCACGCTCAATGTGGCGACGCAATCCCCGTGGAGAGACACGCCCGACAAAGCGAACCGGGTGATTCCCGCGACGCAGAAGCTGTTTTTCGCCTGTCCGGACCTCAAGGCGTTTACGCTCACGGTATACAATGCTTTTGGCGGATGTGTCATCGAGCCGGTCTACCATAGTGTTATCCAGAACTTTCAGTTTCCTTTGGGCGACGACAACAACAACAACGACAACGACAACGACGAGGGTGGCGGTGATGGGGACGGTGGCAGTGTTGTATTTCCACCGCTGGAGTTTCTCTCTTTGAGTGGTTATAATATGGACGTCGACAAAGAATGGCCTCGTTGGCGAGACGGGCTAGACTGGTCCCGACTCCACACGCTCATCCTAGGACCGGATCCACGCTACTCCGGCGGAGCAACCATGGCCGACCTGCTCACTCAATTCCGAGGACATGCCACGACGCTCCGCAGTCTAACCGTCCAGACCTGGGCTGACGAAGGCGAGGAAACTTGTCCCCCGCTCGAGGGATTTCTCTCGTCATTCTCCACGCTACAAGAGCTTGTCGTGAAACGCCACTTTGTTCCGGCCCAAACACTCGTTAGACATACGCGGCTGAAACGGCTAGTTCTGCACTGCATCGAAGTGTTCAGGGAGCAACCGTCTGTTCGACCGACATTGAGCGTTGAAGATCTCGCGGTGCTTGATAAGAATTGTCCGGAATTGGAAATTCTCGAGATTGATATCTCGCGGTCGACCTCTGTGTCTGCATCTGCATCTGTATCAACCAGAGAAAGAGACGGAGAAAAAGAAAGAGAAAGAGAAGGAAAAGGAGAAAAGGGGACGTGGCCGAAAGACGTCCTCACAGCTCTCGCCCTATCGTTTCCGCGCCTCCGAGAATTGACGCTCCACTGCGAAATCGGACTAGATTTCCAAGCGGGATTCCATCCTAAAGGCCCATCGCTTCCTGCCCTCGATGAATCTCTTGTTCGGGATTTTGCAGAACAGTTCTTTGCTTTGCGCAGCTCCTCCTCTAGACTAGAGAAAATCAGCATCAAAACCGGCGAGATGCTACGGAGATTCCCCCAATGGTCTCCGGGATATGCAAGTACCGAGCGTCGAGGCACTCGCAAATTCGATGCATGGAAATGTTGGAACACGGGAGAGGTCAAAGTTAAACTTGTGCGGAAAAGAGACGCAAATACCGACGACGATGTGGAAAGCATCTCTTCGTCAGATTCTCTTTAGTTATATGCACACTTAATAATACAGCAAGAATACAATACCACATACAAATCTGTTTATCATATCTGCCATTTCTTATCCTATCTTACACAGACGTCACAGAGATCATGATTAGCACTCATAGGTATTCTATCTTACACAGCTGATGACGTCGAAATCCTCACCTCAATCCCCTTGGCTACCTCGGCAATTCTCTCTCCGCTCCATCTCGTCGTCGCATTCGGATCGACCATCCCCTCCGCCATTTCCAAGACGCCATCCACCACTTCGACAGCAAACCCCTCCCTCTCCAACCGACGGCGAAGATCCGACGGCAATACCCCCTTCTGTAGTCCCGCAAGCGCATCCGCCCGCTCCATGGACGTCGAGAACGGACATAGCAACTCAACAAACACGACGCCGAGAGCGAAGATATCCACCTTCTGGTCATCCACGACTGGCAATGCCTCCTTCGACTCGGGAGCTGGCGGTCGATAAAGCGGAGTTCCCACCGCCTTGGAAGCATTCCGCCCCACGGGTAGCTCTCCATGCGCCAGCTGCGTCACCAACCCAAAGTCGCCAATCCGGGGGTTAAGCCAACAGGCGTGGCCACTGTCGCCCCGGTGACAATGGGAACAGCTGACGTTGCAGTACCCTGTTAGGGGTTCTGCTTCCGGCGCTGAGAGAAAGATATTCCGCGGCTTCACATCCCGGTGGACGAGTTTCTTCGCCCAGAGGTAGCGGAGACCAGCGAGAATGGCAGAGAAAATGTGTAGAGACGGAGCGAGGTGGTAGCAGTGTCTGGGGCGGCCGGTGTCGCCTGGTTCGGTAGCTGTCGAGAGATAGTGAAAGAGCGTCATGGGGTACAGCGACATTTGAATGTAAAGAGCGTGCGTGTGCATCGACTCAGGCTCGGGTCGGTTCTGGGTCTCGACTAATGGAAATTGGGAACCCGCTCCGTCGGTGAAGATGTCGCTTGCGTTTGCGCTAGGTTCCATCGTTCCATCTGACCTGTCCTCCGATGTGTCCTCCGATTTGTGCTCTGATCTGTCCTCCGGTCTGCCCTCCAATTTGTCCGCCTTGGCTGTCTTTGCTAGAAGCTTCTTACTGTCTTTATCTGACAGTGGTTCCGAGTCTTCTGCAAACACAAACCCGCAGCTCACCGGCTGGGTTTGGTCTGCAGAAAAGCTGGGCTCGCTCAGACTATTTCCCGCATTCTCAGAATGAGGCTGCGTTCCGAGAAGGAGCTGGCGTTGATTGAAGCCAGTCCCTGTCCAAACCGGACCACCAGGATTCTTAGAACCCCCCTGCGGCTCCTCGACCCAAGTCGTGTGGTAGCGGACAATGTTGGCGTGGTCCAGCTCTGCAAGCGTCTGCACTTCGAGAAGAACATGGTGGAGCTCGTCATGTCTCCCCTCGCAAAAGCTCTTGCTCATCTGCGGTGAGAGAGGTATCTTCTTGACAGCGTACGTCTTTTTGTCGAGGAGGTTATGGCATTTGAAGACCCTCCCAAACCCTCCTCGTCCCAACAGACATAGCTCTCGAAATGAGTTTTGATAATGACTCGTGGGTCGAGGTTGGTAGAACGTCAACAATTGCTGATCGGTGGCTGGGACGGGTTGTATGCTCAGCTGTTGCATTGCAGTGGAAAGGTTCGTTGTGGTTGCGCCGGCTCCCAGTTGGTCCAAGCCGGCCAGGAAGTGAGCGCGGTTGTCGTGAAGTGCCTCGGGGGAAATGGGGCCATTGAGAATCCCAGTCGATGAGAGTGTTGCGCTTGCTTGATTGAAGAGGTGTTGCGCCAGTGGCTGTACCTCGGGTGAGTTCCTGGTATAGTTGCGTCCCGGGTTAGTTGAATTCAAGAACTCGGCTGCTCGAGTGCGGTAATGTTCTTCGAGAAGCGACACGAGAAGCAGCTCCCGGTGCTCTCCAGCGCTGGCCAGATCGGGCTGCAGATTCTCCAGTTGATCCGAAATGTAAACAGATCTCTCAGAAGATGACCTCTCCGCCGATCGCGTCCTGGGCTGGTCGCTTGTTTGTTGGGGCGTCTCACCCACGGAGACACGCTCAGATTCTGATGAAGACTCGACGGACGAGTCGGAATCATCCGAGATCTGGAAGAATCGCGACATGACGGCGGTAATTCGCAGAGGCCATCAATTTCCGTCGAAATACTTTGCTGGAGGGAGTGTGGAGGAAGCAAGCTCAATTCGTTGTTATTGCACTTCTTTTGCGCAGTTTCGCAGGCCTGCACATGGCGGTTGCTGCCTTCAATGCCAAAGGGCGCGAGAGTTGACACTTGGCAAATTTGGCACCAGCGCAGCGATCCGCCGAGTCATCTGATCGCTGCTGCTCGCCCTGTCGCAGACAATCTCCACACCTCCCCAACAGTTGACGTGGCTCACTGCTGAGAAGCAGTGGCATGCCAGTGGACAAGGAGACCTTTAACTGACATGTCAAGATATAATTTTATAGGTCATCAGTTAACTGCCTGTTCATCATGACAAGTGGCCGCAAGACAAAAAAAACACCACTAGCATTGCCTAACAGATGACACACTTCCTCCGCTGCCTTGACAACCAAAGAGGTGTTTGGTGCCTGGGTATTAAACCCGTATCGATGTTGAAAGAAGCTTCTTGGCATCCTGGAAGGCTCTGGAATGCTAGCTAGTGAGAAATTATGACAAGGTTCCCCAACGTTGCAGAGAAAAAGCGCGACCCATCCTGAGCCATCCCCCTGAAAGAATGTTTGTGTGGGGATGCGGTGTCTTGGCAATCCCTTTCGCCAACGCCAATGTTTACCACTAACAATTTTCTTCTCCAAAACCGCCGATTATTCTACAAAGTTGCCGATCCTTGCACTATACTACATGCATGCATCCATGCACGCGCGTTCTTCATCCTTTGCATTTTTCTTGACCCAATGAATGGCATTACTATCTATGGATTTCCGATGAGTTCCATCGGAAGCGGTAACCCGCTGAAGATTGATGGCTGGCTCGTCAGTGCGGGGTGAGTGGGGGCCACAAATCCCCACTGTTTACACCCAACTTCAACATCACGTCTGTTTGTGCACAACAATGGTCCTGAGATTTCAGGGAAAATGATGTGATTTAGTTCGAGGGAGGGGTAATTTGATCCCTGTGAAATTACGGCGATTTTAGGGCTCACGAACGCAGATTTAGGCCCTTCAGGTCACGTACTTGTCTCTTCATCATTTACTTCACTGTCATAACGTTATCCCTTGGACACACACAACATGTCTACCCGGATGCCGGATGTCGGATGTCGGTCATCACCCCCGGCCCTTGCGCCATTGACCATCCCAAAAGTACCTCGTCGTTCTATACACGACGGCAGACCTTTTCCCCTTTCACAGCACAGCGACCTTATCTAGGACGGGCCTGCAAAAGAACCCGGCAGATGCATGTGCATGTGTATGGGGCAATCCAGTCCTTGCGCGCAGCAGCTATTGATATCATTCGAGTGTATCCTATGTATGGAGACATATACTGTCTGTCAAACAGAGTGACTGCCGCAATACTTGCCGTCCGTCCAGTCCGTCCGTCACCTTGTGTTACAGACAGAAACTAATTTGCCTATCACTATTGGCGAACCACATATGATTCATCGACTATCATACTGAGTATAACCACCCATCCATCCATCCCATTGCCTACTTGGCTGGGTATGCACTTTGACTAGATAGATAACTCCAAGAGCCCTTAGTGGGTGTTGTTGTCGCCCACATGCCGTGTGGTAGTATAGATGAGCACGTGCAAGATTTATGCTAAAAAAAATGATTCAAGTTCAAGAATGAGCTAGATACGCAAGGTTCTTTTTGATCGGGGATACCATTGGCTCAGGCAGAGTATGAATAGATGCATGATTCGGCATGAGAGCAGTATGAACATGTCAATCGTTATGTGGCGGGTCGGGTTTTGTTGTCCCGAGCCGAAGTACGGGATGTTTCTGGCCCAAACCGTTCACATATCCCAACACCGAATCATGTCTATTTAAACCAGGTATTTTTCCATCTCTGAGCATCTATCTTCACAAACAACTCCTCATACCAATCCAATACAATACCCAAAGACAAGACCATTCAATACATGTAAGCCTCGCGCCAATCCACATCAGACTGCACAGCCCTGACGTAGTAGATCACCATGACTGCCCAAGACGACAAGTCCAACGTCGAGCAGAACGACCAGCGCACGCAGCCGTGGAAGAAGTTTTCCGGCGAGGTGGGCAAGTCGGAGGAGGATTTTGTCACGGTGCAGAAGCGAACTGCGGATGGCGAGGAGGTCAACACCAAGACGGGTTCCGAGGAGGGAGAGGAGGAGGTCAAGGCGGATATTTGGACTGTTTAAGTTCCTGTGATGATGGATTGATCTCTACTCGCTGCTACTTGATCTCTACTCGCTGCTACTTGAATGATCAGAATTGGATCTTCTCTCCTTACTACTTGAATGATTATAGGATTGGATATCTTGCTTGCCATAGCTTATACGTCCAAGAAGCCAATTCAGTACTAAACAGACCGCTTGTTTACTGTAACCTGAGAATAGCCATGCAGCGAACTTGCGTCTGCCTGTCCAATTTGCCAGCGCAGGATGAAGCGCGAAACTTAAAAGGAGCCCATCCCCCAACATTTCCGTCAGTCTCTTCCCTCTTTACAAAACCTTTCTTCACTCCCGTACCTTACTTACACGTATCCCACCCACATCAAACACCATGTCCACCACGGCACGACTCCGCTACATCAAGTGGGACGACAAGTTCCTCACCGAAAAGCCCTATCATCTGTACATGGATCCACCACCGGGTCTGCCCATATCCAATTACACTATTATCCCGGGACCTGTCGAAACCATCCATAACCTCCGTGGACGGGAAGACGATTTTAACCTCAACGACAATGGTTTTGTTGTTGTGCATCAACCGTTTCCTTTGGCTGGTAGCAGCAGCAGCGGCGCATCTGACATGGAAGGGACGCCAGAGGAGGGCGTCGCCCCTAAGATTGACGAAACCTTCATCAACGAAATCTACCTCCCCTCCTTGGAGAGCCTCCTCCACCGCACGCTTGGCCACCCCCCTTCGGAATGTGAGATAATCTGGTTCGACTGGAGAGTGCGGTCGAGCGATGGATCGAAACGCCAAGTCCCCACGGGAACGAAATGGTATCTCGACGACCGCTCTGTCGAACTCGCTCCGGTCCAAACCGTCCATGTCGACCAGTCCCCCTTATCGGCAGTCAAGCGCGTGCGCAAACTCGTCGGGGATGAGCGCGCCGATGAGCTCCTCGCTACGAAACGCGTGCGACTCTTGAATATCTGGAGACCCTACAGTGTCGGGCCCGTAGAATGTCACCCCCTCGCAATCTGCGATGGTAGTACCGTCCCTTCGGAAAAACTGGTTGCCGCCGACGCGGTAAGACGGTCGTATGTGGGCGAGGCGTATTATCTGGTCGAACACGCGGGGTATCGGTGGTATTTTCTCGATCGCCAGAAACGAGAGGAGGTGTTAGTTTTTAAAATGTATGATTCGGATAGGAATGTGAAAGCGAAATGTGTCCCGCATGTGTCGTTTGAACAGTCGACGGGAGGGGACAATCCGCCGCCGCCGAGGGAGAGTATTGAGGCGAGAGCGTTGGTGTTTACGCCGCTTTGAAGGCACTTGGGGAGGGACGGTCACATCCTGGGAAGAGTTATTCACGTTAGCTGGGGCATGTTCTTGATGGGGAAGGGACTTATATGCTAAGGAGCTTTATTCACAATAGGAGCCTAGAGTGCACGTTTTCCAATGGTATTCTGTGCCATTGAGATAGCTGTGGATTGAGCAGAAAGTTGAATCGCGAGGAAATTCTCGCTGGCAAATCCAGCCAGTCCACAGCGTAAATTCGCGGCGCTGGCGACCCCACTCACAAGAATCAATTCGACGCGCTGGTGACTCGAATCACAATCCTAAGCAGTAGATGGGTTATTAAAATCCAAGTTAATCATCGCGATCCAAGAGATTTAATTTTTTGTCGATTTAAATTCCCAGCTCCCCATTGCTAAGCTTAGTGTTTTAAGGCGCCTTGTGTCGAGTCTGCCATTGTGCAAAATTCCATGTCGCCAATCCCAGACTCCATGTTTCGACTTTATGGCTGGCTACTAGATACGAGACGGAACTAAAGCCATTTGTATCTATTCTTACAATTTATCGTGATAGAAAAATCAATCCAGACGCAAATCCTGACAGTCCAAGCTGAAGCCTCAAAGACTTTTACACTGGGATATGTGAATTCCCCTCCTGCGCCAAGCACATACATGCAGAATGCCGATCTTGTCCAGTCAAAGTCCACTCTCATGACTCATTCGCCGATGAGATTGACACACATCATGACATCCCATTACTCTCTCTCCCCACAAAGGAATCCTGTAACGAATACCAAAACCGAGCAATACGGCAAACCCCAGAGCCCAACGTGGATCGATCCATTTTTTGAAAGTGTGTCAACCAATCGTAGATTTTTTCTTTTTCTTGTCATTGTCTCATTGGAGTTTGAAAGCAAAGTAAGCACGGTAAGCAGGCGGAATAATTACGGGAAGCAAAACCCCTCACTTTGCCCCTCTCTTGGTAACACCACGACGATACTTTCGTATAAAGATCCCATGTGAACCACGCGTGTACAGGCATTGATTCCATCCAGTGGCCAGCTTTGTCTCTGTCTCTGTCTCTATTCTCTGTGATCATTGCCATTATCGAGCAGCATCTACGTATACATACCTACCTACCTAGATATCTCTGCCCCCTGTGACACGGACAGAATCGACAGTTCCCCACAGCGAAACCACACCATGGAACAACAACTCCTCTCTATTCTCCAAAAGTACATTGCCTCCGATGAGGGTAACACAGCCAACAAGATTATTGGTGCCGCTTTCATCGTGTGTAACAAAGACGGTTTGTTTCACTCCTCTTCTCTTCTCCTTATATATATCCAGCCAGCCAGCCAGCCACCCTGCTCTGCTCTGAGACCTAACCTGGGTACATGTTAATAGGCAATGTCATCTCCATCTCTTCCGGACGAACCGCCCCTTCTCCCAGCTCACCCCCTTTCCTTCCCACAACATGGACCTGGGCGGCGTCCATGTCCAAAATCATAAACCTTACCGGCCTCATGTCCCTTCTCGAGCAGTATAAGGATAAACCCAACCCTCCTTCTTCCGTGTCCCCGTCCCTGGCTCTAGACGAGGATACCCGCCCTCTCATCCCCGAACTTGCCACCCTCCCAATCCTTCTCGGTTTCTCCCCCTCCGGAGAGCCTCTCACCAAGGAAAACCTTCTCCCCATTACGCTTCGCCACTTGGTTACCCACGGCGCGGGAATCGGCACCGACATTGCGGATCCGGACCTCCTTCGCTGGTCTGAGGCAACTGGCCGCACGGCACGCTGTACCGACTATACCCTTGAAGGATGGCGGGTTCCGTTTCGTTTCCCGCCGGGGGAAGGGTGGTATTATGGAGGAGGCACGGAGTTTGCCGGAGTAGCAGTGGAGAGGGCAACCCAAGAACGGTTGGATCGAGTTATGGAGAGGGTGCTGTTTCGTCCGCTTGGTATGGATTGCACGAGTTTCCATCGCGAGGAGTTGATTGGGGTGCATGGTAAAGGAGCGCCGTGTTTGGGAAGAGATAAAGAGACAGGAAGTCTTCAGATCGTGGAGACACCTGTGCCAGCGAAGCCAGAGCTGTTGAGTCTAGGGAGCGGACTGTATATGAACGCGGTAGATCACGCCAAGGTGTTGAGGAGCCTGTTGCAGTCGCTCTCAGACGCGGGAGGTGGTTTGGTGAAGAGGGAGACAGCGGAAGAGATGTTTCGACCGCAGTTGAGTGAAGGACAGAGGGCGGTGCTCCAGGCGATAACCGACGCATATCATGACTCTATGGTGCCTGAGTTTAGTCGAGGGAGGAAGCTGGATCATGGCATTGGTGGTATTCTGACTTTGGAGGACGAGCCAGGGAAACGGAGGACGGGAAGTATGGGCTGGCAGGGAATGGCGAACGGGCGATGGGTGCGTTGTCTTTTTCCTTGTGTTGGTCATCTCCTTCTTCATGTCTTCTCGTCGTTGTCGTCACCTTCGTCTACCCACCACTCTCGGTCATAGTGGCGATGATTTGGTTCAAAGTTGTGGTTCTTCGCTGGCTGTGTGCCGGTTACACCGCTTCTGCGAGACATCATCAGCTTTGATCTTCCTTTCGTACTCTTTCACTCAACACTTATCTGTCTTGATCTGTAATGTCTAGATTCTCGTCTTGTATTCTTCCATCTTCTCCTCGTCTTCTCGGCGATGTGGCTCAAGCTAACCTTGGGGTAGTGGATCGATCCTACGTCGGGAATTGCTGGGACGCTCTTTGTTAGCATTCTTCCCGTAGCCGACGAAGTTGTCTCTAAGCTCTTCGATGAGCTGGAGAGGGAAGTTTATTTAAATCTATTTACCTAAGCAGTGAGGTGTCGATAGTTTGCCGTTACCTCGGTGTGGTTTCTGGGAAGTTTGGGCCCCTCGGAAGATATTCAAAGGTGATTCGCGCCGAGGGACTGCTGGCGCCTTCCCGAGCAGCTGCCAGAAATTTAGGAAGGAACAGCCTCGTGTTTACTGGATCTTCATTGGCTCAATAGAAAAGAACCCTCATAGCCTTATTGAGAATCAGAAAAAAAATTGTTCGCCGACAAGGGGTATAAATATCCCACTTGCTCTCCCACGCAAATTCCATTTCTCTCCTCAACCACTAACACTTCTTTGGAGGACCTTCCCGCCTCCCACCACCACCATTCCCTCCCTCTCTCTCCCAATCTCTCCGAAAGCGCCCTAGAGGCATATTTTTTTCTCTTTTTTAAACCAAAAAAATAATGAACAACGACCAGCCGGAGCTGCCGGTCGCTGCGTCGGGCGGCCAGACAATGCCGGCCAATTCCGGCTTGTCTGCTGGGTTTGCGCAGGTGACCCAGGCCGCTACCGACCCGGCGCTGGCGATTGGCCCGCCAGCTCCCGCCGCCGCCGCCCGGAGAGCACGGGTGGGCATCCCTGCGCCTCCACCCTGGACCGAGGAGGAGGTCATGTGGCTCCTTGTTGCCAAGGTGAGGCGCAAGACCTACCAGTGGCTCAGTGAAGTAAGTTCAATCACATGCCCATCATACTCCTGACAACCCAGTCCCCCCATCCTCTCCCAGACATACCAACAGTGTCTCGGTCTGTCGAGAGGCGTGAACTTCAGTCGATAGTCGATTTGTGCGAGATGGCCACAGCCATCTTTGGACCATGTTATCAGAACAGCGGCAGAATCGTCACAATTCACCAAGGGTCCGCACGGCCAGGGGACAAGGTTTCACTACGCTTCACCCAGTGTCCTCACAGCGCAGGGTGATCATCATCACACTTCAGAGTCTTTACAGCGCCGGAAGGTCATCACCACGCTTCCCTCAGAGTCTTTGCAATAATGGGGCGGGCAGCACCAAGTCCTCACAACGCTGGCACAATCACACGCGTCATTGTTCCCTCACACGAGCTGGTACAATCACCGCCACTCATCACTCTTCTCCCAAGGACACTAGCAGTGATCATCGCTTGATGCCAGTTGATCCTTCACACACGTCAGCAACAGCCACTTTGGCGCCTCGCTTTGGAGTCTCTGCTGGCAGCCGTCATTCTTACGTGTCACTCTTTCCTCACACGCCAGCACGATCATCACCACATTGTTCCAAGGGTTCTTGGAATTCAGGGAACAGTCTCACCGCTTTTCAGCCTTCCCTCGCTAGCAGCAGCTGCCACCACGCTTTTACATGGGCCTTGGCGTGCTGGCAACAGCCGTCACACGCACTCTGAGCTCAAACCTTGACAATGCTCTCAGCCAGCAACACGACACGCTACCCTTCTCTCTCTCGCACTAGAGCCATCACGCCGCAGCCCGCCACTCCTCTCTCGAGGATGCTAGCAACCATCATCACAACGTCTCCCTCACAGCACTGGCGGCCATTACTGCGTGTCACGCTCCCCTCGAAGATGCTAGCAGCTATCATCACGCCAAGCCGCTCCTCTTTCGCATGCAGCCATCACGATGTGTCGCTCTTCGCTCACACACACCACTAGCAGCAATTATCACAGCGCCCTCTATAGTAGAGCGTAGTGATTGTCGCGCGCCGATCTTCCCTCACGAGCGCGGGCAACGATTATCACTACTCTTTAGTCTTCTCCAAAGACGCGGGCAATTATCACCACCACACATTGGCCCCCCTTCAAGCGCTGGCAGTCATTACCACTCTTTAAGCCTCCATAACACTGGAATCACTATCACTAAGTTCTAGCCTGCTATTAAAAAACATTGGCGTCACTATCACCACGCTTTACCATATGGGGTGCTGACACAACTTTTACCACGCTCAGCTAGCTTTTAAGCACGTTGGTAAAGATTATCACGCTTTGCTTTGTAAACTGCTGGCAAAGGTCATTACGTCTCACTATGGGGGCCATAGGCAAGCATCATCATGACGCTCAGCACATTGCCTTAACAATCGCTGGCAACCATTATCACGACACACGGCTTAAAATCGCTGGCAACTATGATCACAGCAATTTATCATGCCCCTTTAAACACACTCTGTACACTACCTTATTATAGAACTGGATGCTAACTGCTTTTCTCTTACAGAACGGTCTAGCTCACCACGGGAAGGCTGGATGCGAGTCCCAGTACTCGCGTGTAAGTCGCCGGTATAAGTTCCAGCCCGGCGCCCCCTATCCCCCTCGCCCTCGCCCTCACCGTCCCCGCCCCGCCAACCTCCATGACGGCGATGAAGACGAGGATACCGACGGCGAATCCGAGATGGAGTACGTCATGCCGAGTAAGCAGCCGTACAACAAAGGGAACCGCCGCGGCGGCGACAAGAATGACGATGGCGCGCCCGGTTGTGTTGATGGCAGTGCCGCTCCAAACCCCGTCCCTGTCGCCAACTAAATCGCCCGGCCAACCCCCAAGGATTTCGCCATGACTGGACACGAGTTGTTTTCCCACCATGCGACTTGACTCCCCCTTTAGCCTGAGACCGAGTTTTGACGACACCATTCAAGCGTCCGACCAGCAGGCAATGGCAGTCATTGGGAATCCTTGGAGGTGGCAGCAGCGAGCGAGCGAGAGATCGAGCGACAAGACCAGACAGACAGACAGACAGACAGACCCGAACCCAACCGACATTCGAGAAGTCAAGTCACAGAAGAGAGGTGGACAGATGAGCGAGCGGGTGGGGTAAACTGGTGGACGACGACAGATAAACCAGATTAACCAGATACCTCCACTCGTTGGGCAAAGATCCGCGTGCAAAGCGACCCAGAGCTCAGATGGCATCTCAGACGGCCAGACAGTTGGACATGCGACAGACAGAGGAATGGATGGATGGACGGATAGCTGGAGAAGGGATGGACTTGGAGCTCTCTCGTTGGCAGGCATATACAGACATACGGACGAGCAGACAAGCCGACAGCCGGCAGGAAAGAATACCTGGAGCTCATTAGCAGACCGGAGATGGACGAATAGACGGATACCCGGGAGGCATATAGAACCCAAGCTCATTGACAGAAACGGACAGACGGACTTGGAGCTCATTATCAGAGAGGAACAGATGGACGAAGGCCTTCCAAATGCGCTGGTGATTTGGCCCACAACGCCGGGCCAACTCACTGGCAAGCGCACCCACGAAGTTCTGGTATTATCGTTAGTGACCACGCCCACGAAGGCTGTCATGACCGCTGGTGACTTTTCTTCCTCCGTGATGATTCCTCTTTTGACAAAGATATCATCAGCTGCACTGCATATGCTACCCCAAAGTCCCCATGTCCCAATGTCCCTATCTTCCAAGAACCTCAGGTCCAAGTTCCCCTGCTCCCAATTGCTCTGTTCCCACACGTGTGCTCCTTTGGTCCCAGCCCAAGCTCCTCTGCCTCAGATCGAAGTTTCCAGGCTCCTACGCACAAAGTTCCTCTGCTCCCAGGTTTCTCTCTCTCGTCTGTCCATCTGTCTATCTCCCGACTTGACTTTGCCTGTATCCACAGCCCAGAAAGACTTGCCCCCAGAAAGGCTTGCCTCGAAATGAAAGTCCCAGACGTTGCTTTTCTTTTGCTTTAGAGTCAGGTCGGGTCATCTATTTTTATCTACACGCCGTCGCTTGGTTGGTGGATACTTTCTCTCTGTGAGTTGCAAAAACCAAACACCCAAACACCTGCCATCCATGTGAAGGAACAAAACCATGTCCACACAGCAGGAGCCTCTGAACAATGAGCCAAAGGGCCCCTCCCTCCTTATCAATCCCACAACCCATCAAAACCAGACTTTATATAGAATAATAATCGCCACACACATCACACAAAGAATATAGCTTCGCTTAGGTAGGTAGGTAGGTAGGTAGCCTTGTGAGTTTTATATGCGTGACATGGTTGTCAATAGTTTTTTCGTCGTCGTCCTCCCCCAAGAATAAAAAGCTGTTGCTTCCAGCCATGTCATGTTGGTTGGCATCACTAAGGTACCTAGGTAACCTTACTACACGGCATTCTTTTTTTTTTTACAAAATACTAATTCTAATTCACACACACACACACACACACGCAATTACGCAATTACAATTGTTAAAGACATGCTCATATCACCAGAACAGGCAGGCAGGCAGGCAGGCCTTCTCAAACTCTGTGAAATGTATTCAATCACTCTCCGAATAGCGAACAGGAATTTATGGAGTGAGTGAGTGAGAGAACAGGCTGGTCCTGGTGCCGCATCTCCCCGCGAAGCTTAACTACGATTCACTTCACCATTGACGCTGGGCATAGCGTTCTACAATTTCTTTCTTTTTCTCTTTCTTTTAAGACACAGCAGCACGCAAGCTAAAACATAAATTGACACGTCAATCCACAGGATTTATTTGCCATCGCAGGGCTTCAACTCTGGAGAGTTAACTGGTCACTCTCCTGGTCCAAAATGTACAAAAAGTCCCTTTCTCGTCATCGGAAGTTTCTGAACAATCTCTCTCTCTGTGTCCACTGCCACCAACTCAGTCAACCTTATTCTATGAATCCATAATAGCGCGTACAGCTCATAATAAAACCCCAACATACCTCAATATTATCAACGATGCTGCGGTACCTTTGGCCTTGGTACCTCACTCACTATCCCTCAGCTTGCGTTGTTGTCTTGATCGAAATTGACTTTTTGTGTTCGTTCCGTGTGGACGACAAAAAAAATGAGACTTTTTGCTCTGAATTTTCCGATTAACGACGGGTGCTGTAATCCGATCCACATCAGAAAGCTTGTCTCAAACAAACCTCAGCCACTCAGGTGAAGAAGTGAAGACTCACTACCAAAGAATAAACTTCTTCAGGTCGGAACCCTGTGCGGCCCACGCGTTGAGACCAACCATCATGACTGGCAGAGCCTTCAAAATGGCAGACTTGATGCCTCCGCCTTTCAGCATGGCGAACATGCCCGGCCGCACCTTGGCAGCCTTCTTGACCTTCATTGTGGGGTCGGTGGGCGGCGGTGGCAACTCCTTCTTCGGGTCTTTGCCCCAGTTGTCAATGTCGGTCGGCGGGCAAAAGTGAAAGTGGTTGAAGCCGTACGAGGGTGGCACAAAGGCAGGGGGCTTGGGTTTCTTGTCCGATTCACCCATTGTGACTGTCAAGCCTGGTTAGTTTATGAATTGTGATTGGGATGATTTTGACGACCGACGAACGCGGAAGGGGTGATGTTGACGATCAACGACAGTCAGAGTGTGGTGTTTTGGCAAGGAGAGAAGGAAACGAAAGGAAGCTGCGCCGAAGAGATATACGATCTCTGGCACGGTTGCTGCCAGAACCAGAACCTCGGGCAAACCACGGATTGGCAAGTCAAATTCGGTGTGGAGCAAGCCACCCTGAAAGGTGAATCACTCTGCCGGTCACTGCCGAACGCCTGACTTTTCAGGCGGCATTCGCTCGATCCACGTGCCCATTCTCCATTGGGACAGCAGCCAGGAGACCAGGAATCGAGAAATTTCCAGTCAGTCGACAAGCACTTGGTCCAGGGGCTGTGCTGGTTGGGAAAGCCGCCATGCCTCGGCAGCCGAGTCGGTCCTCCCTTCTCCTTCTCCATCGTGAGTGAGAAAAAAAAAAAAAAAACGGGGGGGGGGGGGGCCCCCCCCCCCCACCCACCCCCCCCCCATC
>Ga0247763_1001059_pt1 | contig 16371 bp, 10 predicted proteins | sample UWRJL141409B4_FD_179926 | JGI IMG/M metagenome (GOLD analysis project Ga0247763, IMG submission 179926) | Plant litter microbial communities from Arlington Agricultural Research Station in Wisconsin, United States - UWRJ-L141-409B-4 | ecosystem: Environmental > Terrestrial > Plant litter >...
AACGGCCATGGCTGTGACTCCCCCTCGCGGCGTGGGTCACCGCACCGGCGAACCGAGTCCCTTGCGTCCATTGCCAGCGCCGCCAGCATCGCCGACATCAACATCGAGGAAACCAAAACGGACACGGGCGTCACCATGGATGACATCGCCATGTACATCGAGGGCCCCGACCCAGCTGACGGGAAGTGGGTCTGCACGTACGACAAGTGCGACAAGCGTTTCGGTCGCAAGGAGAATATCAAGAGCCATGTCCAGACCCATCTGAATGATAGGCAATATCAATGCCCATCATGCAAAAAGTGCTTCGTTCGGCAGCACGATCTCAAGCGGCACGCCAAGATACACACGGGGATCAAGCCGTACCCATGTGAGTGCGGTAACAGCTTTGCCCGGCATGATGCTTTGACGCGCCACCGACAACGCGGCATGTGCATTGGCGCCTTCGACGGCGTCGTTCGCAAAGTTGTCAAGCGTGGACGTCCGCGAAAGAACCGTCCGGACATGGATGAGCGCCTCGAGAAGAGTGAACGGACTCGTCGCAAGAACAAGCATGCCTCGACAAGTTCAGTCAGCAGCTTCTCGGGCTATTCAGATAGCTCCGCTGTCAACTCGCCCGCACCCCACACTACCAGCTTCGACGGCATGATGGACGACGACAATGACCCATTCCCCGACATCATGGATGTTGCCATGTCCTCTCACCACCTTCCCGTTACAACAGCGACCATGAACCCGTCCAGTCTCAGTGTTTCCTCCGCTCCCATGCCGTCGTCCGAGCTTGTCGACATCACCTCGCCCGATCACCGCGTCGAATCCCCCTCCGCCATGAGTCATCATAGCTTCGCTTCCCATCCAGAGCTGACCCAAGCCGATCTTCTCGCTGAATACAATCTTCCCGATCAGTCAGAAAACCAGCCACCCTCCCCAGGCCCCACCACGCCACCCGAGCTTTCAGCCAGCTCATCCCCACCGCAGACTGGCCACAGTACACGCCTTTTCGACATCGAGCCACCCGGGAGCAGCGACCCAAATAGCAGCACACTTTCTGAAAGCAGCATCGGCCTCCTCTCAAACCACCACCCTTCCATGTCGGGCGCCCAATCGCTAGTCATGGGCAATGGCAGCGGTGCAATCGCAGGTCTTGACGACAGCGACATGTCTTTGTTGCAATTTCCTGCCGATGAGGATGTCCTGTTTAACCCATCGGGCAGCATGGGGCTGCACCACGGCATGGGCAAGCCATTCGATGATTTAGAAGAGTACGATGCTGCTGTCAGCTTGTTCACGAACGGCGACGATGTGTTCTTTGGGAGTTCGTGAAATTTCTCTGCGTTGACGATATTGAATTGGGTGGTTATAGACGGTTTGGGACTTAATGATCTGGCTTAGGCAAAATGGCTTATGGTTTGGCTTTTGGGCACGGAGAAGGCCGAGGAGGACCCGTTCCAGCTCCCTTACCCCCCACCCCATTTGATGACTTGATTTAGTTCCTCTCTTCCCCCTATATTACCCCACCGGTTCCGAGCACAAACACCCTACCTACACCGCCCCGTCCCCCGCAGCCATCGTTGGTCATGGATCGATTTTGATGAGACAGATGCAAGCAATGGATTGGGGAGATGTGGGCAAGGCTTAATTTCTGTTGGGGGTGAATTTTATGGTACTTACGAAGATTATGACCATGTTTCTGGAAAATGTCGCCGAGGCAGCCATGTAATCGTAACAACGTCGTCGACTTTTGCGGGATCGTGTGTAAATTATACGGGAGGGGAAACATTTGTATGGTTATTGCTTGTGGGAGAGGTTTGGACGGTGAAGGTTCTTGGGACTTGGATTTGCTGCTTGCATCTGCTTTCATCAGCGTTCGTGCCACCCGTACCTACCATTAGCTGGAGAATTTAAGAGATGCTTGGTGTTTTCTTCGCGGGTTTTGCAACCATTTGCACCAGTGAAACAGAGTAGTATTCATAGTTCAAATCTGACGATTTGCCATGTGGTTGACATGCGTAGTACTCCACCGTGATGCGCACTACGTACTCTATTTCCCCGCTTTTGTGGCCCACTCAGAATTGGCGGCTACCCAACAACGTGATGGGACCCCCGAACATAGGCCAGCAAAACCAACAGACAACTCGTGCACAGGGCTTCCTATCTGAAGCGATACGCCTGAAATGCTTACGCCAACAGTCTTTGCCACTTCCAGGCCATTTTACGCCGTGGGCAACACGCCCGCTGTGTCTCTGACGGCTTCGTTGCCTCAAGGCACCAATGCGAGTGCCCTACTGCTCGGATGTGGAGACATCCGTCACATTCTCTACACGGCCTACGTCGAGAGGGGTTTTCCAGAGCGCAAACTCGATGTCACGGCGTGTGATATTGAAGAACACATTATCAGTAAGATCCTCAGTGTTGAACAAGTCGGTTCAGTCCGCAAAAGTCTGACGTTTGGTAGCTCGCAATGTCCTCATCATGAGTCTCATCCTAGATGGAGCTGAGGCCGCTCCTGCAGAGCGTATATGGAACATCTACTACCATTTCTACCTCGACGAGGACGACATGTTCCTGCTTGCTGCCCAGGCCAAGAAGCTGCTGGGGTTGTCTGAGAGTTGGGATGCATGGCATGATGGCGTCTACGGGTCTGTTGTCCGCTTCTGCGACCATGACACTTTCTCGCTGGTGCGGAAAGTTTTGTCGCAATATGTGACGGCTTTCGAGAACAAGGAAACGGCCAGTTACAGGAATCAGTTCGAGTCTGCCAGGAAGGCCGCTGATACCTTCAAAGACAAGGCGTGGGGAAAGTTCGGCATCATTATCACCGCCGCGAAGGCGTCTGCCCCTTTGTACACCACAATGGGCGTGGAGCTCCATAAGGCCATCCACCGCTGTTGGGAGTCAGGCCTGTCGAGACCTCAACCTCAGGGTGCTTCACTGTCACCGAACCCCATGTTCGCCGTGGCGATATCGGAAACGTCGCCGCTGGCGTTCCCATGCACCCCTCTTCTGAGCTTTAACCTGGCTGTGGCATATGCAAACCTCACAGAGCTCTCGCCTTCTCGGCCGGTGACCCGCACCCAGGACAGGATTCTAGATACCGCACAGTACCTGTTTGGGGAGTGGATCGATTCCTTCAGAGAGGCTTCTTCGAGAATGGTTGTCCGCTTCGTGGCCGCCGACTGTTTCTCGCTCTGCCAGACCCTGCAGCACAACGCCGAAACTGGTGCAGCTACCGCTAATTGGTATCGTCGCGAGTCCGGCTTTCAAGCTCTCACCCTTGTAGATTCCGACTATGGCAAGGGTGGCAAAGCTCCCAAGTCGTTCGATATCATCGACTCGTCCAATATCTCTGATCATAGCGGAGCTCTGAATCTGCTGATATCCGCTGGACCACTCCTCAAGGACGAACCCTGGTCAACGATATACACGGAACTCATGGCACGAGGCTCGGCAAGCGAAAGTGACAAGTTTGAATCTCTCCTCGCCGGTCACACCAGGACCGTCTCCGTTCTTCTCGGGCTGGCTCCGATTGAATACTGGACAAACGCGACTGCTATTTCGATCGTTGATGAAATGTACATTTCCATGTCAGAAAGATCCGGAACTGAGAGCCTCAGGATTCAGTCCCGCCTAGCGTGGAAACACGATAAGTACCTCTCTGGGCGAGGACATCAAGCGGGCAAGTTGTCTTTGAAGCCGGCCGATCTCGCAGTCTTGGCTCATCGGGTGTACCTGGACATGTTTCAGCATGAAAACCTCGCAAATTATCGAGTCGGGAAAATGCCCTCCATGCAATTCCCCAAGTATCACCGCGGAACCTTTGCTGCCTTTATCAAGGCTCTTTGCAAGAGTACTCGGATCAACGCATCTGAGTTTGGGCACCTTATTCTGGAGAAGGTGGTTGACGACACGACGCTGGCGCTGGGAACCAACCACACTCAAGCTTTCCTGGCAGAGTTGTCCCAGATTGGCGTCTTGTCCATACCCACTCTCAGGAACGAGATTAAGCGGAACAGTACCGAAGCAGGGTTCTGTAAGTGGAAGAAAATACCGGAAATGATTGCAGTGACGCTGGTTGTGCCCGCTCCTCAGTGGCAGCGGCTTTACAAGTCTGCTCGCTCCAAGCTGGGAAGTTTGGGTTTTGAGGCCTCGGTACGTTGTGACACCTCAGACGATGGGGGTTATCACAATCTTTTTGCAGATGTTCAAATCGCGTTTGGCATTGCTTCAACGCGCGGTGCGAGAGATCAAGATGGTTTTACCGTCATAGTTCAAGAAGACGAAGCTGGATGGGCGGGTAACTCGCCAATGATTGCAACTTTCTACGCAGTGACAGGCGCTCTGCAGTTTAACCTCGCCGGAACTAAAGTTAGTCTCTGCTTGCAGCACTCGGCTCAGACCGTCATGCAGTATTCTGGTTTGCTGGGTTCTGATATGGCGGTGTTTGGCGCCCCAATCCTGGACGAGAAGAGTGTCTACATCTCCAAGAACGCGCCAGGGCAGACATCTTATCACATTGTAGGCGGAAGCCAGGCTCTGCCTTCTCCCATGCAGAACCTCAGCATTGGCAATTCGTCGTCCGGAGCTACGTTCTCGGCCGATATTGACGCCATCACGGGTGACATCACCACGATCACCGGCCACCTCGACATCACCACTGATCAAGGCAAGAAACTCTTGGCTGACAAATTTCCCATTGAACTTCAGCAGTCATCGCCCTTTACCATCGATGTCGTCTTTGGCAAACGCACTCTCGTCCTCCCTCTCACATTTTCCGTTCCGGTCTCGAAAGATAGCAGCAAGACTCGGATAGCCCGCAAGTCATGCTACATTGAGGTCATCACGCCGGTTACCGCACCGATAGCATCCAAGTATCTGGAAGACTATATCTTCCCCACGGTTCCGTCGCTCCCCTCGCACATCCCCGCCACCCTCAATATCCCACATCTCAACCTCGATAACCTCCCTATCCTAGATATCAGCAAGAAGGAGCCTCTTCGCTTCCTCAACAGCTTTTGCTCCTTTATCTTCTCCGCCCGTGAACGCCGCATGCGCGACGAGATCAACTCCAGCACCAATTCCGGCATCGGCGACTCCGCCCGGCTCAACTTCAAGGAATCCCTCTTCACCATGCTCATGCTCTCCTCTGGCATGCAGGGCGGTCAAACCGGCCTCTTTTCTATCACTCATCCCCGCGACGGCATCCACATGCTTATCTTTGTAAGCGCCCTCCGCCTCGATGCCATCGGCGCCGGCGTCGTGCTCGATGCCGCCGTCCTGCCTTTTACGCGGGAGATGATCGACAAGCATGAGCTCGACGACTTCCTTCTTTTGCTCCGCACCCTCGAGTGCGCCACCATCAAGGTCGACGACGCGGAGCTACATCTGTGGAAACGCGTCCTGCCAGCCCTGGCGGAACGGTGTCGCACCTGGACGCACGGCGAGGAGTGCGAGTACCGTAGCGGAGGGGGGAAGATTCCTGTAAGTGAGGACGACGGTAAGCAACTGCTTTGCAGTTGTGGACAGGGCGAGCTACCGGAGGATTTCATGCCGTTGCCCGACTGGGATTCTGCGGCGCAGTTTGCGACACGCGTGGCGATTAGTCCCATGTTCGCCTCGCCGTTTGTGGAGGATATCATGGATGCGTCGTTGGCGGCGAAATTTCCTCGTATGGGGATGGATGCTGATACGAATGCTGGTTCAAGTTCGAGTGCGGGTTCTAGTACGAGTCCGGCTTTGCCAGTTCAGAGCGAAGACGCGTGTAGAGCTTGTGGGAGGGCGGATGCGAAGCCGAATGGTGGGCCGTTGAAGAAGTGTGCGAGATGCTTGGAGGTCAAGTATTGCTCGGCAGAGTGTCAGAAGAAGGACTGGAAGAAGCATCGAATGGAGTGTCAGGAGTCGGAGGCTCACGAGGGGAGGTAATTTGGTAAGTCAAGATTTGTTCAGTCTGTCCCTTCTGGATATTTGAACATGAGACTTGCTATTGGCTATATTCCTAATTCTGAGAATTGCCCTGAGATCCTAGATGAATCGCGAACCAGATTGGTATGAAAAGAGTGCAAGCCGATGTGCTTCTAGTTATGCAGTGTAGTTTGAAGTAGTCCGTGGTAGTGATCCGTCACGTATGTAAAGTAAGCTGGGTGTGCCTTTCTATTAGTGGAATTATGAAGTGGGAGCCTTTGTAACATATCAACCCGGTATCCACGGTATTGTTAGCCTGATCAAGTCTCTAAAGCATTCACATTCTTTTGCCAGGGCTACCTGGCATTACCAGTCACGGTCAGAACGTCGTTGTTTTACCTTGTTGTGATTCATTCCCATGCATCTTCTTTTGAGCTTAATTCCTGGCCACATAATTTGGAACGCTCGTTTCCGCTAACCACAGACCAAATTCATTTCGACGACCTACTAGCCCGACGGCTGTCTCTGTAATCATGAAAAGAATCAAGCGACAAGCAGCAGGTGAGAAGTGCAAGTGGCAGTGCAAGTGACTAGTGGTAAGGAACAAGTGACAGTGCAAGTGGTAAGGAACAAGTGGTAAAATAACTAATTGGCAAGAGGCCGAAGAGCACGTAGAACTATAAATCGCAACATGACACACCAGCTAGGTATCAAGCCAAACCAAGCCAAACTTAACTTGACTGAACTCAACTTGATTCGATTCAACGCAAAGCAACACAACGAAAATGAGAAGAGAAGAAAAAAAGGCCGTGTGGTGTAGTGGTAGCATACTTGCTTTGGGTTTTCCTGAAAAGGAATAAAACTTTGCAAGTGGTCCCAGGTTCGAGCCCTGGCTCGGTCCTTCCCCTTCCCTTCCCCTATTCTCCATTTGGAGCTATCTGTGTGGGAAGATGTCTTTTTTTTTTCTCTTTTTTTTTCCATTCATCTTTTGGATGGGGTCATGGTAGGTGGCTGGCTGGCTGCTTCAGAGGCAATGACTGGGCTGGGATATTCAACTACGTAGAGTATCCGTACGGAGGACTGGTGATGTTCATGTCGCCAAATCTTTTTTTTTCTATCATTTTTCCTGCTGAGTCTCCTACCAACGTTCAGTCAGTCAACCAGTTCCGGTCATTCGCTGACGTTTACTCCGTAGTCATTGAAAGAAATAATATCATCACCATCACCAGAAAGATATCGTCATCAGAAAGGGTACCGACCTAGGTAGGTAATCTTAGCGCTGCATGACTCTACTCTGTTGTTTCCAGTGTGGGAGGAGTTTTCCATGTTCCATTGGTGATTCGATAACAAGAGAAAATCCTCACACTTCTACAGATAGACTCTGGAAATCTCTACAATCTACATGTAGCTACACTTCGCAATAAGCACCAATGCATGCATGCATCCACATATCAATTCTACTACGTACGGTCCACACTTTTGACATGTCGGCATGTACGGGTCAGGCTCGGCAATTTCAGCATGCAGCAGATGTAGATTCTCAGCAGAACATAGTGCAGTGCATCATGAAGTCACAAGAGGGTGCCACCGGCTAATTACTAGATTTAGTGTTTCCCATCTCCCACATATATTACTAGGAAGGTGGCGCTGTGGGGGAATCATAACTTCTCACGTAGTTCATGAGGTGGGGGCCTGAGATAATGTAGAGTTTACAGAAAGTGACATGTGAATCCCCCACAGTCAAGTCAGCCATGCGTTGACACATGCGATGCAATTGATGATGCGGCCGGCTCCCACTTGCCAAAGTCTGCTGAAGCCACCTAGCCACCTAGTCACGCGTGGGAACTAACACACATGCAGCGCGTTTGCGAGTCAATACGGATGAACCCCTATCTTTGGTTTGGATGACGGCTGACAAAAAAGATCGGGAAAAGATCGTCAGGATGGGGCAGCACGTGAAGTGGGACTGGCAAAAGAATTGGATCCGAAAGAGCCGCGCCTTCGTAATGTGCAAAAGGAAGAAAAACCAGGTTCGTTTCTCCCGTCGATGAGAGGCACAGAAAGTAAATATGGAATCCTGTAATTGCCCGTATCGGGTCCAGGATTGGAATTTGCATGTTCCAGAGGCGCGCCGACAGTGGGTCAGTCGGTGGCTGTGCTGTCCGTTACATCCGTGTCATTGTCATCAACAAAACTCCGCAAAACTGAGGACGCGGACCCGGACCGATCAGCAAAGACCGGCGCGTTTAGTCAAGTCAAATGGAAAGCGAAACGCCGAGGTTATTGTTGGTAAAAGAGCGGCGGGAATGGAAATGTTTGACGCAGACAGCGTCGTGGTGGAGGTCAGCGCGATAGATTGACGCGCGCTTCTCTGCAGCTGTTCGGTGCTGCAAATAGCGGCCACTTTGCGTGTGCCAGCAAGAAAGCACTGTGCCCGCCGCTGATGCACCCTCTTGGCTCTCCAACTCCGGCCGGGAATGCTTTTAATTGGTCCAATGTCACACAGCATCAACAATGCCGCCCGCGTGCGCCCAAACATTTCGAGGACATGTTGGGCGCGAATCAACGGCAGACAACATGATGGTTTCTCTGATTGCTCTTGACCGACTCTTGTTTGGAGGACAAACGCCTTGTCTTGAGGTTTGACACGCTTTGCTCCAGGAGTCCAGACGCCTTGGCTGCAGCCACCCCGCAAAAGGACCAAATGCTTGTCGGGACTCGGAAGTCCATCGGGTGGGGCAAGTTCGTATTGCTGGTCCGGTGAATTGACAATATCGATTGTTGCTCGCCTGTTGCTTGCGTGGCCGAGAATATCCCGGTCGATGGGACGAACATGTCCGAAAGGCCAGAGACTTGAGGGCAAGAGGCTTGAACGAGGCATGAGCGATGGGGTAAACCTCCATCATCGATGACCTCAACAAGTCACTAACTAGCCTATCCTCTCACCGACGGCTGCCATCGCCCGAGTTTTCGTTTCAGGTCAAGTGTGGCCCCCGCTCGGACAAAGCTCCAGTGGCTTCAGCTGGCCGGGGATGTGGTTCTGGCGGCCAGTTGCGGCCTGCCGTTGGAAATCGCCAAGACAAGCGGCTCCGTCCCACGAACCGAATTGAAAAGCCACCAGAATCTTGTCTGTCGTGCCTGTCTCTGGTTATTTATCAGGTGGTGGCAGCAAGCTTTAACTAACGTAGTTTGCCACAAAAGCCGCTATCCTGCCATCTGATCATGCCCAAGTCTGGCTTCTGCTCTGCAGTGGAGACTTGTCGGGTCGTCCGGCGAAGGCGTCAAAAGATCTCAGCATTGCATAAGACATGTTAGATGCTGTTAAAAACTTAGAATGTGTTGGTGCAACTCACTAACAAGGTCAATCTTGCCGTGTGTCTTGCGCCCGATCTTTCGTCAGCAGATCGGCGGAATCGCGGCCCCTGAATTCGTGCTTGGAAGATTTTGGAAAGTCTCCATCTCGGTCCAGCGAAGGTTGCGCCTCATCCAGCCAATCGTAAGCTTGTTGACCCTCCACTTTTCGCGGATAAACAAGTCCATTGGCCAGCTGGCCAATCATCGCTCCACTCATCTAGGCCTAAAGTGGGATGGAGGTCGAGGGTTGAGATGACCAGCCAGGGACCCCCTGTCAGGGACACGCACACTGGTTGAGGACGTTGGGCGGCCAGGGATGCAAACCAGCTGCCGTCCCTGCGCCCATCCCGAGGTCCCCATTGCAATTTCCCGCTCGCTTCCCCTGTGCACGTCCCACTTGCTCCAGCGAATCCGTAGGCTCCTTCCCCGTTCTGTCGCTGCCGCCGACCCTCCTCTTTTGCCCGTTTTCTGCCTCTCCAACAAAACCACTTGACACTCCCACCGCCAGTCATTCGTTTTCAGTCGCGCGTGTGTTGTCTCTGTCATCGTCACCCCACTGGGCCTTCAACGAGGAGACTTCATCAAAATACCCACCTCGCCCTTCGGCCCGCTGCGAAGGGAAATGCCCTCTCAACTTTGACCTGTCGACCAAGCAAACGCCAAGGGAGACAGGACCGACGACAAGAAGTCATCAAACTCGCTCATCAGCAATTTTCAATTCGCATTCTTTGGGGTTTATCCCTTCTTTTTTGCCCTAGGTCGCGGGTGCCCATTTGGAAGGCCTTGCGAGACTCGGTGCCCTGACCTCGATCGCTGCAAAACCAAATCTCCCGACAGATTCGAACCGACCGACAAACGAATCCGACAACCCCACTATCACCAAACCTCTTCAATCTGTCACAATGAAGAACTTCAGCGTACTGGCAAGCCTGCTGTTCACGGCCGCGAATGCCGTTGCCATCGATTCCACCGTACCCCAGTTTGCTACCCGAGCAGGTGCTGCCAAGCAAGAGCCTTCAAAACCCGCACAACTGAACTCGTTCAACGTACAAGGTTGCTTCGATGACTTTGGCGAGATGGAGTTCATGGGGACGCCAGACTGGAACAGCAAGAGCAAGTGTGCTGAGCTTACGTGCCGTGCCAAAAACTACCCAGTAGCCGCCACGAGTGGAGGCAACGAGTGCTATTGCGGCCACAAATACCCGTCGACCAAGAACAGAGTCGATGACAGCAAATGCAATGTTGGATGTACTGGATATGACATTGAAGCCTGTAAGTTTCGGATATTCCGGCCATATTGATGTGATCGATCTAACATGTTTAGGCGGTGGTATCGGAACCTGGACCGTCTACAACACCGGTATGACTCTCAATGTAGCCACGAGCGGCGAGGCAGCAAAATCAAAAGGCAACGACACCGGACCGGCAACAACAACCGTGGTTCAGAATCCCATCGTCGTCACCGAGCCGAGTAATCCGGAGAACAAGGGTGGATCCAACGTCGGTGCTATTGCAGGTGGAGTTGTCGTTGCCGTAGTGGTGGTTGCACTCAGCATATCAGGCTTCTTCTTTTACATGCGCCGAAAGAGAAATCGCGAGATCGAGGAGGAGCATCGCCGAAACGCCGCCGTCAGCTCGTTTATCAGCGGCAAGGCTCCAAGCAGCAGCGGCATGTCAATTACTGACGCCCGTCTCGATCCCGTCATGGCCCAAAGGAGGTTGAGCGATGGCAGCATTGCAGACAACCAAGATTACTCGAGGAAGATTCTTCGCGTAGGTTCCCTTGCACGTGGTTTTTTTCTCCCTGTTCTAACATAGTTGCCTAGGTCACCAACGCATGATCCCCCACCCCAACCTGACGAAAGGAAACGACTCGCCTGTATTTTACTTGGATCAGCATATTCGGCGTTGGTGGATATGTACAACTTATCACTGGTGGATCGATACGCGACGAACCGGCCGATCTTGTTTTTTGGTGTAAGGATGGCGATTATCTGAGTCCCCGATAGAGCGACCAGGAATCGCCCCCATTTGCGCTATCCTCTCCTTAGTGGATTCTACATCATTTTTTTTGCTCGCCTTCACAGGCTCTGTTCTGGGAGGCATGCGGCAGGGCGATGTTACGGTCACCATTCCTTTTGACCTCGTTTAGGAAGAGTAGGACGAGAGAGAGTCTCAGTTAACCTCTTCCGGGCAGACATTTTATACCTTATTCATCATTTGGAGCACCACAGACAGGGCAATGCGAGAGTTTGGTGTCGTATATGCCAGTCAGAAGGATCTGACTGGATGCTTACGGGATACAGGACAGCCCAGGTAAATGGGATCAGTCGGTTAATGACCCTCGTGTGAAGGGTTGCTGCCGTCTCCGGCCCTATACTGGGTGGCGGTTGAGAATGAGCACGGCTGTATTGTAGTTTTTGGTGGCCTTGTTGTGTTCTGGTTCTGGATACGGATAGAGTTTGGCAATGTCAAGACAGTAGACTTGAACATGTCTGGACGGCGCTCTCGTCCGCGATCCTCAACAGATCAGATAATCTGAACACCCATTGGCTTGTTGCTCTGACTACAGTGAGGCCTCTTGCTGGTGAATCTGCTCGCGAATTCCGGGTTTTCTCCTCTTGGCCATGTGCCGTGCCGTGTGTTTCAAGCAGTGATGTGGCTGATCACTGCATGTCCCCCCTGGAATCTTGAAACAAGCTGTCGTACTCTGGACGGGAATGCCAAGTGGGATCGACGATAGCACAGCCCAGTTCCAAGGTTTTGCGTATTGTGTTCACTGCAATGAGGATGCGCGGAGGGGATGCGAGGTGTGGGATTTTCGGGAGTGGGATGGGGATCACCGCGATGGAAGTTTGCATTCTGGTTTGCTCTACTGTTGAGGTGCGGCTTGACGTGCGACCTCCCCCACTCTGACTTCCTTCATTACACGTAGATATATCTAGCCACTTGATAACTATAGTTTGGTATATTCGTAGCACGTGGGGAAAAAAAGAAGAAGAAAAACAAAGTTTTATCCACCTGGCCCGGAATTGCGGAGAGAGAGAGAAGAGAGTGAGCGAACGAACGATCGATGTTTTCTGAGCAGGTGGAAGTGGAGGTCCAATGGAGGCGGTGGTTCATGAAGGTGAAACGGCTTTTGCGAGCTTTTTCCGTGGGGCCGAAATTGGTGTCATTTTGGGTGTTTTTGCGGTGTAAGGGTGCCTGTGGCAGTCCGCGTCCAGCACTGTGCGGAAGGAAAGGGCGGAAAGGGTGGGGTAGGCCAGCTCTGAATGACGGGAAGTAAAAGCCCCGCAGTCCCCTGGGGTCAGGTACCTAGGTTGGCGAGGTGATTCTGTTTGGTCTCCCGTCTCGGAGCTCAACGTCGCCGCCACTTTTTTGGTAAGGGGGGAAAAGAAAGTTTGCGCTACGAAGAAAAAAGCTGGGAAGAAAAATATGGTGGTATTATTTTGACATGACATGACTGACATGACCGGATCGAAGTCCTCTTTTTGCATTCCCGTGTTTTTTTCGGGTGGGGGGAATGCCTACCAATCATCAATGTCAATTGGGAATCACATTGGAATGCAATGGCGTTCCGGTTCCTGAATGCCAAGAAAAGGGATGACGCCCCTTTGCGGCGGCGCAGGGCCAGCATTGATCCTCAGCTGCCTGACGGTGTACCTGGACGGGGCTGAGTGCAGCTGAACGACAGAGGAGAACTCTGATAGGTCACGCTGAACGCCACACATGTTTTGACGACATTCCCAAGACACGCCATGCAATGCAGTCTAGCAAGACAACTATTCTGGAATTTCTGCTTCTGGTTGGTATCATTTACTACGTAAGTTTCATCCTCATGCTCATACTTTGTACTCATTCCCATCATGTTCTCATCTCCCATACTCTCATCATCATCACCATCATCCACACCCGCACACGCACGCATCTACCTCTCCCTCTTCTTGACATAACACGGCCAATTCTCCGGCACCACGGTAAAGTAGGCCTTCCACGTCCACTCCTGCTTGGGATCCACCTGGCAGAAATCATAATCCCGCACTAGCGTCGCACAAATCTTGGACAACTCCAACTTGGCGATATTCTGTCCCGGACACGACGCATAGCCCAGTCCCCAGGGGATAAAAAACCTTTCCAGCCTCGCCGCCGCCGCCGCATCCCCCTCGGTGAGCCATCTATCCGGGTTAAAATCGCGAGCGTCGGCGCCCCAAATCTCTTTCGAGTGGTGGATCGTCCACACGTTGATAGACACAATAGTTCCCTCGGGAAGGGTTCGGTCACCAATGGTTAATCCCCCGGATCCAACCACACGCGGCAAGCCCATAGAGGCGGGGCCAAAGATGCGGAGGGATTCCTTGATGCATGCTTGTAAAAACGGTAAGCGCTGCGCATCGGCAAAGCTGACGGTGCGGCCGCCACAAGCGGATGGGTTCACGGCGTCAATCTCGGCCTGGGCACGACGCCAGGCATTCGGGTGGCGGATCATAAAGTATACAAAAGCCTGGAGGGCAGTGGCAACTGTTTCGTTTCCCGCGGCGACGGCGTTGAAAGCCGCGCTGTGGACTTCGTGGAGTTGCATCCGGTCCGGGTGCTCTTCGAGCATACGTAGCCAGTGGGCGAGGGCGTCGAAGCGTGCGTCCGGGTTGGCTTGTCGTTCGCGGATGGCGGCCATGGCGGTGTTGATCAGATGGCCCCAGGGGGTGATGCCGAGCCAGGTGATGAATGGGTTTGACAAGAAGAGAACGTGGAACCAGCGGAAGAAGCCCGCAATAGACACGTAGGCGGCCTGTGGGTGGGCATTGGCAATGGTGTTATCAATGTCGTGGCCCTCGCGCAAAAACCCAAACTGCTTGGAGAAGATGGTTTCGCCAATGACGTCGGACGTCGCAAAGGTGAAGTACTTGTCCAAGTGGATGGGTTCGCCCGAAGCGGAAAACTTGTCGAGCCACCCAAAGAGGAGGTCGATGGTCTGCCCGATGGTTTCCTCGGACCGGAGGATGTTGGGTAGCGTGTAAGCCGGGGCGAGGTGGCGGGAGAGCTCGTTCTTGACGGCGGGATCTGTCGCTGACATGGGGTTTGCGAAACGCCCGTCGGGAAAGGCAATCACCTTGTACCAGCTGCCCTTGTGCAAGGGAGCAGCAAGCACCTTCTTGACGGCATCAGGATGGCTGAGGCTGACCTCATTCGGGGCGATGCGGACAAAGTGGCCTGTGATGGATCAATGTCAGCTTGAGGGAGGCATTGGTAACGGTAAGTAAAACACACACCATACTTGTCATGTAAGCGGATAAGCTCGAGATTCTGGTCACCCTTGAGAATGCGCAGAATGTGCCATATCCGGGTGAAGCTGGCGGTGAAGGGACCGGGGATATCACTGATGGGTGCAAAGTACCGACGCCAAACACACAGGGTCAGGACGGCAGTGACCAGCAAGCCGACGACCTGGACTCTGGTCAAGCCGAGCAAGCCAATCCACAAGTCGGACATGACCGTGCCGTTGCAACTGGTACTGGTTATAACGGCAAAAACAACAAAACTCCAAGAAAAATAAGTTGGAGACAAAATCTCGGAAGGGGGAATTATCCTATCAAGATTATGCAAATTCCTTCACTGCAACATGCACGTTTCATTCTAAGCCATTCCGTTCATCCACCCATTTTTTTTTTTCATTCAAAAATGGGGTGCGCTTTTCCCAGTTTTTATCATTCCGCAAAGCCGGTCTAGGGTATCATTGAGTGTTACGCGAGGGGGTCTCGGGGGGGGCGGGGGGGCGGCTCCTTACTCGTAACTACACTAGTTCTAGTATAGTATAGCATGTCGGTTGTTAAAAGGCGTGCTTCATATTTCTGACTGGTGGCTGGCCAGTGGTGTACTTACCTACCTACCTAAGGTAGTTAGTTTGGCGTCTACTGGATTCTCCACCTCCACCTCCCCGAGGGAGGCGAGGCGAGGGAGTGCAGGAAGACCGGTGCATGAGAGAGTGGGTTTCTTGGGTCCGGACAATAGCAAACAAAAAAGAAAAAAGAAAAAGAAAAAAGAAAGCAGAGAAGGGGAATGGATGATAACCGATGATGATAACGATTCGCAATCCGTAATCTACAATCCGGCGTGGGCAGTGAGGGGATTTGGAGGTGAGGTGTGCTGCCCAGAGATTTAGACCGGCTTGCTAAAACATCAACTGCCTACACTAGTGTAGACTAGTGATGAGAGCGGAAAAAAGACAAGGAGCGAGAATCGAGCGGAACGGGACGGGTTCTGTTAGACTCTGTAAACAAGACACCAGTCCAGTCCAGTCCAGTCCAGTCAGTGCGCGCAAGAGCAGCGGCAGCGGCACTTGTGCAAGTTTATGTTTGTTTGGATGTACATGTATTTCGTACATGTAGTTCATGATGTTGATGTCCATTCCCGGCAGTCTGGTCGCGATCAGACTGTCTGATCCTTCTTCCCACGGATTTATATTTATATTGCGGCTCAACTTCCCCATGTGCTTGCTTGCTTCCCGTCCCCGTCTTGCTTTCCCCTGTTTTGTTTTCCCTGGGTATTTCCCCAGAGAAAGGAAGAAACGTGTAAAACGCCACAACCAGCGATCCCAGTTTAGGTTTAGACATGGATCAGATCACCTCATTTCTTCGCCTGTCTCTCTCTTTTCTTTCATTTTTTCTTCTTCTGTTTTTCCCCCCACTTACTATCCGACCTGTCTCCATTCTCTGTTGTCTTGTCCCCCTCTCCCCCCGGTCCTGGTCCTGGTACAACTGGTCATGCCCCGGTCATAGCATGGCGCCACCGCCCCCGGGGACCTTCCGGCCGGTAGTGCAATGCAGTGCAGCAGCTCGCTGGCCTATACTTTGTAGAATAGTGTGATTCGGTTACTCGACAGACACATCCGACAGGGGGCACTGGGGTGACGTGGAGTCCACTTTGGAGAGTTTGGTCTTGGACTGGAGCGCGGCAGACGTTTTGGGTTCCACGGTGGACGGACCGGCTTACGATCCCATTGGTCCGGGAGAAAAGAAAAGAAATCGAGAGGGACAGAGATCATGTTGTTTTTTAAGTGGAGTGTATTGTAGTATACTGTAGCAGCAACGTGGGAGCGAGAGTGGGAGTCGGAAGAAAAAAAAAAAG
>Ga0247763_1001060_pt1 | contig 16355 bp, 10 predicted proteins | sample UWRJL141409B4_FD_179926 | JGI IMG/M metagenome (GOLD analysis project Ga0247763, IMG submission 179926) | Plant litter microbial communities from Arlington Agricultural Research Station in Wisconsin, United States - UWRJ-L141-409B-4 | ecosystem: Environmental > Terrestrial > Plant litter >...
CTCAATCGTCCCGACGCTCGTGATAGCCTGCGCGCTCTCGTGAGGCAGGTGGGCGAGCGCGCGCTGGTCGGCGCGGGCACCGTGATGAGCCCGGATCAGGTGCGCGACGTGGTCGTCGCCGGCGGCCGCTTCGTGGTGATGCCCCACGGCGACCCGCGCGTGATCGACGCTTGCCACAAGGCGGGGCTGCCGTGCATTCCGGGCGTCGCGACACCGACCGAGGCTTTTGCCGCGCTCGCGGCGGGGGCCGCGGCGCTCAAGCTGTTTCCGGCGCAGTCGCTGCCGCCGGAGGTGGTCGCCGCATGGAAGGCGGTGCTGCCGGCGGAGACGTGGCTGTTCATGGTGGGCGGCATCACACCGGCGTCGATGGCGCCCTATCGGCGCGCGGGGGCCCAGGGCTTTGGGATCGGGTCTCCGATCTTTCGCCCGGGGATGGCGCTCGAGGAGGTCGAGCGGGCGGCGCGGGAGTTCGTCGTCGCCGCGGCGGCGCTCGGGCCCGTCGCGTAGGGCCGCGAGCCGCGCTCGGCGAGCTCCCGACAGGCGCCTATCTCCTTCCTTCTCCGGGGTGTGACGCCCTGCGCGCCGGAGGCGCGCGGCGGGCTCGACCGACATCGCCGCGCGCGTTGCTGCGCGTTAAAGGCCCGCCGCGGCGCACCGCTCACCGCTGCAACATCGGGGCGGGATTTCGGTCGCTGTTCGGCGACGCCGCCCGAGAAGCGCCATGCAGACCCGATTTGCTCTTTCCGGAACGGTCCTCGCACTCCTGGTGTCGGGCAGCGCCGCCTGCGCTACCGAAGCGGTGCCCCCTCCACCGGTGCAGATGCCGGCCACACCCGTGCTCTCTTATCGGTACGACAGCGCGGCGGCCAACGCGCGGGTGATGCGCGAGTTCGCGCCTGGCGGCGCCGAGACCATCAGCGGCACGCTGGCGATCGCGGCGGGGCAGCCGCGAGGCGAGCAGGTGCGATCGAGCGAGCGAGTGTCGATCGATGACGAGGGCCAGCTGCTGCGCGCAGAGATCGCCATCGAGAAGGCGAGCAGCGTGAGCGTGTTCACGCTGTACCCGAGCACCGGCACGGTGCGCATCGAACGCGCCGGGGCCGAGCCGACAGACTGGGCCGTCCCACACGATGCCCCTTGGGTGTACACCCCGGCGGCGCTCGGCGACGGGAGCCCGTCGATGACGCCGATCTCGTCGTGGGTGGCGCTGCGCGCCGCGAAGGGCGCGGCGCCCGTCGTGCGCGTCCTGGATCCCGAGCACCAGACGAGCTACCTCGCGCCCATCGATCAGGTGGCGGTGTCGACCGAGCGAGGTACCACCGTAAGCTTCGGCTACGACGCCGCGGACGCGGACGCGAGCTTCGTGACCGAGCTGCGGTTGTCTGGCGGAGCGCTGGTCATCGCGTTGACCGAGCCCAGCTGACGGGGCGCGCTCTGCGGGGCGCTGAGTCGCAGAGCAGCTCGCGAGCGGGCGGCTCCCGAAACGCTCGATAGCTCGCGAGCGACCGTCACTCGATCACGTGGAAGCACGCGCTCGAATCCGTGCACGACGCCGCTAAAATCCGGTGGGACGCGCGGGCGTCTGTGCTGGGGCCGACGTCGTGACGAATCATATCGACGCGTGAGCGAGCATCCTGCGACGCAGTTGCAATCGTGTACGTAAACGCGAAATACAGCCAAAAACCAGGCGTGAGCGCCTTAGTGTCCGCTCACGCAGCGTTTGGCGTTCGCCACCACCAACGACAGATCGATGATCGGGATCGGGTGCGCGTGCGTGGCGGCTGGCTATAGTGCTGCATGGCGCGCTGGGTGCCTGCCATCACCATTCAGGCAATGCTCGAGGCTTTTCGGGTGCTCGGGCTCGACGATCAGCGGCTGCGACGGGACGCGAATGTGCCGGAACAGCCGCTGGACGGCGGCGCTCTGTTGCCAGATGGCGTGCGGCAGCGGCTCTGGGCGAGCGCCTGCCATGAGGCGAAGCGCGAAGAATTCGCGCTGGAAGCGGGGCTCGCGCTCCCTTTTGGGGCGCTCGGGCTGCTCGACTACAGCGCCGCTAGCGCCGATACGCTGGGGGAGTGCTGCGAGGCGCTGGCGCGGCACTTTCACAGCGTCTCTTGCGCGCGCTATCTGGAGGTGGAGGCGTGGCCTGACGGCTTCCGGCTGGCGCTGGTGAGCGCGGAGGCGCGCGACGACACGCCCGAGGACGATTTCACGCTCGGGGTGCTGCTGGGTCGGCTGCGGCCCCGCGTGGCTGGGTTCTCGCTCACGGGCGTGCGGCTCGCGCGCGCCGCACCCGCGGGTGTGTCGGGGTTCGCCCAGCTCGTCGGAGCGCCGGTGTCGTTCGGGCACGCAGTGGCGATGCTGTGTCTGCCCACGCACCTGCGCGAGGCGCCGCTCACGAGCGCAGATCCTCGCCTGCGGCGCACGCTAGAGTCACTGAGGCCGCGGGACGAGGGCGGCGCGCAGGGCTCGACATTGGAGCGTTCCCTGCGCAGCTGTCTGCGCGAGATGCTGCCGGGAGGCAAGCTCGGTGCTGCAAATGTCGCCGGGGCGCTCGGGATGTCCGAGCGCAGCCTCCATCGCCGGCTGCGCGAGCTCGGGCAGAGCTATCAGGCCCTGGTCGATGTATTTCGCCGCGAGGAAGCCGAGCGGCTGTTGCTCGAGGGGCGCCTGGGAATGACGGAGATCGCTCATCGGCTCGGCTTCGCCGACCAGAGCGCGTTCTCGCGCGCGTTCCGCCGTTGGACGCGCATGGCGCCCAGCGCGTGGCTCGCGCACGCGACGCGGTGAGAGCGCGCGCGACAGGCTCGATTTTGGCCGGCGCGGACAAGTAACTGTCGGCAGCGGTCAAGCCCGAGGTCGTTTTCGGCGCCAGGCTAGCCAAGCCAGCTACCCACAGGGGCGCCGCGCGTGCCCGTCGAGCGTCGAGCTCGGCGGGATGAAGAGATTCGTGCGTGCGGCCTCGAGCGGCAGCGGTGAGTGAGGAGATCCGTGATGAAACAAATTCTGTTCTCGGGAACGGCGGCCGTGCGTCGCCCCATCAGATCCATGACGTGGGCGGCGACCGCCTCGGCGCTCGCGCTGGCTTGCTCGTTCGGCGAGGTCGACGCCACTGGCGAAGACGACCCGGTGCCGTCGCCACCAGACACAGAGGAGGATACGCAGGACCCGAACGATGAGACTCCCGGCCTCGCAGACCCGAGTGACGGTCCCGATCCGGGACCGGGCGAAGCAGAGCCCAACGGGGAGTATGATCCCGCTGACCCGTTTGCGAGCGTGCTCGGCGAACAGGTGCGCGAGATTCTCCAGGGGAGCTGCGGCAACTGCCACATCGGGATCGGCGCCAAGGGCGACTTCGGCTATCTGCTGGACATCGAGCTGCTGGTCGCAGGCGGCAAGCTCACGCCCGGCAACAAGAACGAATCGCAGCTCTACATGCGCATGCTCGATGGCACGATGCCGCCCGCCGATCAACGCCCCGCTCGGACACCGACGCCCAGCCAGATCGACCTCGTCGGTCGCTTCATCGACGAGCTGCAGCTCCCCGAGCTGACGCCCAGCTGCTCGGCGCTCGCGTTCCGCGACGTGGACGACCAGATCCGGCTGATGCGAGCCGACATGGCTGCTCGGGACGAGCGGGACCAGCCGTTTACACGCTACCTGACAGTGAGCTACAGCGCCAACGCGGGCGACTGCGGCCCAATCCTGAACCGCCAGCGCTTCGCCCTGTTCAAGGGCATCAACAGCGTGTCGACCGCGACCACCGTGGTTCAGCCGGTGGCGATCGATGACGAAGAGACCATCTACCGTATCGACATCCGTGACTACGAATGGGACCGCGCCATCGATCTCGAGGACAACGACATCTCAGACCCGGCAAACATCGACTTCCCGGACGCCTGGGAGGCGATCGTCGCGAACCCGAGGACGGCGGTGTACGCCGTGGAGTATCAGGGCCCCGACGCCGACGACCTGGTGGAAGACGCCGGCACGCGGGTTCCGTTCATGCCGGTCAATGCCTTCATTCAGGCGACCGAGTTCGGTGCCCTGTACTACACGCTGATCGGCGGCCGGCAGAGCCTGTTCGACTTCGAGCGCGAGGTCCTACGGCTCGATACGCGAACCGAGACTGCAGAGAACCGGCTGATGCGCGCGGGCTTCTCGAACTCCGGGGTGTCGCAGCAAGAGCGCGTGCTGAACCGCTTCGACAGCGGGCTGGGTCCGAACACATCGTACTGGATCAGCTTCGACTTCGACGGCGGCAACGGCGGCGACGGCGCGAACGGCTTCGAGCGCGACGTGGCCAACGACAGCATCTACAGTAACCCGCTCGGCTTCCAGTTCGGCGGCGGCGAGGCGATCTTCAGCTTGCCGAACGGGATGCAGGGCTACTACGCGGCCGACGGCGCGGGCAACCGCCTGGACACGGCGCCCATCGGCGTGGTGATCGACCCCGCCCAGAACAACGGCCTGGTGACGAACGGCGCCTCGTGTCACAGCTGCCACAACGCTGGCCTGATCACGTTCACCGACACCGTTCGGCAATACGTGGAGGAAAACAGGCGCCGCTTCGACAACCAGACGTACGAGAACGTCATGGAGCAGTACCCGGACGGGCTGACCTTCAAGCGCCAGATGGACCTCGACAGCGCCATGCACGTCGACGCCGTGGAGCGCGCGGGCGTGCCGAGGCGCGAGGCCGACCCGGTCTCGCGGGTGTACCTCGACTTCCAGCGGGTGAGCGTCGACCTGCGGCTGGCGGCCGGCGAGCTCGGAGTGACGGAGAAGGATCTGCTCGACAACGTCGACTTGCTGGACGCGCGCCTCGGCAACTGGGGCGTCGACGGCGGCTATGTCGGGCGAGAGATCCTCGACGCCACGTTCCTGGATGCGGTGTGCGCACTGCAGTCGTTCCAGGAGAATGCACCGGTGGGGTGCGAATGAGCTGACGACTCTCGGGAGCGTTGCGGCTCCGACCAACCTCGAAGCAACACCGGGCGGCGGCGCTGACCGCCGCCCGGTGAGAGGTCCACCCACGGGTGGGCCGGCGTACCGAGGTGAGCCCGCTCAGCCCTTGGTCGCGCCCGAGGTGAGCCCACTGACGAGCTGGCGCTCCGCCATGACGTAGAGCGCGAGGGCGGGGATCATCGAGACGACGACGTAGGCCAGGATGCGCGCCGTGTCGGCCGCGTACTGCCCGCGGAACTGGTTGACGCCGAGCGGGAGTGTCCAGAAGGAGGGGTCGTTGAAGACGACGAGCGGGAGCATGAAGTTGTTCCAGCTCGCGACGACGGCCAGCACGGAGACAGTGGCGAGCGCGGGGCGCGCCATGGGCAGCAGGATGCGCCAGAAGAAGCCGAAGGGTGTGCAGCCGTCGAGGGTGGCGGCCTCTTCGACGTCGGGCGGGATGGTGCGGAAGAAGCCGCGCAGGATGATGATCGTCACCGGCAGCCCGAACGCCACCTGCGGCAGGATGACGCCGAGGGGGTTATCGAGCAGGCCGAGCTCGCGCAACAGTATGTACAGCGGCAGAATCGCCACCGCGAACGGGAACATGAGCCCGACCGTGAAGAGCGTGAAGATGAGCTCGCGGCCGCGGAAGGCGTAGCGGGCGAAGACGAAGGCGGCCATCGCCGAGGCCATGACGACCAGCAGCGTGCTGGCGAGGGCGATGAGGATGCTGTTGCCGAGCGGCAGCCAGAAGCCGGCGGAGCCGAGGATCTCGGTGTAGTTCTCGGTGACCCAGGGGGCGGGCATACCGAAGGGGCTGGTCGTCAGCTGGCCGTTGTCTTTGAAGCCGCCGAGCACGCCGAACAGCACCGGCACGACGATGGCGAGGCCCACCGCGACGCAGATGGCGTGCAACGGCAGCGCGCGCAGGGGCGATAGCCGGGGCCCGCTCATCGGATGTCTCCCGCCCTCGTCACTGCGCCCTCGGTGTCACGCCGCAACACGAAGCGCTGGTAGAGCAGCGCGAACACGAGGCTGATCAGGAACATCGTCACGCTGATGGCGCTGGCGTAGCCGACCTCGTAGCGCTTGAACCCGTACTGGAATAGCGTGACAGCCATCGTCTCCGAGGCGTGGATGGGGCCGCCACCGGTCAGCACCCAGACCATGTCGAACAGCTGGATGGCGCCGATGGTGGAGAGGAACACGCTGATGCGGATCGTCGGCCCGAGCAGCGGCAGCGTGATGCTGCGGAAGATCTGCCAGGTGCTCGCGCCATCCATCATCGCCGCCTCGGTGAGCTCGGGGGGGATGTCCTGCCGACCCGCGAGGTAGAGGATCATGTGGAAGCCGAAATACTTCCAGGAGACGACGAAGAACATCGTGAGTAGCACGCGGCTCGGATCGGCGAGCCACGCCTGACCCGACACGCCGAACACTTCGAAGATCTGGTTGACCAGGCCACTCGTGGGCGACAGCACCATCGTGAACAGCACGCCCGTGATCACCTCGGAGAGCACGTAGGGCGCGAAGAAGATCAGCCTGTAGATGCCGCGAAAGCGCAGCGGCTGGTTGAGCAGCAGGGCCAGGCCGAGGGCGACCGGCAGCTGCACCAGCACCGAGAGCACCACGAGCACCAAGCCGCGCTTCAGGTCGCCGATGAACACGTCATCGCCGAGCAGGCGCACGAAGTTGTCGAGCCCGACAAACTGGGTCGGCATTCCGCCGAAGCCGTTCCACTTGAAGAGGCTGGTATAGACGCCGAGCAGGATCGGCAAGAGAACCAGTCCGCCGAAGAGCAGCAGCGCCGGCAGCAAGAACGGGATGAGCGTGTTACGCCGCCGAGCGCGCGCGCGACGCTGCGAGCCCGGGCTCAGCGCGGCTGGCCCCGTCGGAGCCGAGACGGAACGAGGAATCGGCGTCGCATCCACTAGTGCCTCACGCTCGGACTACTGACTCTTCGCAGTCTTGGCGATGCCTGCGCCACCGCCTCGGGCGTCGAGCTCCTGGCGACCAGCTCGGCGACGCTGTCGTTCACTTGCTGGCCGATGGCGGGCGGATAGGCCTGGTCGAGATAGAGCTGGAAGCCCGTCGCGCTCTTCAGCGCGGCGTGCACGAGCCGGAGGTTGGGGTCGTCGATCGCGTCCTCCGCGCCGGCGGCGACGGGCAGCACGCCGCCGCGCGCGGCCTTGCGCTGGCTGTCGGGAGAGAGCAGGAACTTCACGAACTCTAGCGTCTCGGGCGGCGCGTTCTTGCCCACCGCGAAGCCGTTGGCGCCGCCGAGCACCTCCGTCGGCGAGCCCGTGCCGCCCTCCAGCGCCGGGAACGGAAAAAAGCCGAGCTTGTCGCCGATGCCCTTCTTATCGGTGGAGTAGGCGGCCTCGATGGTCGGCGCCCACTGCCCCATGAGCTCCATCGCCGCCTGGCCGTTGCCCATGATCGCCGACTGCCCGTCGTTGGCCATGTACTTGGCGCCGAGGAAGCCGGGCTGGAACGGCTCGAGCGCGACCAGCTCGGCGAGCTTCGCGCCTGCAGTCACGAAGTTTGGCCCATCGAAGGCGCCCGTCTTCGCCGCCTCGGCCATGCCGGCGACGCCGCCTTGTCGCAGCGCGAGATACGACCAGTAGAAGTGCGCCGGCCACTTGTCTCCGCCGGCGAGCGCGATCGGCACGACACTGGCGCTCTTCAATTGGCGGACGACGCCGAGCAGCTCGCCCCATGTCTTTGGTGTGGCGCTCACGCCGGCCTTGGCGAAGAGCTCTTTATTGTACCAGAACCCGACCATGCCGAGCTCGTACGGCGTGCCGTATTGCTTGCCGCCGAGCTGGTAGAGCTTCACGCCGTTCTGGGACACGTTGCTCAGGAACGCGCTCGCGTCGGCGCTGAACTCCTTGACGAGCCCCGCGGCGACCTGCTGTTCGAGCACGCCGCCGCCCCACGAGTGGAACAGGCCTGGCGGGTTGCCCGCCTGCGTCACCGTCGTCAGCTTGGCCTTGAACGCCTCGTTCTCGAGCGGCGTGATGTTGACCTTCACGCCGGGGTGAGCGGCCTCGAAATCTCGGGCGAGCCCGGCCCAGACCGAGAGCATCGGATCTGTGTTCTGGATGTGCCACCAGTCGATGGTCTTCGAGCTCGAAGACGAGCCGTCTTTGCGGCAGCCAGGCAGCAGCGCGGCCCCCGCCGCAGCGCCAGCGAGGCCGAGGAACGAACGACGTCGCAAGGCGTTGGAGATCATTGGGCGTTGGAGATCATTGGAATCGGTACCAGTCGCGCACGCTAGGGCTACCGGAACCGCCGGTCAAGGCGGCCGGTTTCGGGCAGGAAACCGCCCGACGCAGAATCTCTCGGCATTCGAGACGATTCGACCCATTCGAGGATTCTGGCGGCGCGACGCCGCACTGGGCCTGCAATCATCGGCCCTACCTGGCGCCCTATGGCCCGGGCGGTGCCAACTGGCGCGCGACGCTCGCGAAGCGCGGCGCGACCGGGACTACCCCGCGTTGAAGCGGGCCGCCTCCGACGGGCTCGACGTCGCTCGCTCAGCGGATGGCGCCGGCGACGAACTCGACGCGCCGGGTGACCGCCGTGTGGTTCACGCTCGGGATGAGCCCGAGGCTGAAGCGCTGCGGGAGCACCTGGAGCTGGCCATTGCCGAAGGACAGGAGCGAGGTGTCGTTATCGCGCACCTGGTAGCGCTCGGGCAGGTCGTCGTCGCGGTGCTGCAGCGCGAAGATGGAGCGACCGAGCGTGGTGTCGGCGAGGTAGGCCCACTCGAAGGGGCCGGCGAGATCGGCGTTGAAGGAGTTGCGCGCGCCCTGCGCCGTTCCGTCGCTCGACACGAGACGATCTTCGGCGTCGAGGCTGCCGCCGGGTACACCTTGATAGGCAAACCCGAACGGGAGCGGCGCACGGTTGACCGTGAACGTGACGTGCGTGACGTAGAAATCCCAGACCCAGCGCCACAGGCCGTCGTCGGACTCGGAGGTGAGCCGCAGGTGGGTCGGCGTCTGGCTGTCGTCGTCACGCACCGTGGTGACGCGCGTGGCAGGCGGCGTGGGGAAGCTGGGCACGCCGCGCAGCGGGCGGAAGCCGCTGCTGAAGGCGATCCACTGGGCGGCGTCGGCCTCACCGTCTTCGATCGAGACGATGGTGCCGAGGGGCTTCACGACCCAATAGCTCGCGGTGGGCGTGTGGATCTCGAAGGTGGGCTCGAACACGCCGTCTACCTCCCACTCGGCTTCGTCGGAGAACACGATCTCGCCGGCGACGGGCGCGTCGATCAGATCGTCGGGCAGCGCCGGAGCGTCCACGAGCACGGGAGGCTCTCCGGGGTCTACCGGCTCGACGGGGGCGCTCGCGTCAGCGACCTCGGGCGCCGGCACCGCGCCGGCGTCGGCCGTTTCGCTCGACGCGACCGGCGGCTGCTCGAGGCCGCCGACAGAGGGCTGTTCGTTCGTGCCGCCGGAGCCCGCAGGCGTGCTCGGCACGACCTGTGTGGGAGGGCCTCCCGTGACGAGAGGCGGCGGGTCTGGAGGCGCGTCGCCCGTCGCGCCCGCCGGCGTCGAGCCGTCGCCGCCGCGGGCATGGGCGTCGAGGTCGCTCGAGGGCGAGCAGCTCAGCGCGAGCAACCCCGCCCACACGCTCGAGCGCGAGATCGTGGACCGTTTGTGCATTTGCGTTAGAACCTCACCACCCAGCTCGGGGTGCGACCGAGCTGGACCGAGTGCCGGGGGGTGCCCGACGTCTGCTGCGGCGACTCGTCGAGGAGCAGCCACAGACCCGCACCGACGAGGCCCGCCAGGCCGACGCCGAGCGAGACGTTCGACCACAGGTAGTCGCTCTTCACGCCGTCGACGTGCGCCTGGCTGCAGCCGGGCGAGCACTGTTCGAGGTCGGTCTCTCCGCTCTTGGCGCGAACCCCGAAGTAGACGAACCCGGCGCCGCCGACGAGGCCCACCGCGCCGAGGGCGAGCGGCCACGGCGAGACAGAGCTGCCCTCATCGCGGGTTCGCGCGGCATCGCTCGTGCCCGCGGTAGAGTCGAGCGGGAAGGGATCCGCAGGCTCGAGGCTCACCAGCGGCTCGAGCGTAACCTCGCGGGGCTCGAGCTTCTCGCCTTCGGTCACGAACACGGGCGTCTCGAGCGACTGGTAACCCGGGTGCTCGAACACCATCCGGTGCTCGCCAGGGTTCATCACCAGCGCTCGCCCGTCGAGGCGCCGCGGGTTGCCGCCGTCGATCGAGACGGTGACGTTCGGCAGTTGATCGCCGCGCGCGTCGCGCACGCGAAAGACGACGGTCGGCATGGAGCGTTCGACGTCGTCGAGCCAGCGCTGACAATCGCTCTGCATGCGCACGGGGCACGCGGGCCCGCCGCACACGCGCAGCTCGCTCGCCGCCGTCACCAGGTCGCCCGCCTGGCGCAGGCGTTGCCCCGCTTCGTAGGCGCCGAGGCATTGCTTGGTGCTCTCGCTCGCCTGGGCTTCCGCGGCCGAGAAGACGCCGAACGCAGCCGCAGCGAGCACACCCGCGAGACGGGGGGAACGGCTGCGGGCATTCGAGCTGCGGGCGTTCGAGCTGCGCAGCGGGAAGTCGCGACGCGCGAGCCTCATAGACAGTCCTTCTTGTAGTGGCGAATGCCGGCGGAATCGATATACGTGGGCGGATCGCAGTCTCTACCGCCGGGTTGCGCGGCTTGCGCCGCCGGCCGCGCACGCGCCATCCGCGGGCGCACGGCGTCGCTCACGTCTCGACGCCGCTCCGCGCGCGCGCGTGGCCGCTCGGCTCGGCTCCGCTCGGAGCGGGCTCGCTCGACACGCGTCGGCTCGGGCTCGGCGAGCGAGAGCGCCGAGAGATCCGATGGAGCGAGCGTGGGGATGGCCGCCATCGCCTGTTCCTGCTCGGCGGCGGCGATCAGGGTGTCGTGAACCGGCGCCTGTTGCACGGCCGCCTGTTGCACGGCCGCCTGTTGCACGGCCGCCTGTTGCACGGCCGCCTGTCGCACCCTACCGGGCGACGTGGGTTCGCGCTCGGTTGCGCCGTCGTCTTCCGCGGTGTCGGCCGGCGCTCGCGCCGCGAGAGGCCGCGGCCGGTCGCCGACGCCTTCATGCGCGCCGCTCGAAGGCGAGTCTACCCCCGTGCCGAGCGCGCCGACGGGGCGCTGACGCGACGAGCGCGGTCCATCGAACGTCCACCACAACGCCGACCCCGCGAGCAGGGCCGCGCCCACCCAGGCCATGCGTGAGCCGCGCAGCTGCCGCGTCGCCGGAGACGCCAGCGCTACCCCGGAGAAGCTGGGGGGTGAAGCCACCAACAGAGCGTGCGGCACCGGGGTGGACGCCGACGCTTCGGCAGCGGCAGCCAGACCCGCACGCAAGAGCGCCTCTTTCTCTGCCAAACGCTCGCCGCACAGCTCGGCGATGAGACCGGCCAGGGCGGCGGCCGTCGGCGTGGCGTCGATCGACTCGAGCGCGGTGGCAAACTCGAGCGCCGTCTGGAAGCGGCGCTGCGGGTTGCGCGAGAGCGCTCTCTTGACCACCTCGTCGACGCCGGGCGGCACGTCTGCCCGCAGCCGGCTCGGACGCGGCACGGGCTTGAGCACGAGCGCCTGCAGCAGGTCGCCGCGATCGAGCCCAGGTTCGTAAAAGAGTCGCTGCCCCACGAGCGACTCCCAGAGCACGACACCGGCGGAGAAGACGTCGGTGCGGGGGCCCGAGCCTTCGCCGCGCACTTGCTCCGGGGCCATGTAGGCGAGCTTGCCGACGAGCACGCCGGCGGCGGTGTGCTGCGAGTGTTCCACGGCCTTGGCAGCGCCGAAGTCGAGCACCTGCACGTGACCGTTCCTGCCCAGCATGATGTTCTGGGGCGACACGTCTCGATGCACGATGTGGCAGGGGGCTCCGTCGTGATCGACGGCCTCGTGCGCCGCGTGCAGCCCGCGCAGCACCGCCGACAGGATGCCGAGGGCGATGGGCACCGGCAGCGGACGATTGGCGCGTCCGAGATCGGCGAGGAGCGCCGCGAGCGTCACCCCGTCGACGTATTCCATGACGAGAAACAGCTCACCGGCCTCGTCGACGACATCGAGCGTCTGAACGACGTTGGGATGCCGGATGAGGGTGCTGAGCTTCACCTCGGTCGTGAAGCGCGCCACATACTTCGGGTCGTCCAGCCAGCGCGTGTGCAGGCACTTGATCGCGACCAGCCGCGAGAACGCGGCTGGACCGCTCATTTGTGCCACGAACACGGAGCCCATCCCGCCGCCCGCGATTTGTCCGAGCACGGTGTAGCGGCCGATCCTTCCGATCACGCGCCGCTCCTCGAGCCAGCGGGCGCGGCGCAGCGCCACCCCCGGCTCCAGCGCAACCTCGCGCTGCGTAGACGGCTCACCGCCGGGCAAGTCGGAGTCGAATTCGAGCTCGGCGGTCAACGTCGATGCCTCTCGCTCGACCTCACGCCACGGGTGCGCTTTGCATCGGTGAAACTCATCGAGGCCAGCATGGGCCGCGACGTCGCGTCACGCTCGCGACAGCCTCTATCAGATCCGAGATGACAAACGATCATGAGAAGCCTCGAGACGAGCTACCCCATGGCCATCGCCCTCCCCCACCGGTGGCCAACCACGCCGCGCGAACCAGCGCGACGGATACACTCCGGATATTCTCCCGGATGCATCGAGTTTACCCGACGAAATCAGGACTGAAAATGACAAGGATGGGCAAATGACGTTTTAGCTCACAGTCCTGGCTGGTAGCTAAACAGCACGGGGTGGTCGCTTCGGTGCATTACTTTGTGGAACCGATTCCGGGATTGTAGCTTCAGATGCTCGCCAGGTCTCCCAGAATGCGGCCGCGTCGGCGTCACTCCAGGGCGCTGCGATGGCGCATTGTCGCAATAGCTGCTGGAGCTCGCGCGCGCTCTCGGGGCGATCTTCACGACGCTTGGCGAGGCAGCGCAGGATTACGGCGTCGAGCGAGCCCGGGATTCGGGTCCCGAGCCGCTCGCTCGGAGCCGGGGGCGTCGTGTGGAGATGGTGGCCGCAGACCTCGACCGTCGTGCGGCCTTGAAACGGCGGTGCACCGGTGAGCAGGCAATAGCCGACCGCTCCGAGGGCATACAGGTCCACCCGATGGTCGACGCGAGCGGGATCGGTGATGCTCTCGGGCGCCAGGTAGAGCGGCGTACCGGCCACCGTGTTGGTCTGCGTCAGCGATGGTTCGGCATCGGGCCGGATATCTTTGACGAGGCCGAAATCGAGGAGCTTGACAACGTCGTTGCTGCCGGCCCGCTTGCACAGCAGGATATTGGCGGGCTTCACGTCTCGATGGATCAGCCCGACGGCGTGGGCCTCGATCAACGCGTCGGCGGCCTGGACCAGGATGTGGATCACTCGGCCGGGGGGCAGAGGGCCCTCGCGCTCGACGAGCTGAGCGAGCGAGAGTCCGTCGACATACTCCATCGCGTAGTAGAAGACGCCGTCGGGAGTTCGACCGTAGTCGTACACGGCGACGGTGTTGGGGTGCGTGAGCTGGCTGGTGAGCTGCACCTCGCGCTCGAAGCGGGCGATGTTCTCGGGCGCGGTGCGATCCGGCAAGAGCAGCTTGAGCGCCGTTGGCCGCCGCAGACGAGCGTGTCGTGCGAGATAGACGGAGCCCATGCCGCCCTCGCCCACGAGTCGTTCGATCGTGTACTGACCGAGCCGCTCCGCCCGGGCCACCGCGGTGCGCAGCCCGTAGATCTCCTTCGAGACGAGCGAGGTGCCGACCACGGTCGCGACGCACCACGTGGTCGTCCCGAGCGCCACGATCGAAGGCGTGAGGAAGCGAGGCAGCTCGGCCTCGGCGGCCAGCAGATACTGCGTGGCGATCACCGGCAGCGACGCGAGCACGCCGACCCACACGGTCCGCAGCGGCGGGCTCGGGATGAGCGCCGCGCGGAACGTCAGCGCGAGCACGCCGATCAGCAAGGGAAAGAACGTCAACGCGAAGCGGGGCGGGATGAACGGCGCCACGAGCACGCCACACAGGTTGACCAGCGTCGGCAGCAGCGCGTCACCAGCGATCAGGGCGGCGCGCGAACAACCCGGGCGCCGCACCGCCCACCACACCCCGAAGGCCAGCGCGATGACCAGGGCGTGAGTGATCTTGGCCGGGTGCACGTGGACGCGGACCAGATCGCGCGGCGCGATGCCGGCGACGACGAGGATACCCATCACGTAGAGCAGCAGGAAGAACAGACCGACCTGCCGCGCGTAGAGCGCCACGCGCTTGGCGAGGAAGGTGCGCTCTTCCTCGTTGGCGAAGCTCGTGCCCCAGCCCCACACCGCTCGCTCGCGCGCCGAGGACGACGTTCCGGCCATCAGACGCGAGCCGTAGGACGGCTCGTGTGGTGCTGACAAGCTCGATCGCACGACGGAGGGGGGCGACCTCGAGGGCGCCGCGCAGCTCGAGCTGGCGGCGCCCGTGTTCTCGCGTCAGCGCGAGCTCAGGCGGCCATTTTCAGTGGACAATGGTCGGGGCAGGCGGCGGCGCCGGCGGTGGGGCGGGCGGCGGCGGCGTCGGTGCCGCGGGCGGCGGCGTGTCGCTCACGAAACGCTGCGTCCACTGCGCCATGTGGTTCGAGGTCTTCAGGTCCTGGAATGGCAGGAAGAAGCCCGGATAGCTGCCGTCGTTTCCGGCTGCGATGGCGGCGGTGTCGAGCGCGAACATCCAGAGCAGCGCCTGCGACTGCGGATCGCCGACGACGCTGTTTTGCAGGAACACTTTGCGCAACCCCGCGCGTCGCTGTGAGCCCACGGTGAACCAGCCGAGCGCCTTGCCGCGGTGCTGAATCATGAATGGGGTGGGCTTCGGATAGGTGTCCATCAGGTCGCCGCCGCCGACCCCCGTCTGGTGCGGCGGCGTCAGCGCGTCGGCCACGCCGGGCTGCGCGGCCTTCGCCAGGAACACCGGCGTGGCGCCCGCCTCGGGCACCACGGCCCAGGTCTTGGCGCCCGGATCGGAGTAGCCGTTGCAGAAGCGACCGTCGGTGGTGACGTTGGTCTCGTTGCAGGAGTCGAGGTGCGCGCCCGAATATGTCGTCTGATCGACCTCGGAGTAGAGGAGCACCGAGGCATCGGGCAGGTATGCCGGGTTGAAGCGGTTCTTGCCCGCCGCCGCGGGCACGAGCGTGACGGGGTTCGCGGCGTCCCAGCTGCCGCTGACCGCGTTGATCAAGCTGATGCCGCCGCCGAGGAAGGTGATGGTCGCGGCGTTGCGCCCGACCGCCGTCAGCGCGATCTGGTCGCCCGTGGGCGACCAGTCGGGCTGGGTCGGGATGAACGGCAACACGACGGAGCCGCTGCGTACGCCGGTGGTGCCGTCATGAAAGAACAGTGACTTGTCGTCGACCGGGTCGTTGGTGGGCGCCACCGCCACGAAGGCGCTGCCGTCGGGGTTGAACGAGCCCGTGAGCACGCGGTTCTGGCGCTCGGCGGTGGGCCGCGGGTAGTCGACCTCGGCGCCGTTGTAGGCGTAGAAGGCTTCATCGCTCTGGCTGCGGCTCAGATCGTTCACGAACGCGAGCTCGCCGCGACTGGAGTTGCCCAGGCTGAAGAACGCCTTGTCGCCCTGACGCGAGAGCGCGTGGCAGCCCACGCAGGAGCCGTCGGTGTTGCCGGGCACGCTCGCGGGGACGGGATCTGCGGGGGGCGCGGGGGGCGCCTCGCTGGTGACGAACGTCTCCGGCTCAGACTGGCCGGATCCGAAATCGAAGCGCACGATGCTGCTCGGGTTCGTCGTCGTCCAGTAGTAGACGGCGCCGTCGATGCGCTGCTCGGCGAACTCGATCTCGATCGTGTCCGATTCACCGAAGCTGCCGGTCTCGTCGCTGCCGCGCACCGTGAGCTCGACCGGACCCGAGCCCTGGTTCGAGCTCGCGAGCGTGGCGAAGTCGTCGCCGGCGATCGTCAGCGCGCACGAGCCGGTCTCGAAAACTTCCATATCCGCGTAGCATCGCGCGTAGTACGTCAGCGTCGACGAGGCGCTCTGAAACTGCACCTGATACAGCGTGTTCTCCGCGGCGCCCGGCCTGAAGTGCACCTCGAGCCGGCCCAGGTTCGGCGGCAAGAGCGCGCCGTCGTTGGGGTAGACGAGCTCTGGCGCGCGCGCCGGCAGCGGTGTGCCCACGAACTGGGCCTCGGGCTGCTCGGGGAGCGCGGGAGTCGCCTCGGGCGCCCCCGCCGCGGGCGTGACCGCACCTGACAACCTCACCGTGAGCGGGGTGGTGGCGGTGGTGATCTCGCCGTTGGTGTTGGCGGCTCGTGCGCGCACCGTCAGCGTGCCACCGCGCTGTCGCGCGTCGCTCGCGCTCGACGGCAAGCGCGTGGTCAGCGTGCCGCTACCGCTCTCGGGGAAGCTCGCGACCAGG
>Ga0247763_1001061_pt1 | contig 16335 bp, 13 predicted proteins | sample UWRJL141409B4_FD_179926 | JGI IMG/M metagenome (GOLD analysis project Ga0247763, IMG submission 179926) | Plant litter microbial communities from Arlington Agricultural Research Station in Wisconsin, United States - UWRJ-L141-409B-4 | ecosystem: Environmental > Terrestrial > Plant litter >...
CCCCCCCCCCCCCCCCCCTTCTACTTGTTACACAACGAGGATAGTGTATTCGCCGTTAGTCCGAGTCCGCCTGTACAACCTAGTATCCAAAATCCTCGTCCTCGGTTGGAAGGGCCATTCTCTCTTGGGCTGGAAAGGAGTTTCTCCTTCTCCCCCCTTGAAGCTATCCTTGGCCCGCTGCTTGGAAATGGTCAGTTGACCGACCCGTCGGTATATACCGCGCGGCTCATCTAACAAAGGCAACAGGAGCAGCCCCTCCAAGATAGGGGCCTCGTAGTCAGCTCCGAGATAGTCCGAGTCCATGATACGGAAGGGCATGAAAAAGAGGTCGCCGTTGCTGGGCGCGTAGCGGGTACGGGTCGCGGCGTAAGTATTGTGTTGCCAGACGATGGAGCTCGTCCCGTCTCCAAACTGATCGAGGAGGTCTTTGGTGTTCCAGAATAGATCCACGCCACTTTGGGCATCATCTCCTAGATGGGGTACTTGTGTACTATCTGGCTTGGGCTCGTTGCCGTTGGTGATGTGGAGGACTTTGAGAGGACCGCTGATGCAGAGGGTTCCGGAAGCAACTTGCCCGAAAGGGTTGTCAGCAGTTGTCTGAACCCGTACGCTGTTGATACAGCACAGCCATTGGTAGTTACCGTGGCCCCTGTGTGCATGCATGCCCAGTTAAAAAAATGCGCCATCATTTACATGGGGGATATCTAATGCAGGACATACCATCCTGCCCATTCCTGCCACTTGACGCCACCGTCTACCGAGGGCCACGACCAGGATGGCCCCCGCGTTCCATCTTGAGACGCTGCAGGCAACGGTGATGTGACCTTCCATAGCAACCAGTGTTCGAGATCCTTTCTCCAGAGCCCAGTGAGGTATTGACATTTTGTGTACTGGCTCATCATTTCGGCCAAACCGGCGACGGCAACCAACTTGTCGCTGCCATAGGAGAGAGAGCACTCTGTGTAGGCTGAGACGATTCTGCACCATTTTTTCTGCATCGCTGTCATGTGCCTGTGACGCGGCGGCTCTAGATTGGAAGGGGAAAGAATCCGGGTCCAGCGCTGTATTTCGTTTTTAGTGTGTGGTGGGAGGCGGAGCTGCTGTAGGAGCATGGCATCAACTCCAACCAGGGTGTAGGGACGGAAGTTGCTTGGGAGGCGAATGTAATCCCTTTCCGGGGATTTTTTTTGGCGTGACTGGGGCGCTAGTTGGTCGTCGTCGTCCTCAGAGTCCGCGTCGGAGGAAATCTCTCGATGGGATTGCCTATTCAGCAGCTGGTCCGTCTTATCCTGTTCATGTTTATAGCGCTGGTATACTTCCATGGGCATATCTTTCCCGTACTTGGCGGCAATGTAATTTTTGGCTCGACGGTGGCGTGTGCCTCTGACAAAGCCGGCGGGAAAGACTTCGCTGCAGATGAAATGGCGACACTCCCACGCCACTTGGGTTTTGCCAAAGTGTAAAGTCCTTGGCGAGAGAGCTCGTTCCTGAAGAACCCAGCCTCTTTTACCGAGCGGCCCATCGTCGACTTCATCTTTCCAGCAGTGGATATCGAAAAGTAGATAGTTGCCGGGCTCCATTTCGCTGAACCGCCTGTAGCCATTATTAGCCCGGTTATTGTCCGTTTTCCTCACCACCATGTGGATGGGTCTTAACAGTGCTGCATTCCGCTCTCTGAAAAGACCCTGAGAACCGTCATGAGAAGCGTCTGCGGCGATGTTCAAGTGACAGCAGGAGTAGACGTCGCACATCTTTGCTGACTCGGTTTTCCAGTCGCTTGAGGAATCTTGGATAATACCTGAGAAGGTTAGAGAAAAGGGTATGTATATATAGTAGTGACCTGGAAGGACAAACTTACACAACGAGTCAATCCAGATGTAGTAGATGCCTAGCGCCTCAGAGACGGTGATGGCGTCGCGGAAGACAGGAGAGATGTTATGCCACGGGATTCGACGGCGGAATTGATGAAGCTTGGACTCCTCAAGTTTAACTGGCATGAAAGAGCCCCAGCAGTGGCTGAGCGCGACGTATTTAACCCTAGGATCGAGCTCGGAACGGGACTTGAGTCGAATCTTGATGCTTTGCGTCTTGTCTCTGGAAATCTCGATCAGACGGGTTGGAACGAAGCCTGACCAGGAGGATAGCTGCTCGTTACAAGGCGAGTGGTCTTCACAAGACTTAAGCCATTCCCCGGCTTGCTTGATACAGTCTTTGAGCTGCGTAGATGCAGGGAGGTCGACAGTGAACGGCGGCGATGGTGGAAATGCTGTGTCTCTCTTCTGTCAGCCAAATCTTTGCAAGGACTGGGAGTGGTCATTGTGTTTTACATATGTCTGTGCCGTTGTAACGTTGAAATCCAAAACGAGCCACCCGGGGCGACTGGGAGGACGGCGTTATCTCTCTGAAGACAACATCTAAAACACCACTGGAATAGCCCTCCCGCGCCTCGAATTCACATTTAAGGTCAAGGCAGTGATGGCTAGAGCCCCAATAACGCAGAAGGGTTTCGCACAGGCGACAGCTCAAGGGATTTGCGACGTCCACCCGTAGCAGGCGGGGTTCATCACTACCCTCTGCTGGGAAGATGGCCTGACACGCGTTGCATATTACGTCGGGTTCCTGAAAGTGTCAGTTGGGGGGTCCAATTGCTGCAAAAGTAAGCGCAAGCCAAGCGTCGCTCACAAAATCGTCGTCTTCCACCTCGTTAGACCTTGGTGACCCCGGCCATGGGATCTCGGCGTGATCACGCAGGAAGCCATGCGGGCCAAGCCCAGGAGATAACGGTTCGACAGAGGACAATACTTGCTCTGTCTCGTCGTTAACACTCTTGTCCGGTTCGCCTTTTTCTTCCTCTTCTAGTTCGGCAAGCGCAGCGAATCTGCCGTGACTTCGCATTGTTTAACAGGCTAACGAGAAAGGATTTAAAAGATAATTGCCTTATGGAGTGTTAGAAGATGCTGGTGGTCAGTAGTTATCATTGCATCTTAAGTAAATCGGATTGTTGGATAGGGCTGTGGGCTAAGGGTTTGTGCGGTGGCAGTGCAAATTGCTTCCTTACCTTGGTTTAATGGAGACAACTTATTGTCACGACCTAAGCCATGACGGCCAGGAGAAAAGCACGGACCAACTGTACATAACTAACCATTAGAGCTAAGCCCAGTTGCCACAACCTTCAGGCTTATAAGGCTTAGGTCCATGGGATCGCTAGTGGTTCCTGCCAGATACACTGCACTCTGGATTCAGGTGGAAGTTAATGGGATTGCAACTGCTTGATTGAATTACTTATTGTGGGAGTTCTAGCCATAGGCCAGAACCCCCTTTTTTTATAGACCTCTCCGTAGGATTCAGTCTTCGTCACTGTAGTGGCTCAGGCTCAGGCTCACTGGCGCTCCGGCAGTGCCAGGCATCTAATCAGCGGAGCTGATTAGATGTCCGGGGACCCTGAACCTCCTTCTTTCTGACATGATCCTCCGGAGGTCTTTTCAGGTAACGGTATCCGAGAAAAGCGGCGGCCCCACGTAGCCCCATTTTAGCCCCACTTATGTAGAGCCAGGTTCATCACTTTTCCAGTGGGTATGGTCGTATGTGATAGAGCATCTAGAGCGGCAGGCTTATATTTCGTAGTTCCTTAGGAACCATTCCAATTTCATGAATCACAAGTGACATGACAATGTATCAACGATGATAACGACGACGATGATGATAAATGTGATGATGATGATGATGATGATGATGATGATGATGATGATGATGATGATGATGATGATGATGATGATGATGATGATGATGATGATGATGATGATGATGATGATGATGATGATGATGAGGGAAATCTAATTGGCATTGGAATTGGCATCTTTACAAATAGGTAAAGTATGCCAAAGGAGCGTAATCCCCGATCGGAGAGAAGAGGACAGGAACAGACAGTTAACTTCCAACTCGTGTCGAGTTCAAAGACTGGGATTTTCAGGACGTGTCTCAGGCTATGGGCGGCTTGCACATATTCCAGAGCTATACAGTCTAACCAACCAACCAACCAACCAACAAACCCTCTGGAAGATTGATTGTTCGCACGGTATACTTCACGGCTTTGGCTACAGCTTAGCTTTCTGGGCCAAACCTACCTACCTACCCACCCTCGGCATTCTTTCCTATTTTTTTGAGGCCCTGCACATTAGAATCGAGGCCTAAATATTCTGGCTTAACCTCTCACAGAATAGCTTCCCCAGCTGTTCATGTATTGCGCAAATTCCTCTTGATGGATACTCACCCAAGTCCCCCGCTGACAATCTTTCAGGGGCTGGATTGTAACAGGGTCCTGAGGCCCACTGCGTAAACGCAAGCAGAAAGTACTTGTTTCTCCACAACAACAGCTCGATATGTTAGACCTAAAGTAGACATGTCGTTGGATGCGGCTCTTCGGGAGTCGTATTACCCCAGATTTTCAGTGCGCTGCCGCATGGTGGTGAGACAAACATCCCACTCCCTTGGTCTCACTGTGGCTGAGACATGGAACCGAGCTGATGTCATACAAAGAAGCTTTATATTTATCTTCAACCTCCCCGGTTTATCCTTAGCCGCAGGGGTTGATCCAAGGCAGCCAAAGCCTCTCTAGATCTCTAGATGAATTCGCTTCACCCAAACATCGCTCGCAAACTCCCAACGCTCTGAATGCGCATGTCTACATGGCTTTGGCAGCTTCATCAACCCCGATGCGATACTCATGTGAAAGCCTTCTGCATCTAGCCCGAATCTATATATACATTACTCCCTATAACACTCAGCGCCGAGCGCGCTCAATAGCGGCAGCGCTCAGGCTAGTGCTTGACGCGGCTCTATCAGCTCCGGTGGCTATGGCGGCACCAACTGGAGCCGGGGTGCTGCTTCTAGTCGGCGGGGCAGACCGGTTATGCTGCATGTGTGCTCGGACGAGGTGGCCCGCCGCAAGAGCGCTACACAGCGAGAGTTCACCCGCCAAGGTCGCGGCAGCCACAATGCGCGCAAGTCTGCGCGCATTCTCGCCAGGGTTCGTGGGATGGGGGCCGCGAACTCCCAACATGTCAAGCATCGCTGCCTGAGGCTCAAGAATCGTACCGCCGCCAAGGGTGCCTACTTCCAGAGAAGGCATCGAGACGGAAATTTGGAGAGATCCACGGAGACTAGACAATGTTAGTATTGAGGGTGGCAGGTAGTGTTGTGAGGTAAAGCTTACTTCTTCATAATAGTGATGCAGTTAGCGCTCTCCACCACTTGTGCGGGATCTTGACCAGTGGCCAGGAAAATGGCGGCCACGATGTTGGCGGCGTGAGCGTTGAAGCCACCCATGGCACCTGCCATAGCAGAGCCAATGAGGTTCTTATTGATGTTGAGAGCGACCATAGTGTCGACATCCGTCTTGAGGACACTCCTGACCACATCGCCAGGGATGATCGCCTCGGCGACGACACTCTTTCCACGGCCATCGATCCAGTTGATGGCCGCAGCCTTCTTGTCCGTGCAGTAATTCCCGCTGACCGAGACGATGTCCATATCCTCAAAACCCTCGCTCATCATAACACTTAGCGCGTGTTCGACACCCTTTGAGATCATGTTCATGCCCATGGCATCACCGGTGGTGGTCTTGAAGCGGATATAGAGGTTGGTACCAGCAAGGGCTGTCTTCATGGTTTCCAATCGAGCAAATCGGCTCGTCGAGTTAAACGCCTTCTTCATTGTCGCTTGGCCTTTCTCCGAGTCGAGCCAGATCTTCGCCGCGCCAGCTCTCTCAAGCGTTTCAAACGCAACGCAGGGACCGCGCGTCATTCCGTCGCCGGTAAGGACGGTAACGGCGCCACCGCCCGAGTTGATAGCCTTGCAGCCTCTGCTTGTGCTAGCGACCAAGACACCCTCAGTTGTGGCCATGGGGATGAAATAACTCTGGCCATCCATCACAAGAGGTCCTGCGACTCCAACGGGAAGAGGCATATAACCAATCACATTTTCGCAGCATGCTCCGTGGACCTGAGCCCAGTTGTAGTTCTGGTACGGAAGCTTGGATCGGTCAAGGACGTTGGTGAGATCCGCAGTAGCCTTGGTGCGGGAGATAATAGCACGGCGAACCTTCACGGCCCGAGTAAAATCTTTGAGAGTCTTCTCCAGCGCATATCCAGGAATCTTGCCGCGCAGGGAGAGAGCAACAACCTCCTCGTCGTTGAGCTCATGTGCACGTTTGCTTGCCAGCATCATCTCCATCTCTTCCTTGCTGCGCAAGGTCAGGGGCTGTTCGGGGGTGGACGGCACGGCTTTGGCGGGTTGCTCTACGCGATCAGCCTCGTCGTCCGTAGTGGCGGGAGTGGCTGGGGCAACCGGGGCGCGTGCTGAAGGCGTCTGATACTCTCCCAGGGGGAGTGTCGCAGACTCGGTGTCGTTGAACTTCTGGGCCTCGGCCAGCTCTTTACGATTGATCGGGTGGTCCGGCACATTGGGATCCTTGATACCCCATCTGGCTACGTTAAAGAGATATCCATTCAGGGCTACGCTGAGAGCCAGAGCGACAACAATCCACTTGGAGAGAATGGGGTCTTCCAGACTCTTGAGGATGCCGCCAACCATACGGCCGCCGACGCCATAGCCGTCGAGATCGCCAAAGCTATCATTCTTGTCTTGTTTCAGCGGGAGTTCATAGTGAACCGAGGGGAACTCCAGCTCGTATCGGATCGGCGTGAGAATAGTCACGACAGTTTCACGGCCAGCGGCCTTGGCGGCCTCCAGGACAATATCCAACCCATTTGAGGCGACCTTGAAGGGGTCAACCGGCGGGGGTGTGAATGCGCCACCGAGGCCACGTGCCCAGGATGAGATGCTCGAAATGGAATTGGGGCTTCGGAATGGGATGGTGAGTAGGTTCAGGGCATTGATGAGGAAAAAACCACCAACCATGAGCACCTTGAACTTGGGGATGTGGGCGCTCTTGAGCTGGCGCCCAAAGATGGTAGTACCCGGTTGGCCTTGGCCATCAGCACGAGGCCAGTCGTTGCTTTGAGCAACGTTCTCCGCGACTCTGCGACTGACACCATCATCCTCCAGAGCCTTGCGCATCTCAACGTGTCGTTTGATCCGGTTGATCTCGAGCTTGATGCACAGAATAGCCGAGTAGAATGAGAAAAGGAGGATGCAGTCAAAGAACAAGATCCACGCGGCGAGGAAGCAAAACTGCTGAAGACCTCCCTGGACTCCAGAAGCAGCGCCAATGATGAGAATACCGACCTCAATGGCATAATCCTTGACGATATCATACCCTTTCTCCTTGATGGCAACACGAATTGCCGACTGGATCACGCTCGATGTGGCTTCGTTCTTCTTGACCGCCTTGACCGTGCCCGAATTGGAAGGTCGGCGGTGTTCAATGGCGTGAGACAACACAGCACGGGTAAGAACAATATTCTTCTCGAACCCAATTGTCACAACCAGGAACGGAAGACCCTCGGAGAGGAGAACCATGGAGATGGGGACACCCATCTTGGTGGTAACGAACAGACCAAACATGAAGGCAAAGAGCGAAGAGAAGATAACGCTTGTCGCGAGCCAGAAGTTGGAGCCCATGCGGCGCATAGACAGGAAGAGAGAGACGAAGGTTAGGTGCATCGATATATAGCCAAGCGCCATGATAACGATATCAAGCGTCTCAGCATTCTTGAGGAGATCGGTGAACTCGACCCAGGCGTTCTGGGCCCAGCGGACGATACTACTCCTGGTCTGGACCCGAGCGGCCTTCATGATCCACATTTTCCTCTCCCGTCCCCCATTCTCCGTCTCGCGCGTCTCCTGAGTGGGCGTGTCATTGGGGATTTCCTGAGCCACAGCAAGGAACTCGGGAGCCTGGGCATAAGGAACCGCAAAGGCAAGGGCGCTGTCCTGAGAATAGGCATTGAACGAATTTGTGGTTGAGGGCAGTGACACGACAGACAGGTTTTGCGGGCTAGGGACGGTACCCACGACCGGAGGTGTGCTCGGGGCATCAGAAGACGTAGATTCGGGGAAGACAAGGGTCAAGAGTGCGAGGTGGTCGGCATTCTTCGGGATCGGGGCATCGTCAAAGCTTTGCCAGTTCCAAGCCGTGTCCGGTGCCGCGCGTAACCTCCTACTACCCTCGACGAGCGAGGACCATTCGGCCTTTCTGACACTCCTTGTCACGTCGAACAAACTGTCCTCCAGCAGGCCAATATATGTAGAGCTTGCCAGCAGGGCAACGACGACGATCGTGTGAATTGGGTGCGACGAAGTGATTTTGGACAGGGTCTGAAGCAGCGGTGTGACTTTCTTGTTCAGCCACGAGGGCGTCGTTGCTTGCGATGCGGGCTGCTCCCCCCTGAATCGCGAGGGGAGGAAGTTAGAGGCAAGTCTAGTCGCCATGGTTAGGAGGTGGATGGGACGTTCGGGAGTATCACCGGGTCGGCTGGCGCATTGAGAGGGCGGCTCGAGTACCGGGCGGATGCCTAAAGACCGGAGTGAGCCATATGTACTGGAACACGACGAGACACAAGCCAGGCATGCGCAAAGCCCTATCTCGAGTCGCTGACACATAATGCAGGTTGGGGGCGTGACAATGAGACGCTGACTGAGGAGAGACAAGGAGCAAGATAGGAAAGGTGAAGCGGGCGACTACCTACCAAATAGCAATTGGCAGCCGTCCTCGACAGCTGTGGTGTCGTACGCTAAAGCTGAGATCGGTGATGTCCAATGCTACAAGAACGTCACTTGTTGAGACCGGCGCTGCGGCTCGGAACTGTCACGTCGAACTCTGTCTGCCACAACGGTCGGTGTGGGCTCGCTCGGTCGGGAAAGTTTTCGTGGGTGCTCGGCCCAATGCGCGTATCAAGCTTGTCGGGCTGACGGGTGCTGCAAATTCCGTCAGAGCTCGCCGCCGTGGGGTAAGATAGTCGTGGTCGACAGGTCGGGACAATGTTGAATTGGGCTACAAGCAGGACACAGACAAGCAACGAAAACCTGGGACCTGTCGATAGAAATGAGCAGGGGAAGAGGAAGGAATTTCAACCTGATGGGATGGGGTCACACGGGCCAACCGCCGTTCTTTTTTGCAGCGGGTCACCGTTCTTTCCACCCCCAAGTCAATGGAACGGGACCCCAATCCCAGTTCTGAGCATTAACTCCCGAGTCCCGAGTCCCGACAACGGGCCTTGACCTGCTACCTTCTGAACTGTCACTGCCACATAGTTGCCCCCCTTTGAAAAGGTTTCGCATTTTTTTTTCCTCATTGGGACACGGATGCGCCAGGTGTGGCTCAACGGTCCATCTCGAAAAGCGGTCAGAGTCGAGGATGGAAATTCGGGGCAGACCGGCAGGCAGCGCCACGCCGCATGCACGACCGGGGTTACCGGATTGAGAAGAGGACTCCAAGCCCCCCCGCCATTCTCTTGCCTTGATATTGTTCCCGATCGTCACTTTGTTTCCCAGACAAGGCAGTTTTTCTTATTCGACAATTTCTCCTCTCACCTGCCCGTTCCACCAACTTCGAACCCGCTTCCTTGTTCACGACCTAGGTCAATTGACGGGAAATCAAGGCACCTGACGACACGGCATACCGCATCACGGCTGGCTGTGCATTATAGGTGAAGGTAGACTCGCTTCTCCCCTTTCCCCGTTTTGGTAATTGCGACCAAGTGATAGAACCCACTCTGGGTAAGGAGCATCCATCGCATCGCGGCCCAGGCATTGAAGGCTGGGCGCAATTAATTGTCGATAACGTTATCACATCTTGGCGCGACGTTGGACCTGCAGGAAGCTGGGGCCACCTAGCAGTCATAAAAGAGCTCCCAAGCGGTTGCTAGGAAAAAAAAGACTGCAAAATGATGCACGTGGACTTTGCACTAATAGTGGCTTACTAGCTCTTTTATCTTCCATCACCCCACCTAACACCAAACCTACGATAGTGGTAGTGATTGGTGGAGCGAGAACAGTATCAGGAGATGAGGATGCACTAGCTGGTTCTGAGATAGCAAGGTCCCTAGTTTTGTTAGCATGAAGTTGTCAGATGACTGGTGATAGTACAAAAAAGATACACCTCTTTGCTAGGGATCTTGCTGGTGGTGGTGGTACCTGCCAGGTAATGAGTCTCTTTTATTCTGTCAACCGCTTGGCTCCTTCACGTTTCGGACAACGACCTCGGGATCCGAAGGCCTGAGAGAAGCACCTGATTTTGATCTCATGATTTTTTTACTCTCAAGTGAAACCGACCTAATGCCGTTAGTGTAGCGAGGCAGGACGCCAGTTTACTGCACTGTCGACTCGTTGGAGATTCTCGCGCGTGTGCTGTAGACTCTGCCGAGAGGGTGACATTCCTTATCTTATCAGAATCTGCCCCTCACTCCCGATTGCTTCAACCAGCAGCCAGCCGTTCATCCAAGGGAGGGAGGCAAGGCGTATCCGTCAAATGGAAACTTTTATGACTACGAAGCCACTCATTTATTCCGTGCCCCAGTAATACATATATCTCACAGCAGAAAATATCGAAAGGTTTTATGGCATGTGGAACGTCGGGTGACAGATTGACAAGGAACATCTCTCTCTCCCCGCCCTCCAAAATGACCGAAGATGATGAACCCCGCTTCCGGCCGGCGCTCATAGTCGTCGACATGCAAGAAGACTTTTGTCCACCTGTAAGTCAGTCAAGCTAAACGCCCCTTCTGCACTCCAAACCGCACCATATAACCAACCAACCAATCCCCACCCTGTTCGCCGCCCCCGTTGCAACGGTTTACTGTGTGCCTAGTGTGTGTACCACACGGTTTAGTACAATGATACCTACCCGCCCGCAATCCACTCACCTCAGGAGCAACAAAACTCCCGACCTAGGTCCTTCCGTCCCACCCTTTCGCCCGTAACATCACACACAAACACACCGATAGGGTAGCTAACACACACTTCTTTTCACCACCCTACAGTCCGGTACCCTCGCCGTCCCGCAGGGCCGTACCGTCACCCCCTTAATCAACACGCTCCTCTCCCTGCCCTCCTTCACTCTCCGTATCGGCACCAAGGACTGGCACCCACCCTCACACATCTCCTTCGCCTCCAACCACGTCAACGCCACCCCCTTTGTGTCCTTCACTACCATAACCAACCCTTTCAATCCCTCCGAGAGCTATACCACCCGCCTCTGGCCCGATCACTGCGTGCAGAACACGCCTGGGGCGGAGCTCGTACCAGAGCTTGACGCGTCACGGCTAGACAGGGTGATACACAAGGGGACGGATCCGCGAGTAGAGATGTACAGTGCGTTTTACGACCCGCTCAAGAACCCGCGGGTAAGTGATAGTGGGTTAGCAGGGGTGTTGAAAGAGGCAGACGTAACGCATGTATACGTGGTTGGGTTGGCAGGGGATTATTGTGTGAGGAGCACAGCGGTGGATGCAGTGGCCGAGGGGTTTATCACCTATGTGATTGAGGAGGGCACCAAGACGGTGGACCCTGGGGGGTGGGAGGTGTGTAAAGGGGAGATTGAGAAGTTGGGTGTGAGGGTTGTGAGTAAGGATGAGCCAGAGGTGAAGAGGTTGTTTGGGACGAGCTCAGGGGAGGACTGAAGCGGAATGTTGATGACTTCCAGGTCAGCGAGGTTCCGGTTTGTGTTTGAGGTTTGGCAATATGTGAGCGCCGTTGGGATGTCACCCGAAATTTTGGCGGCATTCTGCTCTAACTACTTTTCTTTCGAGAGCAGGTCGATACAACAAGTTCAGCCCCTAAGCGTACAGAATTCACAACATCATCTTATTTGTTACTCACTCGGATGAGTTCAGTGTAGTAAAAGTAGATGGAAAGAAACAGCGACCCAACACTCACGCAGCCAACGCCAACCTCCGGTTTCCCCGAGACACGACCATACTCCCTTTACCTGCCAACCCTAATGACACCAGCGGCAATAAGTTTCTGAACCTTTGTACGGACGCTTGGGTTCTTCATGTGTTCCGCCAGCGCGGCAGGGTCCGATTGTGCTTGCTGCAAGATGGCCTGCATTACAGGATCCTGCATGATTCCCATGATCTAAGCTACACGTTAGCATGTCATCAAGCAGAAGCTTATCACGTTCCGAAACGTACCTCGGGATCCCGGGCCAACCGCTCGCGCGTCTGGTCCTCTGTTTCATTTTCCCGTGCAGCGTACATAGCGTTGAACGCCTTCTGTTGCTGGGTCTCAATCTCCTTGGCGTTGGCGCCCTTGTGGTGCTCCAGATCGACGTCAAGTGCCTCGGTACAAGCATCAACACACTTGCTATACTCCCGCATGCCAAAGTACACCTGGGCCTTGCGGATATACGCCCGAATGAACTTGGGGTCCTGCTTAATGGCTTTTTCGCAGTCATCCAGAGCGCTAGGGAACTCGAGGAGCTTCATGAAAGCTGCAGCACGGTTGCTGTAACCCCGAGGATCCTCAGGTGCACGCTTGATCATCTCGCTGTAAGCTGCGACAGCACCGGGCCAGTCGGACTCCTTGAACTTCTTGTTGCCCTCCTCACGCGCCTCCTCGGCCTTGACAGGGTCAATATAAGCCTTGCGAGCAGCCTCGAGCTTGTTCCGCTCAGCTGTCTTGACCTTCTGGAGGACATCAGGAGTCCGGTGCTCGCGAAGAGACATGTTGTAAAACTCGATGGCCTTGTCAACGTCGCCGGTTTTCTCGTAGGCGGTTCCAATACGAGCATACGACTTGGCGATGATCTTGAAATCGGCGTACAGGTTACGACCTTCCTCGGCAGCCTTTGTGCAAGTGTCGATGCAGGCCTGGTAGTCGCCCTTCTCGAAGTAGGCCGCGCCAAGGTTGTTGAGGTAGGTAATGTCCTGGAAGAGATCCCAGGCAGCCTGGTAGTGCTTGATCGCTTCGTCAAAATTCCTCTTTTTGTAATTCTCTGTGCCGAGCGCCTTCTCCTTATCGGCAGCTTCCTTAGCCTTCTTCTTCTCCAGTGCCTCCTCGTCCTCCGGCTCGGGCTCGGGCTCGGGTGCCTTCTTCGGCTCTGGCTTTTTCGAGGAAGGAGCATCGGGCATCGGGACATCTTCCTCCGGCTCCGCCGCCCTGGAGCCCGAACCACCCGGCGGTGCGCCGGTCATCTCCATATCCACACCCATCAGCACACCAAGAACCTGGATCAAACGGGGGTCGCTAAAAAGATCAGGAGAAGTCGGGTTGGCTCTGATGGCCTGCAGCTTGTCCATGAAGCTCTTGTCGGCGAGGAATGGAGCTGTCTTGGGGTTTGAAGCAAGCTTGGCAATCAGGTTTGGATCGCTGAACATCTGGCCGATGCCGAGGCCAGACCGATCACCGCCTATCCACTGTTAGTATTGACGCATTCCAGTGTGTCCTAGACCAAAAGTCTTACCAGCTTCTTGAGCCATAGCTCTCTCGACGGACTGAAGATCGTTCTTCATGCCAGCGTTGTTCGGGTCCAGCTCAAGGCCCTTCTTGTATGCATCGATAGACCCCAGCAGATCGCCCTGCGCATACAGTGCGGCGCCCTTTCGTCCCCATCCCTTGGGCCAATCAGGCTTTAGCTCTGTCGTTTTCTCGGCATCTTTCAAGGCGTTGTCCCAATCCCTCTTCGACGCATATGCTGCAGATCGGTTGCTGTAGAAAATGTGGTTCTGAGGATCGATAGCGATGGCCTGTGTAAATTTATCGCTTTGGGTTTGTTAGAGACCGTGTATATCCGAGGGTGTTTAGCTGCGGTTACTCACATGGCCTCATCGAAGTTCTTCGCGGCAATCGCCTTGTTGCCAAGAGCTTTGAGCTCGTCTGCAGTCGCCATGGTTGGAGAGATTGCAGCGAGTAATAAATGGAGATTGTATGGATGACTCTTGGATGTTAGAACGGCTTTCTCGTGAGAACTAAACTGCGCCTCAATGTTTTGTGAGGTTGAAGTTGGAAGAGAAGACGTAGGCGGAAGCCAAAGAAATCAGCTGAAGCCGCAAGGCGCGTGGAAAGCTCTAGACTTTCGATGCCTTTCGATGAGTATCCGAGCTCCTGATTGGGCGGTTCTCCGCAGTTTCAGAGTGGGGACAGGGTTGCTCTGGTGGGGCAGGCCTCGCGGGGCATCACCCCGCCATCCAGAGCATGGACCCTCTGTAAACTCATCACAACCAGCTTCAAATTGCCAAGCATCAAGAAGCAGACCTTTGTGAGAAAGCATGGCCTATCGTGTCGAGATAAGATGCGGTCGCGGCTAGGTTTGCATGACAGTCTTTCGGCTTGGGAACGCTGGCAGTGCATGGAGGCACTTCACCAACGATCAACCCGATTCCCGAAAACCGATGCTCCCCAATGTCAAGAATCATCAAAGCTACACCACGAATGGGATAGAGCCGCAGAGTATTTGTATAGACCGAATCCTCTACACTAATGGAGACTGTACGCTGCCCATCCGGAAGCCTCAACCGACCCAATGAGATGCAGCAGCAACTTTGTTGGCTCAATTGTCCCCCGCTCAGCGCCAAACAACGCCTCAACTGCTCAGCTGCACTTATGATGCCCCTACAATGGATCCTCAAGGAGTCTGATGTCAGTCAGGTAGCGCTTGTTGGTGCACTGTCGCGGCTGACGTGATGCGTCTATACAGGCCATTGCAGCCTCAATACTAGTACCAGCAGGCTCCTTGATGTCCGAAGCGTCTGCAGGCACGCCCACAGTTGCAAATAAGGCGATGAACTCGACGGAGAAACGACCACCGTTGCACGCTGCACCCTACTTCATACACGGGACCGGTTTTCGTTGGCCTGCTCTGCTCTCGGTAGGTGGTTTATTTCCGGCTTGATGGGGGCGGGAGGCTCAGACCCAAGTGCCGGAGCTTCCGCCGCAAAATGGTTTGTTGGGGCGAAAAGCAGCTGCCGTGCCACGACAAAAGTGCAGTCTCAGGCGGCCATGTGTAGGTATGCGGTGTCCCTATAGGGCCTTTTTCAGACAAACTCCAACGCCTGTGATTCGACGACACTGCAGGTTACTTTCTTGTGCGCGCAGGAATCTGGGCAACTGTCGATTGGGTAGCCAAAAGCAGAGCGGCAAGATCCGGTGCCCGTCTCCGGCGAGGTTGGGTTTTTTGTTACGTCAAATTTATCTAAACCCGGCGAAGTACAATTGGCGGCCTGACCCTTGCTGCAGCCTGTCCACACCTCCGGGTCATGGCAAGCCCACAGCGAATCTGGGGGATCGGCCTCAGCGACTGGGCAGAACGCCTCGCGCTTCGTGTACCCAGTCACTGACACCCGTTCTTCTGCATGGCGCCCGACGCGAGCTGACAAGTGCTGTGCTGTCCGGCCCCAGCCAGCCACTTTTGGACCCTTGGGGCCGCCGCGAGCCACTGGTTGTCCTGCTTGGTGGTTGGCCGCCTCTAGACCCAAATACTGACATCAGCATATTAATCTTGCATTCCTCTCCTTTGTTACCTATTCAGTCCTCGATGCTGCTATTTAACATGAAACCACACCGACGCTTACTCAGAGCCTATTAATACCCTCCTCCATCACGACATATTGTTGTTCCCGCCGTTGATTCCGAGTCTGCAAGTACATATTCCCGTCCCTGCCCACTACTTGCCGTCTCGCCTTCCGGCGAGCCAACTCTGTCGAGAAAACCCAACATGCCTCCATCACAGTCAGGGAGCCGCAATGATGGCCTCCCCAGCGGATCAATAACCCTCGCCATCATCCTCATCCTAGTAATACCCAGCGTGCTCCTCGTGGGCCTTTGCTTGGCGAGGAAGTCTCCACTATGGAAGAAGATGCGGGGACCCCGGCCCGAAGAACTTCCCAGGCCGAGGCGAGAGAAAGATCCACCAGCAGTGGCAGGCGAGGAGTCACTCAAATTCATGCCTGTCGTGAAGTACGATCAGAAGCTATTCACGGCACATGGAGAAGATCCGGAAGCTTGCTGCCCCAAAGTTGACGACGATGCAATCAAACCGACGACAGAGAAGCCCGACAACAGCTGGGGGAGGACGGCGAGACTGATATTACGGAGTGCGAGGATTTCGCTCGGAAAACTGGTCTCGCAGCGGCGACCACAAGAAATTCCGTCACACAAGTCGGCACCATCCCAGTTATCACGATCATCACTGGAAATAACATCGGGAGAAGCCTTCGCCGGGAAAGTCGCAATGCAGACATGTGCTGTCTGCACCGAGGACTTTGTCGACGGGATTGAAGTTCGCCAGCTACCCTGCGGACACATCTTCCATCCACATTGTATCGACCCATGGCTGCTGAGCTTTGCGGCAACATGTCCCCTCTGGTGAGTCCCCGGCCTTTGGTACAGATGACCATGTGTCTCCAATATGGTGCCACACCATCCCTTCCAAACAAA
>Ga0247763_1001063_pt1 | contig 16294 bp, 12 predicted proteins | sample UWRJL141409B4_FD_179926 | JGI IMG/M metagenome (GOLD analysis project Ga0247763, IMG submission 179926) | Plant litter microbial communities from Arlington Agricultural Research Station in Wisconsin, United States - UWRJ-L141-409B-4 | ecosystem: Environmental > Terrestrial > Plant litter >...
AAAATTTTCCTTTTTCCACAACTCACTTAAAAAAAAAAAAAAAAAATTACCATTTACAGTTGAAAGAGCAAAAGTGCACAACGGAAAAAAAAAATCACCCAATCCAACGTGAACTCATGTCTCCAAAAACGAGGGTATCAAAAAGCCAGTGCAAATTTCCTTTCCCCCAAACCAAACAAACCCCCGCACCTTGATAACGAAGAGCAGCGCTGATCAAGGGTATGCCATCATGGCGTTCGGTGCATCTGTTGCCTTTCCTCGTTTGGCTTTATGTCGCTGGTACCAATCTGGCAGGAAGTAGGCGCCGAATAAGCACAGCAAAACAAGAATGCCTGCGCCGACGCCAATGCCGATTTTTCCTCCCTTGGAGAGCTCGATATCTGCCCGGCCTGTCAAAATGAAGTGCGTCAGTACATGTAAACATCCAATCGGCCATCTGGGCCAGGAGAGCAGTAGGACCTACGGAGAATCACGTGTCGTATGTCTACATGTACTGCTGCCATTTCGTCGTGCAAACCGTGCAAGAAAGTGAATACACAGTAATATTGTGTGGAGTGCAACTTGTTTCGTTAAAAGACCAAGGTTCTCGCTTCTTATTATTCGATTGCCAAAAGATCTGCAGATTGTCGTGTTTAAACTCTCTTGTTTGAACCAGTGCAGGTGCTGCGCCTCTGCAAAGTATCAACCGGCGGCACGGAACAGCACTGCATCGATCTGGAGTCGGATTTTGGACGTCACACGAGGCCTAACCCTTGCCGTCCGTGTGGTTGCGCACACAAACACACGCGCCTGCAATAAACGGATATATGCGGGGATCCAGTGCTTTTTTTTCACAACTCAATGCACCCTGCGATGTATTTCATTTAATTACCGGAGGCCTCGATACTATCGACGTGCAAAACGAAGCCTGTGTAACATGCAACCCAAGCCTCAACCCCAAAAATGCAGAGGGATTCTAGACCAAGTCCGTAGTAAACCGCGGTAACTGTCGGCTCACTGCCAGCACAAGCTCTTCCGTTCTGGCGATTTCACCTCCCTCATCCAGGTTTCCTCCGTGACCGCTGCGCTAGATACACGTACATGACCGGACTGGAAGTTACATGTACTGCCTCAAGCACCAAAGTCCAGTGTCCTCGCCGGGCGTCTGCGAAAAGAATCATGGGTGAACATGAGCGCATCCCTCGGGTAATGTAAACTGCACTCAAAGCACAAATAATCCCGAACCCAAAAGTTAGATCCCGAGTTCTGAACCCTGAACTGGGATTTCCCTTCAAGTTCCTCGAACGTCTTCCCGATGCCGCTGATAGGATTAACACCGCACTCTTCACACGTGGCGTGATGATTATACGTGTACGCCGATCCCCTGCCAACGCCCTCGACCCCCCGCATTGACATGATCAGATCGACAAGAAGATCAGGGACATGGCCTGCCATGTCAGAGAGTAGAGGAAAGAAGGGTGAATAGCGGACAAACTCAAAGAGCTCGATAAATGGGTTGCGAATGCCACCTGGGAGAAAGCCGGCACAGTCTTCGGCGGACTGGAGAGGGGGGATACTGTATGCGAGCTTCGCGCACTCGACAAAGTCGGTTCTGAAGGTTTCTGGTAGTAGGCCGGAGATCACAGTTGTTGACTCTTTGCCCCCGTGGCGCTGGACGCGTGCAGCGATCCGTCGGTTGGTGCGGTGTAGGCGGCTGATTATGTCACGGCAGAGATCGTCGAGGCCGAGAAAGTCGGCAACAACGTAGAGCGGCACGTAGGTCTTGTAGGCGACAAGTTCCAGGCCGTCGGAGTCGTCTTTTTCGACATGGTCGAGATGCGATACTGGTGAACAGGTTATCAGCAGCAGCGAGGGGAGAGATGACGGGGGAGGGGGTGGTTACAGTTGCATGCGTAAATGTACCGAAGCGCCCAGTCCGCGCACTCAGGGTCAAATTTGATGTCGTCGCCATCCAGCACTATTTCATTCGTCGGTGGTCCCGCAGGTCCCTTCTCGCCATACGTTAGACATGGATTCATCTACTGCAAATAGTTAGATGGGACTTGCCTTCACTGCAGAATTCCACCGACACACGTTGGCAAACCACCTGGAACGGGAGGCGAGGATGACGCGGTGGAGATTCCAGACCCGGTCTCCACACTTGACGCGACAATCGGAGAAGGCTCCAGATTCGAACTGTCTATTTCCAGGTTAGCAAAATCGTGCGATGATGACGGGAGATGAAATGGCAGGAGGCAGAGCTTACTCGGCAAAGTTTTGGGGTTGGACAACCGGCGGCAACTTCTTCTTGTCCTTTTCCAGTTCACGTTCGAGTCGAAGTTTCTCCAATTTCAGCGCAGCATAAACTAGGTCATCCGCGTCGGCGGACTGGCCGTTGGAAGACATGCTTCGCATTTAGCGTAGCATTCGCGAAATACTTGAAGATGCGCCGTTTGTGAAGTTGTCAACGCGTTTGCGGAAGGTGACGCGCACAGTCCAGCTTTGGTTCGGTAGGGCGGTTGGACTTGACCCCACTATCGTGACCCCACCACTGCAGCTGCACGGCAGCTGGTAACAGGCCGAAGTCTGAGCAGTGAATCTTAGGGAGCGCTCAGCCAATCACGTGCGGCGCATGGCTTGAAACTCACTCACGGCTGTTCTTGTCTTCTTTTCTTTCACTGTTCTCTCTTCCCCTTCTCGGGTTCTTCCGTCTTTGTCCATCTACTTTACCCTCATTGTTCTATGTTTTTTTTCTCCCTTTTCTTGCACTTTTCGTCGTCCAGTTCTACATTTTGTTTTTCGCAGTGTTCGGAGCACCATGCAACCCGATCGGACAATTCTGTCAGCCCGACCAGCGATGCTGCGTCACCGTTCTTGAGTCACATACGCAAAATGGCGCCAATTGACGTACCCTTCAGGGGCTGTTTTCCATCATCCATGCTTCAAGTTTTGTAGCAATAATAATGCGAGGAGCTTCAAATAAAAGGCACACGACTGCCTCTGCTTCTCTTCACTACATCAGTCTGCATTTCCCCATCGCCGATATTTCCATCGCCCCCACCTATCAGGTACCTAGATACTCCGACAGCAGCGCTGAGGTGCAAAGATGGCAGCCCCAAAAATCGCCATAGTAGGCGCCGGACCTTGCGGCCTCACCCTCGGACGACTTCTCGAATGCAAGGGGGTCGACTACGTCATTTACGAACGCGATGCAAGCGACAACCCGAATCGCGCTGGTGGCAGTCTGGACATCCACGCCGAGACTGGCCAGCGCGCTCTGAAAGATGCGGGATTATTTGACGAATTCCAAAACTTCGCCAGGTACGAAGACACCGCGTTTGCGCTTGCCGATAAATCTGGAAAACGGCTACTCCGAACCGGTCAGGGTCGCGATGCGCCGGAAATTGACCGGCGAGAGTTGCGCCAGATTCTTCTCAATGCGATACCTAAGGAGAAGATCCAATGGGGCCACACACTGGAGAAGGCGGTTCTCGGTGAAGATGGTCGACCTGTCCTGCACTTCGCCAATGGCGTCGTAGCGACGGGATTTAAACTTGTTGTTGGAGCGGATGGCGCTTGGAGTAAAGTGCGCTCACTGGTATGTTCCTCCTGTTTTTCTATTTGCATACATGTATATGCACATGGTTCTTACGCTAACAACGCCAATGAAGATCACGCAGGCAGTCCCGGCTTACACGGGCCGAAGCTACCTTGAAACCCGCATCAACCGTGATAACCCGGCGTATGCGGCCGTCGCTGAGAAAGCCGGGGCAGGGACCACCATCTCGATCGGCTCACAGAAGGTGGTGATTACGCAGCGGCAAGGAGACGGCTCTTACCGGACTTACTTTGGCTTTGCTGTGCCTGCCGATTTCTTCAGTGCCGGCGGCGGAGTCAACCTTGCGGATATTGAAGCCACACGGCGGCTCCTGCTTTCGGACCAGTTTTACGGTGGCTGGGCCGATGAATACGAGGAACTCATCCGTCATTCAACTGACCTCCGAGCATGGCCGTTGCACAGTCTGTCCGCGGGGGATATGGGATGGAAGTCAGTTCCCGGGCTGACCCTCGTTGGCGATGCAGCCCATCTTTCTGTGCCGAATGGGGAAGGTGTGAATCTCGCCATGCTCGATGCGCTGGAACTGGTAACGAAGATTGTCCAACATGGTATCGAGAACGTCGATGCGGCCGTGCAAGAGTATGAGACCGACATGTTCGCTCGTGGATCCGGGTCGATAAGCGATGGCGAGTCGATGGCGAACGTCATGTTCAGCGAAGGGCCGCAGCCAATGCTTGACCTGATGAGGAGCTTTGGCGTGGACTTTTGAGGGGCAGCATAGGTGTTAGACGCCGAACCATAAGATGTTGCTCCTGAATGTCGGGCTATGGCAGCCGTGTATTATAGCTGTGCAGACGCGACGCTCTCGCTCTCTCAAAAGTCAAAAAAATGAAAATGAAAAGAACAGGAAAAAAAAAAGAGGAAATTTAACTCGTTATAAACGCAACACCCTTCTAACTCTAATAATCACTAAATTATTTGATCTGGTTTTCTTGGATTGCATTTGACGTCAAGTGCTGCCCATCGTGAAAAGGAGATCCTCTCCGTCCGGACACGGAAGCAAACTTTGCAAAATAGGAAGCTGAAAGAACCTGCAAGGGTGATCCTCAATCCGAGCATTGCTGTCATAGCTTGACTGAATCTCGGATTTCACGGAATTGGGATCTTTCTCGCCTGGTAGACCTGAAATTGAATGTAACCGTGGCTCTCAATAACATGTCATGCAATGCAATAGGATTTTTCCCGTGTTGTTGACGGCAACAGAACAAGAATCATGTCTATTGTTTAATTCTCATTGTATCTATCCCCCAATATTGCCTGGCACCTGCGTGAGACTGAAATCTGGGGTGGGTGAGTCGTCTTCTCCTTGGCATATTCTCCATCTTTGTTGTTCACTCCAGGCTGCCTCTGCATTGGCACCTTAGTCCTGGGTGCAGGTGGGGCTTCGTCTCACTAACCAACTGGTGACGCCAAACCATCATTGGCTACCTACAAACCATTGTTGGGTCGCTGCGTAGGATTCGATTGCCTTATTCCAATCGCACGTCGTGTTTGCCCCCAGTAACACGCGTATTCCCTTATTCTAATTTGCCGAGATTAATCCCACTACGTTACCCCAAGACAGAAATGGTAAAAAAAAGGGGTAAACACCGAGTCATAGTTGTGACTCGGTCAAGTAAATCCTACGCAATTTACAGTTGGTAAAAGGTTTTTGTGGCAGTGCAGAGCTGCTGAAGGGCTTTAACCGTTGGATTAGAGAGTCAACGACGAATATAAAAACCAGACTACCCCATTGCTGTAGAGTCAACTCTGGGCACACATCATCCATCAAAAACCTTCCACCATGCGCTTCAACCTCCTCCCATTCGCTCTGCTAGTAGCTGGTGCGGCGTGCAGCCCCGTCGCCGCGGATGCGACAGAGACCGTAAGCGCAGCACCCACGCCTACAGGCCGGCCCAGACCTCCCTGCGTTCTTACCGAGGGTGAAAACCCCATCATTATCAACCCGTTCACACGCCCAACCTGCGTGTGTAACTGCTACAAGCAGGCCTGTCAGACCTTGAACGTAAGGAGCCGCAAACCTTGAGCCATCAACTCAATCAATGCCGAGAATTGTTATCCAGTCGCTAATATGTCCCCCTCCAACATACAGCAAGGTGGTAGCTACGAGGACTATGTCGGGTGTATCAACACGTACTTTGGCCCCAACAAGGTCGATTTTGGAACTGAGATGATTGCAGCCTACGGGGCTTGTGTCGGGGTAAGTTGTCCCTTTTTGCGCCCTTCCTGTCAGTAGTTGGGAATTACCTGTGACTGACGTTGTGAACAGTCGACGAGGTGCATTGGGTAAATGCGAAGGCCTGCCCAGGGCTCACTTTGAGGTCCATGGGTTCAGGTACGGACTGTGAGCCATAATGTGGGTCTGGATCATGTTGTCTTCACATCCAATGTTGTGGTTGGCTTCGTGCCAACACCAACATAGCTCGTTGCGGCTGGTGACTGGAGAGAGACTTAATGTTGTCTAATACATCGTTTGGTAGTATCTGGCGGGCGGTTTCATGCTGTCGAGATATGCACCCGAGATAAGGTAACCAAAACGTTAGCTCGGGGATAACTCAACTCGTAAAGTTTGTCAAAATGGCCGGGTTGCGGTTTATAGCATTGATGGAAACATTGAACGGGATTACTGCGCCGGAAGCCGCGGCCAGAAATAGAACCAAGTTAATCCTGCGCTCCTCATCCCAAAGCCAATGCACTCGCCCACGATCTCGCATCTCTATAAGTAAAAGCTATGGCCGACCACCCACCCACATGCAAACATGTACGTCAGAACCAATGAACAAATCGGGTCAGGAATATACGAACAGTGGTAATTGAGCTTTTTTGGCCAAGATCCGGGGTGGTTCCCACGAACCTGAGGGTCGCACTCGCTGGAGCATTGATGATGCGGCGCATGCAGGCTGGTGCCCACTTGGGCGGATGCCACCTAATTCCTGGTCAGGCTGTAGACAGGCACGTGGCGTCGGAAATCACTGCCTGTATTTTGACTGCGATTTGCACTTTAAAGCCTGACAGTGATTTCCGACTCCACGTGACAGGTTAGGCATTTTATGTGTGCACATTTGGGCGGCAGTTTTGTCCGCAGTTCTTGCTTCCGGGAATATCGGCTGTCCCCATTGACGAATGGGAAAGAACCAGAATGGTGCCCGATGCGGCCGCGCGGCCGGGGAACATAAACATTGCATCATATTGTGGCAGATCAGCACTGCCGGATTCGCTAGGCTGCCATCGTCCCAAGGAATTTCCTTAGGAAGTGCCCAGCACTGCCGCGCCGCGCCACCAACCTACTACGAATGGGATGTGGGATGGAAAAGGCCAGACTGGGTGTTTCGATTGATATATGCGGCGAAAGGACCGAGATTTTTTTTTTTTTTTTTTGAACCGATTTACCGTCACATCTCTGAACGTGTCAACGACAAATGTCGAGGGAATCCTGACGACAATATATTCCATTTCCGAATTGGGCAAAAACATTAACCACCACTGTCACCATCCCAACATTTTTGGAAACTGACGATCTCTGATCAAAGTGACGCAAAAATGGCCCAACAAAATCCCTACGCCCAAGATGTGGAAATGCACGCCTACCCTACGCACAACCCAATCATAGCTCTCCCCTTGCCCGACTTTCTCACCAGAGTCCAAAACACACGAGTGCAGCTCCGCACCTTGACCACCGAAATCCAACGTCTTGCGACTCTTCACCAGCGAGCTCTTTCCAGCGCGACTCCCGATGCCGTACAGCAGGAAACCGACGCCGTTCATGCGTCTGCCCAGAATTCCACTCGTTTGATCCGCGAGTCGATTCAGAATCTCAAGGAAGACACAGAGAACACACCCGAAACGGGAGCTGGAAACAGTCTGTTTCAGCAGAAGCGAGCGCACGTGGAGACGTTGGCGAGAGAGTTCCAGGGACTGGTGCGGAAGTTTCTAGATGGAGAGAGGGCGTACAAGGCGCGTCGTAGAGATGCGATTGTGAGGCAATATCGCGTCGTGAACCCGGATGCTGATGAGGCGGAGCTGAGGGAGGTTGTGGAGGGGAATGGAAATGTTTTCCAGAATGCGGTATGTTCTTTTCGTTCTTCAAAGCTGCCCCTCCCCAATGCTGCACATGCGCCATGTGATGTGGTCACGTCAGATATGGGGGGTCAACAGTGAAGCAAGTCATGCTGATTCATCCAAACTAGCTCCGAGAGGGCCGAACCTCCCAGGCCACGTCAGCTCTAGGCGCAGCGCGGGCACGCCAAAACGAACTACAGCAGCTTGAACAATCCATTGGCGAGCTTACCAGACTTTTCCAAGACTTGGAAACGCTGGTGATTCTGGATGAGCCAAAAGTCATGGAGATTGACAGACAGGTCGAGCAAGTGGATCATGACATTACAAAAGCCAACCAACAAGTCCAGGTTGCGCAGCGGTCTGCGCTGCGGAGCCGGAAACTAAAGTGGATATGCTTGGGAATTGTCGTTCTGATCATCCTCATTGTGGTTGCAGTTATCTTGATCTGGCTGAAGACCACGGGACAGATCTAGAGGGCGAACGAATCGGGACGGGTGGGTTCGGGAAGGATTGACAACGACATTCAATTGACCAGAACAAGATATTTCGGGACCATTTACTCCCCCACCTACAGTGAATGTTTCCCATTTTGGTCCCGCAGGTATGCTGCGTAGACTGCCACGCTGCACGCCTCTAGATCCCACTCCAGTCCCCACAATGAAGCTGTATAGTCTGTTGTTTGAAGCTGCAGCCCCCAGGTCGAATCGGGTCGGGAAAAGGTGGACCAAAGATGCCGTGCTTCTGATAGAACCTCCACCGTGCCTGGGCATGGTGCTTGCCAGAAGTGCTGTGCCTTCGATCTTGAATTCTATGAGTTTGATGGGGGCTACAACTGCGTGATTGTATTACTTATGTAGTTCTAGCTGTGCTTCCAGCCAGAACCTCCTCCTTCTTCATGTATAGACCTTTTCGTAGGATTCGGACTTTGTTGCCAGAGTGGTTGAAGCTCACCACTCCAGCCAAAACCAAACAAGCCAAACCCATATAGTAGTGAGCCAGACGGCAACTGACAGATAGGCAAAAATCTTGACACCACCCTGTGTTCCAACCCATTTGGCAACATCCTTCTGTCCTGGTTTTCCAACAACAGGCTCGGTTGATGGTGGAAGTGGTTCCACTGAGTCATCACCGGGAACGCCACTGCCCTGCGTTTCACTGCTCTTAGGCAAAATAGTCAAAGAAGCCTGGGCAGAACGCTTTTTTGTTTTCCTCTCCATGTTTCGCTCAATCAGGGCCAAAAGTTGGTCCATATTCGGGGGCTCATGAAGCCTAACGATATCGGCCAAAGAGACTTTGACTCCATGTCCATGTCCATGTCGCTGCTCGGGTAGCGAACTTGAAGTATGCCTGCTAGAGTCACTGCTCGTGGTCCAGCTTCTATTACTGTCATTGCCATCGCCATCCTCACCATCCTTCATTCGCACGTCATCGCCGTCGGAATCTTTGGAACTACTGCTGCTATCGCTATTCCTACGCTTGCGCTTCCGTGTTTGATAAAGAATTCCGCCCGTTGGCCCCAACAGTGCGGCCATGTGGGGGGTTTCGCGGTCGGAGATATATATATCAGGATCGGCTCCGAAGCGAAGCAACACCTCGAGACCCTTCCAGTTGATACCTAGAGAACCATCGTACCCAATGAAGTTGTGGAGGCATTCGTGCGTCATGTTATAAACCAATTCCTTAAAGACAAACTCGTGCCACAGTCGGCACTCGGGCTGACGACAGCACCCTGTGCTCTTGCTCGTGCTGCTGTGTACGAAGTCCGGTGGGGGATGCTCGACGTCGAGGGCTAGGCCCCGATCAAGCATTTTTGACAAGACAGACTCGAATGCCTCTGGAGAAGCCCACGGAAGGTTTCCTGCTGCGAGAATGACAATCGGGCGGAGATAGCCGAGCAGGCGGTTCTTGTGATCCCTTGTCGGCGACAGCCTATGGTCCATCAACCAACCGATGAATTCGTGGAGCTGGAAACCATCGAAAACGCCGAGTTCCAGCTGCTGATGATCCACTGCATCGCTATTTCTCGGCCAGCTCAATCGACGCCACAGGTGGTCGTTGGGGGTAGCGTTGCCGTACTGGATCAGGAGAATAGTGTCGTGGATGCCGCATAAAAGTCGCATCATGCGCTCGGAATTCTCCAGCGGGGCGGTATATATCCGAAAGTGCGTGCAACCCAAGTAATCCAACCTTATCAATAGCCTCTCATTGTCGCCCAAATAAGGGGGCCCTGACAGGGGTTTTTTTTTGGTGAGCCGCAACCGTAAATCAGCAAGGGCGATCCAAGCCAGTATTTCCGTGACACGATCATCTTCTATGGACTCGTCCAGGGTATTGCTGAAGAAGAGCGCCTGCAACGCCTCGGGGATGGAACGATGAGTGAATCGGATATTCGTCTCCTGATCAACTTCGATAAGACCGCGACATCTGGCGAGCAGCCGGTCCGTTTCCCTCGCTACAGCCTCTGGCGGCTGCTCGTCGGGTTTCAGCGTAATCTCCGCCAACTTGTCGTCACAATCCAACAGTTTTTCAGCGTCGGCGGCGTCGAAGACCATGGTGCACTCGGCAAGGCTGATGTAGTGCACAGCCTGGCCTTGGTACATTTGCAATGAACCGTCCAAGACGGCTCGCAGCTTAGCCGTCGCCTCGGCCTCGGAAGCGAACATGTCCAGCATCCTCATTACGACGGCCAATAGGTAGTAGGAGCCCAGGCGGTGGCGCCTAGGAATGGACATGACGATGCTTCGAATAAAGTCCTCGAGGTCCTTGTAGGATGTAGCCACAATTTTCTCAAGCACTTCTAACGAGTCCGAGTCCGCCAGCGCTTGCTCCAGCTCGCTCAGTACCAAAACGACCCAGAGAAACACGCCTTCGGCCTCTGTCAGGATTTTCTCTAGTAATTGGTCGCACCTACGGCCTTGGTCCTCGGAGCGACATCGAAGCTCGGCAAAGCGGGCATTGTCTCGCAGTCGACGGGTTACCAAGGTGCGGATGTCGTTTTCGGTGAGTTTCTGCAGCGTAAGCCGTTGGGATGTGGGAAACGACCTCACGAATTCCAGCAGAGGCCGACTTGACACGCACATCTTGACGCAACCGCCCGAATTGCTCGTCCATTGTTGCAGCTTGGCTGCTAACGAGGCGTGGGTATCGCTCTGGAGCGCGATGCTCTGCTCGAACTCGTCCAGGCCATCAATGAAGAAGCAGAGGCGGAAGTCGTCGAATATGGCCGTGTCGTTCATCAAACACTCGAATGCACTTGAGATATCGCGGTCACGAATATCAACTTGCCCCCATGGAGATATCCCTCTCTTCGCATCCCACAGTCTGGGGAACAGCCGCCGGCTCAGCGAGGGAGCCTGAGTCAGGACGCCATGAAGTAAGCCGCGGATCAAGCCCTTGAGTGTCTTTTGTTCAGCAACCGGGGTGATTCTCCAGAAGAAAAACTTGCAAAAGATCAACCCTCGACCACCACCACCACCACCACTAGTACTCGCGGCGGCGGCCGTTGCCCATTCTTCCAAAAGGTCTCGGGTCTCGTCCCGTTCACATAGATACTTCATCAAGGCCGACTTTCCCGCTCCCGGCTTTCCAACAATATGGAAAATGCCGGAGCCTGACCTAAGCCAATCAGTGAAACTGATGATGAGATCGGGCTCCTTCTCAAGCAGTTCTTGAGGCTTGTCAAAGATCCAACCAAAAGTATCTCGCTCGGCCTGGTGGATAGAGATGAAGCGGGCATCCATGTCGGTAAAGACTAGGGCCTGAAGAATCCTCCTCTCCTTGATCGCATCCTGAGCTTCCCGAAATGCGGCCGAGAGCAGCTCCAACTTTTGCTGCAGGTCGTCGGTGCTCGTCCGGAGCCTGTCATCAAAATGGTCGATCCTCCTGCAGATACCATCATTCTTCATTCCTATTTTCTCCAGCTCGGCTTTCACGTCGACGACTTTTTGGCTACATGTACACGTCAGGTTAGGTACCTAAGGTAAGTGGGGCGTCCAGGGCGACATAATGTACGCAGACAGGACGGAATCGGGAGGTGAGTGAGTGAGTTGGGATTGAAGCGTACGTACTGCGTTGCGGCACAAAACAAGGCGACGAGACCATTACGACAGGATTCTAAATCCTTCTCGAGAGCCTCGACCTCGGACTTGTGTACCGCTTTCCTCAGGGCGGCGAGCCCGGCCGCCTTCCAGGAACCCCTTGTCGGTGGTTGACACTTGTGGACGAGATCGCGGAGTTGGATACAAAGCGTGGTAGACCTGGCGAGCAGCTTGTCGATCTGGGGATCCAGGGCTGACTTGCGGATATTAGCGTTCCTGGGGGCCTCCTGCAATGCGACGACCACCGACCCCATGGTGTCGGCCATGGCTTCGAGGGCTTCTTGGTCGTCGGTAGCGCCATCCTTGTAGAGCGCGCAGACGAGCCTGCCGCACTTGATTCCCCGCTCAACAAGATCAAGCACATTGCATGCGAGTGCTAGTGCGCTGAGCGGTTCCATTTGATATCAACGTGCGGGTGGGGTTAATTGATAATCGGACGCTCCATGCCGAGATGAACGTGGCTCCCTCTCTTTTTTTCCCAAGGCGCATGCGGTGAATCCCGCCTGCCAGTTTTGACACGCCGCTGCACGGGCCTTCTTTTTTTTCCTTCAGGCCAGGAACGAGCCACCCCATTCACTGTTGGATGAGCCCCACCCCACTGCGGCTCCACCACCATTCTTGCAGCGATTCCGAGCTGCCTTTCCCGCTCCACATCCACCACCACACACACCCAACCCACCCATCCCAAAACATCTCCCGGTGCTGCGTCGCCGCATTCATGGGCCCCTTGCGCCTGTAATCGCGGTTCTTCTGCTATTTGACCACTTCTATCCTCCTACGCGTACGGCGCGCGCGCGAGACCAAATTTGCTGCGCGGGAGCCCAATCAGCCATTAGGTCTAGGGCGGTCAAGTGCGGCAGAATTTCCGCTACCCCGCCATCAAAGAACCAAGCAAAGCCCCGCATTACCGCGAGATGGCGGCATCAAGAACAGGCAAGCGAATCTGGCAGGTCAAGAAATCCAGTAACATCGAACCCATCGGTAACCGGAGCTAAGTATCACCTGCCTCAATTTCAACAAACCCATCAATCTCAAGCACACCAGATTTACCGCTGGGCTAGGTTTAGCCTTAGCGCTGAAAGGACTTGCTTTAACTTGAATTGGCACGACACGTGACAAGGGTGCAAGTGGGGCAGGCTGTAAGGCTTCACAATTGCAGGCTTGGAACGTTTTCAAGGTTCAAACAACTTAATAATCTTCTTTGGCCTCAAGGCCCTTGCTGCCTCCATCTCCAGGTCTCCTGGGGAGTTCACAGGTCTCTTATGGGCCAAAAGCATCCGGGTGGCTGTGACGTATGACCCTCAGCCTCAGCTTGTTGTTGGGCGGTAGTTATCACATCATCGCGGCTATCTAAAATATAACTGGTTGGCCCCTGGCCAACCACCTTCCTGTACCACCTAGCTTGTTTCTGTTTGCTGGAACAATCTGTTTCCGACCACTATGTTTGCAGTGGTTATCGGAACCTTCTCATTGGCTGTGTGACAAACTCATCTTCTTCACTTTCCTCCTTCGCCCAAGCGTCCCTGGTCACCTTTCAGGATGGCGACTTTTTGAAGATGGCTGGCAATTACAACTTCGTCATGGATCCGGATGGGGACGTCCTCCTCACCCTGAACAACGCGAATGCGCCATTCGCGGTCTGGCCCTGCCCACTTGTTCCCAGTCAGTATCCCAAACCAGAAGATGGAACACCAGCTCAGGGCATGACGTTTCTGCTCTCTTCGCGCCATTTGTCCCTTGCGTCCCCGGTTCTCAAAACGGCCCTCTCGGGTAAATGGACCGAAGGAACAAAAACTGACGGCCTGCATCATGTCAGTGCTGAGGATTGGGACTCGGATGCTCTTGCCACGGTCATGAATATCGTCCATGGGCGTTGGAGTTCCGTGCCCAGGGAAGTCTCCTTTGAAAATCTGACCAAGATCGCCGTCATTGTTGACTACTACGACATCCGCGAACCCCTACAGCTCATCCTCTCACACTGGATGAACAAGTATGACGCCTCGTTCATCCCCACAGTACTTGATCGCAATTTGGTATTGTGGATCTTGGTCTCGTGGGTTTTCAAAATCGATCATCTTTTTCAAAAAGCAGCCAAAGTAGCCATTGTCCGCAGCACAGATGGTTTCAAAATCCCCCGCGATGTTCCTATCCCGTCCTCCGTCATTGGTAAGAAGATTCTTGTTGTCTTCGCTCTGGCTCCTTCTCAATACCTAGAGAGAGAAAAACTGACTTTGCTTTTGTGTATTGCAGAAGAGATTAGCAACCGTCGTTGTGGCGCGATGAAGTCAATTACGGACGGTCTTGCCCAACTTCGCCGGCGCTATATGATAGGCCTCTCCGGCTGCAATTTTGAGTGCAGTTCCATACACCTTGGCGCACTGATGAAAGGGCTGCATGTCTTGAATCCCGCTTTCGTAGACGTAAAGCTGCCACCGGACGCACCATTAGGAAATCTGAGTCTGGTTGGGGTGGTGGAGAAGCTGAGAACCCTTAAATCTCCAGCGTGGGCTCCAACTCCCACCCGTTGCTGTTATGAGGTGCCCCGCAATTATTATAAGAACTGTACCCTCTGCCCAAAATCTCATCAATGTTCGGATATGGAGATGGGCACGTGGCCAGAGAAGCTTTTTCTTGGTGTTGGTGCAGTTGATTCTATCTCCAGCGGCACTGGGTCTTTGCCCCGGCACATTGAACGGATATTGTACCAGATTGCGGGCAGGCTCGAGATGTCTTTGAGCTTCGGGCAGGCAAAGGCCACGCCCAAAGCCTTATAAAAGGATACACTCCCGATGTTTCTGGACATGTTTTTCTCTCAGCAAAAGCCGGACTACAACACCCTGCTATATATAGAAATAAGCCGTTTCATGCTCGGTCAATTGGAGAAATCGACATTGCCTCTCAGCGCCGAGTTTTCTGGATTTGGGTATCATTACACCAGCCTCTTTAAATCCAGTATCACGGGCTGTCAAACTCTAGTCTTTAGGATGCTGATATGGTTTGAGGTCATCAGCTGACCCCGAACCAGAAAAGAATAAATCCTACTTTTACATCCAAGCACCGTCAACTTACGAGAGATGCACAAAGATGATGATATCAAGAATGCTCAACATATGCCAGGAGGTAACAGTTATGCAAGGCTTCTAAACCTTTACACATTCGCAGTGGAAAATATTTGATATCAATTCACAAACCAAGACATTAAGAAATGGCACCTATATGCGATTGACCATGACAATTTTTCTTCCAAGGGTCCCTCCGAACCAAGGAATTTGGGAGTTTATCACACAGGATCAAGCGGAGAGATTCATCCCGGTGTGGGGGGATGGTAGCAATCAATCGGGTGCTTTGGCCGGTAGCCCACACGGTATGTTTTGTGACACGAGTTCTAAAGACTGAAGGAACGACTCCATATATACGTATACTTTGGTTGCCAATCTATCCACCACTGCAAATGTGGTAGTTTCCCCTCATCTAGGATTCGTAGCGAGTAGTTACCAGTCCCGTGAGTCCTTTATGATGAGTCCAGTCCCGTAGGATCATTTTAGCCTGATTCCCCACCCCCCCGCAGCCTTCATGTTCCAAGCCGGAAGGATAGGGCCAACTGTAACGCTGAATCCAGTCCGGGGTAAGTTAAGGTTCATATTCATATAAACCCTTCGATTTGCTCTTTGCAATCAAATATTAGACTTGGACACGTTAGCAATTGGATTCCGACAGCAAAAACTTTCATCTTCGCCATGGTCTCCGCCAAGAATCTTGTCGTGAGTGCGCTTGCGGTCACTCTCTGCAACTGTTCCGCACTACCGTCAGTAACCGGTTTACGAAAAAGAATCACCAACAGTGGGTCTGGAATAGACAGCGACGGCTTCTACTGGAATCTCTGGACCGACGGCACAAAAGGGCTAAATTACGAGAACGGTCCCGACGGAAGCTATACCGCGACCTGGGGCAACGGCACGCAAAATTTTATTGGCGGAAAGGGCTGGAATCCAGGAACGCGGGATCGCAACATCACTTACTCGGCGGCGGATTTCAAGACGAGCGGCAATGCCTACCTCTGTATTTACGGGTGGGCTATCAACGACCCCGGTGTTGACGTTGAGTATTATGTCGTCGAGTGGTTCGGAAGTTATGATCCGACGGGCGCGTTTCTCAGCAACAACGCCAGTCGCAAAGTCACTATTGAAGACACCGATAACGGGGGAACCTATGCGATTGGTAGATACCGATACGTAGGCATGGGGTTCCCTTCGCCGCTGATCAAAGACACGGTGTATTCGGTTCGCGAACGCAAGGATAGACGCACCACCGGCACGGTCAATATGAAGCTGCATTTCGATGCCTGGGAGCAGAAACTGGGCATTAAGTTTGGAACGCTGGATTTTCAGATTGTGGCGACGGAGGCGTACATGAGCGCTGGCGAGGCGAGGGTGAAGGTGGAGAAGGAATCTTAGGGAGTATGCGCAACAGTTATTCTGATTGTGACGATATCAGGCTTGTTTAAAAAAAAAAAAAAAATTTGTATGTCAAGACGCACCGG
>Ga0247763_1001064_pt1 | contig 16292 bp, 13 predicted proteins | sample UWRJL141409B4_FD_179926 | JGI IMG/M metagenome (GOLD analysis project Ga0247763, IMG submission 179926) | Plant litter microbial communities from Arlington Agricultural Research Station in Wisconsin, United States - UWRJ-L141-409B-4 | ecosystem: Environmental > Terrestrial > Plant litter >...
GGGAGGTATGGAGGTAGGTGGGAAAGTGCAGGTGCAGGAAATTGCACACGAGAATCAGGCGAGCGAGCGAGCGAGGGGGGGGGGGGAAGTCGCGCTGCGCGGCGCTGGGGTTGGGGGGGGGGGGGCAGGCCATGGAAACAGGACAGCGATTGGCGGTTGGCGACTGCTGCGTTCCGGGGTTTTGAGGGGTGTCGGCGTGCAGTGCACCACCCCCCCTGGACAGATTGATAGTTAGCGTGGGACATCCAATTGTTGAGCTCGGGCTGCTGGTTCTTTTTCTAAGACGCGGGTGCTCCGTAGCGCTCGTGCTTGGAATTCAAGATCCAAGAGTGAGATTCAAAGCTCTTCAAAGTCGGATATCGTTCGGTCCATCTATGTCTTTTTCGTTGGCGTTGGCAAATTGGCTGGGTTGTTCGGGTCATCTAGGCCCGGTTTCCCAGTGAGAATCAGCTAAAGTCATCCACTAACAGTCGCCTTTTGGAGGGGGCTGAACTGAATTACCACACCCCACGCTCCAGTCGTAGACCAGCCAACCGAGCCTTGGTGTGGGAAAATCAGGGTAGAATCCATTCCCGGCGTGTTATTTTCATGGCGCTCGATAGGATTTTGAACAGGGGGCTTCGCCATATCTGAAGAGCTGGAGAGGGCCGTTTAAGGAGAAGCCTAGTGAGAAGTTTTACAGTCCAACCCCGGAAGGATAGGTAGTTTACGGCTTCCAATGGCGGCACATTCAGAAAAAGGCCTGGGGGAATCCGTAAGGATAATTGCTAGTTAGTAACGGCCCCATCAGGATATCTTGAGACCTCGATGAGAAAAACGGCTAATCAAATATTACACCACTCCCAGCTTAATAAGTCCTACGCCAACAATACCTCAGGGGTTGAATTGTACCCACAGGATTCAAACGTCGAGGCATGGACTATCTCATCTTGAGCAAGACCTTAAAGTTTACAAAAATGGACACCATCCGATATACATGGCCGCCAAGTTCTTGGGGTCCACGGCCTGCTTGATCAGTTCTTCCACCTGCCCCTCTACACCCAGAGGGATGCTCTCCTCCGGTAACAGGCCTCTGACCTTGCGCCGAATGCTTTCCACTACACTGGTCGGGTTCAGTTTGATCACTTCGGGCCGCTTCTTGGTTTTCTGCAGATCCAGGGTCGGGTCGTAGATGAAGGCCTCCAAAATGGTGATCAGCGTCTCCTCCTGCTGGCGCAGCACCTTCAGGGTCAGCTCGCTACAGTGGCGGAAGGGTCCTTCGTATCCGTAGATGCCCATTGCCGTTACCATGTTGTGGGTCAGCCGGAATGGAACCTTCTCTGGCTGAGCAAACGTCAAGCCCTTATCAAAGAGACAGTTAAAGTCGACATGGAATATACCGCCGTTGCCCTCTTCAAGAAGCACGTTTTCACCGTGCCGGTCGCCAAGACCGAGAATGGTGCCAACCATGGACATGACAGCGCATGAGCGGGCATAACGGAGACGCGCCGCAAACCAGGTCGAAGGGTTGGGGAACTGGGAGATGAACCACTGCTGTAACACTGGGGGAAACATGCCCAACACGGTCCCGGTGAAGAGGCCCAGATTCTCCTCCGAGGCAGCCGATTCCTTCATCAGCTGCGCAATATGCCCGTAGTTTGGCGCGATGCCCTTGGACTTGTAGAGGCCCAGTAGGATATCCCGCAGCGTCTTGAGCCCGTCTACCCACTCGATGATTCCGCATTCCTCGTTTAGGGGAGTGACGGCATATGTCTTGATATATAGTTGCCGCTTGCTGGACTCGGCGTCCCGTTTGAGAGAACGATTGATTAAACTGTTGAACTCCATCAAACGCTGGTCCGTTCGGAGGTCGTCCTTGGGCTTGATTAGGAGCCCGTACGTCTTTCCGTCACTTCCTCGAGCCGTCAGCTTGCGGGGCTTGGCGAGCGAGCCGAGAACCAAGACCTGATCCAGGAACGCTTCAATGGTGATAACATCGCGAGAAAAGGCCTTGTGCTTTTTGATATTGTCGGTCAGAGTTGGAAGAGTCGCACTCAAGCAGGTTTCGATGGGTACCACCAGCGGACAGGGCGTACACTTGTGGTTGAAGTGGAGATCCCGGACAATACTGGCAACGGTGGTACGGTTGCTCTGAAAATCGCCATTGTTGCAAGCCAACAAGAGTTGCTCGGCGAGTTTCTCGCCATTTCTCAGTAGTGACCTGAGATCAGATCCTGTGCCATCGACCTTCTTGCCGGTTTGCCTCGCCGCCTGTAAAACTTGATGGCCTCGCTTGCCCCGGTCCGTGTTCGTCTTTGTGGTCATGAACGAGAAGAGACTCCAAAGAGCCTGCCGGGGATGGGCTTCGACAACTTTGACTATCATCCGGAGCAGGATTTTGAACACATCAGGGTTCGGGTGGGCGATCCGCGCCACAATCTGGGCCAGGGCCGTGTAGAAGATGAAGGCAGGCATCCGGGTCAAATACCTGAGAAAGAAACTGTGGAGTTCTTCGAGAATATTCTTTCTGCGCTGATATAGCTCCCGGCTAGGTGTTATCTTGCCCTCCACCGGCTTCTCCGCAACCTGGGCGCCGAGTTCTAGCCACAGAGTCAGGATCCTCGGGAGGGTCTGGTAGAGGTATTTCGTTCCAAAATTGAGCGAGCGGAGATAGCTTTCAATGACCAGCTTCGCCGTCTCGCCAGTCAGATACTCATCTGACTGACCGGCTGTCTTGAGCGCCTTCTCGGACTCGAGAACTTTCTTGTAGTGTCGTCCTAGGTAGTAATGACCCTTCTCCCAATGTCTGTGCGTATTTGTCGCCGTTTGGTACTTGGATCGCAGCGCACTCACATGCGTCTGCCCCGTCGAATCAAGCCACTTTGCAAGGAGGAGATGGGCTCTCGCTGTGAGCAGGTTACGCTGCGTCTCGGATGATTTGCTAGATGTCGGGACTGCCGACATGAAGCTCTCGTTAATGAATGAGCTTGTATCGATGGCCGTCTGCAAGACCTGGATAGCTTTGCGATGGTGGCCATCTTTGTAGAGCAGCCGGGCGTTCTCAATAATGGCAGAGCCGTCACCAAGTTGCTGGGCATGCAGAACGGCATTGAACGACTGGTGCATGGCTCCGGATTTTCTTGCCAGACGGGCCGTAGAAAGCCATAACGACGAAATATCGTCGTTTCCGAACTGGGGGCTGGGAACCGTCTAGTTAGCCGCCCATTCTGGAGGGAAAGAGAGCCAGACACGTACCGCATAAGCTCCATCGCTGCTCTCCTGACACCTAGCAAGTACTGTTTATCGCTGACATATGCGCCCAGAACCTCCAACCGACGGTTCAGTGCCGTGGTAAATGGTTGGCGATCCCCGTCTTCGACCAGCGACTCTTCAACGATCATCTCGAGGTCGGCAAGGACATGGCACTTGAGCATCAGATCGTGACAAGCCCGGAGCGACGAAGTGGTGGCATAAGTCATCGACCCAGCCACCCTGCTGCGCAGCGTCTGCACATGTTCCTGGAACCTTCCGACGTCTCCTTCTCGGAGACAGAGTAGTGCGTGTCCAACGCCTAGGTTGAAGACCTCGGAAACATCACCAGCTGCGTAGGTGCGGAGGTACTTCTCTAGCGTCGCCCATCTATTCGTAGACCAAGAGGCTTCGGCGGCAAAAGGCAGGATCCTGTTGATAGAGCCCGATGTATCCTTCATGCCTTCAATATAGTTCAGGAGAACATCTAGTCAGGTCAGCACTGTCATCATCGGAGAGGAAGGGAGGAGAATCAAATATTTACCGTGTTGTCCGGATTCTTTGAGACAGGTGAGGAGGTCTAGCTGGGTATCCGTGTCGTCCGGCAACTCGGCTAGTCTTATCTCATACCAGGTCTGAGCTGCCGTCCATCGGCCTGCCTTGCGGTGGTTGAGGGCCTGCTGATCCAGTGAGACGGTCTGAAGATGCGCGGATATGCCCTCCAAACCATCTGGATCATCGATCTGGGTATAAATGTCCTGGATAGTTTGTAACAAGCGACCTGCCTCGGGTCCTTTGTTGTCCTTCGTTGATTTGATGTGGGGCTCGAGAAAGAATAGCGCTCTGGCATACTGGTTGCAGTAAACGGCGCGCTTAGCCATGAGCTCGGGGCTCAGTGCGGCGACGACTCCCTCTACCCCTTTGACCCACTGTTCTTCCCTTGGTGTCTGTTGAGGAAGAGACCTCCTCACCTGAAGCCATCTCATACAGTAATCCAGAATGCGAAACACGGCCTCATAATGAAGCTTCATTGCCTCCTTCTCCGCATACGACGCGTTCTCAGCAGGTTGATACTCGAGGACCTTAACCAGTTCGGCTGTGATATTGTCCCTGAACTTGGTTTGATGCTCCTGCCCAATCATGAGATGCAACACCACATACGGCAAGAGGGCCTCGGTTACGGAAACGTCTTGAACCCTCACGAGTCGACAGAGAGGCGCAAACAAGATATCACTATAGACGTTCTGGGAGTTATTTAGGAGGTCGAGCGCAAATGCCCGGATCCATTGAGGATACGTCTGCTTGGTAGGGCCGCGGAATATCGGGTACTCGGCGGGGAGGTGCTCGATAGGTTGAAGCCAGAATCTCGAACTCAGAAACGGCAAGAGAGCCTCGCGAGTGCTCACCTTCATGGAGAGCCACTTTCGGTAGACAGGCTCCATATCCCCCTTTCCCTCGTGTTCGACGGCAAGCTTCAAATCCGTGCGATCCAAGAGTTCCTGCATGGCATACGAGAGGTATCCCTGAAATTTGAGATCCGTGGTTGATAAGTAGGCCTTGACGATGATGTTATCAAGCAGATACACAACGAAAGAGGTGATTTCGGCGGCATTCTCAAAATTGTGGATGAGGACAAACTGCTGTTCCTCCCGCGTCGTTTCGATCCGATTGGAGTCCAAGCAGCCGATGAGGCCAAGGCACTCGGCGCAAAGCTGAGCAATCTCCGGATACCAGTCGCTGTACTTGGAGGCACAATCCAGCAAGGCGCGCGCGAGACCGGGAACGACGGAATCCGGCTGCTCACTGATGGCTGATGTTTGAAGATAACTCTGATCCGTCTTGAGGAACTGAACCAGCTCAAGTAATGCCTGCTGAACAATGTTTGGGTTCTCATGCTTCAGCCGCTCGACGAAGGCGGCAAAAGCACCCCTAGTATCGAGTTCAGGCCTGAGAGCGAGTATCTGCTTATTGAGGTGCTCCAGCTCATTGATATGATCCAGCCCGGGGAGTCGGTGTCCGTACTTCTCAAGGCTCTCCGGGTGGTTTTCGAGAAAGAATTGGATCATGTTCTTGGCGCGGGCCTTGGATTGCTCATCAAAACCATCCCAAAACAGCTTGATGACAAGAATGGTCATTTCGATCAGCGCTTCGACGTCAACATCATCCATGTTGTGGACCATGGCTTCCCAGCAGGACAAGGCGAGAGACCGGAGCTCATCGGATTCCAGGGCAGTCATGAGACAGGCGCATATCTAGTCAGGATCGTCAGTAAGCGAAGCGACTAGATGAGGAATGATATGTTCATATATATATATATACCTGAGGCCGGGCGATGCACATGTACGCGCGAGCGACACGGATCATCTCCTCCATGGCAACGAGACACTGTCGGCGTTCCCGAAGCGATATCTGAACCCCCGGCTGCGAGTCGGTGATCAGCTCACCAAATCTCGCCGCTAAACCAAGTGCGTGCGGTTGCAAGAAGCTCCCTATCAAGTGCGATTTCTTGACCTTCTTGTCTGTGATTTCCATTGTCAGGGTTGCCATGGTACCTAGAGCTCCGCGAACCTATGCCCAAGTCAGCCAACGGATTTTTTTTTTCTTCCTTCCAGGAGTTGAGTAGCCTCACCCGCTGTCTGCGAGCATCGTCTCCATCTGCGGCAAGTTTGAATAGCTCCAGAGCCAGGGGTAGTGGCGCAGTTTTCAGCACCTCCACAAACTTGGTTGTCTCAAATCTCTTTGACACATGACACAGGAGCGAGATGGAGAAGCCCACAACATCCGGTACATCCTGAGAAAGAAGCAGAGCCAGGATCGAGGCGAGATTGTCGTCAGCCACGAGACAGTCGAAAATGAACTCATCCTTTCTGGCATCGGCGATCTTCTGGATGACGTCGCGTTTCTTCCTAAGAACCAACCACGGAAGTGCATGCTTCTGTAGCAATATCAACAGACCCGGCACGCCGTTTGGAAGCTGGAGTAACTCGGCAACTCGACTTGCTGTCTGAGGTTTAGATACCAGATCTTTGACCACGGTGAAAGCGAGGCTTGGCCAAAACGGGAGAAACAGGCTCTCCGGGGTCAGTTTTCGGGTATTGGCCACGTTCAGAATTTCCGTAAAGGCCCAGGCGGAGACGATGGCGTCATTGTATCCCAAGAACTCGACAAGGGTAAGGAGAACTAGCCCAAGCTCATCCTCTGCAACAACCCTACCTACCTGACCCCAGGCCAAGATGCAAGACTCGTACAAATGTGCTGAGTTCCTGTCCGAAAGGGATTTCAGATACTCCAGGGCGTTCTTCCGCTTACGCTTGATAGCTGCGCTAGGAACCGAGTTGTCTGCGAAGTATATACCAAACGTCCTGCCAGCGGCGATCCGCAACTCGCGCGTGGAACTTTTCAGTGAGTCTAAACACCATTGTCCTTGGACTGTAGTCTCAAAGTCAAGAAAGCTGGAGTCCGGGTTGTGTTTTGCCAGTCGCTTGAGTGCCACCATAGTGATGACGCGAGCACGTCTTGATTCTCGGGAACTGGAAAGTTTTAGGATGTTGACGAAGATTCGACACGCAGTGTCTCTCTCAATTGGTTCGAGACATGAAGGGTAGTCCTCGCTTCCCGAGCAAAACGAACATTGTGTCTCAATCGGCGCACCTGGCGCCTTTCTTCTGAATCTAATTGTGCCATCGGCGGCACAAGCAATCCGTGACAGTAGGTCCAGCACTCGGCATTGCTTGTCTTCGTCAAGATCAGCGAACATAAAACTAAGTAGTGAAAAGTCAGCATATACCAAGAACAGAAAGAAAAAAATATCTCAGCGGGTCACGAACGAAAAGGAGCCCTCTAATTCAGCGATTCGAGGCCTGTGAAGAGAGGGGTCGTTAATTAGGAGACAGTTTAGCTGTTTCGTTATCCACCTATGGCGGATGGCGATTCGGTGATTTTTCTCCGCTTGGATGTCGGCTCTTCACCGGCCTTCGACCCAGGCCTTTGCAGCCAGGAAATATCCAGGCCAGATACTTGATGTCGGAGCCTCTCATCAACAAATGCGTCCGGATCAATTTCAAGTCCCAACGACTCAGGCGGGATATCCCCCGAATACTCTGTTACTGCGTAGAGCAGATCGATAGATCGCTGTTCTGTTAGCTGGGGGATGATATACACGAGGAGTGGGAGGCCCACCATTAAATCAGTGCCTGCTGTCCCGGGGCTCTCTAGTGCGGCTGTTCGCAGTCGTTTGCTGAGCCTCGATGTGATAAGAACCGACAGAGGCCGGTGATTTAGCGCAGCGTTTGCAAGGTGAACAAGGGCAGCCGGTAAGACACGCCGAAGAACTGGACCAGAGCCGCCGTCATTAAACAGTTGTTGGGAATGTTCAGATAACTCTATCAAGGCGAGCACAAGCGCTGTGTTGACCTTGTGAGACGTGACAATATCTTGGCCCTCTAGGCTGCTCGGCTTGGAGGCGAGGTCAGCCACAACCTGTATTGTGGAGGCAATACGCAAATCCATGTGTGGCGGCCACGAGGCCTGGATGGATACCAATGGCTGGATACAATCACTGAGCCAGACCGTGTAACTACCAAACATTGCCGTCAGTCGCGGTTGGGGCCCGTGATCAGCGAGGACAATATTCTTTATTATGGTGATCAGGCCGGCGGCGTGGCGGACAGCATGTTGGAAACTGTCCAGTGTATACGAGCATTTCTTCGGCATGACAGTGGGGTAGTCCTGAAAGAAAGGCTCGGGAGGCAGCTCAATATCGACTTGGGAATCAATCGCCGCGGGTATCCTGCGCCTGAGGCCCTTGATTACAGCTAGCCACCCGTCCCGAATCAGCATGCTTAGGCCACACCAAAAGACCCAAAGACAACTCACCGGCTAGGTTTGCCTGCAAGAACCGCATCAGCGAAGCTCCCAAGTCCCAAAGCGCGCTCTGCTGCGTGGTGAGCCAAATGACCCGCTCAAAGAACGACACAATTATCGGCTCCAGCTCCTGACAATGGCAGTGGCCCAGCATCTTGAGGACCTTGGGCAACACCCAGAGCCACAGGGGCTCTTGGCCGCGGTACATTAATGTCTGGCCATCGGTTGTATAATTGAGAACGCGGGGGGTTTCGCCGATGGTGACGCTGAGGAAGCGAATAGCTTTGAGGGCCGTTTCCCTCAGCCGGTCCGTCTTTCCAAAAGGGTCATCCCATTTCAGATCCTGGAGAACGATGCCGGCGCAAACATAGATCAATGTGTGGTTGTGCTCAACACGGTCGGGCTCGGTTTGCAAGAGTTCAGGGTTGTTTTTGAACTGGTCGATGGTGGCCGTCAGACGCTTCAATTCTTCGTTATCGTCGAGCGACCGCGACTTGTGGATGTCAGTTACAAGCTGCGCGGCTAGTGTTGAAGGTGGGGGCTCGTCTTCGGCCGCCGGGAAGCTGCATTGACTCGGCCTAGCCATGTTGTCTCGTCATCTTCGAAGGCGGTTGTTGAGGGAGAAAGTGTCGCGAGGCAACCGTGATTCTTTGGACGCGCCTGGTCGCGGGGTCAAGTGAAAGCGTGTCCGCGTGGTCACGTGATGAATAGAGGGTTTAATATTGCTGGCAGGAGTCATTGCACGTTGAGGCCCCAAGACTTCAAATAGATATATCTTGGCTCGATGCCTCCTTTGATAGCGCTACAACTATTCGGATGTCGATGTCGCAAGAACAAATGCAGTCTAGCAGGTCTGCATCTGTCTATACTATTTGATAAATACCAAAAACTCATTACGCCGTGGGTGCCTAGGTCGGCAATGCCTAATTTGTGCTGCTCAACAGCTTCTCTACCGCCCACTTGACCGAGAAATTCCTCAAGTCCGAGTAATGCTGCCCAACGCCGACAAATAACACGGGCACGTTGGTCGCATGTACAATGCTGACCAGGGTTCCCACCATGTCGCCAACCGTGTCGCACTTGGAGATGATGAAGCCATCGAGGGAACGACCAGACCCAAACGCCGCGTTGAAGTTTCTCGCCTGCGCCACCGAGTCGGTACCCACGAGAGCCTAGCCAAGTCAGCATAGGCACGATGTCGTCTTCCCTGAGACATGTACTCACCTCGCCAACCATCAAAATCTTGTCCGGCTGCGCAAACTTGGCAAACTTCTCGAGCGACGCCATCAGCCTCTGGTCGTTGTGTCTGCGTCCAGCCGTATCAATCAAGACAACATCAAAACCCTCCCGGGCGGCAAACGAAACCGCGTCCTTTGCAACCGCAGCCGCATCTTTTCCGTAACCCTTCTGATAAAGTTCCACCTGGCCACCTTCTCGCGCTGTCAACTCCTTGAGTCGGCGGACGTGGACAGCCAGCTGTTCCACTGCTCCCGAGCGGAAGGTGTCGCCTGCCGCAATTAAAACTTTGTACTTGTTCTGCAATAGGAAGAAGCAAATCTTTGAAAGATTGGTTGATTTTCCAACGCCGTTGACGCCGACGATGGATATGACATAGGGCCTCGCTTTCCGGAGAGAGGTAGCTGACGGGGCCGTGATTGAATCGATCTCGCGGAGCAGATCTAGTGAGGATGTCGGGGTCAGCATCTTGGTCAGAGACGCTTCCATGGCCGTTTGTATTCTCGCGTTGATGCCTATGCAACAGTTAGCGCTCCTGCCCCGATCACGTGGGATACCATGCGTCTTACTTTCAAAGCTCCCTGTCTTCATACCCACGAGCTCCTTCTCAACTCCCTCGCACAGTCGCACAGCCGCCTCTCTCGCAACATTCTTCTTGAGGAGATGCTCCTCCATCCCCTTCATTGCCTTGTCCAGATCCTCCTTGGTAAGGACTTTGCCACCCACAACATTCCGGAAGAGACCCCCGATAGCACTTAGACCCGAGGTGACCAGGCCCGACGGCGCAGTGGTCTCCGTCTTCCCTTTAGCGCCAGCCTGAGCCAGAATTGAATGTACTTCATCACCCAAATCCTTGAGCACGAACTTGCCCTTGGTAGTAGATCCCCAGGTCGAGGCATCCACCTCCTCGACGGCGCCTGTCCTTCCAACCGCCTCGAATTCGCTATCACTAGTAACAGCATTCGGTGCAGAGTAGTCGAGCTGCACGTCCTCGCCTTCATCTGCAAGTCCGTCGGCGTCCCATTTCCTCCCGCGCTTCCCGGGTTTCGCCTTGGCCTTTCGCACAGGACCTTCGTCGCCCGAAGACATGGGTGCAGCGCTATTCTGCAGTTTCTTGGCTCGCCGTGACATTTTGCCCATCGGCATACCCTTGGCCACTACGAGATGGCTCTGACCAGGGGTCCCGGGCCGCGAGGCAGCGGGACTGGAGTCGACGGCGTTCCCATCCTGGGGACGACTTCGCAATGCAGGAGGCGATGGGGGCTCTTCGGCCGAGAAGCTATCATCTTGGAGTGGGCGCGGGGGGTCTTTGCGATCGGAGCTATTGGCCGCCTGTTCAAGTTCTTGCAGCTGCTGTTCAAAGTAGTGGTCGAATCCGACACATTCGACGATGGTCGTGTTGGGTTTCTTGAGCTGATCGCCGTAGAGACTAACAAATATAGCCTTGATGTTGTCGACGAGCTTGTCAACCCATGAGAGGTGGAGGAGTGACCGGTAGACAGCCTAAGGCGGACAGTGTCAGCTTAGCGCGGGGGAGGGGCATCGGAAAGTCACAAGCAGTCACTCACAACAAAGATAATGCCTAATTCCTTGACAAAAGTCCAGCGCAAAGTGTGCTGGTCGTGTCTGTAGGGAGGGTTCGCTGTGGCCGAGGCGCCATCCTTTGCACCGACAAGGGCGCCCTTTTCCTCGATAAAGACATCGGCGATGAAGCTATTGACGACCGAGGGGTTGACAGGGGCAAAGGTGCGCGACCACAGGACAACGCCTGAGGTGGTGAGGATTTCAAACGTGTCCAACATTGTTACCGCCGAGAGTAATACTGCCTCTTCTGCACATCCCCTGGGCTCCCGGATTGCTGTTGGTCGTCTCGTGCTCTGTCCTGGGGGAAACGGCAGGAGGTGCTGGAACGTGCGATCTGTACTTGCAAAGATAAAGTTCCCGCCTGCACATCCATCCGTCAAAGATAGTCTTTGTCATTACGCCATCTGATTGGCGGTGCCGAGTACTAGTTAAAAGCCACCAAGTTAGAGTGCAACGGCACGTGCCGGGGTTTAACCGACAGGCAACGTGGGCTAGAATTGAGAGTGAGCAACAGCATCTCCAAATTCGAGAAAACACATTTCCAAAGAAGACCGACCCCTGAGCTACCTAAGCTCTCACCATCCCGAGCTATATCTGCGACACAACCACAGCACCCGGCGATTTTTGGTTCCCATGATAGCGAAGCCTAGCAAATAGAAAACGAATCAGAAGAAAAAGCCCGAAGGCATAACGATTAATTGTCGATCTTTTCTCTCTCCCCATAAACAGTTCCTCGCCCACAATGCATAGGCCAACAACATATGGGCAGTCGCCGCCTTTGCACCATCCCGTTCCTCAGCATGTCTCGACAGTTCCGCAGCTCAGATCTCCGCCGCCGCCGGTATCACAATCTCAGCACCAGGGCTACGACGGCAGCCCGTACCAGCAGCAGCAGCAGCCGCAGCCGCAGCAAACCCCGCAAGGCCACGCAACAGGGGGGAACATGTTTGGACAATACGGCAACTTCATGAACGACCCGGCAGCACAGCTTGCCAGCCAGTTTGGCCAGACAGCCTTCCGGCAGGGGCAGGAATTACTGGAGCAGAATGTGAGTCCTTGTCAGAGTGCCCAGTTGCTAAAGGCTGACGACCCGGACAGGTTAAGGGCTGGTTCCAGTTATGGCAGCTCAAGCCGTACTTCAACGTGACCAACTCGTATGTCATCAACAAGCTCTTCCTCGTCCTCTTCCCCTGGCGACACAAACCGTGGTCGCGCAAGCATGCCCCGGGCGCCAACGGCCAGGACGGCTGGTACCTCCCGCCGCGCGACGACGTCAACAGCCCAGATATGTACATACCCGTCATGTCGGTGGTTACCTACATCTTCCTGCGGACCCTCATTGCCGGTCTACGGGGCCAGTTCCAACCGGAGCTGTTTGGGTACATTGCGACCAAGGCGCTTTTCAGTGTCTTCGTCGAGATTCTGATCCTCAAGCTGGGATGTTATCTCCTCAGCATCTCCAACACATCGCAGCTGCTGGACCTCGTGGCATACTCGGGATACAAGTTTGTGGCCGTCATTGTCACCATCAGCATCGCCGAGATTGTGAACCACGGCCAGGGCACCGGCGGCTGGATTGGTTGGACCATCTTCATCTACACCTTTCTGGCCAATTCTCTGTTTCTGGTAAGTTCTTGGAGAAAAGAAGCCAGGAAATGGGCAGCTAATATGACATAGATGCGGTCACTTAAATACGTGCTGCTTCCGGAGAACAACGGCGAGAGAGCTCCGATGCAGTCAATGCAGATCGATACGCGGGCGAAAAAGAACTCGCGGACCCAATTCTTATTCTTCTACTCGTATTTGGTACAGCTCTTGTTCATGTGGTGGCTGTGCCGTCCGTAAGGGGTACAAGGTGACCCTAGGCATCCTAGATACGAAAAGCGGACAGTTGCTTTTGGTGACATTCACTGCTGGGAAGGCTCGGACCGTGTGTGTAATGACGAAGGAAACAGGCGACTAGACAAAACTCATCTACATGTAAACAAGTATTTTTTGCAATTGGGGTCTCTGGAGTTCGATCTTGCAGTTGATAAATGATTGAACACTTTGGTGCCTCTACATGGTTCAAGGTGGAATCCCAAGGCTTGGTGAGTCCCAAGGCTTTGGTGCTAAATTTCTGGTTATGTAGCCAGCTGTTGGGTTTTGACAGTGGAGAATCAAACCGTAAGAACCTGCCTAACTAGCGCCGAGGCTAGAAATACCCTTATCACAACCCTCGAGGACACCGTGGCCTAGTATCCAATACTGATCCGGATCGGCCCGGGTCCGAGGACTTTCCATGGACAGGCCGGATGTGGTACGGGAGAAGTGCCACCAAATTCGGTCCCCGGATTCATGTACGTTGTTGACGGGGATAGAAGCGGATGGGGTGCACCCGTGCCTACACAGAGCAGAGGCGATAAGCGACTAGCCGACGACGCGCGCGATCCCAGCCCACTTCAAGAAGATTTGTTCGGCCATCGACCAGTTGCCATCCGAACTAGACTTTGACGTTCCATCGCTTCAGGAATTCGGCCTTCCCCAGAGCCTAGAAAACTACCATATTCCGCAATTAGGGGCAGAGTGCCCACCTGACCCTATCGTGGGGGGACATTGTCAAGCAGTACTGATCGGCAAGAGTCTACCTACACCAGATACTTCATTCACGGGACAGGGGCCACCAAAAAGGCGTCGTCCTGCCAAGGAAAAAAAATAGTCTGGATATATTCATCGCAAAGTTGAAAGATCCAGCAGATAGATGGGCTTATGCGCCTTGATCCCGAGACGAAGGTGGCTACTCGGCCACCGAATACAAGGATTACTTGGCCCGAATTGTCACTCAACAGCCCCCGCCAGATAATGGGAGCTATGTCGGATGAGAACGGCCTCGATAACCACGACGGTGACACGTTATGTAGAACAACTGTGTTACGGGTGAACCCCATGAAAATGAAGGGGAGAGGAGGCCGCCCAGAAGCAAGCACCAGACGTAGACTTCATAATCGAGTAGCCCTTTAGTGCGACTAGGTACTCGAGAACTGCGGGAACACCTCATAGTCGAGCAGCTCTTTGTCGGGACTACGCGCGAATTGCGAGTAACAACTGTAAGCGAGCACTCCTATACTCAGTCTACTCGACAGTCTCGGCTGGGCGCTTTTTGTGTGTCTGCTCGAGAGCTTCGAGAGCTTTCGAGCCTGGCTGGGGTAAACCCATTACAGGTCTAATCCTAGGTAAATGGTACCATCCATCCTTCAAGTTAAGTCGCACCGCTTGCTTTCAAAATGAAGAAGAGAGAAAGGGAAAAAAAAAGAAGAAAAAAAAGATTTCAAGTATTGTCTATGCAAAGTGAGGACTACCTTTTTCTAGGCACATGGGTTTCCAGTTTGGACTTTTTGACCGTTGGGTGTTGTCAATGACGTCCGTTTTTGGAAATCTTGGCGCACGGGAGCTGCCAGGGAGTTGGTCTGGAATGGCAACGTGTACCGACTTCCAGTCTCCGAGAAAAGCGCCTCACACTGGCTTGCAGTAATTGCCGCCTGCGGTTGGCGGTTGGGGGGCCTCTTGGCACTGCAGTTCGCCTCGGAATATTTAGATCTCAGCAATCTCTCTCTATCTTCAAGATCCTTCAATGGATATTTTCCTGCTGTGTTTGTCTTTGTTACTGGATTTATTGTTATTAATCTCTTGTTCAATTTCCTCTTTGTTTCAGTTGTTATCAGCGCAGGGAGCCTACCTACCTACCTCAGTTCGCAGTCCGGAGTACAGTTGTCAATCCACCTAACCACCCATCAAGCAAGCGGGGAATACTATCTCGACCTAGTCCAGAGGAAGGGATAGATCGACGTCACTGCCGCAGCTTCTTGTCCTTCCACGCTTTTCTCACCGCCAAACTTTATTTTTATTTATTTTTTCCTCTGATCACCGTTCAGTATTGCAGTTTTGCAAAGAGGAGAGTTGGGGGGGAATCTTTTCATCTAAAGAAATAAGAGAGAAAAAGAATTTAAAAAAAAAAAAATGGGCGCCACTCTCCTACCACCAGTCGTCATCGCGACCCTCCAATCCGCCATCATCAACGCCATGTCCGTCATGATTGCGCAGGCCATCACGGCACACAACAAGGGCACCCCTTTCACCATTGACTGGATCCCCGTGTTCCAGTTCTTTCTTTTTGGCTGCGTGTGCACCCCGCCGAATTTCGCCTGGCAGGACTTTTTGGAGTCGACTTGGCCGGCCTGTGCGGACTCGGATCCCCCCAGGCCGCCGGCGGCGATAGAAAACGGGATCAAGCAAAACGAGAAGGAGAAGAAGAAGCAGCCAAAACTCAGTGTGAAAAACACGCTGATCAAAACCCTACTCGACCAGACGCTAGGCGCCACGCTCAATACACTCCTCTTCAGCGTCTTTATGCACGGCATCCGCGCCGCCATGGCTCACCATTACCTTGGCTCCTCTTCGTCGGGATTCTCCACGTTGTGGAATGCAAAGGGCGGGACTGCGATGATGCGTTATGACGCGGTGGATTGGGCCGTGGTTTGGGGAAAGGCGCGGGCCGAGTTTTGGCAGATCCTAACGGCTGGGTGGAGGTTCTGGCCGTTTGTGAGTTTGGTCAATTTTGTGTTTTTGACGTCAGTGGAGTCGAGGAACTTGCTGGGCAGTTTGGCGGGGCTGGGTTGGGGGGTTTATGTTAGTTTGTTTGCGGGGAAGTGAATTTACCTACCTACCTACCTACCCACCGGATAGGAGGGTCGGTGTTCATGACGGTTTCTCTTTTTTTTCTTTTTCTGGGATGTGTGGGCTTGCATTTGGGGTTGGTAATAGGTCTTGCATGGCGGTGATGAGGGTTTCCTTAGGTAGTGAACAGAATCGAATTCGGAACAAGTTGGTCACTGCAGTGCTGGCTTGTGTTAGTGGTGTTATCAGCGACTGATTGCGGAGAGAATGCATGAGGAATCGAATATGTTTTACTTTACAAGATCTAGTGCAGATGGACTGCATCACAAACTAGGCGTTATCCTCAGGCAAGTACTTGTCTCAAGATCTTCCAGGTCTGCCATCAGGTCCCATCCTCTCGCCATCGTTTCAAAATGTCGATCATCTGGGATCATCATCTCAAGCCTATCCGTACCCGCCTCCGCAAAAGCTTAGCTCTCACCCCAAACCTGGATTACACCACACAACCATACCACACCACACACTCCTTGTCTTGGATACTGAGAACTTGTAACTTGCCGCCACTACACTACACTACGCTACGCTAGAACCAGAACCAGAACTAGTATAAAATCAACCAAACCGGGTTCACGCCCCGCTTCTTTCCAGTCTTGATTCCTCATCATTTTGTGTCTGTTGGGGGGGGGGGGGGGAAGGAAAAAACCCTTTCCAATCCACGTTTACACCCA
>Ga0247763_1001065_pt1 | contig 16292 bp, 19 predicted proteins | sample UWRJL141409B4_FD_179926 | JGI IMG/M metagenome (GOLD analysis project Ga0247763, IMG submission 179926) | Plant litter microbial communities from Arlington Agricultural Research Station in Wisconsin, United States - UWRJ-L141-409B-4 | ecosystem: Environmental > Terrestrial > Plant litter >...
CAGCCTAACAACCGCCTCGTGGCCCGTTCCCGCCGCCCACGACAATGGCGACAGGCCGTGTTCTGTATCTCGAGACTCTATATCAGCCCCCCTATCGAGAAGCAGCCTAACAACCGCCTCGTGGCCATTTTCCGCCGCCCACGACAATGGCGATTGGTCGTGTTCTGTATCTCGAGACTCTATATCAGCCCCCCTATCGAGAAGCAGCCTGACAACCGCCTCGTGGCCATCCATCGCCGCCCACATTAAAGTGGAGGGGAGCTCGCCAGAGGATCTGATGTATCTAGCATGGCTCTCGAACATATGATTAACCAATGTAACGAAGTTTGCGCACTTGAGTGCCATGGCTTGGCCCTCGCTGTAGCTACAGCCAGGAACGGGGCAACAAACGTGGCGGTTCGTATTAGGAGCCGTGGAGTCGTCTGAAAGAAGGGTCAGCGTCGCGCTATTTCTGAAACGCCATTTCGGGGTAAATGTTGGGCTTGTTGGCTGGTTTTGCGCTAATGGCTGCTTTGCACTGTCCTCACCTGTACTTACTTCTGTTCTCTGTTGGGGTTACATTTCCACCATCCATGTCATTGGATTCAGCTGCCGCTGCCAACTTTTCCATCCATCTGCGGACGAAATCTGACTCGGACTCACCGGCAGGCCTAGACGGATTTTTTTGGCGTAAAATCGCTAGGTCTGCCGGGGTGTACGTTTCTTTGGTACCCGAGCCGCCCTCGATGGGCGGAACCGGCCACGGGAAGTTTGGGCCGTCATCGTCGTCAAAATCTTGCTCCAAGGAAGCTGCTCTGCCGCGGCCTTGAATGACTTGATGACTATCAGACGAGTTCCCCGTGTCCACTTCATCCTCCTCATCTCCTTCGGCTGGGAGGCTAAAGAGGGCAAGGCGTTCGAGGTGATGGCGGAGATGCTTCTGCATTTCTGAGACGTCATCAAAATCCATTGGGCACAAGGGACAGCCTCTATGCACCATGATGGATGGCCCAACAGCGGCAGATACGAGCTCGGGAGAACAATGCTCCGGCCCGGCATCGGGGTGGGCTTGGCGGAGGTGCTGGACGTATTCTAAAGAGGTTGGGAATTCGCATGCGTGGCTGTGGCAATGCCACACATTAGTGTGCTGATTCTCGTGGTCGAGCCATTCCTGATGAGAGCCGTACAGGCGGTTGGCGTCGGAGCAGTCCTCGTAGGTACAGTGATAGGGCTGGAGGTCGTGTATGATGTGTGATCTAAAGGTAATTAGTCTCTTAGTCCTCACATTATTAGAAAAGAAGGCAAGCGCATATCCTACCGCCACGCGTCCTTCGTTAGATATCCTCCGGGGCAGATGAGCTGGCAGTAAGGGCAGGTGAAGAACTTGGGCCGGTCGCCTGCCAAGTGTGCGGGTGGAGGCGGCCATTCCAGTTTTGTCCCTTTTGCGGTGAAAACAGTCGAAACTCGGCTATGGCGCGAAATTTCGGATTGGAGGTCGTGGGCATGAGTAAAGGCTCCGTTGTCTTGCCTGGTCGCGCTGGTTGCCAAGGACTGGTGGGGTGCTGATGATGGGGCTACCCTTGATACAATCTGTGACCGTAAAACTTCATGAACCCCTTCGAGTAGTGCCTCCTTCCTCTCAGGATTAGTTGGCTGGTTGGCATTATGAGTTGCAGGGCTACCCCTAATCCTCGCAGCGTGTTCTTTCCAGTAGACAAACTGTTGTTTTCGACGCGCATTTGCGATACCTATTCTCCGCACGAGGAAGTTTGACGGCAACGCGTAGGGTTTAATGTGGTCGGCGCCTATGGGAGCATTGGCTGTATCCGCAGAAGCACTAGGTTCGCCCGCCGAGTCTGGGGATTCGCTACTGCCGCCCGACTGCTTAAGGACCTCACTGAGGCTTTGACTCTGGATGTGCGATATGATCATAACCTCCATGTCCTCCCTCTCTTGTATGTACTGCCGACGCCGCTCTGGTGGGATGTGCTTGTATAATTCTTGTATCGTTCTCTGCGGGCGATTTCGTGGGTTTCGCATCTTGGTTGCTAGGCTGTATAACGCGTCGATGGCTTCGGTGATACTCTGCTGCCGAAAGTCGATTTCGTAGAACGAACCAGAGCTCGAGGGGCACTCAGAACTCGCCGAGGAGGCAGCCTAGGCGGTGCTGGAATCTGAGTCTCCACCTGTGTCTTGACTCGAAGAGATGGAGTAGTTGTCCTCTTCACCGTGTTCGCGGTTGAGCGGCTGGCGTTCACCAGCCACAATGGAGCGGAGCTCGTTGAGATGGGTTGCCAAGCCGTCGAGCAAGTCTTCCAGGCGGTCTTTCACCACACTTGCATCCCGGACTCTGTAATCCAGCGATGCATGGCCTTGTCGACCGAGGCCTAGGCTCTGCGCCCAAAGCGCAAATCTTTCGCTCTCGGTGACAAGGTGTCTGCGGAATGCATCCTCTACATTGGCGCCTCCCATGTTCTCAAGCTCGCGAAAGGCATTGAATATCCGCATGCCAATGGAGAAGAGCGTCGCTGTAGGTGCTACTACTTCTTGCAGCATCTTAGGATTCTCGCACGAGACTGTGTTTGCCGAGAAGAGTGATAGGGGCTTTCGCGGCATGGCTTGCAGGCCGCCGTGCCTTTGGCTGTGTCTGGCAGGCTTAAGTCGCGTGACCTATATAGATGGGGTTCTGTTTCGTGGCAGAAGGGGGGGCGCGTCTGTAGGTTTGACCGAAAGCTGAAATTCAGGTACCCATATCACAAGACAGCAGTTGAGAGACAAAGATGCGGGGTTGGGGCCAATGCTCTCGGAACATGCCGGTCGTATGAGAGAGCCTGCTGGGGCTTGCACCTATCAGCGACTAGGACTAGATAACGAACTTATCTAGCTTATAAATGCGGGCCCTACGCCTTCCCCGCCCAAGCAGCTTGGGCTCCGTTCAGGTTGGCCTTGAGAAACAATCGGCCGGCTATATCTGCCCGGCCGCAAAAGCCTGACGGCTCGCACCAGCGAAAAACATGTCCGGCTTCGAGATCGCAGGGGTGGTGCTAGGGGCGATACCGCTGATCATATCCGCCCTCGAGCACTACCAGAGCGGCAAGAGCGCGGCGAGCGCTCTCGTCCAGTGGCGCGGCCAGCTCGACAGACTGATCTTTCGCCTCAAACTGCAAGAAACCATTTTCCACCTGGAAGCCGTAGAGCTTTTACGGGCCGCCCGAGTTCCGGAACTACTCGGCGGGGGTAATCCAACAAGAGACGAATGTGTCGCCATCCTCTCGTCTTCCGAGACGGGAAAGAAGATGCAAGGATTCTTGGGCCCTCTGTGTCTGTACGACATGCTCTTGGAAATCTTGGAACGGTACGAAAATTGCCTGAAGAAGATTGTCGCAAAGATTCGCCATATACGACGGCTTGACAAGGTATGATACCAACTCTCCTTTTCTTCTAGCCCTTTCTCCAAGCTCGTCGGAGTTTGGTCTCGTTAACCGTGATATCGAACCGCCCCTTTAGGCGCCGAAAGATGACCTCCGGGCGCTGCTCGATGCAAATCCCCCAGTCGCTGGATGCTTCGCATTCAAGGAGAGGCTCTCCTTCACCCTCGAGCGGGGCAGCCTCAAGGCCTTGCTAGAGGAACTGCATGAAGACCAACTCTCCTTCAAGATAATCACCAAGAAGCTCAAGTCTCAGCAGCAATTCACCGACCGCAGCCCCTCCCGTGAGGCCGCCAAGATGGCGCGCCAGCTGGCTCAAGTACGGATCACGGCCGATTCCCTCTTCTCGGCCCTCTGTAGAGGATGCACCCGCCAGTGTCAGACTAAGCACAATGTCATGACACGGCTGGAGAGCAGAGTTGGGGAGCCTTTGGCGAAGAATGTAGCATTCAATCTTGTGCTACCGCTCAGCGGGGCCATCCTGCAACAAGCCCGGGTGAAAGCCCACCTCACCGACCCAGCCGATTCGGATCCACATACAAACTGGTGAGTTTTCCCCATCGAGATAGCAGTGTGTAATGTGTGTGCTTTCCATGACTGACTTATATACCAACCTAACAGTAGAGATGTGTCGGCAACAGCCCCATCGCGGCCCACTGCCATCAGGTTCAACCTACCAACTCCACCAGCCAGCAGCAGCTGCCGTCAGAAGGTCAACAACCTATGCAACATTGCCAAAGAGGCCTGGGAGAAGAGAGAGCTGCTTCAGCTTGAGCTTGGCGCCAACGCCCTGACCAAGGCCACTCATGAGCCCGCCGGGGCGAATATGACAGCCTCGTTTGATACCATCACGGCTGCTGCCACCACGTTGGAGGCTCTTCTATCTCATGACCCGCGGCAGGTGAGCGAATGGCTGACTCCTAAACGACAAACCATTCTCGCTTTGGAAATTGCGTCGTCAATTCTTCAATTCCAACAGACCCACTGGCTCAGCTCCCCGTGGAGCAGCCAGACTATTAGGTTCGCCGTGTTGCACGGTAAGAAGAAGCCGACAGTGGGCGCATTCATCGAGCAGGATCTCGACACGCGTAGGGGCGTGGCCCCCCTCCCCATGGCCTCCAGCGACTTGGAACCCCAGATGGCCATCCTCGAGCTTTCCATTCTTCTTCTAGAAATCTGGCACCGCAGGTCGATCGAGACGTGGGCGCTGGAGACGGGAGCCGAAGTTAAGACGCTGGGTACGGACAACCGGAGAATTGCCGCTATCCGCTGGCTGCAAGAAACCGACGAGGAGCTGCCCTTGGACTATCTCGATGCCATTGAGAAGTGTTTCGCGATTTGCTCGGGGAGGCTGCGATGCTGGGACGATGAGAAATTCCAGCAGCACTACTGTGAGAACATCATCATACCGCTGTTGCGGGGCTGCGAACCTTGGATCCGGTGAAGTGCGAGGCACAAATTATCGTCCGCCCATTTACTGGTCCTATCGTGGCGGCCTAATTGAAACACTATAAGCCCATCCTAGCAGCGATGGGGATAGCCGGTTCCGGCGTCATACTAGCTCGAGGGGAGAAGAATGGACCAACTAGCAGATATCTAACCACATGGCATGGCCCTTGACCGTAGCATTTGATTCCTATCGGTAATACACTTGTAAGTAGATATTGTGTGCGTAGAGGGGTAGAAGCTATCCAGGAGATAGCCACTAGACTCCGCCCAGGTGGTGGTGCGCTAACGTCGCGGCTTACGGCGTTGTGAGCAAACTACGGCGCCGCAAGTAGAGAACAAGCGTCGGATCCAGCGTGTGCTACCGATCGCAAGGGCAAAACTAGCCAGGGGTCGAGCTTTACAATGCAAAGAGACAAAAGAAACCGCAAAAGTGTCCGGAAGCCAATGGTAGAGCCGGTGAATAGGGCCAGGCCAGGCCGGTGAAGCACCGCGGGAGGTACTTCCTAACCCACCCTCGAAAACCCCTCTAGAGAGAGGTAGGGCCTCTACAAATAGCTGCGCTACCCACTCGGGAAAGGATTACGCAGACCTAAGCAAAAGCATATCATAGACAGCTGGACCATCAGTCTGGGCGACTGGTACCACCAGCTGCGGGCGACCGGCAGTTTTAAACCACTATGAGAATGACAAGTATGATGGCGAAGCAAATGAAAATCCATTATTGGGTTTGGGGGTCTATAAAAACAGTTTGCTGTAGCAAACTGTGGAAAAGATAAACACTGTTCAGAAAATCGAACCGTTTTAGTTTGAAAATGCAAAGCGTTGTGAAATCTAAACCGTTGTTAAGTGGGTCTAATTCTGGATTCGGCTAATGGGAGGCCAGTATTTAAAAAGCCACACGGGTTCTCATTGGCTTCATGGTCTTGGCACTTGGATCTCATTGGCTACTTGCACACCACCCAAAGCCTGGCAAAGCGGTTGACAAAATAAAAGAGACTCATTACTTTGCAATACCTTTGAAGGGGCGGCGGTTTGCCCAGGCGCTAAGTACCTCGAGGTACCATCACACCACCAAGATATCTCCTGATGATACTTTCTTAACACACAGCCGCTTCGTACTATGAGCATCAGGCCAGGCGTTCGACTGATATAGTTAAAAAGGCTAGAGTGTCTAATAGGATTCTACTGAAAGCACGGGCCACTGGCATTTTGCAGTCTCTTTTATTTTGTCAACCGCTTTGCCTGGCCACCCCCACTACCACCGTTACCATCATCATCGCCGTCGTAGTTAATCGCATGCCTATTAGCCACTTGTCTTGTTAATTCCCGGCTGATGTATCGGTTTTGGAGCCAAATTTAGTGCTATTTAAATGTAAGGGTTAGGAACTTATAGGTGATTGATCGCGCGGCGATGCACGTGCGTGTTATTGGGGTGATGACGACGGTGGTGGTGGTGGTGGTGGTGGTGGTTGAAGGTTGTTGAAGATGAAGAATTTGGATTGCCAGTGGGTTGCGCGATGGTCTTTTTATGGCCTGTGGGCTGGCCACTACGCACCTTCCATCTTCAAAGCTGGAAATGAGGCTATTCCCAACCACGACAGCCACGACTCATCTGTCCCTGGGCTCGTGTGGGCTTCTGGATGGCCGGGCCTTGCCAGCCAATGAGAGAAGCCGTGGCGTTCTGAATACTGGCCTCTCATTGGCCGAATCCAGAATTGGATCCACTTCAAACTGTTGCGTAACAGTTCAAAGTGCCCCCATTCCCCCTATAATGTCTGGTTAGCGGGTGACATATTGCTAGAGTGATCTAGACGACAGTGACATTGCAGGCCTCAGTTTCGTGGTGGGTAGGCATCGACCCTATGTCTTTTTTGAACGAGCTTCACACTGGCTTTCTAGCAAGTGAATGTTACTGCTCTGGAAAATTGTTATGTAGATATACAACAGATTACTTGGTAGCGTCACTGTAACAAAACCTTGGTAACCTAACTTGATGCTAAAATACTTGGTGACATGCTTCATTTGATGACATGTTCCTCTTTCAGGCTGATATGTCCCATTTGCTAACATAGTGGTTTTGCTGAGATGGTTATGTTGCCACAAAGTCACTTCCAGCCAGTTTAATAGCAGGATTACATCCAGCTTCATTCATAAGCCTCATATAACAGGTTTATACAATACCGTCGTACGATAGCTTTCAATGATGCTTTTGTACGATAGGCTGCTTTAGTCCCCATGTCAGTTGAAATGGTAACAGCATACTACTCCAATGCAACGTAACTATGGCGTAGAAGCGATCAGCAGGATGCAGCCGAGCACCCAGTTCCCCATCGTCTCATCCTCAACTCACCCAAACCCATCCTCAGCTCATCCAAATGCTACCCGGTGGCTCTCAAAATCTTATCAAGTTGATATATGCAGCGATTTCCTCGGCATCAGAACTCTTGTTCATTGATGGTCAAACATGGGTAAGGTAGGTAGGTACAGGTATAGATACAGTCATTACGTCCCATTCATTCATTCATTCATTCACTCAAATTTCGCCCTTTTTATCTCTCAACCATTTTTCATCACTGCCTCGACTCGAAACAAACCCTCTTGCTGAAGAACCAATCGGATCAACTAGATCCAGGATAAACGAGTCCCGATAATGGTCGTTTACCCACTCTTCGTCCCTGCCTCCCCGCTTTCGCGTCCGGGATTTCGAACTGTCGTTGTCTTCAAACTTGACGCTGAATTCATGTGTGACGAAGATGGCGCCTAGGTAGGGACTCAAGACCGGCCAGAAGATGGGTACAGACACGCAGATGGATGCCACGTTGACTTCGAGAACCATGAGCAGGATGCTCTTGGGGCCGTACCATGTCGGGTCGCGGGTCGGGTAGAAGCCGGCTTTGTAGTAGATGGTCTCGTAGACGCGCCAGCCGGAGAGAGTGACAACCCTATTCAACAATGGGTAAGAATCCACTTTTGTCCACACAAAATTTGTTGGCATGAGGACTTGAGCAAACTTACGTAGCTCCCATCAACAGCAAAACCATCAACCCGAGCCGCGTCCGCAGGTTCAGCCCCGGTTTCGAATACAGCCGGAACGGGATGGCGATGATGTAAGCATCAAACAGGGTATTGAGAACATTGTGGGAAACCAGCGTAAAGGTAAACTCCTCGGGTTTCTGTGAGGCATAGGCCCAACACCGCGCGTTTCTCGCGAGGATGTTCCACGAATCCGGAATGTTGGAACAAGTGAAGATGCTGAGAAGAGTGTAGGCGGTACCCCACATGCTGATGACGATAATTCCCGCCATACTCGCGCGATACGCCCAGGTCCCACGATCGAATAGGCGCAGAAACTGAAAGAGCTGGCTGATTTTGATAAACGTTGCAGCGCAGTTGAGGTTGATGTTCATAATGTAGAATAATAAGAGGTAACGTCGGACGTCGCCGAACGTGAGATGGAGGAAATGGCGACCCGAGCCATATCGGATTCCTATGAGAACGTGTGTCAGTCCAAGGTCGTCGGGAGTACTGTGCGTTCGAGGAGCGGCATACCCATCAAGAACACCACCGATGCGGCGGTTGTGAATACCTATGTTGGTAGAGTTAGATGCATGCCAGACTGTTGAGAAGAGATGGGGAGTCGCACAAGATACAGAAACACAAACAAATCATCTAATCCAGGCATCTTCACGATGCGAAGACGGACATAGAGTCGGAAGCACACAAATATCCATGAGAGCGCCTGGTGGAAAATCAGTCAGACTTTGCCCATGTCTACAGCAAGACATTCCAGAGCCGGGAAACCAACCAAGAAGGAAGTGACGAAACCGATCAAAACGCTGGGTTGGTTCGTAAACGGCACCGGGTCGTTGAGGTTGTTGTAGGCTGGAGGTCCAAAGACGGTGATGAGTTGGGTATTGTCGCTGGGAGGCCCCATGGCTCCGGCTGCTTGCGTGTTCTCACCGGCCATGGCTGCTGGTTGCGAGCTTAGAGGCCTGGCTGCTGCCCGTGGAGCGGCACTCTCGATCCGGTCCGCATCGGCGATATATATGACGGAGTTGAGGAATCTCGGACCTTGCAAACGACTGGATGGGCTTGGACCTTTTTTTCTTCTTCGAGGAAGGTAGTAGAAAAGGTGATCAAGCACTGACTTCAATGGATGGGTGCAACCGTGTCGACGGCCCGGGAAGCCATGAGGTTTCTTGTCGACGGCCGCTGACGGGATGGTCGCCCATGAAATTCAACATGAATGTGTGTGTGTGTGTGTGCGGACGGGGGGTCCGTGTTTCACACCCTTTGTAAGGCGCGGCACCTCGGATCCCACCTGTGCCTCGCTTGGACTGTGTTTTAACGACCCCAATAAGGGCAAGGCTAGACCTTCTCAGGCACAGCTGCAGATCGGTATTGTATTCCATGATTACCTTAACTTTCCTCATTACGTGTCTGGTTCTCAATGTTATCCTGTGCCTACCTGCAAGGTACCTTTGCCTTGTCTCCCCCCCCCCCCCCCCCCCCCCCCCCGCTTCTTTTTTTTTTTTTCTTCTCTCTTCTCTATGTTCCTTTGCTTTTTTCCCCCCCCCCCCCCCCACTTCGGCGGGATTTCTTTCTTCAATGCTCCCTCATGATGGAAAGTTTGGTTTTCGGCGGCATCATTATCATTGGTAGCGCCGTCAAGTCGCGGCCTGTGCTTGAGAACACACCACCATGGTCCATGCTGTTGCCGCCGAAGTGTGTCGGTAACTGTCATCTTACTACCCACCATGTTTCCGCATGGCTTGTCTTGGGTAGCTTTGTGATGCTCCGGGATGACAATTACGCTGGCTTCTAGAACCGTGATTTGCCCAGGTCGCAGGCCACAGCGGGAAGTAAGACTTGGGGGCGGCCTGCATGCTACCCTGGGCCGTGCGTGCATTGACGCGGGAGGGGGAAGCATTTTGCGCGCTCTCCCCCCCTCGAGGTTGGCCGCGGGTCGCGTTTGACGCTGCATCAGATGCTGGTTGTCAGCGATTTGTCGACATGTTAAGCGATGGCAGGGCGCATGTTCGCTTTTTAACCGAATTCCCCCGATTGGACCACACTTGCTTTGAAGCCAGGTTGCCGTTCATCTCAACTCTTGTTTGAATCCATTCTTGAAGTTTGTAGTTGACAACACTCTTTGTGGACACATTGTATTTAAATATCCCTAATCTTTGGCACTGGAAGTTCCAAGGTTGAAACTCAGGGGCTTATCAGTCTGGTTTCCTGGCTATCAAAACGGCAAAGCAAGGCCAAGAAAAATGAAAAAGCCCGAATTCTGGGGATCTGACACTAGAAGGCGTCCTGGCAGTTTCCTCCTGGTGCTCTCTCTGCATGAGATGAGCGCGAGACCCGCCAAGCGGCGTTGGTTCTCATGCACGTCAACCAGACCAGTGGGTCCCACAGCGTGAGATGAAACGACTGCAAGGGCTTGGGTGGGCAGGGTCCTGGAGATCATAGCTTTTGCTTACCTTACCAACTCTTGCCCGCACTTGGTTGCAACTATTAGATACGCCAATACTTGATTCCCCGCCCTCGTAGCATAAACGCGGAGATAGCCGCTTCAGTGAGTCCAAACACGGGCATGGCACTCAGCAGGCCCAAAACCAGGCCCAGGTTACCAATAATGCAGCTTTGACCTCAACCAAAGATCAAAAAATTATCGGCAGTTCTTTTGCTCGCGGAAAACTGGAGCTGCTCAGATCAAACCTCACATGAGATGAAAAAATGGTGGTGAACTCATCGTCTTTCGATTTCAAATGGCTGAATCGCAGGTTGTCATCAAAAGAAATGCGCAAAATGCCAAAACGTTTCGTCGCGCAAAAAGGCTGCCAGGAAAATAACTACTCGCTCTCTCCCTTTTTTATGCCCTAATGCTGAGTGGCCGTCTCGGAAAGGTCAAGTTGGTAGGTAGGCAGCGTTAGGTGCCCAGCCAAGGAAAGAAAGGATTTGTGGCTCCAGTGCTACCCAGGGGCGGGGTTATTGACCGAGACCAAAGCTGAGCCACTGTCTGTGCCTGCATTCGGCATTCGCCGCGGCAGGCATCGAACTGGCCCCCTTTCCGCTCGTTCGCATGGGCATGGGTCTGGCGGCATGCCGTCGTCGACATCCGTGATAAATGGGTGGGAAGTATTGATCGAGAATTTGGAAATCGCGTGGGCTCGAGCGACTGCAACCTTGTGTTTCGATCGTGAGACTGGGCAGATAACGGGTACAGCTGCCTCAGATATGGCCCGCTGCACGTCCAATCGCGACTCTGCGCTCGAGCATAGGTACCTCAGGTAGGTCTGGACGCACTCCGTTGACAACAAGATGAAGGACTCGAGAAAAAAAAGAAAGAAAAAAAGAGGGGACTCCAAGGCGGGATGGGGAGTCTTCCGAGGACCTTGAGAATTTGTGAGTCCTCCGATACTCGGGCTCGATATCTACCTACCCGCTGATCGTGACTTGGAGTTGAGCTGAGAGAGCGTGTGTCCCAGTTATTGTGATTCTCTAGTGTTTTGTGTGGGTTTCAAGAGCCATCCAGCTGAAGTAACCCCAAAACATCCCCTCAAGCACACAAAGACACCAGAAGTTGCGAAGATGTCTACTAGTAACCTTCTGTGCGCCTTTTTCTTACCATTACGGTGTCGCAACTTTGCTTCAATTCTATCCACTTCCCGTTCCTTTCCCTCCCACAAACACCTGCTTCGACCCTGAGGGCGAACTTGCACTGGCTGGAATAGACCGCACCTGTCCAATAACCTTGTACGAGTCATTACCAATCGCGAGCCAATCATTGACTCATGTAATGGACTTGTTGGATGAGCTGTGGAAGACTAAGAAAAGACAAATGCATGTAATAATAAAATACGGGCAGTCATAAGGTCTCATACCCGACGTCAGCCATGGAACACGTGGGCGGGTGCTGAGCCCGAGACATTTATGTTCGCTATCAATCCTTCAACTCAATGCGTCAACCAACTTGGTACTTTTGTGCTCATGCAACTAGGCTGTTGGTTCGAATACCCCATTAAAAAGGGCATGTTTGTATGCATTTTTGGCACCAAACATGAGATGGAAAACTGTCCGATCAAAGGAAATGCTGGTTGGTGGGTTCAAAACCCGGGGATTTTCGGGTATGTACCAAATCTGGAAATTCCCGGTTTCCATCTAGGTACTCTGCACCCCAGGTTCTACCAACAGCAGCTGCCACTTTTCCGATACGAATTGATGGGAACTCAAGAAAATGATGTGGCTGATTGAGTATGCCTACTGCTGTGAAAGCACCAGACCTTAATGTCAGCCACGGTTACTTGGTACCACATGGTTGTTCCCTTCGTCCAGCCATGGCTGATATTGATATGCCCCCATCTATTCCGACCAACAATCGTGATGCAACTCCACAGGCTAAAGTCTTTCGCAGCCAACCACAAAATCTCCTTGATATTGCTGGCTACGCACATTGGCTTGGTCATGTGAAGCTCGATCGGAAAGTGGATGGAATAGTGCCGGCATTTGGAAATAGAACTAGACTACTAGAATATAGCAGGTGGTTTTCGAGATCCCCCTCCCTCACCAAACTGTGAACGCTGAGAGTTTTGAGCCTACGACTGGCCTGGCGCACTCGTCCCACGCAACCATGAAGGCGCTTTTGTATCTGTCGCTCCTAGTAGCGACTGTGCACGCTCACTGTAAGTCAAAAAATGGTGCCGCGATACTGATAGCACACCTAACACCAGACACTCGCGCAGACAAGTTCCCCAGGTTGGTGGTCAATGGCAAACCCGAGCCAAGCGACTGGGTCTCGGTGAGGAGGACCAAGACGACCAACTCGCGAGACAACGGTGGCGTCTCGGACGTCAATAGTCAGGATATTCGCTGTTTCGGCGGCAGTACCGGCAAGGCGACTGCCACGGTTGCCGCTGGAGACTCGATTGGCTTTGTTGCATCGTCTGGGATTATGCACTTTGTAAGTCTGGTCCCCGGTAGACAAGACTGCATCCCCTTTGGGATGGAATATGTCAATACTGACAGACAGTCGGCGACATATTAGGGCCCCTGTCAATTCTACATGGCGCGAGTTCCCGACGACAAGGACATTAATACCTGGGAGGCGACCGGCAATGTCTGGTTCAAAGTGGGCAGTATCAGCGCCGTCCAGAACGGTGGACCGCTCAGCGGAACTGAGGCGGTTTGGCCTGCATATCGTACGCACAACCCCAGACTGACAACTAGAAACATGAAGAGAGCTAACGTTGCCTGTGTCCACACAGACAAAACCCAAGTATTGACAACGATCCCCAAAAGCCTACCGAGTGGAAAATACCTGATCCGCGTTGAAAGTATCGCGTTGCATCTGGCCCAGGGACCGGGCGGGGCACAGTTCTACATCAGCTGTGGACAACTCGAAGTTACCGGCGGGGGCAGCGGTACCCCGGGACCACTTGTGGCTTTCCCTGGAGCCTACAAGTCGAATGACCCTGGATTGATCTGGCCAAACTCGCCGCCACGGACGAGCTACACAGCACCGGGTCCTGCGGTCTGGGTTGGTTGAGGGAACTATAGGAAGTTGTGCATTAGCTTCAGAAATCAGGACGTTTTTATGACCATGTCCAGTCCCTATGTCCGGCCTATCTGTAGCTTGGTTCTAGCCTAGTCGTGTTCCCAGGTCCGTTTCATTGTCCCTCCCACGAGAAAATCATATCCGACATCCACCCATTCATGCCGTCCAAAAACTCGGCGCTGAACCCATCCAGCGAAGTCATGTCGAAATCCATATTCTCCGACACATCACCACCGCCACTACCACCACCACCACTCCCCGTCTGCGGCTGCTGTAATTTTGGCTCCCACGCTGCACGGATCGTTCTTATAGATTTAATCACATGCGAAAACAACCCCGATGAATCCGTTCGGTCGTTAATCAGACCTGCCTCCTCGGCGACGCGATCAAACCGGGTACTCAACTCCTCCATAACCTGCATGATATCAATAATTTCACGAACTACCGAGGCAGACCAGCCGGGTTCGTCAAACATGTAGAGACGGTAAACAGTGGTGAAAATATGTGAAAGCTGCGACCAGGTCGGGAAAGTCAGCGCGGCGTACACGGCGGGCGGGAAGGACAGGTATATGTCCACCCAGGACCGGGCGACCTGGGCACACTGCATGAGCGTGGCGGTGCGCTGGGAATCTAGGGGGGATTTGCCGCGGAACTTGACATGATAGAGCGCGGATTCGTTAATGTGTAGCTCGACGTCAAGTAAGTGTAGGCGAAAGACATCTAGATAGCGGAGCAGAATCAGTGTCCCAGTCTGTGATGGTTTTAGTGGTCAACGGGTCTGGGGGCGCGCAACTTACCATTTTGAGTCAACTCCTCCGGTAACGCACGCTTCAGATCTTCGAGACGTGACAGTAGGGATTTGGCTTGGAATAGTTGGAGAGCTCTCAGCTGATCCGACGGCTGGGACGGAATCCAGCTGGGCCTGACTGCCTCGTCCCGTACCAGCTTGAGCCTGGCCAAAGCCACGAGAACCATGTCCAAGGGGGCTTCTCGTTTCTCATCCAGTTCTTGCAGATAATCGTCCATGGTGGAGTTCCAGCGTAGTCCATCGACTGTTCGGTTGAAGCAAATATGTCGGAAGGCCGAGACTCTGTCACTTTTGTGTGAGCCCCCCTCGGTTCATCTAGGTAATGGTGTTAAAAAAGACATACTCTGACGTTATAATAAACGCCGCAATGACAGCGCGACGCTCCTCCATGGTTCGCGCAACCGGCAGCGCCAGCCTCTGAACCAGCACATGCGTCGACTTCAAGCAAGCCATGGGATGTTGAGGATCGTCCGCTCTTCGGGGCATCTTTTCGAGTCCCAGGTCTTGAACCAGCCCGGCGATGAGGAGGCAGTACATGGAGAGAAACGGCTGGATCGGTCCAAGGTGGTAGTTGGCCCAGCCCATGTACGCCAAGAGGCCGAGCAGGGCGTCGATGCTTCGTTCATTCTCAACAATGAGTTTATCAGCGAGGATGCGTCGGATCTTGGCGCCCAGGAGCTGTTGCTTTCTGGCGGATTTTGTAGCGACGGCCAGGATACACATCCAGAGAAACGGTCTCTCCCGACGAAACTCGACAGCCGTCATAGTCGGGGGGATATACATGAATGGGAAATGAGGCAGATGGGTTATCAGAAAATGTTGTAGAGATGCTTCTGCTTCGGCGTCGGAAATATCTTCTGGCTCAGGTTCAAATGCCGGCGAGTGGGATGCTCGAGCACGATTAGCCGTGCCATCGGTGATGGATGTGGATGGTGTGAGCGGAATGCTTTCCCGAGTTGGTGATGTGCCACCGGGGCATGGAGCCTCAAATGCTCGCTATAAATGAAGTGAGCGCAGGAAATCATCACAGACTTGATGGACTGAGGCAGAATGAACCGACCTGATCTATTGTCCGTTGAGCGTTTGCAATGTTTGAAATCGGCGTTGTTGTGGGATCGTCAACTTTTAACCCTTCATGTTGGTTTTGCAGGAGTAAGACCAGATTGTCCAGCCGTTCTTCTAGGCGAGCTGTCCTTGACACAGCGCGCCTTCCCGTCTCTCGACGTTTTACCGGTGCCTGTTTGCATTCTTTGCCACGGCGAAAACATCTTTCGCACGAATCTCCGCCGGGTCGAAACCGACACTTTGTCTTGGAACTGGCACAGGCGAGACATGCCTGACCATAAGCCGCGGCTATCGTGAACTCGCCTTCAGTAGTATTGGGCTGCGGCATTTTGAATGCCGAGACAAATGTCCCTTTTTGGGCGTTAGTGAGGTTCGGGAACGACCAACGGGCGGAAACCCGAAAAGAGAGAGCCCAACGGGTTCGTTGTTGACGGGATGATGATGAGTGGAAGGATCACGGTGTTTGCGGGATTCCCCAATTTCCGCACACCCAACAGCATTGTTGGCTGCGCCGCTGTGCCGCATCGAACCAAGGCCCCAGAGATCGGCATTGATCGGCAAGTCGGCATCCCGAATCCCGATGAATCAAACCCATCAAAACATCCGCAATTCAATTTCGATACACTGACTTTACAGAACATGAATCCAGCCTTGTCCACTCGTTCAACTCCGTCTTCTTCTTATTCTTCTTCTTTAAGCCTCATCCTCTTTCCGAAACCACAACCACTTGCGTCCCAACCAGCTTGGACTCGGCCACAATGGCCGTTCATGTTATTACCAAGGTAGACCCCGCGGCGGGCCAAGAGTCTGGCAGCGTCACAGACGTTGCTGAAGAAAAGCCGACAGACTCTACAGCAACAGAGCCAAATGGCGAGCGCGAGTATATCACGGGCGCGAGGTTGCTTGCGGTGATTGCCTCGGTCACCGTGGTGGGATTTCTCATGCTTCTTGACATGTCCATCATCGCTACCGTAAGTTTAGTCCAGTCGACGCACGCTTTTAAAAA
>Ga0247763_1001068_pt1 | contig 16245 bp, 1 predicted proteins | sample UWRJL141409B4_FD_179926 | JGI IMG/M metagenome (GOLD analysis project Ga0247763, IMG submission 179926) | Plant litter microbial communities from Arlington Agricultural Research Station in Wisconsin, United States - UWRJ-L141-409B-4 | ecosystem: Environmental > Terrestrial > Plant litter >...
CGGGGCCTTTACAAGCTGTAGTTCAGCCGTGGGAGCTATTTCTGGCGTAGGGGTGCGTGGTCTGGGGGGGGGGGCATCTCCGACGAGTGCCTTGCGGTCATCCAGTATTGCAGATGGGTTGAATGGCCATATCCCGGTTTTTCTGAAGCTACTACGTATATTGGGAACGTTACAGCCCCGGCGTGAGGCATCTCTGTAGCAAAGAAGAAACCTTTGTTTGTTGGCCGGTGCCGAGTTACGGCAGTGAGCCAAGGCCTTAGTGTTTTGCCGGAAATAGTTTTTAATAGGGCTGAAAACGCTGCGATCAAGAGGCTGGGTCTTGTGGGATGTGTGGGCGGGTAGAAAGAGTAGTTGAACGCGGTTGTTGTAGCAAATCCATATGAATTCTTCCGTATCGTAACTGCTTGCCTCGTCGAGGATCAACAAGCGCCATTCTGTTGGGTGTTTTGGCTTTATTTCCGGCAAATAGATCTCTTTAAGCCACCTAATAGCTATTCTTAAGTTGCTCCAACCCGTGATAGAATAGTCGTATCGTTAGTTGCAGATATCTTCTTGATCTTTGACCCAGCGTGGATACCATTGGCCTTGTAGCGAAGCCCCCGTAAAGACGATCGCGGGCGTCAGTTTGCGTCCCTTAACGGTAACAGCTTCGATTATAGAAACCCAGGGAGCACGGTCTGGAGACGTAATAAGGGAACGATTGGTAAGAGAATCGCCTATAACAGTCTGTCACGGTGCCGACCTTAGGTCTGGGGAAAGAGACTTGTTATTGTACGAAGGGAGCCAAAGGGAACTGGCTCCCGAGAGGTAGGCTATATACTGGGTGTTGGGGAGGTTACGTATAGCTGCTGGTTCCGGGCCGAATCAGCCCCGGTTTGGTACCGTAATAGTACCCCGGGCTCCAAACGGCAGTTGCCCTCAACTACCTCTAAAGTTCAGCCCGGCCCGGGATATTCCTACGCCGGGCCCTACTTTATTCTAATATAATCCGTATACCTTCCGTTTCTAATTTGGGTTACCCCGCGTAACGCTTTACTACGTACTTTCCTTAAATAGCAACGGGTACTTTTATAATCCCCGCGCCTCGTTCTGGGAAATTTCCTCTTTTACGCTTCCTTTAATTCTTCCGCATTGGTTTTTATTCCGTACGCGTACCTCTTATATTCCATTACACTTTCGCCCTCGTCTCGTTTTTATTTCCTATTTCCTCATCCAACTATTTAAAATACCGAAAATACCTAAGCTAATTATACCGTTAACCCCCAAGGGTCGCAACACGCGCGCGGCTAAAGCCGTTAATAAAGTAAGTAGATTTCTCGTTTCCTATTCCCTTACGTTTCGTTAACGTTTCGCAGGTTATCCGTAAGGAGCTTAAAAACCCTATCCTTATAAAAAAACACTCCTACCTATATTACCTACGTACCGCTTAAAATACTTAGATTCCACTAACTAATAGGGAGTTTATAATCTTATATTACGGTTATACTTTTACTATATCAAAAAGTTACAATTAGTACCGTAACTGTAAGCAGGTCTGCTTGGCTATATATATCCCTTAGTTCTATAGTACTTTAGTTACTAATTACCCTTTAGCCAAATACGAACCTAACTCGTAACTCCCACGAGTTTTTCCAGTTTTTTCAGTAGGCTAAGCTTATAGCGTAGGAGAAGGATAACGATAGTAACTACGTCTAACCGGCTAAATCCCGTCTAGTTATCAGTATCGCCTTAAAAACGTTTATAAATACGTAACTTAGGGCTAAGTCTAGTTATTACTCGTTTTATAATCTTATTAGTACGAAGAAAAGTACTTAGGTATATATCCGTTCTTATTTCTATATAGTCCGGTTTTAATCCGCTAACTATCCAAAGGAGTTTTAGGAGGCTTAAGTAGCCCTAATTAAGCAGCGTCGTTTTATTCGTATAACGATATTCCCCTATCCGGCTACGGTTTATACTACGCCTAAGGCTATTCAGTTTTAAATCAAGCGTATTTAAAACGATAAGGTAACGTTCCACCTACTACCCGGAAATAAAGGTTATACGCGGCTAGTAATTACTCGGTTTATCCTTTTAAGATAAATAAAGGTTATTTTAAACCTAAAAGGTAATAGGGCTGCTCCCGTTTTTTTAAATAAGGTAGATTTTATAATTTTGCGTCTATACGAGTTTTAGGTATAATAGGTTTAGTAGTAATTTAATTATAATTATATTTAGGGGGGTTCCTTTTACTTTAGGTTCCTCCTTACGTATTCGTAGTTTTAGTTAGGTACTTAAAATAATTAAGGGTATAACCCTGTTCCGGTATTCCCCGTTAGATATTTAACGTATATTCGTTAGTAATTTACTAGCGTAGTAGAATTAGTATCGGTTTTCCGTTTCCGAGGGCGTTTCCGGCGTCTTAGTTATTTTATATTATTGGGCTATACTTATACTATATTACTCGTAAATTAGGCCGGGGGTCCTAGTTTGGTGGGGTTTTAGTTATAAAAGTTTTAGATATCGCTATTATACCCGCGGAGATTCTCCACTAATTCCCAGGTAGGCCAGTATAGCAACTACTCTACTTTATATTCCAGCCCTTTAATAGTATTACGCAAGTTAAAGATTCTATTAAAGTACCATTTATCTTTATCCTTTATTTCATCCTTATTCCGGGGACTAATTACTACTATTACGCCTACGACATAACGGTTATATACCTCGTTAATAACCTTTTATCCCTAGAGGCTAGTTTGATAATATTTAATAAGAAAAGTATAAAAGGTAGGGAAAAGCCTGGATTCCTTAGGTAGGTTTAAAGTTACTGCCCTGGGGTAAACCGAGATGATCTTATATAGGCCTTGCTACTTATCGTTAAGTTTTTCTAAGGGGCGTTTAGTCTTAAGGTTCTTAATATTAACCCAAATTAGGTCCCCCTCCTGGAATATCCCAACGTCGGATTAGTACCTATCCGTATAATCCGCGTAACGTTTTTAAGCTTCAGTTATAAAAACGCGTATTCGCTTATAAACCCGTTGGATCCGGTTAGCAACGTTAGTAGCGTTTAGGAATTCCCGTTACTACTAGGGGGTTTTAGCAGTAATCAGGTTATAGGTAGGTTCCGTTTCTATAACGGGGTATTATCCGTAATTAGTAAAAAAGGGGGAAAGGCCGGTAATCTTAAAGGTCTGATTATTAATAGCAAATTCGGTAAGTAGTAACTAGCTAACCTAATTATTTTAGTAAAAGGAATAAAAGGATTTTAGGTATTATACTAATCCTACGTTAAAAATTTCCGTTTAGCTATCAATTTGGGGATAAAACGCTATTAAGGCCTTTAGGGTAATACCCATCCTTTAACTAAATTCTTTCCAAAAGGTAAAGATAAATTATATACCTTTATTGGAGATTATAAATTGTAATACGCTATAAAGTTAATATACGTCCAAGACGAAAGTATCCGCGAATCCCTCCGCTATTATATCCGGTATAGGGATAAAGTGGCGTATTTTTGTAAGTCAATTAATTACGATTAGTACGTAGGTAAACTCGAGTCCCTTATATTTACAGGGGGGAAGTAATCCGATATAGTCTATAAAGATATTAGTTTAAGGCCGAAAAGGTATTAAAAGCGGATCCAGGAATCCGAGCGGGTTAATTTTAAAGCTCTTAGTTCTAACGTATAAGTTGCAACCTTTAATAAAAGTAGCGGTATCGCGGGATATCCGTAGCCAAAAGTATAACCTACGTAAAATATCGTATATCTTAAAGCGGCTGGGGTAGCCCGCGGGTACTGCGGTATAGCTCCGGTAAAGGACCTGGAATTAAACGTCGTTAACCGGGGGGATATAAAGCCTATTACAGTAGTAAACCTTCCCTTAAACTACCGTACAATCGGCTATAGCCGTTTTAAACTCCTATCTAACTAGTCTAGGGAATTTTCTACAATTGGGGTCCTCAATAGCAGCCTAAATTATCTTTACTATATCAGAGGATTTATATACTGCATCGATATATTTATTAATATAGTGGGATATATTAAAGGCGAGTAATCTAAGGGGGGGGTTTAGGCCGGCGCCGGGTTATTAAAGGGACGGGGGTAGGAGAGTACGGAGTTTATTTACGATCCAGTCGTTAGTAGTATTAGAGGTCCTAGGGGTATCGCCCAGTATACGTATAAGTACGTCGGGTATCGTAGCTTTCTTACCCGGCCTATAGGTAATTTAAAACCGGAAATTGGAAAGGAATTCTAACCAGCAAATTTAGCGCTAGTTTAAAAGCTTAGTAGTAGTAAAGTACTTAAAGCTTTTATAATTTATAACTACCTTAGCTACGTCCCTAAGGCCCTATAGTTCTAATCTTTATTCCTCGAATACCTTAACGATAGCTATTAGTTCCTTATCGTAAATCTCGTAGTTATACTCCGCGGGTATATATTTGGCTAAAAAGAACGCGATAGGGTAAAATTCTCCGGTTTCGTTATATTAAGAAAAAACTCCTCCGGATACCTAATTAAAAACGTCGACTTTTATAACTATTCGCTTTTCGGGGTCGAAGTAGTTTAGGATCAATACTAAAACGAAGGTAGTTTTTAACTTGTAGAATATTTAAAGTACTTTATCCGGGAGTACCCCTAGCTACTTTTCGTTACTTATAAGGCTGGTTAGTAATTATACGATTCTTAAAAAGTTCCTAATAAATCGTTAGTAAAAATTTGCAAAGCCTACGAAGCGTTAAAGGTCCTTTAGTATTTCGGGGGGCTTCCAGCTAGTAATAACGCTAACTTTTTCGGGGTTTATTTTGATACTAGAGGTATTAATAATAAGGCTAAGGTACTTAGTCTCCTATACCCCGAACTTGCACTTCCTAATATTAATAGTAAATCCTACCTTAATAAATCGCTATATTACTTCCCGTACGTACCTACAATATTCCGCTCGTATTTTACTAAAAATAAGGATATTATTTAAATAGGCTGTAACGAATTTATCGAGTATATTAAATAGCGTATGGTTTATATAATATTAAAAAGAGCTAGGTACCCCTATTATACCAAAGTTTACTACAAGGTATTTATAAAGGCCGAACCTAGTAATAAACACCGTTTTCTATTCGTCTCCAGGTACGATACGTAGCCGGTTAAACGTTACGGTAATATCTAGCTTAGTATAATATTTAACGCGGCTAAGTAAATCCAGCGTCTTACGGATAAGTAGTATAGGGTATCTGTTTTTAACTATAATATTATTTAATCTACAATAATTTACGTAGATTTTAATCCCCCCCCCCGGTTTCCTGGTAAGGAGGACGGAAGCCGCTACTAATAAGGTACTGGGGCGGATAAAGCTTTTGTTAAGGTATTTATCGAGGTATTTTCTAATAACGCGAAGCTTCGGTACTAATATAGGTTTCGCTTAGTAATTTAGTAGTATTTTACCTACTATAATCTCTATTTAGTAATCGAAGGGGCGGTAGGGCGGTAGGGTTTCGGCTTCGCTGGACTGAAATACCTAAATAAAGTCGTAGTATTCCGGTAGTAGCTATACTCTAATCTCTTCGTCAGTTACAGGTAATTTGCTTTGCAGATATTTTTTAATATCCTCTTCTTTTACTACCCGAAGCCATAGGGCCTCCTTAATCCAGTTTTGGAAAGTACGGAGTCGTAGCCTAATAGGTTCCGCAGGCTCTTCGCTAAAGAAAATAGACCGGAGCGTTATTAACGCAGTAGCGAGGATAATATCATTAGCGGATTCTAGGTCAGGCTAATCCAGTAAGGTATTTAAAGTTATACTCGTAATAGCGTAAAGGGCGGCAAATAACGTTTTGAAAACTTCCGTACCTTTACCTTTTGCCGAAAAGAGGAAAGATACAGCGTTAAAAAGGGCGATATTGGTTATAGGTACTAGGTCGGGTTCGTATAAGGTTGGGGCTAGTACCGGGTTGGGTCTAGTATAATTTGTAACGTAGATAGTATAGCCGTATATAGTGAGGGATCCTAATACCCAGTTAATAATTAGGTTGTAGTAGCGTAGTTATAGTAGGCTAAGGATGGCGTTAGGTCTATTTAGTAGCCAGATATAAAGTAAAAGGCGCTTATAAAATCCTTCCAGGTTATAATTAAGGAGGCAGTATTCCGTAACTGTACCAGCCTCGGTCCCGTCCGCAAGCCGAAGGATCCGGGGGTAGGGGAGTTTATAGTAGGTAAAGTTGCGTTATATTAAGTAGGTTTTGTTAATAAATCCGTAAGAAGAGTATCCTGAATTAACTATAACGCTAGCGCTAACTAGTTACGTTTCTAAGGTGGAAAGTTTAAAGGGGAGAGTTGTTAATTTGTGTGGCCTGACTGGTCTCAGTGAGGTCCAGTACAGGAGGTTACTGGGGGTGAGTCCCCTGTAACGGGCGCAGCGGAAGGCTTTGAGGGTACGATGACTGCCCGAGACGGGGTTAAAGAAAGCTAAGATCAGCAAACTAACCTGCTGTAACAAGTAGTAATATAGGGGTTTATGCCCTGTAATAGGGTGACTATAGTAGGCTTTGCATAGAGATTACAAAGGTTAAAAGGTTGCCCTAAGGCTATATATAAACTATTTTACTTAAGGTAAAAGAAAGGAAAAGAATTAGATACCAGAAATATAGGAGGGGAGATGGTTCTTTATAAGGCCCTTAGTAGGTATGGGTCAGCCTTATAGGGGGTAAGGGCCCTAAAATGTAAAAGGAAAGCCTATACTATAAAGGGAAAGGTACTTACGTTGGCGCTGGAATCTAAAGGATTTTAGGGTAATTAGTTAGCTATACTAACGTAATAGTAGTAGTGGGTTTACCCCTGTAAGCTAAGCCTATAGGTAGTAGGTTTTCGGAACTCCCCATCGGTTCTAGTAGGTTCTAGTGGGTTTAGGGGGCTTAGTAGCCCCCCTAAACCACAATACTAACTCCCGTAGTTATAGTAATTGTACTTTACTATAGTACAGTTAGTAGTACTTCCAGGGTAGTAGATCAATTAGGCTATAGTACCTAAAGGTACTGTAGCTACAGGGCAACTGGGCTGTAATTTTAATACCCCCTCTACAGCCCTGAGCCCTAGCACGCTTTTTAGTTCCAGATAGACCCCCTCTGGAATTTACAGGGCCTAGAAAGGTTCAACAACTTAAAGAATTGCTTATATTTAGCTGGGGTTAGGGCTTTTATTAACCTATTTACCGGTATCTTCCCTATAGGTACGTACATTATAGTAATATTGCTTTTTGTAACGCTTTCTTTTACCCCTTAGTATTTTAAAAGGGTATATTTCGTATGGTTGTAGTATTTCAGGTTATATACCGTATCTATAGCGCCTTTATTATCTCCTATTAGTAAAATGGGTTTTTATATAAAGCGCTTTAGTTTAGAAAATAGCCCTTAAAACCAAATTGCCTTTTTATTACCCTTTATAAGCCCCGTAAACTTAGCCTCCAAGGTCAAGTAGGTTACTATAAACAACCTCTTTAACTTCCAGCTAATTAATCCTTTACCTATTGTAAATAAGTAGCTATAAATAGATTTTGTAATAATTTTATATCCCGCGAAATCGCTATTAGTATATCCTATAGGGGTAAAATTAGTAAAGGTACCAAAATAAATACCCTAATTTACGCTAGAGAATAAGTAGCTAAGGAGCTTTTTTACTACTTTAAAGTAGGTAATAGTAGGCTGCTGTAACTGGCGGGAAAGCTATTATACTGTAAACGTTATACCCGGCCTAGTTTAAACTATAATATATATAATAATACTAATAAGTTGCTAAAATAGCCGGATCTTAGTAGTATTTAGGGGTTTGGAAGAGGAATTATGCTTTGTAAATCCTAAAGAAAAAGGAATAGCCGGTTCGTTATAGTTAAGTTTAAAGTACTAAATAGCCTATTCGATATAGGCCTTTTAATTAACCTATAAGAGGCGACGTACCTTATTACAATAGATCTTAACCCCTAGGAAGTAGCGGGTAGGGCCTAGGTCCTTTATATCGTATGCCTAATTAAGTTGGACCTTTAGTACCTTAATCTTAGTTGTAAAGGGCCTAACGAGGAGATAATCGTTAATATAAGTAACTATTATAGTCTTGTAAACCGTACTATAATAGGTGGCCACGTTACTGGCAAAAGGGTTGTAATTTAGCGTTTTTAGTAGCTTCGCAACCTTTTATTGCTAAAGGTAGGAAGCCTGCTTTAGGCCGTAGAATCCCTTGCCTAGTAGTATAACTTAGTCTTTAAAGAGGTCCTAACCGTACCGTTTTAGGAGGTCCAATACCTTAGGACTGCTAAGACTAAATTTATACAGGCTTTTAAGGACCTTAATATAAAACTCTATATCCAACTTATTATTTAGAAAGGCTCTTATAAAATCTATTTATTTAATTTTCCAGTTTTTAATAGCAACTAGTACTAGTATAATTCGCTAGGTTAACGGTACTGTAGTAGCTGTAAAGGTCTCCCTAAAATCGACTCCAGGGGCCTGTTGGAACCCCCTAGCTACTAACCGGACCTTAAACTTAGTAACCCTACCCTAGGTATCCTTTTTTAGTTTAGTAACCGGTTTAGTAGTAATAAGCAGCTTTTTAGCTTTAAATTATTTAATAAAATAAAAGGTTTTAGTAGTTAATAATTACTATATCTTCTTAAAGTATACTACTAACTACTAATCCTTTAGGGGGTGCCTTAAAATTTGCTTAAAGGACTTAAGTTCCGAGTTTTTAGTAAGTTTAAAGGGGTTATAGTAACTACTAGGCTTGGCTTATTTAGTAGCTTTATTAACAAGGTAGTTAATTAGGTCCGCTATAGTATTTATAGGCTTAACTTCTACTCATTTAAATTCCTTTCGCTGGGTTTTAATAACCTGTAGAATTGGGATTTCTACTATAATAAGCCTAAGTTTATCTCCTATAGGGGATTTAAAGGGCTTAGGGGTCGCTACGGGTAACTAAACCAATTTACGTAGTAATACTACCAGTAGGGCGAACTTAGTAAACGTTTCGGGGGGAGAGCTATTATAGTTAGGGTACTAATCCTCCGTATCTTTAGTAGTATCTGGGAGGTCTAGGGCGTTAGTTAGGCCCCGGGGCCCCTGTAGGTAGGTAGAAGGGTTTTCGTATAATTTAATAAAGCTAGTCTAAATAACCTTTCGTTAACCGAGCCAAACTAGGTAGGTCTGGGTACCTAATATAGCTAGTAACCTGCCTTAAACGCCTCTGGGGGTAAATTTTTGGGACTGAATACGTTTTTTAGGGGGAATTAATACTATATAATCGGCGCCTATAGCCCTGTAATTGGAGAGATCCGGGATATAAAAGGCCTATAAGGGTACTAATTTATCGAAAAAAAGCTAGTATGGGGTAAGCTCCTTAGTAATATTTACTATCTTATTGACTAGCTTAACTATAGGGCCTATAATATATCCCTATAGGGAAGATAGAAGCCTTGAAGCAACTATTACAGCCCTAAGGCGTTTTAAAACCACCCGTATAATACGTTTAATCAGGCCGTTTTAATTATACGTATAGGGGCTAGATTCCGAGAAAATAATACCCTTTTTACGTAAGTAAGGCCTAAACCTACTAATTTCTTTGCCTTTATCGTAGTATAAGTATACCGGGTACCGCTTAAAGGTATTATTAATCTTTTTTATAGCAGCCTTTACTTCTATAACAACTTTATTTTTGGACTTTAAAAACCTAATAATCTTAAAACGGGTCTTCCGGTTTACTAGAATAAGCCTATAGGGTTTGTTATTTAGGGGTATAGGGCGGATTACGAATATATCCCCCTTTATCCGCCCTAGCGCGTTAGGAGGGTTAATAACAGCCTTGAAGGAGGGTTAGCGTAGTAGTTTAGCGGTATTACAGCTTTTGCAGGCTATATATTTAAGGCGTATACTGCTAAAATTGGGTATCCTTTTAGTAACTAGGGCGGTTTTCCTTAAAAGGTCTAACCTTATATAACCTAAACGAACGTACCAAAATCTAGCCGCTTTAATTATTACCGCTAAAGGACCCCTTTAGGCCCTATTATAGTATACTAAGAAGAGGGTTACCCCCTTTACAGTAGGTAGTATTATAGTAGGGGCTTTAGGTCGGTTTCCGGATAGGTAGTAGTGCCAGATACTTCTATAGTCCTATTAAGTATAATTGGTTTTAGGGGGTCGTAACCCCCGTAACCGGATATAAAAACCTAAGCCTTTAAAATCCAATAGGGTAATAAGCTTCCTAAAGGTATTGTAAAATTTGTTTTTAATAAGTATACCCCCTAAATTATAAAGGCGGTAGCTACTGACGATATTAACGGGGAAGGTTGGAATATAAAGGCACTTTTTTAGTACGATGGTGCTGTACTAAGGCCTACCCCTAATAGTACCAGTATAGGGCTTAAGTTTAACTATTCTAATGCCCTAAGGCTGTACTAAGCCACCTTTAGTACGTACTATAGCTAGTTTTCCAGTACGTAGCTTTGCAAACAGGGCCTTATCGGTATAAATATATACTATAAAACCGGTATTAAAGAGCCACTATTTAGTAGAACTACCCTCTATAAAAAGGTTAACCGCAGGGGGCTTAGGGGGGTTACTAATAGGGGGTTTAGGGTTTATTAGGGTATTCGGTTTACTAAAGGTATCGTTAAGGTCGGTAGGTTCGGTACTAAGTGTAGTACCTTGGTTAAGGTTATAGTAGATAGGGAAGGCCTCCTCTACAGCGACTGGCTCCCCCTAACTGCTAGAAATAGTACTAGTTTTATAGGTCTTATTAATACCTTTAGGGGTATCTTCCGTACTAAAGGTATTACTATTATGCGCCCTCTTATTACTGGAACTACCCTATTTCTTCGAATTCCTAACTTCCCTAGGCCTGAAATTACCTTACGAGGCTCCTAGTTTACCTTATTGTTGGTCTTTGCCTTCTCCAAAACCTTATTTAGGCTCCCTAGACCTTTTCCAGTTGGCTTATAATATAGCTAAGGTACGTATTAAAAAGGTACCAGGGTTCCGGGTTTTAGCAAGTAGGTCCTCCTGAAAATACAGGAGGGTAAGGGTACTAAGTAGCCTCCAGAACCCAGTATTAGCGTTCGCAATTTACTAATCTCGTCGCAGTAGTACTTTGGAACGCTTAGCCTACTGTGGAAACTAGGGTTTTAAAACGTTGAAATAGTAATTGACTTAATCCTATTCCGCAATTACGACTCCCTAAGTACTAAAACGGCCTACTAAGGTATTAAAAATAGCGTTAAAGTCTACTATAATAGTACTGCTATTAAAGGTTAGGGAGTAGTATTAGTAGTAGAATTCGTTGCGGAGACTGGCCTAGGTTGGGGCGTACTATTAGCGGAGCCGATTAAAGGTAGATCCAGGGTCCTCCTCGTAAGCTATAGTAGTAAGGGGGCCTTCCTTTAGTATATTTTAAAGAGTTAACAAAAGGGCGGCTTTCTAAGGGTTACTAAGGCGCTCTGTAACCGCCTATAGGTTATAAAGGAAATCAGGGATCTAAAGGGCCCTGAACTGAATTAATAATACCTAAAACCACTATTAATAGTTCTCAGGTCCTAATAGGTACTATTTTTCGGGTAAGGAGAAAGATTATTTAGCAAGCTTTTTAATTGTAAGGGCGCTGAACTCGTTCCTAATAGCTAAAATTACTAAAGGATAGGTAATCCCAGGGGCTCCAGTAGTTATTGTTAAGTTATTACCCCCCTTTTGGGAGGCCCTGGAAGTACTTATATCTAGTATATTCCGGGCCTATTACTATTATTCCAGTACTACTAGCAACCTGTTAAAGCGCTAAGTAAGCTCGGAAACTTACTATACCAAGCCCTAAATAGGCGGGACTTCTTCAGGCTGCTAGCCTTGGCCTACAAAGGCCATATCTAAGTCGTTATCAGCCATTATATCGTACCTAATTTCCAATCGGAATTCTAATTACGCAACGAAACTGCCTCTCCCGTACGTACTACTGCAACTGGGTTAGTAAGTTCTTAAGGAAGCCGGGGGATCGCAAGTAGGTGACTGGAGGTATGCTACTATATAAATGGTATATTTAGTAGCAACGACTACTATAAGGGGTCAAATTTCAGTAGGCGTAAGTATTCTTTAGGGGGTGGTTCTCCTGAATACGTTCGTAATTAGGGGGTAGTAATCGCGCGCGGGAGGCTAAAATACAGTAGTATGTAGTAGTAGTACTATCCATAGTAATTTAGGGGGTAATGCTTCTATTGGTAATGGAAATTAAGGGGTATTATTCCCCTGGAGGATCGAGGTATAGTGGTCTTACGGGGACCTAACCTACTAATTACGGTAGGTAGTACCAGTAACGTAAACAGAGGGTTAGTAATTAATACGAGGATTATAATACTACTTACGGGGGTAACTCTAGCCGGCGTAAGGGCTTTTCAGAAGGGTAGGTAACCAATACAGGGGTTACCGTACCACCTACGGGGGCAACTATAGCCGGCGTAAGGGCTTTTCAGGAGGGTTGGTAGCCATACTAAGGGCAATTTTAGCCGGCGTATGGGCTTTTCCGGAGGATAGACGATATAATCTGCGGAGGGTGTAGAAGCGCTGTGGGGGTGGTTACTAATTGTAGGCAACGAGGCGAGGTCGGCCGAGGGTTGTAAAATCCGGGTTTATAACCTATTAATTTATATAGCCTAACTGGTCTTAGTAAGGTCCAGTATAGGAGGTTACTAGGGGTAAGTCCCCTGTAACGGGCGTAGTAGAAGGTTTTAAGGGTACAATAACTGCCCGAGACAGGGTTAAAGGAAGCTAAAATCAGCAGATTAACCTACTGTAACAAGTAGTAATATAGGGGTCTATACCCTGTAACAGGGTAACTATAGTAGGCTTTGTATAGAGATTACGAAGGTCAAAAGGTTGCTTTAAGGCTATATATAAACTATTTTGCTTAAGGTAAAAGAAAGGAAAAGAATTAGATACCAGAAATATAGGAGGGGAGATGGTTCTTTATAGGGCCCTTAGTGGGTATAGGTCAGCCTTATAAGGGGTAAGGGCCCTAAAACGCAAAAGGAAAGCCTATACTACAGAGGGAAAGGTACTTACGTTGGCGCTGGAATCCAAAGGATTCCAGGGCAACTAGTTGGCTGTACTGACGTAACAGTAGTGGTAGGTCTACCCCTGTAGGCCAAGCCTATAGGTAGTGGGTCCTCGGAACTCCCCGTCGGTTTTAGTGGGTTCCAGTGGGTCCAGGGGGCTTGGCAGCCCCCCTGAACCACAACACTAACTCCCGTAGTTATGGTGACTGCACTTTGCCATAGTGCAGTCGGTAGCACTCCCAGGGTAGTAGATCAACTAGGCTACAGCACCCAAGGGTGCTGTAGCTACAGGGCAACTGGGCTGTAATTTCAACAAGAGTAAATATTGGGTTTAGTCCTATAAAATATAGATATAGGTCCTTATTTTCCCTTTTTCTCGCAACCCAGTTGGGCCTTTAGCGGCGACGATTATCAGAGGTTAGGCTTTTCCCGTACTAGTAGTATTCGTTACCGGCCCGTGGGAATTCGGGGGCCTACTCGGGCACCTAGGCGTCCAGTATCCTGGTTTTCCATAGTATATATAAAAGTTATTGTCGCGGTAGCGTTACCGTTCCTCCGCTATTAATTACCCCCGCCTGAAACCGGCCGCGCTAAGGTCCATAACATTCAGGTTAGTAGTTAGGGTATTCGTAATCGGGGTTAGCGCGGTATTAATTCGGGTACGGTAGTTATTATCCGAGATATTATTATAGATTCCGCGAAATAAGGTTACCTATACGTTAAAATTATTAATAGCGGGGAGCGTAGTATTACTAACGGTTACGTCGCGGTATAGTTTAGCGATTTTGCTGCGGAGTACTTTTACCTTTTCGCAGTTATCTTTCTTAGCTAGGTTTCCAAATCGGATTAGGGTAGAGATAAAATTAGGGTAGGTCCGGCCTTTTATCGTTAGTAAGGCGAAGTTGCGGAAAACTTAGACGTAGGCGTCGTATATAATATAGATAGTATTAAGGTATTTTGTAATATCCTCCCAGTCGTTAAAGAGCTATATTTCCGGGATATTTGGGTTATATAAGATATTATCGATATGGTCCCGAATCGTAACGTACGCGTTACCTGTAAGGCGTTGGGCGGTGTATAAAATACGGTTAAGTAGGTTAAGGTAGGCGTATTGGTTAAGTGTAAGTTTGTTCGCAAGTATGGATTTTTAGTTAACGTATTCTTCCTATCGACGCCTCGGGTCCAAGGTCTGGCCGTCAAAGTACTTTGGGTCGGTACCGCGGGCCTGTGGCGTTTCGTAGACGATAATAAAGGGTATCTATACCGGGGGGCCCTGTTAGGTACTGGGGTTGAGGTTTATACTAGATATCCGTTCTGTAAAGTTGGGTATATATAAACCTGGTATAAAGGCGGGTATCTGACTATATAAGATATTATTCTAGGTAGCAAAATTGTCGTTTTCGGCCTTATAAATATTCGCGGTATATTTAAATATTTATCAGTAGCGTTCCGTTTATTCTAGTACTTCCTTACTTTTCTAAAGTTATATTTGCAGTTTTTTATTAGTAAGTTGGAGAGTAGCTTTGCGCTTAATAGCCTCGTCTCTTTATTACGTTAGGGTTTTCGTAAGGGTTTTCCCGTTGCCGAGGACTTTCTGGAGATCCTTATAACGGTCCCGCAGTTCAGTTCCTAATTATTCGGATTCCTTTCGTTTCCGTTCCGCCTCCTTTATCCGCTTAATTTCCGTTTATAAACGGGCTATTAGGTTATTAATAGCATCGTTAATTATATTAAGGAAAACGAAGTAATCAGTAATTAATTCGTCGGGTTCGCTAAGGGTATAGCGGGCTAGGAATACCAGGTTTAGGGGCGTTCCGGTTTAGGGGTCCTTTACGTTTTTAAGTAGGTATCGGAGTTAGGGTTAATCCGTAAGGACGGTATTTACGTCCACCGGTTTCTGGGATTATTTATTAGGGGTTTCTGGGTCGGGGTCAGGGCTAGCCGGTTTGGATCCAGTTTAGTCGGGGCTAAACGGGTCAAAGTTAGGTAGGTCGGGACCGGGGAACCCAAGTCCGAACTTAGCCATTATAGGTATAGCGTAGTACTAGTATACGTATTAGGCGAGGCGTAGTAGGTCCTAGGCGGGTCCGGGCGTAGGTTGTAAAATCGGATAAAGCGCATTAGTATACCCCGGTAGAATCCGCCAGTAATTAGCTATTGGAGTTGCTACAGTTATTACTGGTTAAGGGTCCGTTGGGGGTTAGGGGGGTTTTATAGCTGGAAATCTAGCGGGTTCTGGGCGTCTAGTTGTTAAGGTTGTTCTTAAGGGTACATTCGTAATACGGTTTAGTCTCGTATATATTTTGGGTTACCGCTCCGGTTTTGTAATAGGTTGGTACCGTTTCTTAGTAGGTTCTGGCGGAAAGAGTGATCTGGGATAGGAAAGGGCCGGTAACGATTACTGCTCCCGAAAGGTAGGTGCAATAAACTATCACGGTACCGACCTCAGGTCTGGGGAAAGAGACTTGTTATTGCACGAAGGGAGCCAAAGGGAACTGGCTCCCGAGAGGTAGGCTATATACTGGGTATTGGGGAGGTCACGTATAGCTGCTGGTTCCGGGCCGAACCGGCCCCGGTTTGGTGCCGTGACACAGTCCCTGTAGTTGTTTCGACCTCCTGTATGCTATGTTCGTCCATGTTGGTGATGTTCCGGGGGAGGATGCGTTTGGACCGCAACTGAAAGTCCAAACGGTTGTAGAAATCTTCGTACGTGGCCTTGGTAGAACCGCGCGTTCTTGATCTTTCCAGCAATACGCTTTTCTTGGTCTTTATACGTTTGTGGCGCTTGAGAAAGCGGTTAACCCAACGATGGCCAAGGGGGGTAAAATCACCGCCTTGCCTCAACACTTCTTGAGCCATCCTTGTGATCTGGGCCTTGGTTGGAGCGCGCCCTGTAGCTTCCTCGTTAAGAGCCCAATCGACTAAGAACCTTTCCTGAACTGGTGATAGTTTTCTGGCTTTTATTTGGCCCGCTGGCCTGTTGGTTGCCCCGCGGAGGCGGTCGCTCAATGTTGACCGCGGTACGTTGAACTGTTGGGCGGCATGGCGCAACGTTGCGCCATTTTGAACCGCATTAATCGCGGACTGAATATTCTGCTCACGCATTAGATCCATTGCAAATTTGGTGGGATTTGGGCCAAAAACCTGGGTGTGGTGATGAAAAGAAATGTGGTGGTTGTCTTTTGGGTCTGCAGATCGCAAT